>Ga0316230_1000853_pt1 | contig 37083 bp, 35 predicted proteins | sample TBH18025metaG_FD_206004 | JGI IMG/M metagenome (GOLD analysis project Ga0316230, IMG submission 206004) | Freshwater microbial communities from Trout Bog Lake, Wisconsin, USA - TBH18025 | ecosystem: Environmental > Aquatic > Freshwater > Lake > Hypolimnion/Profundal zone | place: USA: Wisconsin... | reverse complement strand
CAATTGCCAAAGCCGTCGAGATAGCCCACGCCACGAGATTGGCATCCAGAACGTCTTGGAAGACGGAATAGAAGGGCACCTGCAGATTGACCATATCGAAGTGTCCCGAGTCTTGTGTGGCGAAGTTTGCCGCCCCTTCGGGGCCAAACATAAAACTGAGATTGTATCGGTAATCCGCCCACCATAGAGGGCCAATATGATTCATTAGTATCACAGTACAGCCTACGATGGACGCGGAAGCACCGAGGAAAGAAAGGACGGACCTGATTCGACCATACAACAAAACGATAACAACAGCGGCGAGCGCGGTGGTTGGCTTCACGCAGAAGCCGAGGGCGATTAAGATTCCGCTGGTAGTACTGTCGCGATGGCGTGCGCTATACAGGGCGTAACCACAAAGAAGAAAAACCATGATACTGGGGTTGCCGTAGTGGATTGCGGTGTGGATTGGTGATAGGGCGAGAGCAAACGCAATGAACCCGAGTCGTCTCCATGAACTCCATCTGTTTGCTACTAGTCGGGACAATAGCCAGACAAGTCCGAGATAGCCGAAGGTGCATGCCCAAACATAACCATGAGCTGCCCAAGTCCACGGCAGCTCGGCCAGCGGGGCCAGGATGAAGAGCGCGGTTGGCGGATAGATCGGGTGCTGGTCGGACTTGTCCACGGTCATGTTTCGCAGTGCACCTGCATCATGCCAGTTAGCCAGAAAGTTCTTCGAAGGGTAGGGATTCTCGTCATGGATAAACCGAACTGCCGATACATAAGGTGAGGCCAGGTCCGCGGTATTTGTGAACAAAGGACCACGGACTAACAGTTCCGACCCTGCCAGGATCACGAGGAAAAACAGAATAGCTAACCCTGCTGTCTTATGAGTTGTGGTCATAATAGCTATTCTCCCGCGGGATGAATATGAGATTGGGCTGAAGTTGACACGTACCGGAATGAGGGCGTAGGAATCGCCTGGCGATCAGGGCCCAGGGCAACGGTGGCAATATACGGGGCGATATAGGTGGCAAACATGGCGCAGAAGACGAAGATCTCTATACCGAAGGTGCAAAGCACTATGGTGCCGGCGATACCACCTTCCGGGGCGACATGAGCAATCTGAGCCATGACCAGGAGTCCCCAAGGACTGGCGCGGAGGTCTCCAAAGAGTGAGTTGTATACCAGAAACAGCATCAGCCAAAGGAGCGGTGCGACGACCAAGACGCCAATCCATTTTGCCCAGTGATACGACTCGGCGGTGGGGCTGTAGGAGATACCTGTGGTGGTATCTTCCACGGGCATGTTGGGCGAATATTCATGCATATAGGTATTACCCAGCCTAAGGTCAGGCTTATTTGGCCAGATAGCATGGGGGATGACGTTGAGAAAGACGGCTTTGACTGGCCACAGACCAAAGATATGTCCATTATCGGTGGCATTGATGAGTCCGTCGTCGGTGTAGATGAACTGGAGGCGGTCCCAGAAACCTTGTGTGGTGTTGTAGTATCCGGGCGCGGCGACATCCGCGGCCTCATGGTATTTCTGACGGGTATCCTCGGGATGCTCGAGGAGGGGAAGTGCAACCGTAATACTTTGGCTTAAGGACGGGTTATCCCCTCTGAAATCGCGACCATATTGCGCATAGGGAAAAAGGTAATAAAAGATGATGAATCCGGCGAGAAGGCCACCGAACACCTGCATGCCAGTGAGTCGATATCGCAGAGCGCATACAGGCAGTGCCCAGCTAAGGATGGGCAGCAGCATTCCCTGTTTGGAGTAGTTGAGTAGTCCATAGAAAGAGAAGGAGTAGATGATGGCGATTAAGATGGGTGTATTGGTGCTGCGTGTGCCGCCGCTTCGTCGAATCTCGTACATGACTCCGATGATGATGCCAAGCGGGATCAACTGATCGAGTTGGCTGAAGGCACTATTCAGTCTGGCCGCGCTCTCTCCCAGCAACGCGATGAGGAACCCGCCACTGCCGCCAAAGATCATGCAGCCGATAGAAGCGCGATACATGGTGGAATCCTTCAGCATGTCCTGAAGCAGTCCTGTTCTGCGCGAGTAGTGGTGGGAGATGAGGACAGCGCCCAGCAAGCCAGCGATACTGCCAACGTATGCCCATATATCAGTTTGCGGGTCGGCCAGATTGGAGTCCGCAGGCTCGCCGAGATAGGCCTTATAGCAGACGCCGAGAATAAAGACGAGAAGGGAATAGAAGAAGACGTATGCGCCGGACGCGCGGGTAAGCCCACCGCCGATGTTGAAGGCAAGAGCAGCGATCAGGATGAAGGCGACGCATCCGATGCTGAAGTAGGGAGCTGTACCCTGATACCACTGAATAACGAATAAGACCGCTGCAAAGGCGGCGACGCGGACAAGGGAGACGCGTTCTGGAAAAGGGATACGCACACGTTTGTCCTCGAGTGTAGCAAAGCGGGGCTTGGGAAGTAGGAGGTCAGCGCTGGGACAGGCTTTGGACGTTACTTCCAAACTTCCTAGTTCAGGTGTAGGAGTGTGGCCGTGGTAAGTTTAGACATCTTGAGATCGAGGATTGCAACGTCGGACAGCGGCGAGGGGAAGTTAGAGTCAGGCCATGTTCCGGCGTTGGATGGCGTGCGCGGACTTGCGATTCTGGCTGTTCTCATGATTCATCTGCTTCAGTCCAACAATCAATCCACTTCCGTGTTGGTACAGATGTTATTGGATATACGCAATCTTCTGTGGATCGGGGTGCCGCTGTTTTTTGTACTCTCGGGATACTTGATTACAGGAGTTCTGTTCGACACACTCGGATCACCGACCTATTTTCTTACGTTTTACGGGCGACGCATATTGCGCATTTTCCCGCTTTATTACGGTGTGCTTCTGGTGCTGCTTCTGCTTACGCGACCGATGCATATGGATTGGCATGGGCAAGCATATCGACTGCTGACGTACACGCCTAATATTCCATTTACCAGGGAATGGCTGGATAACCCATCGCGGTACATTGAACTACGGCAGTTATGGTCACTTGCAGTGGAGGAACAGTTCTACCTGATATGGCCGGTTATGATTTTCTGGCTTGGCAGTCGCCGCAAAATCTTTATGGCCACGATGGTGGGTGCCATGCTGTCTCTGGCGTTACGGACGTGGCTAGCGCTGGGCGGGTATGGGCCGGAGAACCATACCTTGCCGTGCTGCATGGATGCACTCTTATTTGGCGGTGCCCTGGCGCTTCTGGTGCGATCCAGATACAGGGATATGACGCTGCGATGGGGCGCACCTGTGTTTCTTGCCACGGCCATCCTCACATTGATTGAGGCGTTCACCCACAGGCGCTTCGACTGGGGAACCAGCCTCTATCTCACAACGATCGGGATGACAGTTATTGCATTGGGTATGACGGGTCTGATTGCCGCGTCGTTACGGGTTGGATCAATGGCGCAAGCTATATGTAGCAGCGGTCTATTGCGGTTCTTCGGCCGCTACAGTTATGGGTTGTATGTTTACCACTACAGCGTGGATTGTACGTTGACATTGCCTATACGGATGGCACTCGAAGGCCGCGGTCTACCCAAGGTGATAGCGATTCTATTGTCGGCAGCGGTGGTGGGAGCGATCTCCGTCGTCCTTGCGTATTTCAGTTATCACTTATATGAAAAGCACTTTTTGTATCTGAAGCGATACATCCCCAACTTTAAGAAAAATGTTTAGGGCCAAGAGCCTACTCTGGAAGGTTTCGATCAGTACTTGTTCTGATCCTGAAAAGGGTGAGGTGTGCGGCGGATCATGGGATTTTTACAGAGGGCGTGCTTTTGGATGGGGTATAGGGGACGAGGCGGTCTTTGAGGCGCAGGAAGTATTCCTCGAAGGTGCGGCGCGAGAGGAAGCAGAAGAGCGTGACGGCAGCAAGCACAACGCAGAAGCGCATCAGCAGATAAGCTGCGGTGAGCACTGGCAGAGGATGGCTGATGTCGGAGAAGAGGCTCTGATAGACACTGAATCCGAGGACATGGAAGAGATAGAGGCCGTAACTGATGTATCCATAAAAGCGCAGCGGCCTGGTGATGCGGAAGACGTGTGGGTGACTGCCGACCTGTAGGGCGAGCAGGAGCATGGCGGAAAATAAAAGAATAAACGGCACAGGCTGAAAGGCCGCGCCGATGGCAGTGGTCTTGTTCATGATATGGAGTTGAAACCCCAGGAGGAGGAGAGCTGCGCTCAACAGACCGAGGGCTAGCGTAGCAACTTTGGTTCGGACAAGAGTTGCGGCGGGAGTACGCAGGAGAAGGGCGATGAGGGCACCCGCGGCTAGATTATCGGTAACGAGCCAAGTGGCGGAATACGGGCTACCCAGGGGGACAATGCCGCTGACTGAGAGATAGCGGAGGAGAGGAGAGAGGACGAGGCTAGCGATGCAAAGTATGACCAACGTATGCGAGCGCAGGCGACGCACCAGAAGCGGCCAAATGAGGTAGAACTGCTCCTCCACTGCAAGCGACCAGAGTGGACCATAGCCCAGGCCGAATCGCGGTGTGGCAAAGTTGGCCATATAGAAGAGGCAGAGGAAAAAATAGCTCCAACTGAGCCCACTGTAGAAGCGAAGGATGAGCAATACAACGAGGTAGAGCGGAAGAATACGCAGTACACGGCGGGTGTAGAAGCTCTTCCAGTAGTTGGTGCGGGCTCGTGTGTCCAGAAGGATTCCAGTTATCAGGAATCCAGAGAGCACGAAGAAAAGGTTGACTCCTAACCAGCCGGGGGAGGCAAGCAGGATCAGGAGCCTGGTTGTGGGTGAGATCGAAATAGCTGGGGGAAGCCACCAGTGCAGGCCGTGATAGAGGACGACGGAGAGCACGGCGACTCCACGCAAGACGTCGAGCCCTGGCATCTCGCGTTGCAACAGGGGGCTGTGGAAGGGCGTAGCAGGGGGCGGGGAGAATTCCGTGGTGTGATCTGGAGGGCTGAGAATGCCCATCGATTACCGTCCATTCAGCCGAACTTTGGTGTGCCATGAGTGGTGCCTGGCGGCAAACCGACAAAGGAAGGCTAGCATACGATTGAGGGGTGGGGAGATGCCAGGCAGGTTCCTCTGAATAAATGATAGGCAAATACTTTTGATTTGGGGTCCGCAATCGCATATCGTTCAAAAGGAGCGATAAGGTTCAGGTGAAGAGCACAATCATGGTGGAAGAAAGCGGAGCGGAGGCATTCGGCGAGCAGCTTCAGCGGGCGCGCGAAGAGCGGGGAATGACCGTGGAAGCCATCTGCAATGCCACCAAGGTATCTGCCCGGTTTATCCGCGCTCTGGAGGCAGGAGCGATTGGGGAACTGCCTGGGGGGGTATTCCGGCGTGGATTTGTGCGCAGCTATCTGGGGGCGCTGGGATTGGAGGAATCGGCCTGGATGCGGCGATTCGAGGAGAGTTGCCGGCAAAGCGGGGTGAAGGAGCCAGCGGAGAAGGAATGGGCAGAATTTGCTGAAAACGTGAAAAATAGCCGGATTGTACAGCGTCGCCGCATGGGTCTGCGCTGGGTAGGGATAGGGGTAATGCTGGCAATAGTGCTTCTGGGGGGGTGGTGCGGATGGAGATTGGCCACCCATAGGGGGCTGCTTCCCGCGATACCGATTTGGAGGGTTTTGAAGTCTTCTGTTGACAATGCCCCCTCCAGGTAATTTACTGTTTCCTCGATTGAAATTGTCTGTTAACGCGCGCTGAGAATTATTTTGCTAACGCGTGTTGCATTTACGGCATGACCGCTCTTCGGCATTTGTGCGTAACGAAGGCCGGCGAGCTCAAGGTAAACGTAGGTAAATAAGGCCGGCAAAGCCCGTCGGAAGTATGTAAGTAGGTTCTTCAGGAGATGATGATGACGCTGTCTAGACGCTGGGTTCGCGGTGCTGTGTGGGTTGTACTGTTGATGGTGGGTTCGGTTCTGGCCCGTGCGCAGGAGGTCTCGGGAAGCATAAGCGGGACCGTCGTCGATGCGTCGGGGGCCAGCGTGAGCGGTGCCGTCGTGACCTTGACGAACACTGACCGGGCGTATGTCGAGCGGACCATTAAGACCAACAAGTCGGGTTTCTATACGGCTGGTTCGCTTCCATTGGGCAACTACTCCGTTACCGTGGCGATGCAGGGCTTCAAAACAGTCAGCGAGACGGGCATCGTATTGCATGCCAACGATGCGCTGAAGGTGGATGAAAAGCTAGCGGTAGGCAGCGCCACCGAGACGGTCACGGTGATGGCCAATGAGGCGCAAATCAATCTTGAAAACGGCATGAGCGAGGGGCTGATCAACGGAACTCAGGTGAGCGAGATGGTGCTCAACAGCCGGAACTATGAGCAGTTGCTGACCCTGCAGCCCGGCGTTTCGTATGGCAGCGCAACCAACGACCAGTTGTATGTCGGCTCTGTGTTACCGACAGGCACATCGAACCAAGTTGCTTTTTCCATCAATGGCGATCGTCCGACGGCCAACAACTGGACGATTGATGGCGCGGACAACGTGGATCGCGGCGCGAATCTGACCCTTCTGACTTATCCCAGCGTGGATGCCATCTCGGAGTTTGTAACCCTGCGAGGCACCTACGAGGCAGAGTATGGCCGGAGCGCCAGCGGGCAGATCAATGTGATCACCAAGTCCGGAACAAACGCATTTCATGGTGGTGCCTACGAGTTCTTCCGCAATGACGACCTAAACGCCAACAGTTACTTCAACAACCTCTCTGGAACTCCACGAGCTCCTCTGCGGTATAACGACTTCGGCTTTACTGTTGGCGGTCCGATTGTGATTCCGCACTTATACAACGGCAAGGACAAAGCGTTCTTCTTCTTCTCGCAGGAGTTTCGGCGGGTGATTCAGTACGCGTCTGTAACCGGGTATGCCCCGACTGCGGATGAGCGGAACGGTATCTTTACGAACTCCTACTATCAACTACCTGGCGGAGCCTGGACACAAGGCCCGGTCGCAGTGTGCCAGGGCCCCAATCAGGGCGTTTGCAGCAGCTACACGACGAGTTTTGCAGGCACTACCGGCATTGTGTCGCCGACGGCACAGGGCTATATCAACCAGATTTACAATAATGTTCCTGTTCCTAACAGCGCACTGGACATCCAGAACGGACTTGACCCGCATACCGAGGTCAACAACATACGGAATATATTCAACGACTCGCAGCAGATCGCGCGTGTCGATTATGCGCTGAATTCAAGGACCAATCTCTTCTACCGGATCGTACATGACAGTCTGCCAACGATCGAAGGTGGAGGGCTGTTTGTAAACGGAGGCTTGCCCGGTGTATCGACCACTCATACAAAGTCACCTGGCACCGAGGAACTGGGACATGTGACGATTGCCGTTCATCCCACATTGTTGGTTGATTTGGGCTACGCGTATAGCAGGGGTCAAATTGTAAGCACTCCGGTAGGGTACATTGCTACTGCCGCCCCTTACGTTACACCTGTTATTCCATTTCCTTCCTCACTTGGTGTCGCTCCATCGCTTACGTTTAGCGTAGGAAATATCTCTGGTGTCACGAGTAACGGTATCTATAACGACCACAACTACAATCACAACGGATTTGGAAATATCACGAAGGTGAAGGGGCCACACACCCTGAAATTCGGTCTCACGTACAACCACTATCAGAAGGTGGAGAATGCCACTGGCACGAACCAGCAGGGTAATTTCACCTTTACTACGGCAGCTACACCTTCGGCAGGCGTACTCTCCACACTTGGCGCATCGGCTCCTAGTTCCTTCGACTCACAGTGGGGAAATTTCCTGATCGGCAACGCAGCGGGAGGCTTTTCGCAAGCGAGTGTAGACCCCACCGCAAATATCAACGAAAACCAGATTGAGTTTTATGGGCAGGACGACTGGAGAGTATCGCCACGATTGACGATGAACCTTGGCGTACGTTTCAGCTACTTTGCGCAGCCGTCTGATAACGGATACGAACTGAGCAATTTTGACCCGGATGTTTACACTAAATTCTACGCGGAAACTATCGCCAGCACTGGCAGCCTGTGCACCATTGCAGGACAGACGACACCCGCGTACTCGTATTCCGCAACCGGTGTGACAGTAACCTACACTCTTGCCAATTGCCCCAATGTGAACGGGTTGAATCCGTACCAGCCAAATCTGGTAGCCGATCCATTGAATGGCATTATTCTTGGCGATCCGGACTTCATCAAGACCCAACAGGCTGTAGGCAACAAAAATTACCCCTTCCAGGAACCGGTGTCTACAGGAACTCCGGCGAGCGCACAACCGATTGAGACCCATGGATCGCCCTTCGGTCAGTTGGTAGGACAGGCGGAGAAGCATAATTGGGCACCGCGAATCGGCTTTGCCTATGATCTACTTGGGAACGGCAAGACGGTACTACGTGGCGGTTACGGAATAGCCTACGACGCTTCCTCGGTACATCAGTACGAGATGGAGGTTTTCAACAATCCTCCGTATGTTTCGGTGAAGACCTACACGACCGCTGTGCTGGATGCAGTAAGCAGCACAACTGCAGCAAGTCTGGCACCGCCCGCGTTATACGCTTCTCCCGTGATTTACAAGACGCCTTACGTGCAGCAATTCTCATTGGATGTACAGACGGTGATTTCGCCTACTACAACCTTGGACATTGGCTACTTTGGCGACCACGGTACGCATCTGCAAGGTGCGGTAGACATCAACGAGGTTCAGCCAGGTGCGTTTACCAAAACCAGCATTGGCTATTCACAGGGCGGACCGAACTGCTCTTCGTTTAGTAGTCAGGCATGCGAGGCGCCTTTGAACCAGATTCGCCCGTATCTTGGCTACACCGCGATCAACGATATGCAGAACATCTTCAATTCGAACTACAACGGTCTGCAGACGAAGTTCACCAAGCGGTTTAGCGGCAAGTCCATGATTGATGTGAACTATACCTGGAGTCGAGGCCTTACAAATTCACAGTATGACTCGGCTACGGCGCCACAGAACACATACAATCTGGCGGCACAGTATGGACCCAGCATCTATAACCGCAACAACGTTCTTACCATCGACGGCATATGGGAACTTCCCTGGATGAAAGAACAAAAGGACGTGATGGGTAGAATCCTTGGCGGATGGGAGTTGTCGGGTATTTACTCCGGCGCCTCTGGTCTTCCTCTTACTGCCACGATGTCCGCAGGAGGAACGGTTAACTATGGCGGATTGACCAGCACCTACAACGGTCAATCCAACGGTGGCCCAGTGTCCGATGCAGCAGGTTTGGGAATTCTTGGACCCAGCTTGGCGAGTTTGAGGCCAAATGTTGTGCTGAATCCGAAGAATGGATATGGCCAGGTAAACTTGAAGTCGTATGGACCTGCTGGATTCTGGTTCAACCCGACGGCTTTTGTTGCTCCTTCGGCGACATCCTTCCAGGTTGGGAACGAGAAGCCAGGAATGATTACCGGGCCGGGCTTCAACAAGTTCGACATCGGAATCTTCCGCACGTTCAAGATCAACCGTGGAACCACCTTTACTCTGCGCGGCGAGGGTTTCAATGTTTTGAACCACGTCAACTGGGGTACGGTAGGAACCTCGGCAACCAGCAGCACTTTTGGCCGGGTTACAGCGACACGTGATCCTCGCGTACTGCAGGTAGCAGGTAAATTCAACTTCTAACTGGATTGAATGAATCGACGCCTGTCTTTCATGGCAGGCGTCGACTTTATTTAAACAACAAATAAAGATGGTTTATAGGTACTGCGTGTAGGTTGACCGCCAGGTCAGTCAATGCGGAATCTTGCATTTCACTGGTTGGTTCTCACCAGAGGGCTTCAATGTTTTGCAGCATCCTGTATGCAAGGGTAAAATCTTAGGGTTATATAAGAATTCGAAACGTAAGTAATGGAGGCAATAATTTGGCGAAACGTGACCGTTTTTTATTTACCAGTGAATCTGTGACTGAGGGCCATCCGGACAAGATAGCCGACCAGATTTCGGATGCGATTCTGGATGCCTGTCTGGAGCAGGATCCGTTCAGCCGGGTAGCATGCGAGACGCTGACTTGCACAGGGCTGGTGGTAATCGCCGGCGAGATTACTACCCAGGCGTATGTGGATTTCCAGAGCATCGTGCGTGGAACGGTTGCTGCAATTGGATACAACAATGCGTTGTACGGTTTCGATTCGAACACCTGCGCAGTGATCTCGACAATTAATAAGCAATCGGGCGATATCGCGATGGGTGTGGATACAGGCGGCGCCGGCGATCAGGGAATGATGTTTGGCTACGCGACGAACGAGACCCCAGAGCTGATGCCATTGCCCATCTCGTTGGCGCAGAAGCTTACGCAACGGCTTTCCGAGGTACGTAAGAGCGGACTGATGTCGTACTTACGCCCGGATGGCAAAAGTCAGGTGACGGTAGAGTACGATGCGAACCAAAAGCCAGTGCGAGTGGATGCTGTGGTGATCTCGACACAACACGCGGATAACGTGGGCAACGAGGAGTTGCGTGCTGATATTTTGAAGCATGTGATCCAGGCAGTCATCCCGGCGAAGCTGCTCGACGCGGGCACCAAGTACCATATCAATCCTACGGGTCGTTTTGTGATTGGCGGACCGATGGGTGACACCGGCTTGACTGGGCGCAAGATTATCGTGGACACCTATGGCGGCATGGGCCGTCATGGCGGCGGCGCGTTTAGCGGTAAGGATCCAACCAAGGTGGACCGCTCGGCTGCGTATATGGCGCGCTATGTGGCTAAGAACATCGTTGCAGCGGGGTTGGCAGAGCGCTGCGAGGTACAACTGGCCTACGCGATTGGCGTGGCCGAGCCAGTGAGCGTTTTGGTGGACACCTTCGGGACAGGAACAGTGGATGAGGACAAATTGGAGGCGCTGGTTCGGGCCAACTTCGCGCTGACGCCCAAGGGAATTATCGAGAGCTTGAATCTGCGGCGGCCTATCTACAAGGCGACTGCAGCCTATGGGCACTTTGGGCGTGAGGGCAAGGATTTTACATGGGAGGCGACGGACAAGGCCGCTGCTCTGAAGGCTGGAGTTTCCAAGGCAGTCGCAGCCAAGTAGAAAAGTCATATAGCGAATTAATGGGCGAACTCATATGAGTTCGCCTGTTTTTTGCGAGCATAGAAGAGGCAATTGCAAAGGCCAATACGGGATTCTTCCCCTTCACTCCGCTCAGGGGCAGAATGACAAGCCCACAAGTTACATCTGGCATTTGTGAGATGCGATATGGTGGAGGGATGGGCGAAGGAGATAGGATGCGGCGGCGGTTGCCACCCTGGGCGATGGGGCTGGCGATTGCGCCTCTGGGGTTTTACTACGGATTTATATCGACGGCGACGCCAATTCTGTTGGCGGCACATGGCGTATCGGTGGGCCGGATTTCGGAGGTGTCTGCGATCGCGTTTTCGCCGACGTTCTGGGCATTTCTATTATGTCCGGTTCTGGATGTTCGATTCAGCAAGAGGACATATGCACTGTTCTTCGCAGGGTTGTCCGCGCTGTGCCTGGGCGTGTCGACTCTGCTGACATCGAACCTGGTGGCGTATACGGCGGTAGTGACGGCGGGCTGTGCTGCTGCGGTGATGTTTGGCAATACGCATCAGGGATGGATGCCGGACGTAATCCAAGACGAGGACTATTCGCATGTGGGGGCGACCACCAACGTGGCCAACCTAGGCGCGGCTGGGCTGTTTGCAACGCTGACTGTAGTGCTGATAAGGACGACGCCCGCGCCGCTGGCGGCAGGGTTATTGGGCATGATGGTGATGGTGCCGACTATACTGCTGTTTTTTATTCCCTTGCCGGCAAAGCTGACCAGAAGTGCGACGGAGACGTTTTCAACGTTTTTCCACGATCTCTATGTGGTGTGCAAACGTCCAGGTTGCATACTCGGGCTGCTCTGTTTTGTGTCGCCGACGGCGTGTTTTGCGCTGAGCAATCTGTTCTCGGGATCAGGCTCTGATTTTCATACACCGGAGTATCGGGTGACGGCGTTGACTGGGATGGGCGTGGCAGTTGCGTGCTCGCTGGGCTGTATGGCAGGGATATGGTTCTGCAGCCGGTATCCGCGACGCATGGTTTATATTCTGACTGGATTTGGCGGTGCTACGGCGGCACTGGGGCTAATTTGTGCGCCGCACATATTACCGTGGTTTGCGGCAGGAGTATTGACGTATACCTTCTGTCAGGGAATCAACTACACAGCATTTTCCTCGTTGTGCTACGAGATAGTGGGTCCTGAGAATCCTCTGGCATCTACTCAGATGGCTGTGCTGGCTGCGGCGGCAAACCTGCCCATCAGTTATATGACGGCGGTGGATGGCCACTTCCACACCACCCATGGGCTGGCGGGAATGCTTGCGGTAGATGCGGGAATGAGTATGGCGGTGGGGACGGCGCTATTGCTGCTTATTCGCAGAATGGGGAAGGGCAGCAAGGCACAAGTTGCGTTGGTGGCGGGATAGACTGGTGTTACAGGTCGCAATTGCATCTCACTTGATACAACACTGACGTACGGGGGCTATGCATGCTGATCAAGTCTGAGTTTGACATACAGTTAAATTTTGCGCACCAGACGGCGATGGTAGCGATGCTTCATCTGCACCCGTCGCTGGAGCGGTATGTGCGGATGGGCAATGTGCTGGTGGTAGAGCATCTGAGGGAGGGCGATAAGCCCGGGTATGGAGAGCTGATTGGGACACTGGAGTATTGCGATAGCTTCGGCAATCGCTGCTCGCGGTTTGTAGCGCCGGAGGGGTTGCTGCGGCTGAGTGGGACGAGCACGATCGACGTGGATGGCTTGCCGGAGGAGGCGGGAGCAGATGCGGGGCAGTCTCCTGTTGCAGAGTTGCCGAGTGAGGTATTGCAATATCTACTACCCAGCCGGTACTGCGAGGTGGACCGCTTTGTTCCGGTGGCGCAGGATTTATTTGGCTGGATGAAGCCGGGATGGGAGCGGGCGGCGGCGATCCGCGACTGGGTACATGAGAAAGTGCGCTTCGACTATATGACGGCGAGGCCAACCAAGACAGCGATGGATGTGTTCACAGAGCGGGTGGGCGTATGCCGCGATTTTCAGCATTTGGCGGTGACACTGTCGCGGTGCCAGAACATTCCGGCGCGGTATGTGACTGGGTACCTGGGGGACATACGCTGGCCGTATACCGGCGCAGGCGACTTCAGCGCATGGTACGAGGTGTGGCTGGATGGCCGCTGGTGGACGATGGACGCTCGCCACAACGAGGCTCGGCCGGGGCGCGTGCTGATGGCGACCGGACGCGATGCGGCGGACGTGGCGATCACGACTTCGTTCGGGAATGGGGAGCTGCGGCACTTCTATGTGGAGAGTCAGGAGGTGCTGGAGGATGGGACGGTGGTGCCTCCGCTGGCAGCAGAGGCTAGCCCTGCGGAGACGGCTGAATAAGCATGTAGCCAGGGTCAGATATGCAGAGGCATGCAGGGCATCGCGGACTGGCTAGTAGATGGTGAAGTTGATGATCACGTCTTGATAGACGGAGACGGACGTGGAGCCTTGCATGGCTGGTTTATATCGATACTGGTAGAGCGCCCCGATCGCCTGCTCATCAAGCCCCAGGCCGAGCGGGGAGACAATGCTGACGTTGGAGATAGATCCATCCTTCTTCACTACAAAACTGAGAGTTACATCGCCTTTCAATTTCATCACGCGTGCCACAGTGTTGAAGGATGCCTGGACTTGCGACACGAGTACAGGCGCTGTAATCCCTTTTCCAACTCTTAGGATCGTCTCGTCTGGCGGCTGGGAGTTGCCAGGTGAAGATGCAGTCAGGAAAGTTTTCTGCGCATACTGTTGCCAATAGGTTGGAAGCGAGGGCGTCAGTTCGGCGAGTCCGTCGGCGAATATTTTGTCCAGTGCGGGACTGTAGTCTGCGCCGGGTGCACCTGCGATCTCAATTTGCACGGTCTCTGGGATGTGGATTCTATCCAGGGTGGGCTTGAATTGCAGGGCCATGCGCCCACCGCTGAGTACCAGCTTGTCTTTCTGCAATTTGACGCTATCGATGTAGATTCCGCTTAGTGGGAACGGCGTATGCGCGGAGGGCGTTGTGAGCTTTCCCGCGAGGTCGAACTTTAAATTGTCTTCCTTCAGGAAGCTGCGCAGATAGAGCGGCTTGTTGACAAGGCGCGCCTTCAGATCGGCTTCAGTGGACTGGGCGTGGGTGTGGGGGGCAAATGGAGCCAGCAGCGCAAGAGAGAGGACGCAGCGCATTGATTTGTTGAGGGGCCAGAAATGCATGCTCTGATTTTCAACCTCTGAAGGAAGGGATTGCAAGGTTGCTTGCGGTGGAGACCAGCGGAGCTTTACTCAGGCAAATATGGTGCGGGAATGTACTGTGCGTGTTGTGCGTTGACTCTGGGGAGGACAATGGGATATTCTGATATCTCGCGCAGTCTCGAGTCTGCACGTTTACGGAAGGCTATGCCCTTTGGTGGGTGAAGTTTGACGAAACGATGCAGCCGGATGGGACACCCGTGATGGAACTACCGGGAGCAGCTAGACCGGGAACAGCTTAAAGAAGTGGCTGTCCTGATAGCTCCTTTTATCACAGGGACTGCTTACACAGGCAATGCGCGACATCCAGGCGGTGAGGGTTCTCAGCGTTTGCACGGGGAGCGAGGTTGGCTCAGAGTGCGTTTCGCTGCGTAGTTTCGACTGGGGGAGTGAGATTGGCGTTCCGTTGCACTATTGGGCGGTTCGCATGGAAGTTCAACGTGGCATAACAGCACTCTCTTCCGTACGACGCCGTGCTGGCTGGATACTCCAGCGACAAGGAAGACGGCAGAACCAAGGAGTAACGCAAGCATCATGAATAACACGACACCTATACCGAGCGGCAAAGATATTCAGCGCAAGTGGTTTGTGCTGGACGCCGCAGGCAAGACGCTGGGCCGGCTTTCGACGCAAGCGGCGTCGATTCTGGCTGGAAAGAACAATGTGTTGTACACGCCCTACATTGATATGGGCGACCACGTGATTGTGATTAACTGCGAAAAGATTGTACTGACCGGGTTGAAGTCGGACAAGAAGCTATATCGCCGGTACACGGGATTTCCCGGTGGTCTGCGGGAAGAGTCGTTTGTGAAGCTGCTGGCGCGTCGCCCCGAGGCGATTGTGGAGCAGTCCATCAAGGGCATGCTGCCGAAGTCCAAGATGGGCCGACAGATGGCGACCAAGCTGAAGGTGTACAAGGGACCGCACCATCCGCACCTGGCACAGCAGCCGATTGCGCTTGAAGGCAAAGCATAAAGATCAGGGATCAGGAAACAGGGAACAGCAAACCGAAAGGGTTTAGGAACATTATGGCGGATTTGGTTCAATACTACGGAACGGGGCGGCGCAAGTCGTCGATTGCACGCGTGTTTCTGCGCCCCGGCAGCGGCAAGTTCACGGTCAACAAGAAAGAATGCGACGTGTACTTTGTGACTGCACAGCAGCGCGCGGCGGCGCGGCGTTCGCTGGGGATTGCCGACATTGGCGAAACCTTCGATGTGATTACCACGGTACGTGGCGGCGGTGTGATGGGACAGGCGGACGCGGTCAAGCTTGGAATCGCACGCGCACTGATGGTGTTCAACCCGGAGTTGCGGAAGACACTGAAGGCCGAGGGACTGGTCACGCGCGATTCTCGCGGCAAGGAACGCAAGAAGTACGGACAGAAGGGCGCGCGCGCAAGGTTCCAGTTCTCGAAGCGGTAGTTGTTGGTTGTTGTTTGTTGGTTGAAAGACTTAAGAGCATCAACCCCGGATTGGAGACGGTCCGGGGCAAGGAGTCAAATCTCCCTGATAAGGGATCAATCCAGGCACCAGGGCTAATTTTAGGTTGGACCACTGGCTGTCTACACTAAGGAGCTAACTTGGCAAATATTACGATGAAGGAACTGCTTGAAGCGGGAGTCCACTTCGGGCATCAGACAAAACGTTGGAATCCGAAGATGAAGGAATATATCTTTGGGGAACGCAACGGCATTTACATCATCGACCTACAGAAGACGCTGAAGATGTTCAAGGAGGCGTCTAAGTTCATTACGGAACTGACTGGTTCGGGCAAGCTGGTGCTGTTTGTCGGCACCAAGCGTCAGGCACAGGACGCCATCGCTGAAGAAGCGAACCGCTGCAGTATGCCGTATATCAACAGCCGCTGGCTGGGCGGACTACTGACCAATTGGGTTACGGTGCAGAAGTCGGTAAAGCGACTGCAGGAGCTGGACGATATGTCCACGGACGGTCGTTATGAGTTGTTGACCAAGAAGGAAGTCATCAAGCTGGAGCGGGAACGCAAGCATCTGTCGGTCAATCTTTCCGGTATCAAGAGCATGAAACGGCTGCCTGATGCGCTGTTTGTAGTGGACTCGAACAACGAGGCCATTGCCGTAGCGGAGGCGCGCAAGCTGGGGATTCCGGTGGTTGCGGTAGTGGACACCAACTGTGATCCCACGATGGTGGACTATGTAATTCCAGGGAACGACGATGCACTGCGCGCGATCCGTCTGTTTACCTCCAAAATTGCCGATTCGGCTGCGGAAGGCGTACAGATGATTACCGAGAAGGCATTTGCAACAGAGGTAGAGGATGTGCAGCAGGTTGCGGTATCGCCGGAGTACATTGGCGAAGAGGGCGAAGCAGGGCTGGACGACGCGGCGGCTGAGATCCACTTGTCGGCGGGAATTGCAGCGGAATCCATCGACGATATAGCGGATGACGAGAACGTCGATATGGCTGCAGTGCTTGGCGGCAATATACGCAAGGCACCTGTGGCTGCGGCGGAGCCAGATACAGAGCCGGAGCACATCGCGACCGGAGCGTAACACTCCAACTTTCTCAAGACGAGAGCGTGGAGGCCGGCGATATCCGCTCCACGCTCTTGGTGTGTGAGGCGCGATACGAGTGACAAGTTTATTGAGTGATGTGTTAATCAGGAGATGAAGAGGACCATGACGACTGAAGCAGCAGTGAAGATCGATGCGAAACAGGTGAAGGAACTCCGCGAGAAGTCTGGTGCGCCAATGGGCGATTGCTTGAAGGCTTTGCAGGAGGCGAAGGGGGAGATGGAGGCTGCGTTCGTGGTACTGCGCAAGCGCGGCATGGCGACGGCGGCAAAGAAGGCAAGCCGTACCACCAACGAAGGCGCAGTAGGAACGTACATTCACGCTGGCGGAAAGATCGGTGTACTGGTTGAACTTAACTGTGAGTCGGATTTTGTGGCGCGCACTGATGATTTTCAGGAACTGTTGCGCGACGTAGCCATGCACATTGCGGCGAGTGAGCCGCGATTTGTGGGACGCGACGAAGTGACGCCCGAGGACATCGAGCGGGAGAAGGACATCTACCGAGCGCAAGCTGTAGCATCCGGCAAACCACCTGAGATCGTGGAGAAGATGCTTACGGGCAAGCTGGGCAAGTTCTATGAGGAGTTTTGCCTGCTGGACCAACCGTTTATCAAGGATCAGTCGCAGACGATCGCACAGATTGTAGCGACCAAAGTAGCAAAGCTGGGCGAGAACATCTCTGTGCGTCGCTTTGCACGCTTCAAAGTGGGCGCAGCAGACTGGACAGTGGCGCAGACCAAAACGGTAGAGGCTGCGCAGGGGTAAGGCGTTCACATGTTGATATGAAATAAAGTGGGGCCCGGATGAACCAGTTCGGGCCCTACGTGTCTCTATACACAATTTGATTTTGGATTCGTGCGAAAGACGGTGCTTGGGGGGATGTTGCAGCATCTGAAGATAGAAGCGTATTGATGTTGGTGCTCGGTGATGGAGATCGAGCAAAGGCAATTACGGTGATTCCGGCTGCGCCGGAATGACGAACCATAGAGTCGAGGGGGATGCATGGAAATAGGCATGGTTGGACTGGGCAGGATGGGAGCAAGCATGGTGCGGCGGCTGTTGCAGGCGGGGCACCGCTGCGTAGTCTATGACATGTCGGCGGAGGCAGTGGCAGCCTCGGCGCAACTGGGCGCAGTCGGCTCCAGTTCGCTGGCGGAGCTGGTGCAGAAGCTGGCCACGCCGCGGACTGTATGGCTGATGGTGCCGGCAGGCGTGGTGGATGATACGCTCCATAATCTAGTGCCGTTGTTGGAGACCGACGACGTCATTATCGATGGTGGGAACTCGTACTATCACGACGACGTTCGTCGAGCCGTTGAACTGAAGGCGAAGAACATCCATTATGTAGATACAGGAACGAGCGGCGGAGTATGGGGCGCGGACCGTGGATACTGCCTTATGATCGGGGGAGAGAAGGAGGTTGTGGCTCGGCTGGATCCTATCTTTTGCAGCCTGTCGCCGGGGATTGGGGATACGTCGCGCACACCTGGGCGCGAACATATTGGAGGGACGGCAGAGCAGGGCTATCTACACTGCGGTCCAAGCGGCGCAGGACATTTTGTGAAGATGGTACACAATGGGATTGAGTACGGCATGATGGCTGCCTACGCGGAGGGGTTGAACATCCTGCGTCATGCCAACGTGGGCAACGAGACGCACGCGACTGACGCAGAGACTACGCCGATGCGCAATCCGGAGTTCTATCAATATGAGTTGAACCTGACGGATATCGCCGAGGTATGGCGGCGAGGCAGCGTCATTTCATCATGGTTGCTGGACCTGGCGGCGCAGGCATTGATGGATAGTCCCGACCTGGCGAAGTTTTCGGGACATGTTTCAGACTCCGGCGAGGGGCGTTGGACAATCCGCGCGGCCATTGACGAAGCGGTACCGGTGCCTGTGCTGAGCGCTGCTTTATATGAACGATTCAGCTCTCGTGGCAAGGACGACTTTGCAGACAAGATGCTGTCTGCGTTGCGCTACCAGTTTGGCGGTCATTTGGAGAAGCCCAAGGACGAGAAAGGAAATGCCGGATGAGTGGATTGCGTTCGGACGCACTGGTGGTGTTCGGAGTGACCGGGGACCTGGCGCACAAGCAGATATTCCCTGCACTATTCGAACTGGAGAAACGCGGAGCGTTGAAGACGCCGGTGATTGGCGTAGCCTTTCCGAACTGGAGTCTGGAGCGGGTGCATCGACGCGTGACCGATAGTATTCGCCATGCGTTGGGTGGGAAGATGAGTAATGGCGACCAGCGGGTTCTGGATGGGTTGCTGTCTCGCATTAAGTATGTATCCGGCGATTACACAGCGTCGTCCACGTTTACGGCGATTCGGGAAGCATTGGGCAAAGCGCATCGTCCGGCACACTATCTGGCGATTCCGCCTGCGCTGTTTGAGACGGTGATCCGCGGACTTGGTGCGGCGGGGCTAGCCAAGGACGCACGCGTCATTGTGGAGAAGCCGTTTGGACGAGACCTGGCGACGGCGCGTGAGTTGAACCGTGTAGCGCACGAGGCCTTTGCCGAAGACAACATCTTCCGCATCGATCACTTCCTGGGCAAGGAAGCGATCATGAACATTCTTTACTACCGCTTTGCCAACTCATTTTTAGAGCCAATCTGGAACCGCAATTATGTGTCCAGCGTGCAGATCACGATGGCGGAGAACTTCGGAGTAAAGAAGCGGGGCGCGTTCTACGAGACAGCGGGGTGTCTGCGTGACGTGGTTGAGAATCACCTCTTCCAGATTGTGGCGCTGCTGGCCATGGAGGCTCCTTCGACGAGAGACTACGGGGCGGTGCAGGCGGAGAAGGCCAAGGTGTTTGAGGCGATGCGTCCTCTGCGTCCGGAGGACCTGGTGCGCGGACAGTACGTGGGATATCGCAAGGAGCCGGATGTAGCGCGCGACTCGGATGTGGAGACCTTCTGCGCATTGCGGCTTTATATCGACTCTTGGCGATGGGCAGACGTTCCCTGGTATCTTCGGTCGGGCAAATGTATGGCAACCACGGCGACGGAGATTCTGGTAGAGCTTAAGCCGCCTCCACAACGCCTCTTTACGGACTCGATGCCAAAGCACGGCCGGGCGAATTATCTGCGATTCCGACTATCGCCGGACGCTGCCATCGCATTGGCGACCAGGGTAAAGACGCCTGGAGAGGAGTTTGTTGGGCATCAGCAGGAGCTTTTTCTGTGCGAGGAGCTAGCAGGGCAGGAGATGCCGTACGAGCGGCTTCTGGGCGATGCTATGCGTGGTAACGGAGCGCTGTTTACGCGCCAGGATGCGGTGGAGGCAGCGTGGGCAGTGGTGGATCCGGTGCTGAAGGAGCACAATTCGGTGCACATGTACAAGCGCGGAAGCTGGGGACCGAAAGCGGCCGATGCATTACTAGGAACGGGACACGTCTGGCACAATCCTGGGGCGGATGTGGAGAATAGTTGTTGAAAGCAGTAGAGCGGCGAGTTAGCAAGATGGCGAGATGATGCAGGGATTGCATGGACATAGGCTAATGCGGGGATTCTTCCCCTTCGACCCCGCTCAGGGTCAGAATGACAAGTAGATTGTGGCGAGCCTAGCCAGCAGCGACCAGGCGACCGGCGCGGCTGACGATGGAGAGGCGCTCGCTGCTGAGGATGCTCTTGGCCTGCGTCTTGGCATGATTCGCCCATGGACCGACGGGATCGAGTCGCACATAGGTTAGCCAGTGTCGCAGGGAGCGTCGGCGGTGGCCCTGGCGCTCGTAGGCAAGGGCGAGATTATAGTGCGCGTCGGCGTATTGCGGCACCAGGGCGATGGCCCTCTGATAGGCGGCAATGGCATCTGAAAGGCGCTTCAACTCGTCCAGGACATTTCCCAGATCGAAGAAGGCCAGAGCATACTCGGGATCAGCCTCGGTGGCGCGGCGGTAGAGTTGCTCAGCAAGGCTGAAATCGCGCAGATTGTAATGGATGGTACCGAGATTGATGGCTGCCGCGGCGTATTCCGGACGGATAGCCAGGATCTGGCGATATAGATCCGCCGCCTTGGAGACGGTAGCTGGCACCTCTTCCAGTCTCACTGCACGCTGAAACATCTCCTGCACGTCGGGCTCCGGCGAGTGCGCTATGGTGCCTACAATACTCAAGTGGCGTTCAGTTCCTGCCTCAAAGTCGAAGGCGAGCTGACGGGTGACTGGATCTACCAGAGTGCCATTGTGGCGGAAGCTTAGACGCGAGCCGTGGCCGACCGCAGAGGCCTCAATGAGAGGATTACCCATGCCGGCAGCACTGCGCATAGCCTCCACCGACTCGCGGATGCTCTTGGCAGTGATACGCGTGGCACGCAATGCACGCAGGGTGCGCAACTGGGCCAGGTCTTCAAAAGAGTACTGTTCGTTGGCGGAAATCAGTCCCGCTTGCTCCCACGCGGTCAACTGGCGCGCTCGCAGGTGGAGGATTCGAAGGACGTCTTTACGGCTATATCGGGTCACGTATTGGTCTCGACAGGAACCGTTCCCATGCATCTGTTGCGAGTATGCTTTGCCTGCGCGAAACAGGCAAGGGCGTTCACGGTAACTTCATCAAATACTCGTGGATATCGTGTACCAAACGTGGTTCCCGCTGCAATGATCTGTGGATTTTGTTGGGTAGGGAAGATACAAGCAACTGCGAGTACGAAATACGGAGATTCTGGCTTTACTAGAATGACGACTTCAGAGGGCTGCGCGAGGATGACGATATGAGAGAGCGGCGCGAGGGGGGGCGGCACTGGGGGGGCAAGAAAAATGGGTTGACAGAATAAGGTTGGCAGTGCAAACTAGTTTGCAGTAAAAGAAAGAGGCCCAGTAATGCAGGAAGATGACGAAGTAACCAAGATGGATCAGATCGAAAAGTTAGTGCAACGCCCAAAGCTCTACAACAATATCGATGGTGTGGGCGAACTGGGGCTGGGCATTATGTTTTTGGGTAGTGCGCTGCTCCAGTGGTTGCCTATCCAGGCATTCTGGTGGCATCGATATGGATCATCTGTCGGCTTCCTGCTACTGATCGCGGTGATCCACTACGGTATGAAGGCGATCAAGGAGTACATTACCTATCCGCGTACCGGGTTCGTCGAATACCCAAAGCGGGACGCAGTGTGGCGTCCGATGATTCTTGGGGCTGGCGTCTCAGTATTGGTTGGAATAGTTCTCGTCCTCGCCGCCCGGACTCAATCGGTGTTCGGCGGTTCGCACTGGGGCTTGACGACACCGGTCGCTCTCGCCGGCCTGGTTATTGCAAATGGTTATGCCTATGGAATTGCAAGCTCGGTTCTCTGGAAATGGGGCGTGCCAGTCGCAATGGCGATCTGCTCCATCGCGATTGTCATGCTCCCAGAGAGTGCTATCCGAGCAATGTCGGGGAACACGTCAGCCGCCGTCATGGCTCACGAATGGATATTCGGCGCATTGCAGCTTACCTTCGCGCTTTATGGCGCGATACTGCTGATCTCGGGCGGGATCAGCTTTGTGCACTATCTGCGGCATACACAACCGGCGGCGGAGACGGCTGAATGAACCGAATGACGCAGAAGATCTCGGAGTTGGACCGCGTGATTCACGAGCCGGGGCGGTTGATGCTGGTGGCGCTGCTCTCTGCGGTGGAGCAGGCGGACTTCCTCTATCTACAGCACGAGACGGAGATGAACAAGGGAACGCTGTCCAGCCATCTCTCGAAGCTGGAGGAGGCGGGATACGTTGAGGTGACGAAGACCTATCGCGGTAAGATTCCGCAGACATTGCTGTGCCTGACTGCGGAAGGGCGGCAGGCATTTCAGCAGTATCGGCGAAGACTGAAAGAGGCTCTGTAGGCGATACTGAAAGAGGGCATGAGGATGTGCAAGCCATGAACGCAGCCGTTGTTGAGAGCTTTGATAGACCACCGCGATACGCGACATTTCGCGAACCGGTCGCAGGCGATGGCACAGTGATGGTGCGGGTGCATGCAGCAGCGTTGAGCAATCTGGTGAAGGGTCAAGCTGCTGGTTCGCACTACAGCAGCGCCAGCGAGATGCCTTTTGTGACGGGGTACGACGGCGTGGGAACGCTGCCCGATGGACGTCGCGCGTACTTCTTCGGACCGCCCGCACCCTTTGGAGCGATGGCGGAGTTAAGCCTGGCGGTGGCCAGCCGCACTGTCGCGTTACCCGATTATGTGGATGATGCAACAGCGGCTGCGTTGGGCAATCCAGGACTAGCGTCATGGGCAGCGTTGCTGGGACGGGCGCGGCTGCAGGCGGGCGAGTCGGTGCTGGTGAACGGGGCAACGGGAGTAGCGGGGCAGCAGGCAATCCAGGCGGCAAAGAACCTGGGTGCGAGTAAGGTAATCGCGACGGGGCGTGAGAAGGATGTGTTGGAGAAGCTGCGTGCACTAGGCGCGGACGAGACGATATGGCTGCAACAATCGGATGAGGAGTTGGTGGAATCGTTCCGCAGTGCGTTGGCAGGGGTGGATGTGGTGCTGGATTATCTCTGGGGACACTCCGCGGAGTGCATACTGGCTGCGGCCAAAGGACGTGGCAATCCTATGGGCGAGCGGCGCATCCGCTATGTGCAGATTGGGTCGATCAGTGGGAATGCGATTTCGCTCAACGCGGATATTCTGCGGAGCTCTGGCGTGGAGATGATGGGGAGCGGGCTGGGCAGCTTGTCTGCGGCGGCAATTGTACAGGCGCTGACTGAGATGTACGAAACCGCGGCATCCACCGGGCTGAAGATCGACACGGAGACAATTCCGCTAAGCGAGGTAGAGAGAGCATGGGGCCGCACAAAGAGTGGACGTCGGATGGTATTTACGATGTGAAACAGATCAAGACTTGTAGAACTCGCTGCGTTTGCGGCTGTAGAAGACGTAGACGAAGAGGCCGATGGCGAGCCAGATGAAGAAGCGCAGCCAGGTTTTAGCGGGCAGGCCGGCCATGAGAAGAATGCAGCAGAGGACGCTGAGGATGGGGATGAGCGGGCCGAAGGGGACGCGGAATCCGCGATGGCGGTTGGGGTCCTTGTAGCGCAGGATGACGACTCCGGCAGAGACCAGGACAAAGGCGAAGAGGGTGCCAATGTTGGACATTTCGGCGAAGGTGCCCACGTCGAAGAGACCGGAGGGAATAGCGACCAGGAATCCGGCGACCCAGGTGGCGAAGGCGGGTGTACGGTAGCGGGGGTGGACTCGACTGAAAACATCTGGCAACAGGCGGTCGCGCGACATAGAAAACCAGACGCGCGCCTGGCCAAGTTGAAAGACCAGGATCGAAGAGACCATCCCGACCAGCGCGCCCAACAATACGGCTAGGTGGACGAAGTGGAGACGATGGCCTCCGGGAAGAAGTGAGACGCGGCGCAGTGCGTTGACGACGGGAGCGCCATCGCCCGCGACCGTCTGCCAGGGCACGATTCCGATGAGTACGACGGCAACGCCGACGTAGAGCAGAGTACAAACGATGAGCGTGGCCAGGATGCCAATGGGGACGTCGCGGCGCGGATTGCGGCACTCTTCGCTGGCGGTGGAGACGGAGTCAAACCCAATGTAGGTGAAGAAGATGATGGATCCGCCGGCCAGCACGCCGGTCCAACCGTTGGGCGAGAAGGGATGGTAGTTGGATGGATGTATGAAACTGGCGCCAAAGCTGATGAAGAGCAAGATAGCCGCAATTTTAATCAACACCATGATGTTATTGGTACGCGCGGATTCGCGGATGCCGCGGACGAGAACGACGGTAAGCAGAAGAACTACGAGGAAGGCGGGAATGTCGAAGCCCGTATGCCATCCGGGATTGTAAATGGTGTTGCCGGCGAGGTCTTGCAGGCCGAGTGGAAGATACGCAGGCGAGAGCCATTTGGGCGAAAGGTTGAGGCCGAGCCAGCTCAATAGATCGACGATATGGGCAGCGAAGCCGACCGAAACGCTCATATTGGAGAAGGCGTATTCGAGGATAAGGTCCCAGCCGATGATCCAGGCTATGAGCTCGCCCATGGTGGCGTACGTGTAGGTATAGGCGGAGCCTGCAATGGGGATCATGCTGGCCAACTCTGCGTAACACAGGCCTGTGAGTGCGCATACGATGGCGACGAGCACGAGCGAGAGCGCAATTGCTGGGCCCGCTCCGGGACGGCCCGCCACGGCCCCGCTGGTATGGTGCAGCAGACCGAGGATGAGATCGATGACGGGCGAGTCTGCCCACTTAGCCAGCGCGGCTGGGTTGCCGCCGATGGCGACGCCGATGACTGTGAAGATACCCGAGCCGATGACGGCACCGATGCCAAGGGCGGTAAGCGAGACGGGGCCAAGCGTTTTGCGCAGGGCACGGTCAGGTCGCTCCGATTCGGCGATCAGCTTATCGATGGACTTGGTGGCGAAGATTTGCCTTGGCAGCGTCGACCTCCTGCATAGAGTGCAGCAAGCGTAGCAGATGCAATCGGAGATGATGCGGCGATGCTATCGATCCGGATCATAGATTGTGATGGCGACTCCCACCCATTGCGCAACGAACGCGGAATGGATGGGGCACCCGACCTTGTGCGGATTAGCGCTTGGTTTTACCGCGTGCGGCCTTCTTGACCTTGGCCTTGTTTTCGCCTCGCGCTCCAGTGCGGGGGCCTTTAGCAGGAGCGGCCTTGCGCGCCGCACGCTTAACCTTTTTACGTTCAATCTTGTCTGTGATGCTCTTCGTATCTGCCATGAGTGGGGAGTGTGCTTTCCTGAAAATGGTTTAGCTTGTGTTTAGATTGTTTCAAGCTGAGCAAATTTTTCCATCAGCTTTTTAACGCCGTGCTGTTGAAATTGTACTGTAATCTTGGCGTCGTCCCCATCACCCTCGCGACGAAAGACGGTTCCTTCGCCATATTTGGGGTGGCGAACTCGCGATCCCTGGCGCAGGCCAGTCTTTCCTGTGGGTGTGGGAATGTCTTGTTTTGGGCGTGCGAAGCTTTGTCCAGATGGAACTTTCTGTCCGCGAGCCGTAAAAAAGCTAGCGATGTTGTCGATGGAGTTGCCTGTGGAGGCGGAACGCGCGATTGGGCGAGATGCGGGTGCGATGCGCGTTGTGGAGAACTTGATGGACCCGCCGCGCCCTTTCGTACTGCCTGCAGACGACTGCGTTGTCTGATCTTCGTCTTCGTAGCTATAGTGGCGATCACCGTCCGCAGATAGATCGTTGGTGTGGCCGAAACGATGGCGTTGCGGGTAGGGTGTGGAGAAGGCGTTGCCGGAGAACTGCGGGCGGACAGTGGGGCTACCCAGGTCTTCTATTAGACGCGCCGGAACTTCTTCCAGGAATCGCGAGGGGATGCTTGCATCGGGCATCTCCGAACCGTAGCGGCGACGATAGCGCGCGCGCGTCATCATCAGCGTATCCATAGCGCGAGTCATGCCGACGTAACAGAGGCGGCGCTCCTCTTCGAGGCCGGTGGGATCGGTAAGGGTACGCGAGTTGGGGAACAGGCCCTCCTCCATACCCGATAAAAATACCAGGGGAAATTCCAAGCCCTTAGCCGCGTGCAGCGTCATCAGCGTTACGCGCGAGTCAGCCGAGTAAGAGTCGGTGTCGGCGACCAGGGCTGCGTGGTCCAGGAATTCAGTTAAGGATTCGCCGCGCTCCTCAGCATCCTGTGCAGCGTTGGCCAGTTCCTTGAGGTTCTCGATGCGCGAGAAGGATTCTGGTGTGCCTTCGTCCTCCAACGCGCGCAGGTAGCCACTGCGGTCGTTGAGGAACTTGATCAGTTCTGGAAGTGTTGCTGAGTCCCCGGGCTTGCGGAAGGCTGCTTGCTGGGCTGGGTCGTTGCTGGGGCCATCCGTTGGACTTGAATCAAAGCCAAAATTGAAACTGATATCGGAGGGCGAAACGTGATCAGAGGCGGATTCGGTTGCAAATGCAAGCGGATCGAAATCGGTTGTACTCGGCAAAGAAATCGGTTGTGACGTAGTATCCCATGTCTCGGAGCCTGAAGGCGGTATATCCGAGGCTTCGGTGATCAAATCAGCGGCAAGCTTGCCAGCGAAATCAGTACCGAGCATGGCGCGGGCATCTTCGATAAGGCGGCGGAAGCCAGCCAAGGCAAGCAGTGCTCGAGGTGGCAACAGGCGGTCTTCGCTGGCACGCGCGATGGCGTCCCAGGTGCTGATGCCTGTGGTCAATGCGATGCGTTCCAGTGTCTCCATGGTGGTTTTGCCGATGCCGCGTGGTGGCGAGTTAACGATGCGGCCCAATGCAATGGAGTCGTGCGGATTGAGCACCAACTTGAGGTAGCTGAGTATATCTTTGACCTCGGCTCGATCGTAAAACGAGAAACCGCCGACCATGCGGTACTGGATCTGATAGCGACGCAGGGCCTCCTCAAACAAGCGTGACTGTGAGTTTGTTCGATACAAGATGGCGCAGCGGGGCTGTGCTTCCGAATCGGATTCGGCGCGGAGGTAACATTGGATGCGATCGGCAATAAACAGGGCTTCATTTTCACCATCGGGAGCCTCGTAATAGCCAATCAACGATCCGCCCTCGCGCGTCGTGAAAAGAGTTTTCCCCTTACGCTGCGTGTTATTGGCGACTACAGCCGAAGCGCCTTCCAGAATGATCTGGGTGGAGCGATAGTTCTGCTCCAGGCGGATAGTGCGGACATCTGGAAAGTCTTTCTCGAACTCAAGAATGTTGCGGATGTCCGCACCGCGCCAACTGTAGATGGACTGGTCCTCGTCGCCCACCACGCAGACATTACGCGCAGGGCCAGCCAACAGCTTCATCAACTCGTACTGTGGGCGATTGGTGTCTTGATATTCGTCGATGAGCAGATATCTGTAGCGGCGGTTGTATCGCTCGCGCACATCGGGGATGGCCTTGAGCAGACGGACGGCCTCGAGAAGCAGGTCGTCAAAGTCCAGTGCATTAGCCTTCAATAGTTCCTTGCGATAAATCTCGAAGATATGAGCAATCTTCTCTTCCATTGGATTGGTGGAGGCAAGGAAGTACTGCTGTGGATCGATCATGTGGCTCTTGGCCCAGCTAATACGACCGAGGGCGACGCTGGGCTTGAGCTGTTTGTCGTCGAAACCGAGGCGCTTGAGCGCGCTCTTGACGACGGCCTGCTGGTCCACTTCGTCGTAGATTGCGAAGTTTCGGGTAATACCTATGCTGTTGCCGCCGCCGGAGGATGGAATGCGCAAGGCCTCAATATCGCGGCGCAGCACGCGAACGCAGAAGCTGTGGAAGGTAGAGAGCAGAGGCTTGGCCAATGAACTGTGGCCTAATAGGCGTTCGACACGCTCCGACATTTCGGCTGCTGCTTTATTGGTGAAAGTGACGGCAAGGATGGAGTCGGCGGGGACGCCACGCTCCTCGATGAGGTAGGCGATGCGATGCGTGATGACGCGAGTTTTGCCTGAGCCTGCGCCCGCAAGAAGCAACACCGGGCCATCGACGGCCTGAATGCCTTCCTGTTGCTGCGGGTTCATGTTATCGAGAAGGCGGGACACTGAATGGGCTCTCCAACGTCTATGTTAATTGGGTTGGCGGTGGATAGCGAACTGGGCTGCGCGCAGAATTATTTTAGATTTCGATGGAACTGGTGTTGAACGGCATGCGTAGTGATAGATGCGGCGAGATTTATACGAACAGGGCCAGGAATTTCGACGCCAACTTCAATATCGAGGTAACTCCTATGCAGCGCATCAATCGCATGCTTGCAAGCTCGCTCGCACTTTTTCTGGTGGCAGGCACCATGACTCCGGCTGTCGCCAACGCCTCTTCGAACAAAAAGACCAAAACGGATGCGAGTACGGTGCAGGGAGCGAGCATCGCGGTGCAGGTCTATAACAGGGGCGACGCATCTCAAGATTTAAAGATTGACGGACAGACCTACACGGTGAAGCCGCATCAGTCGATCACTATCAAGGGCGCGTCTGGAGCGGCTGTATATGCAGACACGGCTGGGGCTGGCTATCAAAAGGGTGAACTTTTGTTCAAGTTTGCACCTTCGATCAATGGAGGGACGGTAAAAATCAACTGAATCGACGGCTCTCGGGGTGGGATAATCATAGAAATGCCTACCCCGAGTGCTGTCATTGCGCATGCAGCTTCTGCAATCAGAAATGTTGCTGTTTTTTGTGCGTCGGCCAATGGCGTGGATCCGAAGTATCGAGAGGTTGCGATTGAGCTTGGGCGCAAGCTGGCTGAGCATGGCGTTGGCGTGGTATATGGCGGTGCAAAGGTAGGCCTGATGCAGGCGATTGCAGAGGGCACACTGGCCGCCGGTGGGCGCGTAATTGGCGTGATTCCCACTGCGCTGGTGGATATGGAAGTGGCGCATGAAGGGCTGTCGGAACTGCATGTGGTCGACACCATGCACACTCGCAAGGCGATGATCGGCTCACGTGGTGATGCGTTTATCGTGCTACCCGGCGGCTTTGGGACTTTCGAAGAGTTCTTCGAGGCGCTGGCATGGCAGACGCTGAAACTGCATGCCAAGCCAATTCTTGTGTTGAACACGAATGGGTTCTACGACACATTATTGAAGTTTCTGGATGAGTGTGTTGAACAGGGAATGTTGACCCAGGAGAAGCGTGCGATTGTGCTTGTGGCGCAGACGGTGGATGAGGCATTGGAGCAGTTGAGGATTACCTAGATGCTGCGAGGAGCGGTACAAACGGGGCACTGGCATACGCTACGCAGGTAAGTCCATGAGTAGATGCCGGACTGATGGCCATCGTTCCATTTGAAGCTGAGGGCGTATTTGCCGACGGGAGTAACCTCGTCGGGACGTGGGGGGGCTTGGTAGAGGGCGAACGGGTCCTTCGATTTTGGTTTGGACTCGCCCGGCGCACGGCCTGTTGTTTCGCGCTCGGCGTTGCAAGTGGCGCAGGGACAGGCGTCGCGCAACCAGCGGAAATCCCAAGAGCTTTTGTGTCCGTCGCGCCAGTCGATCTCGACACCGCTGCCTTCGGATTTTTTGACACGTACCTTGAGTGGAGTGACCGCGTTGGCCGGCGGGCGGTTATTCTCCTGCGCGGCTGCGAGTGCGGCTTCTTCCGCGCTGATAAATCGGATTCCTTCATGGCTCATGGCTTTAGCTCCTTCAAAGCTCTACGGTCGTAGCGAAGCTTCAGGACAACAATGCTGATTGCGAGAACCATGGTTACGCTATTGCTGGCGATGATTGGCTTTGATCCAGTGTAAAGGCCGTAGAGCAGCCAGAAGCAGACTCCAAGGGCAAACATCATGAAGGTGGGTAGTGATATATCGCGTGCCGAGTGCAGGCGTATGACACGGACCAGTTGTGGAACATAAGCGGCGGTGGTGAGCAGGGCGGCGGCATATCCCAGGTCGTCGATGCGTGCGCTGCTAAGGTGAAACCCGACGGATAGTAGTGCAAGGGTCATTGCGTGCTCCAAACGAAATTCATGACTGTCTCCAGAAAAAGTATGCGGCCATAGTGCAACCGATGATGACAACGATGGCACGCAGCACTTCGGCGTTCATGCGGCGCGCATATTGTGCCCCGGTGTACCCGCCGATGCCTGCTGCGACCATGGAGACCAGACAGTAGTGCCAAATGATGGCACCGCCGCAGATGAAGGTGACGACTGCGCAAAAGTTGGCCAGACAGGCGCCCAGGACCTTCAATGAATTGACGGCATTCATCTCCTCCACGCCAAAAAGTGCGAGTACGCTCATGGCGAGAAAACCCGCGCCAGCGCCGAAGTATCCGATATAAAAGTTGACCAGAAGAAGCGAAAAGAAGAGTGGAAGCATGGCCGGTGTACGCGGCTTGTGCGGAGTGTCGGAGCGGTGGCGCAGCCACCGCGAGATGGGGCTGCTGATCCAGAAAAGCAGTGAGGCGGCCAACAGCATCCACGGAACCAGGTGCATGAACGTCCTGGGACGCGTATTCAGGAGAACGACTGCGCCACTGATGCCGCCGAGGATAGCGGCGGAGACCACAACGGTGAGCAGGTCGCGGCGAAGGTCTGTGCGCAGGGCCCAGATAGATGTGAGCTGACCAGGCCATAAGGCGACTGTATTGGTGGCGTTGGCCTGGATGGGAGGGACGCCAATGGCAATCATCGCAGGAAAAGAGATGAAGGAGCCTCCAGCGGCCATCGCGTTCATGGCACCTGCAATGAACGAGGCTGCGACCAGCCAGAGGTAGGGAACATGCGCGCTGAAGCTGGAGATCATCCTCTCTTATTGTAGAGGGTCAGCGTTGGGCGAGGGTTGGAAGCTGTGGCGTGACGGCGATGAGTTGTCGGGTGTAAGTGCTGCGTGGTGACTCACAGACCTGAAGGCAGCCGCCTAATTCGACCAGGCGACCGTACTGCATCACGGCGATACGGTCGCATAAATAGCGAACCAGAGGTATGGAATGCGAGATAAAGAGATAGGTGAGACCCAGGGTTGTTTGCAGATCGCGCAGTAGATTGACGATCTGCGCACCGACCGAGACATCGAGCGAGCTGACCGGCTCGTCGAGGACGAGGAAGCGCGGGTGCAAGGCGAGAGCACGTGCGATGTTGATGCGCTGACGCTGACCGCCGCTGAACTGGTGCGGATAACGCCGCAGGGCAGAGCGGTCCAGGCCGACGGAGTGCAGCAGTTCTGCGAGGCGCGCAGGAAGGCCTTCTGTAGGCGATTCGTGGTGGATGGCGAAGGGTTCGGCGAGGATCTGCTGGACGGTCATACGCGGATTGAGTGCGGCGTAGGGATCCTGAAAGACGATCTGCATGCGTCGGCGCATTGCGCGCATGGCCGAGCTGGAGGCGGGCGGAAGAGGCTGGCCTTCGAAGAGGACTTCGCCTGCGGTGGGTTCGATGAGGCGCAGCAAGATGCGGGCGATGGTTGTCTTGCCGCAGCCAGATTCTCCGACCAGACCAAGCGTTTCGCCTGGTTGGATAGTGAACGATACATCGTCGACGACGCGCGTTACACCGTTGTGGCGCGCGTATTCCTTGATGAGACCGCGGACTTCAATCAGCGGAGGCTTTACAGTGCCTGGCTGAGATGCGGGATCGCCGGAAAGTTGGTGCATAGGCGAAATGGTAGCATTCCTATGGTGTTGCAGTGCTAAGTACGAGCGGAGCGAATCGGATAGATTCAATTTATGTGAGGAGTTTGTCGAGATGCCGGATGCGATCAGACTTACTGGAAAGACGGTCCTTATCACTGGTGCCAGCTCTGGGATTGGCTGGACGACGGCGCTTGCGTTCGCGGCGAAGGGCGCGAATGTGGTGGTGACGGCTCGGCGAGAAGCGCGGCTGCGCGAGCTGTGCGACCTGATTGCGGCGAGTGGCGGCAAGGCCGTCTTTCTGGCTGGAGATGCAGCGGAACCTTCGACGGCGGAGCGTTGCGTAACGTTGGCGGTGAAGCAGTATGGGCATCTGGACATTCTGATCTGCAACGCAGGAGCAGGGAACTACAAGGACCTTGTGGAGACCAGCGTGGAGGAGTACGACGCGCTGATGGACTCCAACATGAAGAGCAGCTTTCTGTTTGCGCGCTACGCCGCGCCTGGGATGATTGCACAGCGTGGCGGCGAGATACTGTTCATCTCGTCGGTGGCGGGGTTGCAGGGCTGCGCGGGCGAGTCGGTGTACAGCGCCAGCAAGTGGGCGCAGATCGGATTCGCCCAATCGCTGGACGCTGAACTGCGCAAGCACAATATCAAGGTGGGTACGATCTGCCCCGGCGGCGTGAAGACAGAGTTCGCCGTGGGACACGGGCGCACCGAGGAGGGCGTGAAGGACTCGTACATGATGGAGCCGAGCGAGGTGGCTGACACCATCGTATTTGCCTGCTCGCAGCCGCCGAATGCGCGCATCCTGCAGATGACGGTGAGACATATGGGCGGCGCGGTGAAGTAGAGGTTACGGATGCGGAAGCGAATTATCAGTTGCATTGTGTTGCTTCCGTTGGTGATTCTCGCTACGCCATCTCTACATGCTTTTTGCTATGAACCAAAGATTCGAGTGGACGACGAGTTTTTCGTGAGCGATCTGGTCTTTACCGGAACCCTTGTTGCGGACCAAAAGCTAGGACTAACAACAGAGAGTTACTACGACGAAGATGCTTATACTTGGCGCGTTCAGCGGGTGTTTCGCGGCTCGATCCATGCGGGCGACATGGTGAGCACATATTCCGGCAATGACAGCGGACGGTTTCCATTCGATGTAAAGGTTGGCCAGAGCTTTCTGATCTTTGCGTTCCCTGATTCAACTCACAAAAGCGGATTTGCGGCTGACAACTGTGGCAACTCGATTCCGTTGTCCAAGGCGGCCTCAACAATTGCGGAGATTCGTCAACTGCCAACTCGGCACGGCGGCTTACTATATGGAAAGATGATCGACGGCGATTTAGGCGTTCGGATAAACGCAATCGGAACAGGCATTACATATACTGCGATCACGGGCACTGGTGGAAAATTCTCTTTGCGCGTACCGCCCGGGACTTACTCAGTCTCAGCAACCAAGTCAGGGCATATATATGCCGATTATGATCTCGCTTATAAACATTCAAAAGCGGTGAAAGTGCCTGATGGAGGCAGCGCAGGTCTAGCATTCCGCGAGCAAGGTAGATAGCAAAACCTGTGTAGGCTGGCGGAAAAACTGTCCAGATTTGCGCAAATACTGTCTAGTCTGGACACTGATTCCAAAGGGTTTGAGTCGAAACATTCATCCGACCTCGTTCCCCGTAATTTGCGCAAAAATGAGGTCTAATCCTACCAATTTGCGGAAAAGTTGTCCTTGTTTGCAACTTTCTCAAATGTATGGTCCGCCGCCCGACTGCAAGGGAAAAGTTTTGGATGAAGAAAGTCTGCGTCAATGTATTCGGCCTGTTGGTGGAGGTTTTTATTCTCCTGGCCATGATGAGGTACGCCGCGTGCCTGTCCTGCAAAATGCCTCGGCTGTTTGAGAGCCATTTGAGAAATCAGGTTTCAGGTACGCCGTTGTGACGGTTCTTTCATCTTTACTCGTCCGGTGCAGACCTCGGTGGGAGAACTTGATCATGTCAGTTACGTCTGGCTAGGCAGCAACCAACTCTTGCACTGCCCGGTAGTCTTCGCCAGATGAGAGCACGGCCCACGCGATCCGTGCCAGCTTGTTGGCCGCCGCAACAATCAACACGTTGCGTGGTGCTCTGGCTTCAAGAGCCGTCAACCATGCACCCATCGCGATCCTCTCTCGCTTACATCGCAAGACCAGTGAGCGTGCGCCGTGAATCAGGATCTTGCGCAGGTAGTTGTTGCCTCGCTTGCTGATGCCCGCCAGCTTCGCCTTGCCGCCGGTCGAGTACTGCTTCGGCACCAGGCCCATCCAGGCCGCGAACTCTCGGCCCTTGTGGAACGCTGCCCCGTTGCCGATCGCGGCCACAATCGCGGTCGCCACTAACGGGCCGATGCCGGGGATCTGTCTGAGTCGCGTGCATGCCGCATCGCTCAATGCGATCCGTTCGACTTCATCGTTCATCTGTTCGATCTGAAGCTCCAGATCCTTCCACTCGTTCCACAGCAGAGCCAGCAAGTTGCGCATGCGCGGAGTGAGATTTTCATCGGCGTTTTCGAGAATCTCAGGCATACGCTCACGCAGCCTGGCCGGACTCTTCGCGAAGACCAGACCACGCTCCAGAAGGAAGGCACGCAGTTGGTTGATCACTGACGTTCGTCGTGTGATCAACCGGTCACGCACGCGATGCAGCGCCTGCAGATCGAGCTGGTCATCTGTCTTGATAGGCACAAAGCGCATGTTCTGGCGATCCACAGCCTCGGCAATCGCTTCTGCATCGATGAAGTCGTTCTTGTTCGACTTCACGAACGGCTTCACAAACTGGGCTGGAATCAGCTTCACATCATGGCCCTGTACTCGCAGAGCACGGCCAAGGAAGTGCGCTCCGGAACATGCCTCCATCCCAACCAGGGAGGTCTGCATGTTGGCTGTGAAAGCGATTAGCTGCTTCTGGGTGAACTTCTTCTTCAGCAGCACCTTGCCGTTATCGCCAAGCGCCACCAGGTGAAAAGTCGTCTTGCCAAGGTCAATACCAACCGAACGAATCTGCATGTCGATGATCCTCCTTAGAAGCACCTGCCTACAAGATCCTCCACACTTCGGTGAAGTTCAAGCGGCGGACCATCTCAGTAATGCTGGGCTTATCCGTATCAAAGCGCTGGCGGATTGGACATGGATGACTGATCACTTGCGGAACCTCTCCGTCGCGCCAGATTCGATTGCCGCGTGCATCCTTTGTGATCGTGACCTGGTTTTCGCTATCGGTAGCGGCCCACCATTAGATGAAAAACTCCTGCAAGCCGCCCTAACCTCGTTTGTTATCGGTTTCGTTGAACCATCTGTTTGCCCGTAAGGTCGAAGATAACGTCCGGAGGGGGAATCTCGTTCATCCAGCCGCGAAGAGTGCCATATTCGTCCAAGGAGAACTGTCCCTGGAAACTGTCTGACCGGATGACGAATAGCTCTTCATCTCCCTGTCGATAATCAAGCAACTCTTTGAAGCGGCGTTCACGAATGTACTGAAGAATCGCGAGGTCGATGCCAGTAAAGGCGTAGCGAAGATGCTCCGCGGCCTTAGCGCGTAGAGAGTACGGCAATTCCACCCCTCCGCCCTCCCAAAACCCGCCCATAAACGCTTGCTCCCGACCTTCCCTGCGAATCCGGACGATCACTCTAAAGAAAGCACGGCTCTCGTTTCGGTCTGTTCCGAGCCGTTTGAGAAGCGGCTCCTGTGGGGCGAACAGCTCTGCCGAGTCCGCCAGCGCAAAGAGACGGACAGCACCTGGACCTTCTCCCATGAACTCAGCAAACCTGCGCGCGTAGAAGCGAATCACCTGGCGAACATGCTCCTCAAAGAAGCGTTCCCCTTCATGCTCGGGATCCAAGAGTTCCACATCGCACCCACGTTTTGTAGCAGTCGACCAAGTCGCAAAGATAATTCCTATGGCACTACTGTAGCCGCGAGCAGCACCAGGTTTCAAAAAACCCGATTTGCCCAGCTTCTTTTCGATTGATTTTCTGTGGCCGCTCATAAACTTTCCATTGAACGTACCCTTAGCTTCAATCAAGAGCTTCTGCCCATTGTGGTTAAAGGCCTCATAATCGAAGTTTCCAGTCTTCTTCTGGCCGCCGCTGGTGTTTTTCTTGCCGCCTTTGAACTTATCAATGGTGCGGAAGTCGATGGCACCAGCTGCTGTTAATAAGTGAAGAGCAGCTCCTACCCCCAGAATTTCCGAACACAGGCGTTTGATGTCCTGATCCTGAGGGTCTTTAACCCAAAGTTGCCCCTGGTCGATGGACGGTCGAACCATCGATATCAAGGCCCAAGCGAGTGCGGCAGCCTTTTGTCGTTGTGTTCCTCCGCCTTTGAAGATGCCAGGGTTCACCGAATCAACGAAATGGCTGCCCGCATGATCCACGAGGTGAGGGAGGGACATGAGCTGGCCGTGCTTTGTGACTTGTATAACCCATGGAGGCGCAGCACCTGTAGGGCACTTGCGCTGCTTATGGCTAGCGGGTGGTGAGTACTCCTTAATTCGCGCCTTGAACATCTGACTTGGAACGGTTGCTAGGTCGATGACGATACTATTTGCGGACATGGTGTATCTCGAGCCTACACAACGCCGTTACGAATCCACAACAGGCGAACGTAGTCGCTGGCAATCATGACCGTAATCCCCGAGAGACTCCCTGTCGGGCTGGCGGCATTCCAGAATGCGGAGTGCGCCAAGCGTGTTCGGCCAGCTGCAGGATATATCCGACGTGGCGAACGTGATCTATATCGACTACTGCACCGATAGGGTCGTTCGGATCTTTTCGCGAAATACTTCTGCAAAGGGACGACCATCCAGAGGGTCGGCACCTCTATCGAGAAAGAAGCGCATCAGGTTGGGCTCCCAGGTGACCAAGACCTCGACGAGAGGTATGGCCCCGACGTCAGCGCCGCACGCGACAAGCAATTCGACGAGGCCCATCCTGCGCGATGACATTAGTGCAGCGTCTTTTGCAGACTGGCAACTTTCGTTCTTGGCAATCAACTCAATGCGGCTGTGGAATCCGGTTTCGACAGGGAGTTCGAGAAGGCCTTTTGCCTACGGCGTTTCTTCTCAACGGAAATGTTCAGCGACCTTCCGCCGGCGATCCATCTATCTATTTCGTATAGCTTTCCAGCACGGCACAGCGCAATCAGTTCTTTCGCGACGTCGATGTCTGAAATCTCATCCATGTTGCACGCAAATTGG
>Ga0316230_1000841_pt1 | contig 37418 bp, 35 predicted proteins | sample TBH18025metaG_FD_206004 | JGI IMG/M metagenome (GOLD analysis project Ga0316230, IMG submission 206004) | Freshwater microbial communities from Trout Bog Lake, Wisconsin, USA - TBH18025 | ecosystem: Environmental > Aquatic > Freshwater > Lake > Hypolimnion/Profundal zone | place: USA: Wisconsin... | reverse complement strand
GCGCCATGGCGATGGTCTCGGCCTTTTCGCGAAGGGCGTTGGGTTTCTGGTTCATGTTGTCGCCGGTGTCGGTGAAAATGGACGTGAACGTGTCGCACACCTTGATCGGCACCCGGTTATTCATCAGCGCCAGCACCCAGTGAAAATCGCCGAGGTCGCGCCATTGTGTGTCGAAATAATGGCCGCGTTCGTGGATGACGCGGCGGCGGATGAAGATGCCGGCGGTCAGCGCCAGAAAACAAAACCACATGTGCTGCGGATGTGGCAGCAGCGACGGGCGGTGGCAGATATATTTGCCCTCCGCATCAGTGACGATGCTGCCGGCGAGGGCGACTTCCACTTTCGGATTTTGCTGGAAGAACTTTTCCACCGCCGCGAGCGCGCCGGGCAGGTATTGTTCGTCACAATTCAAATACGCGAGGATGTCACCGGTCGCGCGCCGGTAGCCGCGATTCACCGCGTCATACATGCCGCTGTCCTTTTCGATGAAGGCCTTCACGCGCGGATCGTGCGGCAGCCAGTCCTTCGTGCCGTCGTCCGAGCACGAATCCTGCACGATATGCTCCAGTTCGACGCCCTGCTGGTCGGCGACGGAGGCGATGCACAGCTTGAGCCATTCGGAATTGCGGAAGCTCGGTGTGATGATGGAAAATTTCATCGTAATTTTTCCGGAGTTAAAAAGGTTCGGCTCGCAGGCGAATTCAGCTTCCCGACCGGGTCCACCACAACGACGTCGGCCGGAGCACGTCAAAGGTCACCCGCCGGTCCGGGCTTTGCAGGGTGTAAACCGAATAGCTCGTCGGCTTGATCCGGAAATGTCCCGCCGCCAGCCGGCGCAGGCGATGATGCACAATCCACAGCGGTTTCAAAAGTTTCACCCAGCCCGGAACCAGGTTCATGGTCCTTTCCTTTTCCAGTTTGGCGCTGGGGCTTAAACACAGGTTGTCCCCCGTGTCCGCAAACACGGAGGTGAAATCGTCGCCCACGGCCATGCGCACTCCGGCTTTTTGCAGCGCCGTCACCCAGTGCAAATCGCCGACGACCCGCCAATGGGTGTCAAAATACAGGCCGCGCTCGTGGATGACCGAGCGCCGGATGAAAACCGAACTGGTCAGCACCGAGAACCGGAGCCAGGCATAATGCCGGCTCGGAACCAGGGCGTGACGGTGGCAGATGTATTTGCCGGTGCCATCGGTCACAATCCCGCCGGCGAGCAGGACTTCAACTTCCGGGTTCTGCGCAAAAAACTTTTCCACCGCCGCGAGCGCGCCGGGCAGGTATTGTTCGTCGCAGTTGAGATACGCGAGGATGTCGCCGGTCGCGCGCCGGTAGCCGCGGTTCACCGCGTCATACATCCCGGCATCCTGCTCGATGAACGCCTTCACGCGCGGATCGCGCGGCAGCCAGTCCTGCGTGCCGTCGTCGGAACCGGCATCCTGCACAATATGCTCCAGCTCGACGCCCTGCTGGTCGGCCACAGAGGCGACGCAAAGCTTGAGCCAGTTGGAATTGCGGAAGCTCGGCGTGATGATGGAAAACTTCAGCCGGCGTCCACCCGGCGGCGAAGCCGCCTTGGTGCCATTCCCCGGTTTCATTTCGTCCAAGTTGGCTGCATTCGTCTCGAAGACGGATTTTGGTTGTGCCGGTTCGGCCATTTAATTTGGTCAATGAGACTGGTCAAATCGTTTCGCGCTGTCAAACTTTGTCCGATGGTTTTGCGCCGGGGAACCTGAAAATTTCCTGCCATCAGCAAGCCGTCAGCCCACCTGGTGGCCGTTCTTGGGAAAATCCATCCGGATCCGGCCCAAAGTCAGGACGATAATTTCTAGGAGGATGAAACGGCTGAACAAATTCCACAGAAAGACTTCCCAGGAACGGTAATCAGGATCGCCGTCGTATTGGACAATCGGCGCGATGATCGCGCAGGCCAGGACAAACATGGTGGCCCAGCGGGTGTTGACCACCAGCGCCAACAATGCACAGGGGATTGCGTAAAACAGGAGGAACATCAAATGCGGATTGGCGTGGAGATGACAAAAGATGATGGCACCCAGCAACGCCGTCGCGAATCCTATCGTGAACCAATGATTTTTGAAATCCTTCAAGAGGGAGGTTTTTTCATCCAGCGTGCCGGACGGCGGATTGACCACCCAGTTTTTGAGCAGCCGGTAAACGCGCAGCCAGGGCAGCGGCATGAATTCGAAGAACGCCCGCACCAGCGAGTCGTAAACCGTCAAGGCCCGGCCCAGCGCATGGTGCCAGGCAAATTCAACCGATCCTGGCTCTGTTTGCGTCGGCGGCATGGCGGGAAGCTTGAGCCGGTTGGCTGGCGATTGCTCCCAGCGGTGGTGGAAGCGCTCCAGTTTTCGGGTGACGGCCGGCGAAACGAGTTTTTCGGTGTGTGTTCGGCGCTCAATGACGCCGCGCCGAAGATGGTCGTGATGTGGCGACGGATAAATGGCAGACAAATCCGCCTGGCTCAATTCCAGCATCCGCCGGTCGAAGGGCACGCCGAGGAAGTTGCTGAGGTTCCGACACACCAGTTCGGTTTGATCCACAATCTCAGCATAGTTGACGCGAAATATCCGCGCCCCGTTTTTTTCAATCCGGCCAGATTGAACCATGAGCTGTTCCTTTTGGTAGATCATCCGGCTCAACATGCCGGGCTTGCCAAAAAACCGCGAGGTCTGCCCGGCTTTTAGAATACTGCGATAGACTTCCACCGGATTGCGCCAAACGAGGATGAAAGACGCCTGCGGATACATCTGGTGGAGCTGTTCCAGCCGGGAACAATAGACCGGTGATTTTTCCCCGGAGACGGCCGCCCCTTTCAATCTGCCGAAGGCGCGATATAAATCCACCGGGGTGCGGATCGCCTCCAATCCCTTCAGATCATCCGGCGCGGTCAGTCGGTGCCGGGAGAGCGCCTGATTGAAAAATTCCGTCCGCGCCGCCCAGTTACGCCGGAAGCGCTGCGCCAGCAGTGGGCGCGGGAAATTCCAGACATCGCATTCATACATCAACGCGATCTGGGGATTCTGGTTCAGCAGCGAGCACAGCAAGGATGTGCCCGAGCGGAAACCGCCGACAACAAAAACTGGCTTTTCGTCAGACATGTATAGTCAAAGCGTGCAAGAGCACGGTCGATTTTAATTTGCGATTGAATTCACGGCAATGGCGAAATTAGCAAAGATGCCGTCGCCCGGAATTTCTGCGCCACCGGAATCCGCCGGCCCATGCCGAAGGCGCGCGGTGAAATCTTCAGGGCCGGTGCGGCCTGCCGCCGTTTGTATTCGCTGAAATTGATCTTGTTCACCACGTCATTGACGGTCGCCAGCGCGAAGCCGTTACGGATGATTTCATCTTTGCCCAGATTTTTTACAACGTAGGCGTCGAGGATGGCGTCCAGAATTTCGTAGGGCGGCAGCGAATCCTGGTCCGTCTGGTTCGGCCGCAGTTCTGCGCTCGGCGGTTTCACGATGGAATTTTCGGGGATGATGATTTTCTCGCGGTTCACCCAGCGGGCGATTTTGTAAATGTCCGTCTTGAACACGTCGGCGATGGGCGCGAGCGCGCCGTCCATGTCGCCGTATAGCGTGCAGTAGCCGACGGCCATCTCCGACTTGTTGCCGGTGGTCAGCACGAGCGCGCCGAACTTGTTCGAGAGCGCCATCAGCGTCACGCCGCGCAGCCGCGACTGGACATTTTCCTCGGCCTCGTTCGGCTTCGTGCCGGCAAAAACTTTTCCCAGTTGTTTTTCCACCGCCAGAAACGCCGGCTCAATCGGCAAAACCTCGTAGCGGATGCCGAGATTTTTTGCCAGCGCCTCGGCGTCGTTCAAGCTGCCCGCGCTTGAATAACGCGCCGGCATCGCCACGCCCAGGACATTTTCCGCGCCGAGCGCGTCGGCGGCCAGCACCGCGACCAGCGCCGAGTCAATCCCGCCGGACAAACCGAGAATCACGGACTTGAAACCGCATTTGCGGACGTAATCGCGGACGCCCAGCGAAAGCGCGGAAAAAATCTGCTGCTCACGCATAGGAAAATTTATTTCGGATTTCGGATTTCGGATTTCGGATTTCAAATCCGCGACGATGATGTCTTCATCAAATCCTTTTCCGAACGCGATGACTTCACCGCCGGCCGCCAGCGCGACGCTGTGGCCGTCGAAAATCAGCTCGTCGTTTGCGCCGACGGCGTTGACCTGCGCGAGCGGAATTTTCTCGTCGCGCGCGACGCGCTGGAGCATTTCCAGCCGTGTGCGTTCCTTGCCGTCATGCCACGGCGACGCGGAAATGTTCAGGATGATTTCCGCGCCTTGCGAAATCAGTTCCTTGACCGGATCGCGGCGATAAATGCGCTCCGGCCAGAAATCCTCGTCGTTCCAGATGTCCTCGCAAATCGTGATGCCGAGCTTGTGTCCATTGAAAACGAACGGCTCCACTTTCTTCGCCGGCTCGAAGTAGCGGTCTTCGTCGAACACGTCGTAAGTCGGCAGCAAAGATTTGTGCGTGCGCCAGACAATTTTTCCGTTTCGCGAAACGGCGGCGGAATTGCGCAGCGCACGACCGGGTTTTTCTGGATTGCGGTCAACGTAGCCGACGCACAGCGGAACCGCGCCAATACTTTTCGCGGTTTCTTCCAGCGCGGCAAGATTGGCGTCAATGAAGTCGGCGCGCAGCAGCAAATCGCGCGGCGGGTAGCCGCACAGAAACAGTTCCGGTGCGAGGACGAATTCCGCGCCGTGCGCGACGGCCTGCTCATAACCGCCGACAAGTTTTTTCACGTTGGCCGCGAAATCGCCGATGGTCGAATTGAGCTGGAGCAGGCCGATTTTCATTTGCGATTTATGATATGCGATTTACGCGCCATGTGCGAGTTGGCGACCAATCGTAAATCGTAAATCGCAATTCGTAAATTTATTCCTGTTCCACGCTGCGGATGGCGGCGGCCAGGCCGCCCAGATACTGCTCCAGGCTGAAACGGCGGAGAAAAAATTCCCGCAGCGGTTCGGCAAAATCGCTCGTGGACAAACGCACGAGCGCCTCGGCGATTTGTTCCGGCGATTGCGGGTCAACCAGACCGGCATAATCCGGCGGCAGGATTTCGGGGGTCGAACGCCAGCGGGTGGTGACGACCGGCAGGCCGAAGGCCAAGGCTTCCACCACCACGAGACCGAAACTTTCCGCATGATAATAGGTCGGAAAACAAAAAATATCGCTTTCAACAAACGCCTGCCGCTTCCGTTCCCCGCCGGCAAAGCCGAGATAGGTCACACACGACGTTGCCGCCGGACCATTTCCCGCCTGCAAATCCGGCCGGGCAATGCGCGCCTCGAATTCCGCCTGCTCGGAGGCATGGATGAATTCGCCGGCGACGGTGAGCTGCACCCGGACGGGCGCGCCGGCCCGGGCCAGGTTTGCATTGGCCAGCGCCACGGCCTCCAGCGTGTCGAACAGGCCTTTTCCGCGCGTGCAGTGCGCGAGATATAAAACTTTGATGCCCCGGTGATCTCCACCGTATTTTTCAAAATCAACTGCGGTTGAAATTCCACCGGCGGGCAAATTTTTCCGCAGGGCCAGCCGCGCCTGGCGCCGGGGCAGGACCGTTGCCACAAAATCCGGACACGGATCCGGGATGCCGTTGCCGACCACGCGGACGCGGCGCGACAGCAGCTTTTCCGCATCGGCCACATTGAAGCGCGACAGCACGATGCTCAAGTCCACCGGTTTGAACAGCCGGTAGGTGATGGCGCGCGAACGGATCTGGACGGACGTTTCCAGCCACTTGGCCAAGCCGGCGGCATGCCAGTGCAAAATGATGTTCTTGAAAAACGGCCGGCAGATGAGCATCACCAGCCAGTCGCGATAGACCGCGACGGATTTGCCGGGCGCGGGAACGTAATACAAATTGGTCACGCCGTAACGTAACCGGCACCAGAGAGCCTGCAGGCAGTAAAACAGGATCAGGAATATTTTCGTGCCCTGGAATTCGCCAACGTCCTCGAGGGTTTTGGAAAAGCGCGCGTTGACGTGATAGCACTCGATGCCGTGGCCGTCCGGTGATTTTCCTTTTTGTCGGCGACAATCACCGCCGAAGCCGTCGAGCATGAGCTTGACCATGTAGCTCTGGCCGTGGTGCGGCGGCGGCGTGTGGGCGAAAATCAGTAGCTTCATGCTGGCGACGCGACAAATCTGGTCGAAAGCGGGAGGCGAAGAAAGATATTTTGCGCACGGCCGCCGGACTTCGGCTGGCGTTTTGTGATGCACCGGCTATGCTGTCCGCCATATTTTATGGACATCAAACGCGTCAACGTCCTCGGCGTCGGCATCAGCGTGCTGAATCTGCCGACCGCGCTGGCGGCCATCGCGGAAGCCGTGCAGACGCGGCGCAAAGGATATATTTGCGTGCGCGACGCCCACGGCGTGATGCTGGCGCAAAAGGATGCCGCGTTCCGCAAAATCCTGAACGGGGCGTTTCTCTGCACGCCCGACGGCATGCCGATGGTTTGGATGGGCAAGCTGCACGGGCATCGCGAAATGAGCCGCGTCTACGGGCCGGACCTGATGCTGGAAGTCTGCGCATGGAGCGAGAAAAATCCATGCCGCCATTTTTTGTTCGGCGGTGTGCCGGGTGTGGCGGAGGAATTGCGCGACAAACTGACGGCGCGTTTTCCGAAACTTCAGATCGTCGGCACTTACACGCCGCCGTTCCGGCCGTTGAACGTGGCGGAGGAAAAAGATTTGCAGGAAACCATCCGCGTCGCCCAGCCGGACATCTTTTGGGTCGGGTTGAGCACGCCGAAGCAGGAAAAGTTCATGGTGGAATTTCTGCCGAAGCTGGACGTGACGCTGATGATCGGCGTCGGCGCGGCGTTCGATTTTCACGCCGGGCGCGTGCGGCAGGCGCCGCGCTGGATGCAGCGCAGCGGGCTGGAATGGCTGTTCCGCATGGCCTGCGAGCCGCGCCGGCTGGGCAAACGCTACTTGAAAAATAACCCGCTCTTCGCGTGGAAAATCGCCGGCCAGCTCTCCGGCCTGAAAAAATATTCGCTCGAATGAGACGACCGGTTTTGGCTTGCTGCGAATTTGTTTGAGTGAATTCCTTGGTTTTGCTATCTGAAGGCTGGAATTACGCACGCATGAACGAAGATCAAACCAAGGCACCGCCGCTGGACTGGTGGACGGACACGGTGGAATGCTGGCAGCGCCTGCCCAACAAGGTTTTTTTCTTCACGCTGCTTGCGGCGTGGGTGCTGCTGTTTCAATTCTGGGGCAACTCCATTTTCAGCTTTGTCCGTTCGCCGTCCCTGTTTGCCTGGCTTCACTACCTCTACACCGTTGGCGGCGAGAACAACGACAGCAGCTATGGCGAACTGATTCCGTTTCTGGTCGTCGGCCTTTTCTGGTGGAAGCGGAAGGAACTGCTCGCCCTGCCGCTGCAAGTCTGGTGGCCGGGGCTGCTGCTGCTGGCGGCGGCGCTGGCGCTGCACCTGGTCGGTTTCCTGGTTCAGCAACCGATTCTTTCAATCGTCGCGCTGTTCGCGGGGATTTACGCGTTGACGGGTCTGACCTGGGGACGCGCTTGGCTGTGGCACAGTCGGTATCCCTTTTTTCTTTTTGTGTTTTCCGTCCCGATCGCGGCACAACTGAATTTCATCCTGTTCCCGCTGCGGCTGCTGGTGACTTGGCTGGTGGAAATGGTGTCGCATCTGGTCGGCATCGGCGTTTTGCGACAGGGAACGCAGTTGTTGGATCCGTCGGGCGCTTACGGTTATGACGTCGCGGCGGCGTGCGGCGGCATGAGAAGTTTAATCGCCATTTTTCTGCTCGCGACGGTGGTGGCGTTTGGCCTGCTCCATTCGCCGAAACACCGGATTTTTCTGATGGCGCTGGCGGTTCCGCTGTCCGTGCTGGGAAACATGCTGCGGCTGCTGGCCATCATTGTTGCGGCGGAAATGGGCGGACAGGATTGGGGTAATTACGTCCACGAGGGCGGCCCGTTCGGCCTCATCAGCCTGCTGCCCTATGTTCCCGGAATGATCGGCCTGCTCTGGGTCGGACGCTGGCTGGAAAAACGCGAGGCCAAAAATAAATCCGCCGGAGAAAAAATACCGTGAAGAATCAAAAGTGGATCATCCTTTCGGTCGCGCTGATTTTAATCGCGGGCACGGCCGGCGCATTGGGCTGGCTGCGGACGCACCAGAAGCTGGGCCGGCCCGGCCTCAAGACCGAGTCAATTCCGGACAGCGTGCAAGTTAGAATATTATTACCGGAACGCGTGCTGGATTTTACCTCCACCAACGTGGTGGAAACCAAGGATGTTTTGGATTTTCTGCCGCCGGACACGAGTTTCGCGGAACGCCTTTACACCGCGCCGGACGATTTCCGGATTCAGAACACGATTATCCTGATGGGCGGAGATCGCACCAGCATTCACAACGCTGATTATTGTCTCGGTGGACAGGGTTTCACCGGCAAAGAGAAATTTGTCGAGAATATTTCCATTGGTGGCTCGCAACCATATACGCTGTCAGTGGCCAAATGGAATATAAGGGGCGTCTTTCAACAGCCGAATGGCACAAAAGCTGAAGTTCATGGTGTTTATGTTTTTTGGTTCGTGGCGGACGGCGAGGAAACTCCGGATAATCACCAGCGGATGTGGTGGCAGGGGCGCGATCTTCTGCGCACCGGCGTCCTGCAACGCTGGGCTTACGTCTCTTGTTTTTCCGTCTGCGCGCCGGGGCAGGAGGACGTGACCTTTGAACGGATGAAAAATTTTATTGCCCATTCCGTGCCGGAATATCAAGCTCCCCCGACCGGCCGTTAAACGGCAAAGATGTAAAGCCATGTTGCGACGCGACCGTCAGATTCGGACCCAGGTTCACCAGTTGGCGGATGCCTGCCTGTTTGCGGCCAGCTTCTGGATTGCCTACGCCCTGCGTTTGGATCCGCAAATTGGCGCGTGGCTGCATCTGCCCGCCATTTCCGACGAGACGCTGGACAAGCAGAAGCTCGTCTGGCTGTGGACCGCGCTGATTCCCGCCGGGCCGCTCATCCTGGAATCGCAAAATTACTACAACCGCCCCACGCTTGGCCCGCGCTGGACCATCGTCTGGCCGCTGTTCAAAGGCTGCGCCATCACCACCATCGCGCTCGTGCTGGCGATGTGGACATTCCAATTTGTCACCCCGCGCGGGATGATGGTTTTTTTCGCGGTCATCAGTTTCGGCCTGATTTATGCGAAGGAAGAGCTGGTGCGCTGGGCGTTGAACAATCCGATGATCCAGGCACAGTCCAAACGCCGTTTCGTCCTCGTCGGCACGGCGCGGGAAATCGCCCGTATGCAGACTGAATTGAAGCAGCATCCCGACACCAGCGTCGAGGTGATGGCCGAATTTGACCTCATCGAAACGCCCGTGCAGCAGATCGTCAACCTGCTCCACGACCACTCCGTCTTCGGCGTCCTCCTGAGCGCCAAACACACCAACTTTGAGCAGATCGAATATGTCATCCGCGCCTGTGAACTCGAAGGCATCGAGGTCTGGCTGGTCGCCGATTTTTTCAGCACGCAAATCTCCCGCACCAGCTTCGACGAACTGCTCGGTCGGCCGCTGCTGGTTTTCCGCACCACGCCCGAGGCCTCGTGGCAGGGCCTCGCCAAGCAGCTCCTCGATTTTTTTGGCGCACTGTTTTGGCTGATCGTCCTGTCCCCGGTATTTTTGGCCGTTGCCGTCGCCATCAAGTCCAGCTCACCCGGCCCGATTTTTTTCCGGCAGAAACGCTCCGGCATCAATGGCTCGCCGTTCACGATTTACAAGTTTCGCACCATGAACACCAACGCCGAGCAGCTCAAGCACGAGCTGGCCGCGATGAACGAAATGTCCGGCCCGGTGTTCAAGGTCACCAACGACCCGCGCGTGACGCCGATCGGGAAATTCCTCCGCAAATTCAGCCTCGACGAGCTGCCGCAGTTGTTCAACGTCCTGCGCGGCGAGATGAGCCTCGTCGGCCCGCGCCCGCTGCCGGTGGACGAGGTCCGGCGCTTCGACAACCTGGCGCACCGCCGCCGTTTGAGCGTGAAACCCGGCCTCACCTGCCTCTGGCAGATCAGCGGCCGCAACCAGATCACCGATTTCAAGGACTGGGTGCGCCTCGACCTGCAATACATTGACCACTGGTCCATCTGGCTCGACCTGCGGATTTTGCTGCTCACCGTTCCCGTCGTCCTGCGCGGCACCGGTGCGAAGTGAAATTGTCCGTTTGAATTTCAAGGAAGCTTTCTTGCCGTTTCACCTTTTCGCTTGAAAGAGCCTCGCAAACCCGGAGACTGAAGCCACATTTCTGCCGGTGACCGTTGCCGGACCGAAGCCATACAAACAAAATCAAACTGGATGAGACCTTTATTTCATGCCGTCATTGTGTTCGCCGTCTCCATCGCCAGCCTGTCCGCCGGCAATATCCTGCTCAAGATGGGCATGGACCGCTTCGGCGCGCTGACGGCTTCCGGCATTCCCACCGTGTCGGCGCTGGTGCGGTCGCCGCAGCTTCCGCTGGGCATCGTGCTGATGATCATACAATTTGTCGGCACGCTCACACTCTTCAAGTGGGGTTGGGACGCCAGCGTCGTGATTCCGATCATGGGTTTGTGCTATGTCGGCACGGCCATCATGGGCAAATGGCTGCTCGGTGAACCGGTCAACGCGATGCGCTGGTTCGGGATTTTTCTGATCCTCGTCGGCGTCTTTTTCGTCGCCCGCTCCGTGACGCAGGCGAAGGCTCCATGATTCAAATTTGGTATGCCGCGATCGCCTGCGTCGGAATCCTGGTTCTGATGGGTCTGGCGTCTGTCGTGCTCGGACTGCTTGCGACCCGTCGGCATTTTGCAAATATAAATTCACCGCCGCTCCCGGAGCCCGCGCCGAAGATCAGCATTCTCAAACCGGTTGAAGGCACCGGGCCGAACACTTACGAGGCGTTTGCGTCGTTTTGCTGGTTGGATTATCCGGGCGACGTGGAAATAATTATCGGCACCATCCGGCCGGACGATCCGGTGGTGGCCATCGTTGAACGCCTGAAATCAGAATTCCCCGAAAGGAAAATCCAACTGGTGTTCGCCGAGTTGAAAGGCACCAACCGCAAGACCAGCATTATGGAAGCGATGTGGCAACAGGCGACCGGAGAATTTTTATTTTTCTCCGATGCCGACGTCGCCGCGCCGAAAGATTATTTGCGCCAGCTCGTGCCACGGCTCGCGCAACCTGGCGTCGGCTGTCTCACCTGCCTGCCGCGCGGCATCGAGGCCCGGACCATCGGCGGAAAAATAATCGCGCTGCATTATGGATTTAATTACCTGCCGCAATGGATGCTCGCGCAGCAGACCACCGGCATCCACTGGGCCATCGGCCACACGATGGCAGTTCCGCGCACCGCGCTGGAAAAGATTGGCGGCTTCAACAATTTCCTAAACCACCTGGCCGACGATTACGAACTCGGCCACCGCGCATCGCAGCTTGGCCTGCGCGTCATCGTGCCGCCGCTGCTGTTGGACTGCGTGGTGCCGGCGGAATCATTCGGCGAAGCAGTCACGCGGATGCAGCGCTGGAAACGCACCATCCGCCGTTCGCGTGGAGCGCAATTTCTCGGCGTCATCATTACCTACCCGGTTTTCTGGGCTCTGATCTTTGCCTTAATCCAGCCGTTTGCCTGGTGGTCGTGGAGTGCTTTGGTTTTGGTGGCGGCAATCCGTTTGCTGTTCGCCGCCGGTTTGCAGCCGGTTGTGAAAATGCCGGACTGGCCGCGCGCGTGGTGGTTGCTGCCGGTCGTGGATGTCGTGGAAGGCATAACTTTTTTCGGCGCGTATTTGGGCCGCACGATTTTCTGGGCGGGCCGTCGCTACACGCTTTTGCGCGATGGCACCCTTGAGCCGGTTGAGCCGCGCAAGAACTGACGGATTTGACCGCAGGCGTTGCCAATGTCGCGGACACATTTCATTTGATTTTGGAAACCAGCTTGATTTCCGCCAATTTGCGGCAATGATTCTGGCATGGATTTACCGAACGAACCCGTCACTTTGAGCGTTGAGCAAATCGGGGAATTGAACCAGAAGCTCTCGATGATGCGTCACGATATCAACGGCAAGCTGACGCAGATCTCGCTCGCGGTGGAATTGCTGCGCCTCCAGCCCGACGGCGGCCAGCGCTGGCTGGGCATGATGGCCGAGCAGCCGCAAAAAATTGTCGCCGAACTCGCGCAGTTTTCGCGCGACTTTGAAGCCGCGCTTCATATCAAGCGGGCTTGAGGCGGCGGCACAACACCGTTTTTGACTTTGGCGGCAACTCCGGCACACTCGCAAAATGGAACGGACCGAAGCGGAATTGATTGCGGCAGTGCTGAAAGGCGACGCCGCGAGCTTCGAGCCGCTCGTCCAGAAATATTCTCCGCGTGTCTTCGCCACCGCGCGCCGCTACGCCCGGCGCGAAAGCGAGGTCGAGGACATCGCGCAGGAAGTCTGGCTCAAGGCGTTTTCCAAGCTTGCCAGTTTCCGGGGCGACGCGCCGTTTGAACACTGGCTGATGCGGATGACGGTGCGGACGTGCTACGATTTTCTGCGCGGCCACCAGCGCAACCGCGAGTCTTCGTTTTCCGAATTGAGCGAGCCGGAAACCGACTGGCTGGAACGGTTCGTGGCCGACCCGGGCAGCGCGGCCGAGGACGCCGACGCGGCGAAGCTGCTGGTTGCCCGCGTGCTGGAAAAACTTTCGCCGCCGGCGCGGCTGGTCATCACGCTGCTGGAAATCGAGGATCGTTCCGTGAAGGAAATCGCGGAGCTGACCGGCTGGTCGGTGGCGCTGGTGAAGGTCCGCGCCTTCCGTGCCCGTGGCGAAATGCGGAAAATTCTGGCGAAAATGGCCAAGGACAAGTATCTGTAACCCGACGCCGCAGGTGGGCGTCTAAAAAATTGGAATGCTATGAATCTGGCAGAACTGCAAACGAAACTGATCGCCGTCGCCCGCACCAACGTGCCGGGCGACCAGGTGCCGTATGCGTTTGAAAAACGCGTCACGGCGCTGCTCGCCGACCGCGTCGCGCCGGACAACCTGGCGTTGTGGGTGAGCGGACTCTGGCGCGCGGCGGTTTCATGCGTCGCGGTCACCCTGCTGTTCGGCGCCTGGGCGGTGCTCAATCCAACGACGGCCTCGACGACCAGCGACCTCTCGCAAAATTTTGAGAGCACACTGCTGGCGTCGGTGGACCAAACCGACCAGGCACAGTGAACTACTGGAAAGTCATTCTGGCGACCGTGGTGATTTTTGGCGCGGGAGTTTTGACCGGCGGCCTGCTGGTGAATTTCGTGGATCATTCGCACGCCAAAAGTTTTCACCGCCCACCGCCATCCAGCACCAATTCGGTTGCCCAGACCGGCGGCTCCGGCCAACAGAAACCACCGCGTTTGCCGGAAATTTTAAGCCGGCAAATGGCGGAGCAGTTGAGTGATGAACTTCGCCTTTCGCCGGAGCAGCGCAAGGCCATCGAAAGCATCATCGCTGAAAGCCAGGGACAAATGCGCAAAGAGGTGCAGGCGGTGCGTCAGGGTGCGCGTGAGAAAATTCGCGATCAGCTTGACCCCGGCCAGCAGAAGCAATTTGACGAGCTGATGAAGCGCACGCAAAAGCGGCAGCCGAATTCCACCAACGCCGCGCCGGTGGTTTCAGAGCCAACCAATCTGCCACCCCCGCCGACGAACGCGCCCGGCGTTTGATTCATTCCCCGGCGAGCAGCGCGCCGATTTTTTTCCGCAGTTCCTTTGTCACGGAATCCACCGAACGGTTGCCGTCCAGGATCGTGAAGCCGTAGGTTTTCTGCAACTGCCGGAACGCCATCTGCATCGCGGTCTGATATTTCAGGAAGCTGTCGAACACGTCGCGGGACAAGCCGAGATCCATGCCGCTTTCCCAGTAATCCAGCGTCGCGCTTTTGGCGAGGTTGCGCTGCACCAATTCCTGCGCCTCGACGGAGAGATAAAAGACCGCGTCTGGCTCGAGTGCGATGCCATAAAGATTTTTCAGCCACGCGCTGTTCATGCCGCGCACCATGTCGCGCGCCATGAGCGTGTAAATGTAGCGGTCGGCCAGCACGATGAAACCGGCCCGGAGCGCCGGCAACATGATGTTTTCGAGCTGGTCGGCAAAATCCGTCGCGTAAAACAGGCTCAGCGTCGAACGGCTCAAAATATTTCCGGCCTGCGCCTTGTCCAGTTCCTCGCTGACCAGCGTGGAGCGTTTCAGGCCGACCTGCACCGTCGCGTGGCCGCAGGTTTCCAGCCACTCCACCAGCCGCGCGATTTGTGTCGAGCGGCCCGATCCGTCCGCGCCCTCGATGACGATCAATTTGCCGGCGAGGTCTTCGGGCTTCACGCCCGGAATGCCGTGGCCGTAAAAGCGGCGGCTGATTTTTTTGCCGGTGGAATTTTTCATGAGGTCACTTCCTCTCCGGTTTCCACAGTTTTTGCATCTGGCTGAACCGCCGGCGGCAGCGGCAAAGGGCTGCGGCGCTTGAATTTTTTCAGGTCAATTTTTTCGGCAATGAGTTTGCGCACCAGCACCTGCTGTTTTTCAACATGCTGGTTGGCGTCCATCACCATGAACTTGAATTCACCGCTCATCGCCATGTATTGCTCCAGGATGCGGCCCTGGAAAATGCGGAAGCTTTCATACGGATCGGTTGAAAGCCGCAAGTCCATGCCCGCCTCGAAGAATTTTAATTTGGGCCGGCCGTCCAAAATGCGTTGCAGCGACACCTCCAAATCCGCCTTGAAGAAAAAAGTGAGGTCCGGCAGCGCGGCGAAATTGTAAAGGCCGCGCACCCAGTCCGGCGGACAGCCGCGCGTCACGTCGCGGGCAAACGCGGTGAAAATATAGCGGTCGCACAGCACGACATAGCCGGCGCGCAGCAGCGGCAGCAGATGCCGTTCGTAGCGGTCGGCGAAATCCGTGGCGTGAATCAGACTGAACGTCGTCGGCGTGAGCAGCTCGCGCTTTTTTCCCTTGCTCGTGGCGGACTTCACCAGTTCGGACGAATTCCATTCGCTGAAATAGACCTTGATGCCCTCGGCTTCGAGCCAGCGTTTGAGCAGATAAATCTGCGTGGACTTGCCCGAACCGTCGAGCCCTTCGACGGCGATCAGTCGCCCGGGAAAATTCAATTCCGCAAATGTTTTCATGATGCGCGCCGGCCGCGTCGGGTCATTGTCACGCAAGTCGCCGCCGGTCACAAGCGCAAGTTGCGGGCACGGATTGGGAAATTAGCAGCCTCAATTTGCGGGGTATTAACCTTCCTTGTGAAAAAAATCACAAATTGACTTGCCTCGTTTTTTCACCGTGGCTAGGCTTTTGCCGCTTTCTTGAGGAAGCAACGCACCCATGCAAACCCAAAGCGAAATCGGCTACAATTCGAAAATCGAGGGCGATGTCGTCATCACCCGGATTGACGCCGCGCTGGCCTGGTTCCGTAAAAATTCCGTCTGGCCGATGCCCATGGGCCTTGCCTGCTGCGGCATTGAATTGATGGCCGTTGGTGCGAGCCGGTTTGATATTTCGCGGTTCGGCTCGGAGGTCATGCGCTTTTCGCCGCGCCAGTCCGACTGCATGATCGTTGCCGGCACCGTCACTTACAAGATGGCCGGCTATGTGAAGCGCATTTACGACCAGATGCCCGAACCGAAATGGGTCATCGCAATGGGCGCGTGCGCTTCGACCGGCGGCATGTATCGCAGCTATGCCGTGTTGCAGGGTGTGGACAACATCATTCCCGTGGACGTTTATATTTCCGGCTGCCCGCCGCGTCCCGAAGCCGTGCTGGACGCGCTGATCAAAATTCAAAACCAAATCGGCACCGAACCCATTTTGAGCAAAATGAACGTGGTCGCCCAACTCACCGGAGCCGCGAAATCCTGATTTCCTGTGCTTAACCTCGATTTAGCCAATCAACTCAAGGCGAAGTTCGGCGATTTAATCTCCGAACCCGTGGAGTTTCGCGGCGAAGTCACGTTGAAAATTGCGGATGCCGAAAAGATTGTCGAAGTTTGCGAGTTCGCGAAAACAAAACTCGGCTTCAATTACCTCGTGGACATTTCCAGCATAGATAATTACGGCGAAGATCCGCGCTGGACATTGGTATATCACCTGCGCGCTATCGTTACCGGAGCTGAAATTCGCCTAAAAACCGACGTAAGCGAGGAAAAATCCGAGCTGCCGACCGTGCTCGGTGTTTGGGCCACTGCCAACTGGCACGAACGCGAAATCTACGACATGATGGGCATCCGATTTAACAGCCATCCCGATTTACGCCGCATTTTGATGTGGGAAGGTTATCCGTATTTTCCGCTGCGGAAGGATTTTCCGCTGGCCGGCAAACCGACCAACGTGCCGGACGTGGCGTTCACCAAAGTCACGCCGCTCGAAGGCGGGCCGTTTGTGACGTTGCCGAGTAGCGATGACGCGATTGCGCGTGAGCCGCGTGTTCGTGTGCCCGAAAACGCCGAACCTGGCATCAGCGACAAACGGCTTGTTGGCAACCAGCTAAAATAATTTTCATGGCCACCGTTCAAGACATTGAGATTCGCGACTCCGCTGCCCGCACGGCGGCGGCGGTGGAGGCGCTTGAGGATATTCAAGGTGAGAAAATGGTGCTCAACATGGGTCCGTCGCATCCAGCCACCCACGGCGTCTTGCGCATCGTCCTGGAGTTGGACGGCGAATTGATCACCAAGGCGCAGCCGGACGTGGGCTTTCTGCATCGCGGCGATGAAAAAATCGCCGAGAACATGACCTACACCCAGTTCATCCCTTACACGGATCGGCTGGATTATCTCGCGCCGCTGGCGAACAACGTCGCCTACGCGCTCGCGGTGGAAAAACTGCTCGGCATCCATGACAAGCTGCCGCCGCGCTGCCAATACATCCGCGTGATGTGCGCGGAGCTGGCCCGGATCTCCTCGCATTTGCTCGGCCTCGGCGCGTTTGCGATGGACATGGGCGCGGTCACGGTGTTTCTGCTGACGTTCACCGAGCGCGAAAAAATTTACAATCTGGCTGAATCGTTGAGCGGTGCGCGGCTCACAACGAGTTACACGCGCATCGGCGGAGTGATGCGCGATTTGCCGCCGGGCTGGACCGATCAATGCCGCAAATTTCTCGAAGAGGTTGTCGTCAACATCAACGAAATGGAAACGCTGCTCACGCGCAACCGCATCTGGGTGGATCGCATCCGGGACTTGGCGGTGATTTCCAAGCAGGACGCAATTGATTACGGCTTGAGCGGTCCGAACCTGCGCGGCAGCGGCGTGGAATACGATCTGCGCAAAAACCAGCCCTATCTCTGCTACAAGGATCTGGACTTCGACATCGCGGTCGGCGCGACGGGTGATTGTTACGACCGTTATCTCGTCCGCATGGAAGAGATGCGCCAGAGTGTCCGCATCATCCGCCAGTGCCTCGAAAAAATTCCCGGCGGCGCGGACAACAAGTCCAAGGAGCCGATCAATGTTGACGATGGCAAAATCGTCCTGCCTTCGAAGCAAAAGGTTTTGACGAGCATGGAGGAATTGATCCACCAATTCATGCTCGTGACCGAAGGCATGAACTGTCCGCCCGGCGAAACGTATTTCGGCCACGAAAACCCGAAGGGCGAACTCGGCTTTTACATCAACAGCAGGGGTGGCGGCGTGCCGTATCGTCTGAAAATCCGCTCCCCGTCGTTCGTGAACTTGAGCATCATTCCGAAAATTTTCCCCGGTTGCATGTTGAGCGACACCGTGGCGATTCTCGGTTCGCTCGATTTCGTGATGGGCGAATGCGACCGCTAAACCATTAACAAATATGGCAAACCAAATCGTCTGGTGCGACATACCGGTCAAAGACCTTGACCGCGCGATAACATTTTACAGCGCGGTGCTCGGCCAGGCCGTCTCGAAGGAAACGGTCGGTGAAATGACTTTCGGACTGTTGCCGGACGCCTACAGCGGAGTCAGCGGCTGCCTAGTGCTGGGCGACGAGCCGTCCGCGAACGGACCGATGATTTATCTGAACTGCGAAGGGCGGCTCGACGCGGTGGTTGCTGGCGTCGAACAGAACGGCGGAAAAGTTTTGAAGCCGAAGCACCAGATCGGGCCGCATGGTTTTCGCGCGGTGGTTTTGGACAGCGAAGGCAGCCGGATCGCATTGCACTCAAAATGAGTTTTCAAGTCACAGCAAATTTAGAGGCCGAAGTTGACGAGCTGATCACGCATTATCCCGTGAAACGCGCCGCGTCGCTCATGGTGCTGCACGCGATCCAGGAGCAGTTCGGCTGGATTTCGTCCGAAGCGGTTCAATGGACGGCGAAAAAGCTGGAACTCCAGCCGATCAATGTCTTTGAAATCCTGACGTTTTATCCGATGCTCCGGCAGGAGCCGCAGGGAAAATACGCGATCAAAGTGTGCCGCACGCTGAGCTGCGCGCTCGGTGGCGCGTATGAACTGCATCATCACTTTTGCGAGAAGCTTGGTCTGGACGCGAACAAGCACGGTCCGCAAACGACGAAGGACGGCAAGTTCACCGTTGAATTTGTCGAGTGCCTCGCAAGCTGCGGCACCGCGCCGGTGATGATGGTTGGCGATAAATTTTACGAAGGCGTCTCGCACGCGAAGGCGGATGAAATTGTTGGAGGATGCAAATGAATTTTAATTCTGCATTCTTCATTCATCCTTCTGCATTTGGAACATGGTTGCCCGACATGGATTTGAACCATGACAAACAGATTCAGAGTCTGTTGTGCTACCGTTACACCATCGGGCAATGACGGACGAATTAAGCTAGAGAATTTTTGATAAGAGTCAAGTTGCTGATATGGCGCAAGAATACAAATTGATATTGAAGCACGCCGATGAAACCGGTTACACACCGGACATCGAATGCTATTTGCGTCACGGCGGCTATGAGACGCTGAAGAAGGCGCTCGCGTTCCAGGCCAAGACTTTGGCCGACGGCAAAACCCAGACGCCACAGGAGCAGCTTCGCCAGGAAGTGATGACCTCCGGTTTGCGCGGTCGCGGTGGCGCCGGTTTCTCGTGCGGACTCAAGTGGAGCTTCGTTGACCGCAAGAGCGGCAAGCCGATTTATCTCATCTGCAACGCCGACGAATCCGAGCCAGGCACGTTCAAGGATCGGCAGATCATGCACAAGGATCCGCATCAGCTGATCGAAGGCATGATCATCTCCTGCTTCGCGAACGACGTGAAGCTCGCCTACATTTACATCCGCGGCGAAATGCCGGAAGGCGCGAAGATTCTGAATCGCGCCATCAAGGAAGCTCGCGAGAAAAATTTCCTCGGCAAAAATATTCTTGGCTCCGGCTACGATCTGGAGATTTACGTTCATCGCGGCGCGGGCGCCTACATCTGCGGCGAAGAAACCGGTCTCATCGAATCGCTCGAAGGCAAGCGTCCCTATCCGCGCATCAAGCCGCCGTATTTTCCGGCCATCCTCGGTTTGTGGATGTGTCCGACGATCGTCAACAACGTCGAGACGCTCTGCAACGTGAAGCACATCGTCGCGATGGGCGGCGCGGAATTCGCCAAGCTCGGCACGCCAAACAACACCGGCACGCGCATCGTCAGTTTGAGCGGTCATGTCAAACGTCCTGGCTATTACGAAATCGAAGTCGGCAAAGCGACGCTCCGTGAGTTGCTCTACGACAAAAATTTTGGCGGCGGTTTGCGCGATGGCCATCAGTTGAAAGCCATCATCCCTGGTGGTTCTTCCTCGAAAGTTTTAAAGGCCGGTGAGAAGTTCAAGCTCAAGAAAAAAGACGCCGAGGGCAAAGAGATTTTGGTCGAGACCGACATGCTCGACTTGCCTTACGATTTCGATTCGCTCGCGCAAGCCGGCACGATGTCTGGCTCCAGCGCGATCATCGTCATGGATGACAGCGTGGACATCGTCAAAGCGCTCGCGAATCTTTCCGAATTTTACGCGCACGAAAGCTGTGGCCAATGCACGCCCTGCCGTGAAGGTTCGCTCTGGATGAACAAGACGCTGCATCGTCTCACGCACGGCGAAGGCCGCGCGCAGGACGCGGATTATCTTGTGAAGATCGCCGACAATATCCCCGGCGGCCGCACGATTTGCGCGTTCGGTGAAGCCTGTTCCTGGCCGGTGCAAAGTTTTGTGGCGAAGTTCAAAGACGAATTCGTCGCCAAAGGTGCCGCCGATGAAGCGCGTCGCGCGAAAGAAATTTCTGCGCCCACCGACGCTGAACAAAAACAATTGGAAGCCGCGCACCACTGATTTCAATGTCAACCGCCGCCACAACTGAAACGAAGCCCGCGCCGACCGCGATTGAAAAAATCAAGGTCAAGGTGGACGGGCGCGAAATCGAAGTGCCGCGCCTCACGGCCGACTGGTCGGGCAAGCTCACGCCCACGACGATGATTCAGGCTTGCGAGCTGGCGAAGACCGATGTGCCACATTATTGCTGGCATCCGAAATTGCCGGTCGTCGGCAACTGCCGCATGTGTCTCGTGGAATTCGGCACGCCGGCGATGGGCCCGGACCGCAAGCCGGTGATGAATCCCGACGGCACGCCGAAAATCGCGAAGTCGCCGCGCCCCGCGATTTCCTGCGCAACACCCATTTCGCCGGGCATGGAAATTTACACGAAGACGCCGGCGGTGAAACAGATGCGCGAAGGCGTGCTCGAATCGCTGCTCATCAACCATCCGCTCGATTGTCCGATCTGCGACCAAGCCGGCGAGTGCAAATTGCAGGAATACTCGGTTGATTACGGCCAGAGCGCGAGCCGCTTCGTCGAAGCGAAAGTTCACAAGCCGAAGGCTGTTGATCTCGGACCGCGCATCATGCTCGACGCGGAACGCTGCATTCTCTGCACGCGCTGCATTCGCTTCACGCGCGACATCGCGGGCGACGACGCGCTCGGCATCATCAATCGCGGCAGCTACAATACGATTGCGACGTTCCCCGGCATGCCGTTCGACAACAACTACACGCTGAACACCGTGGACGTTTGCCCTGTCGGCGCGTTGACGTCGAAAGACTTTCGCTTCCAGATGCGCGCGTGGTTTCTCAAGGAAACCAAGAGCGTTTGCACCAGTTGCGCCACGGGCTGCAACGTCCTCATCGGTTCGCGCGAAGAAAAAATTTACCGCTACACACCGCGCGACAACGATGCCGTCAACGCTTCGTGGATGTGCGATGCCGGCCGCTTGAATTACAAGTGGATCGGTCGCGCCGATCGTTTGAAAGACGTTCTGGTGCGTGGTCAGAAATCCACCTGGACGGCGGCGCTCAACGAAATTTCCGACAAGCTCAAGAAAGCGCCGGCGGGTTCTGTGGCGATCATCGCCTCGGCGCGACAGACGAACGAAGAACTTTGGCTGATTTCAAAATTGAAAGCCAAGCTCAGCGCGATTTCTGATTCCATTCCGCGCGACGGCAAGGCTGACAAGCTGCTCGTCAGCGCGGATAAAAATCCGAACACGAACGGCGCGCGGCTGACGGGCATTTGCTTCACCGAGATGGGCATCAATCTGGTGAAAATTTCCGACGGCATCGCCAGCGGAAAAATCAAGACGCTCATCGTTTTCGGCGAGAACATCGTCAAGCGCGCGGTCGCGAACGAAAAATTGCGCGAGCGCGAAACCATCAGCGAAGTCGTGGACGAACACGGCATCACGGCTGAATTGCTCGCGAAACTGGACACGCTCATTGTCAGCGACATTTTGCCGAACGAGACCACCAAGCTGGCGCACTACGTTTTGCCCGGCGCGGCGCACGCGGAAAAACGCGGCTCATTTACCAACGGCAAGGGCCGCGTCCAAAAATTCATGAAGGCCGTCGAGGCGCCCGGCGATGCAAAAGCGGAATGGGAATTTTTGCATGACCTCGTTCACAACGTCACCGGTCAGAACGGTTTTGTGACGATCGAAGGTTTGTTCAACCAAATGGCGAAAGAAGTTTCCGCCTTCAACGGCTTGACTTGGTCAGCCCTCGGCGACACCGGCGTGACGGTGCAAATCTAAAATGGACTGGAAATTTATCATCTTCAGCTTGGTCAAGATCGCTGTCGTCGTCGGCGTGGTGCAAGGCATCGTCGCCTACTCCGTGCTGGCTGAGCGCAAGATTTCGGCTTGGATTCAAGATCGCGTCGGTCCGAACCGCACGGCACCGCCGTTCATGAAATTTATTCCCGGTGGCGCTTTTCTGACGCGCCTGGGAATTTTTCAGCCGCTCGCAGACGGTTTGAAATTTTTGGTGAAGGAAGATTTCACTCCCGCTGGCGTGAAGAAAATTTATTTCTTCCTCGCTCCGGCTGTCTCGGTGATTCCGGCGATGCTCACGGTCGCCGTGATTCCGTTCGGCTCGGTGATTGGCGATCAAAAGATGGTCATCGCGGACTTGAACGTCGGCATCCTCTACACGTTCGGCATCGTCTCGATGGGCGTGTATGGCATCGTGCTTGCGGGCTACGCGGCGAACTCGAAGTATCCGATGTTCGGCGGCATCCGTTCGAGCGCGCAGATGATCTCGTATGAAATTTCGATGGGCATGTCGGTCATTCCCGTGCTGCTGATCGTCGGCAATTTGAATCTCGGCGCCATCATCGGTTGGCAGGCGACGAACGGCTGGATGGTGATGTATGCGCCGATCTCGTTCGTGATTTTCATGATCGCGTCCTTCGCGGAAACGAACCGCACGCCGTTCGATTTGCCGGAAGCGGAAACCGAACTCGTCGGCGGCTACCACACGGAATACGGCTCGATGAAATTCGCGCTGTTCTTCCTCGCGGAATATTCAAACATGGTTTCCTCCTCGGCGATGATGGTCACGCTGTTTTTCGGCGGCTGGACATTGCCGTTCTGGGGATTGGATCACGCTGCGACCTCGCTCGGCATGGGCATCGCCCATGTTCTGGTGTTCTTGGCCAAGATGCTGTTTTTCATGGTTGTTTTCATCTGGGTGCGCTGGATGTTCCCGCGTTTTCGTTATGACCAGTTGATGGACTTGGGCTGGCGACGGTTTTTGCCGCTCGCGTTGGTAAACATTTTAATCACGGCCGTCTGGCTGTGGATGAGGAGTTGATATGCCCGTTGTTGTAAATCGCAAAGTCCTGACGTTTTGGGAAAAACTTTATCTGCCGGCGATTGTCGGCGGATTGAAAGTCACGCTCAAGCACGCCTACAACACGCTGTTTCTCGGCAAGGTCGTGACGATGGAATATCCCGAGCAGAAATGGACGCTGCCGACCGGTTATCGCGGCGCGCCGTATCTGGTCAAGGATCAGGACAACAACACGAAATGCGTTTCGTGCCAGCTTTGCGAATTTGTCTGCCCGCCGAAAGCCATCCGCATCACGCCGCCTGGCCCAAGCGGCCAGAAAGCCGATCGCACGAACGCCGAAAAAATGCCGGCGGAATTTGAGATCAACATGCTGCGTTGCATCTTCTGCGGCTTCTGCCAGGAAGTCTGCCCCGAGGAAGCAATTTTCCTGCAACAGGATTATTCCCTCACCGGTCTGAGCCGCAGCGAGATGATTTACAACAAAGAAAAACTCCTGTCGCTCGGTGGCGAAGTCGGCGGCATCCAAAAGTGGAAACTGAAACTGGAAGAAGCGAAGGCGCAGGAAAGTTTCCCGGTGAAGCCTTAATCAGCAATGGAACAAATCAACAACTTGGTCAGCGGCGGCGCGGTCGAAGACGTTTTCTTTTACGTCTTCGCGGCGTTGACTCTGCTGTGCGCCATTCTCGTCGTCGCGAACCCGTTCAGCCGCAATCCGGTCACGAGCGCGATGTTTCTCGTGCTGACGATCATCTCGATGTCCGGTTTGTTCCTGCTGTTGCACGCCTTCTTCCTCGCCGCGGTGCAGATCCTCGTTTACGCCGGTGCGGTCATGGTGCTGTTCCTGTTCGTCATCATGTTGCTCGATTTGAAAGAAGAACAACGGCGCCGCATTAAATTCTTCGGCCTCGCCGCCGGTTTGGTTTCCGTGGGCATTGTCGTGAGCATTTTCATCAAGTCGCTCGCGTCCATCAAACCCAATGCCGCTCCGCCCACGCTCGAAGGCGAAACCTACGCGCTCGGCAAACTTTTGTTCACGCAATACACGCTCCCGTTTGAAATCGTTTCGGTGCTGCTGCTCGTGGCAATGATCGGTGTGATTCTGTTGAGCAAAAAGAAACTCGAATAACATGAACGTCGGCCTCCATCATTATTTGTTCGTGAGCTTCATGCTGTTCAGCCTGGGGCTGCTCGGTGTCATCATGCGCCGCAATCTGCTGGTGATTTACATGTCGCTGGAGCTGATGCTTAACGCCGCCAACCTGGCGCTCGTCGCCTTTTCGCGGTTCAACAACAAGCTCGACGGCCAGGTGCTGGTGTTTTTCATCATCACCGTGGCGGCGGCGGAAGTGGCGGTCGGCCTCGCGCTGATCGTGGCGCTCTACCGCAAACGCCAATCGGCACACGTCGAAGATTTGACCTCGATGAAACTCTGATGCAAAACGGAACCGTCAACCGCAGAGGCGCAGAGACGCAGAGTTTTAACGAACTCACGGAGCGCGTCATTGGTGCTTGCATCGAGATTCATCGCGCACTTGGACCGGGACTTTTGGAATCGGCTTACGAAGAATGCCTTTGCTACGAACTGTCGCAGACCGGAATCAAATTTGAACGGCAAAAGCCGCTACCAGTGCATTACAAAGACGTGAATCTTGATTGTGGCTACCGCTTGGATTTGGTCGTGGAAGAAAAAATTATCATTGAGTTGAAAGCTGTTGAAAGCTTGTTGCCGATTCACGAAGCGCAACTCCTGACCTATTTGAAATTATCCGGCATAACACTCGGCCTGCTCATCAATTTCAATGTCGCGATGCTCAAACATGGCATCAAACGTATCGTAAATAATTTTCAAGACTCTGCGTCTCCGCGTCTCTGCGGTGAAATTAAATTCGGATGAAATACGAAAATTTACCTTGGCTGATATTGTTCCTGCCGCTGCTCTCAGCGGCGGTGATAACGCTGTTTACTCTGCGGAGCAAAACCGTCAGCAGCCTAATCTCCATCGGCGCGGTCGTGGCGGGCTTCGTGCTGACCTGCCTGTTCGTCAATGCCAACGGAATTAATTTCAGCGGTGAATCGTCCGTCAACTGGCTCACCATCGGCGGCTTGAATGTGGACTTCGGCCTCAAGCTCGATGCGTTGAGCATGATGATGTTGTTCGTCGTCACCGGTGTCGGCGGCTTGATCCACATTTATTCCTACAGCTACATGGACGAAGATGCGGGCAAAGCGCGCTTCTTCGCGTTCTTGAGTTTGTTCACGTTCTCAATGCTCGGAATCGTGCTCGCGAATAATTTTCTGATGACCTTTATTTTCTGGGAACTGGTCGGTGTATCCAGCTACCTGCTCATCGGCTTCTGGTTTGAAAAACCCAGCGCCGGCGACGCTGCGAAAAAAGCCTTCATCACCAACCGCCTCGGCGACTTTGGTTTTCTCGCGGGCATCTTGATGGTTTGGGGACTGCTCGGTTCGCTGAATTTCGGTGTGCTGCAAACGGGCATTGCCGCCGGCACTCTCACGCTCGGCGCGAGCGCCACACTCGCCGGCCTGCTAATTTTTTGCGGCGCGATGGGCAAGTCCGCCCAATTCCCGCTGCACGTCTGGTTGCCGGACGCGATGGAAGGCCCGACGCCCGTGTCCGCCTTGATCCACGCCGCGACGATGGTGGCCGCCGGTGTTTACATGCTTTGCCGCACGTTATTTTTATACAATGCCGACGCGCTCCACGTCATCGCCTACATCGGCGGCTTCACCGCGCTGCTCGCGGCGCTGATGGCGGTTCAGCAAAACGACATCAAGCGCATCATCGCCTACTCGACGCTGTCGCAACTCGGCTACATGGTCATGGCCGTCGGCTTGAGCGGACCGACGCCCGCGATGTTTCATTTGACCACGCACGCCTTTTTCAAGGCGCTGCTGTTCTTGAGCGCCGGCTCGGTCATCATCGGCATGCATCACGAACAGGACATCTGGCACATGGGCGGATTGAAAAAGAAAATGCCCGTCACGTTTTGGACCTTCACCATCGGCGCCTTGGCCTTGAGCGGCATTCCGCCGTTTGCGGGTTTTTATTCCAAGGATTCAATTCTCGCGCAATGCCTCGAACAGAAAAATTATTTACTGTTCGCCGTCGCCGTGTTCGTCGCCGGGCTGACCGCGTTTTACACGTTCCGTTTGTTCTTCGTCGTTTTCTTCGGCAAGGAAAAGACCGACCACGCCAAGCACGCGCACGAATCGCCGCTGATCATCACCGCGCCGCTGGTGATTCTGGCCATCTTCGCGACCATCGGCGGCTTCATCGGCATCACGAACAACTACGGTTCGCAATTTGCCGCGGAGCACGAAACGCTTTCCCTCGTGCAACAATTTCTCGAACCGCTAAAAACGCCCGTCCCGATGTTGATCGGCATCGGCGTCGCTGTGGCCGGCATTTTCCTCGCGTTCTCGCTTTATAACAATGCCGCGACCGATCCGCTGCCCAAGAAACTCGGCGGCCTCGCGACCGCGATGAAAAACAAATTTTATTTCGACGAACTTTACGAAGCCACCTTCATTCGCCTGCATGATTTTCTCGCGGCTGTGGCCGACTGGATTGACCGCTGGATTTTGGAAGGCGCGATCATCGGTGCGATTCGCGGCGGCACGGATTTGAGCGGACGCGCATTGCGCCTCGCGCAAACCGGCAACCTCCAGACCTACGCTTTCCTGTTCGTGCTCGGCGTGGCGCTGCTGCTCTATTTTGTTCTCGGAAAATGAAATTTGTTTTTAACCGCAGAGGCGCAAAGGCGCAGAGTGGAAAAGAAAAAATCTTTTCTCTGCGTCTCCGCGTCTCAGCGGTTCAGAAAAATTAAACATGTCCATACTGACTTACATCGCAGGTTGGCCGCTGCTGGCGGCGTTGGCGCTCATCGTCGTGCCGCGCAATTACCGCGTCATCATCCGCGCCATCGCAGTGCTCGCCACGCTCATCTCGGCCGTGCTCGCGATCAAAATGTTTTGTGGCTACAACTGCGCGACGCCCGATGCGGACGGCTATCGTTTCGTGCAGCAAATTCCCTGGGTGGAATCGCTCGGCATCAGCTATCACGTCGGCGTGGACGGTTTGAACGTCGGTCTGATTTTGATGGGCGCCATCGTCGCCTTCGCCGCCGCGCTTTGCTCGTGGGAAATCCAGACGCGCGAAAAAGAATTTTACATCCTGTTGCTCGTGATGACCGGCGGCATCCTCGGTGCCTTCGCGTCGCTCGATTTGTTCTTCTTCTACTTCCTGCACGAACTCGCGCTGGTGCCGACCTTCATCATGATAGGCGTCTGGGGCCGCGGCGAAAAGAAGAACTACGCAACGTTCCAGATCACGCTGTATTTGAGCATCGGCGCGCTCATCGCGCTGATCGGCCTGATCGCGCTCTATCTGCAATCCGGCGCGAACACGTTCGACATCCCAAAAATCATCGAGCACGCCAAGACGAATCCGCTCGCGGTCAACGCGCAAAATTTCATCTTCCCGCTGCTGCTATTCGGCTTCGGCATCTTGGTTTCGCTCTGGCCGTTTCACTCCTGGGCACCGCTCGGCTACGGCGTTGCACCTTCACCCACCGCCATGCTTCACGCGGGCGTGCTGAAAAAATTTGGTCTCTACGGTTTGATCCGCATCGCGCTGCCGCTGTTGCCGCAGGCCGCGCAAAGCTGGGCGCACGTCATCGCGTGGCTCTGCGTCGGAAATATTTTGTATGTCGGCTGGGTCGCGATGCGCCAAAAAGATTTGAACCTGCTCATCGGCAATTCCAGCGTGGCGCACATGGGCTTCATTTTCCTCGGCATCGCCAGCCTGAACCTCATCGGCGTGACCGGCGCGGTGCTGATCATGGTCGCGCACGGCTTCCTCGCGGCACTGACCTTCGCGCTGAGCGGCTATATTTACAAACAGACCGGCACGCTGGAAATCAGCGCGCTCGGCGGACTTTGCCGCAAACTTCCCTTCATCGGCACCGCGCTCTTGATGGCGGCGATGGCTGGCTGCGGTTTGCCGGGTTTCGCGAATTTCGTCGGTGAAGCCACCGTATTTTTTGGCGCGTGGAAAATGTTCCCGGCCATCACGATCATCGCGCTCTGGGGCGCGCTGGTCATCGGCGGCATCTACATGACGCGCGCCATCCGCAACGTCCTGCACGGACCGCTGCCGGAAAAATGGAATTCTCTCTCCGACGCGAATCTCTGGCGCAAGCTGCCCTACGCGCTGCTGCTGGCGAGCCTGCTGGTGTTCGGTTTCTGGCCGAAGCTGCTGACTGAAAAAATTAATCGCGACGCGGAAATTGTTGTTTCAAGTTACAAGTTGCAGGTTGCAAGTTTCCCGTCGCCGGACGTGAAACCCAAGGCGGATTCAATTGGCAATCGGCAATTGGCAATCGAAAACAAATGAATTCCTCCCTGATAATGCTGGAAATTTCGGTGATTGGCCTCGGCCTTGTGCTGATGTTGGCGGATCTGTTCGTGCCCGCCGAGCGCCGCCGTTTCATCGGCTACGCCGCCATCGCGGCCTTGGGCGTGTTGCTGGTCACGAGCTTGAGCGGCAACGGCAGCTGCGGTCAGTTCGGCACCGCCTTCGGCGGCATGTTCGTCAATGACGCGCTGTCCCTGTTCTTCAAACAACTATTCATCGTCGCGGCGATTCTGGTGCTGTTCATGGCCGCAGAATTTTCCGACAAACTCGCTGAAGGCAGCGTGGCGGAATATTATTCGCTCATCCTCTTCGCGCTGGCGGGAATGTTGTTCGCCGCATCGTCCAACGACTTCACGATGCTGTTCGTCTCCATCGAACTCATCACAATAACCTTCTACGTGCTGGTCAGTTTTCAACGCAGCAAGCTCGCCTCGCTCGAAGCCGGCGTGAAGTATCTGATCCTCGGTGCGCTGTCCTCATCCTTCATGGTGTTCGGTATCGCACTGATTTGGGGCACGACAGGCGAACTGAATTTCACCAAGCTCGCCGCCATCGCGCCGCAGTTTGCCGACAGCCAAATCTTTCTGCTCGGTGTGCTGCTGGTCTTGGTGGGACTCGGCTTCAAGATCGCGGCGTTTCCATTTCAGATTTGGGCACCGGATGTCTATCAAGGCGCGCCGACGCCGACGACCGCGTTTCTCGCCATCGGTTCCAAAGCCGCCGGGTTTGTGCTGCTGCTGCGCGTGCTGTTCACCGCCGTGCCAAGCGTGACCGCGCATTGGGCCAACCTGCTCATCGTCATTTCCGGCATTACGATTCTTTACGGCAATCTCTGTGCAATTCCGCAGCGAAATCTGAAGCGCTTGCTCGGTTATTCCAGCATCGCGCACGCCGGGTATTTGCTGTTGGGTGTCGCTGCGTTGAGCGCGAGCGGCCAATCGGCGCTGATGTATTATCTCGCCGGTTATGTTTTCACCGTGATGGCTGGATTTTTTGTCATCACGCTGGTCATGCGCCATCTGGCGACGGAAGACATTTCCGGTCTCGCCGGCTTGAACCAGCGTTCCCCGCTGCTCGCCGCCACGCTGACCATTGCGATGGTTTCACTTGCGGGCATTCCGCCGCTGGCTGGATTCTTCGGGAAATTTGTCCTGTTCAAAGCAGTGATCGAAGCGGCGCAAACCACCGGCAATCACGGTTATTATTGCCTCGTTTTCACCGCGCTGGCCGGCGTGATTGTCTCGCTCTACTATTATTTCGGCGTCATCCGCGCGATTTACTGGAGCAAAAATCCGGAGGATTTGTCGCCCATCGAACTTTCCTCGCCGGCCAAGCTTTCCATCTGGGCCTGTATTGCCGGCATTTTCTGGCTCGGCCTGTTTCCGAACACCGTGTTGAATCTGGCGGTTCAGGCCTCGGCCGTATTGTCGCGTTAGTTTTCTGTCCCTTCTGGTTTGGAACTCTGACTGGTTGGTGCCGCCGGTCAGATCGGGTTTTGCAATTAAAATGAAGACGGAATCTACATTCTGGCAGGGTCAAAGCCGGGTCAAATGGCTGGGGGTTCTCGGGATCATCGCGTTGTTTGTCGCTTTGCGTTGGAACAGTTATGACGTGCCGTTGACCCGTGACGAGGGCGGCTTTGATTATTGCGCCCGGCTGCTGGTGCAAGGCTTGATGCCCTACGAGCACGCCTTCGAGCAAAAACCCCCGCTGGTGATCTACAGTTACGCGTTCTCCAATTTGCTGTTGCCCCAGTTTTTCTGGTCGGCGCGTCTGCTGGCCTGTTTGTTCGTGGCGTTGGCGACGGCTTTGCTCGGATACATCGCCCGGCTGGAATTTGGCCGGGGTTATGCCCTGCCAGCCATGTGGCTGATGACGCCGATGGTTCTGCTGCCTGGCATCGGTCAGTATTGGGCCAGCGTCGAGATGTTCATGTTGTTTCCCATGCTGGCGACCGTGGCGGTCTACTGTTACAGCCGTCAGCATGGACATGATCCCAAACACTGGTTCTGGGCGGCGTTTCTCGCCGTCACGACACTGTTATACAAATACACCGCGCTGCCGGTGCTGGCGTTTACCTTTGCCGTTTGGTTTGTGGAAATGTTCCAAAAGGCGCCGGACAGGAGTTTTATCCGGCGGTGCCTCGTTTTTGCCGCGGCCGGAGCGGCCACGGCGGTGGTCATGGAAATCGGATGTTTCCTGGCGCATGACGGCGGGAAGCAGTTCTGGGAATGCACTGTGCTTTTCAACCGCTCCTATGTCGCGTCCGGCGTTTTTGGGCCGGACAAACTTGTCCTCTGGTTCAAAATTTTCTGGGAAAACTGGTGGATACTTTTTTTCCTCCCGTGGGCGGGGTTGCTGCTGAAAAACCGGCGCGTTTGGTTTTGGCTGGGCATTTTCGGTTGTGCCATCATCGCAACCGGCATGAGCGCCTACGGGCAGTATTATGTCGTTTTGATGCCTTTTTGGGCGCTGCTGTGCGCATTGGGCGTTCGCGCTTTGGCTTTGCGGTTCAATGAAGGGCCGAAAAAAACGGCCTGGTTGGCAAGTTTGCTCGTGACGGTGGTCGTGCTGTTGACAATCCGAACGGATGTTCCCTGGTTGTTATGCCGGCGGGAGCGGTTTGCCGCGGCGAAAATGGCCGGCCTCCCGTTCATCGAATCGCAGTTGATGGCGGCGCGGGTGGCGCAGTTGAGTTCACCCGATGATTTCGTGTTCGTCGCCGGTTCGGAACCGGAAATTCTCTGCTACGCCCGCCGTTTCAGTCCGACCAGGTTCGTCACGATTTATCCGCTGATGGTGCCCGGCCCGCTGGCCCGCCAATGCCAGCAGGAGGTCATCCTGAAACACCCGCCAGCATTGATCGTCTATGTGATCGCCAGCAACAGTTGGACACGGCACGACAATACGCCTTTGGATTTTTTCACCTTTTTCAACGGTTTCCTCAAGCAAAACTATAAGATGAATTGCTGCTATATGCCGGACGATCAAAAAAGCCGCTCGTCGGACCTGGTAACCGGCGGAGAGTTGACCAACGCCAGCCTGGTGCTTTTCACGCGCAAACCACCGGCGCCGGCCAGCCCGTCAGTCGCGCACTGATTCCCGCCCCGCTCACACCGTCCGCATCTGCACCGCGTCCACGATTTCGGTGCCGACGGAAATCGCGCCGATGATGACGACCGTCGCGCCGGGCTGCAAACGGCCCTGCTCGGCCAGATTCTTTAGCGCGGTCTCGATCGTGTTCTGCGGGTTGATGAAATCGAACGGCATGACGAACGACGTGACGCCCCAGCACAACGCCATTTCATTGGCGGCCTTTCCGTTCTCGCACATCGCGTAAATCGGCGAGTAATGCGGGCGCATCCAGCTCGCGTATTGCGCCATGCTGCCGTGCCGCGTGAAGACCAGCAGGGCGGCGGCCTTCAATTCATTCGCCATCACCACGGCGCTCTTGACCAGCTTCTGGCGCGGGTTGGTGAGTTCCGCCGCTTCGTGGAATTGCGCGCTGCCGCTGCGTTCGATGCGCGCGGCAATCTTGTCGAACACCTCGATGCACTTGAGCGGATATTTGCCGACGGTGGTTTCGCCGCTCAACATGATCGCGTCCGCCTCCTCAAAAACGGCGTTGGAAACATCCGTGACCTCCGCGCGCGTCGGCATCGGCGATTCAATCATGCTTTCAAGCATGTGCGTGGCGACGATGACCGGTCGACCGATGCGTAAACACGTCTTCACGATGCGCCGCTGGACGATGGGCAGTTCTTCATATGGAATTTCGATTCCCAGATCGCCGCGCGCGACCATGATGCCGTCGGCTTCGTGAATGATCGCCTCCAGATTTTTGATCGCCTCCTGATCTTCAATCTTGGCGATGACGAACGGAGCGGGCTTGCCCTCTTCAAACATTTCCCGGAGTTGGAGCAAATCGCGCGCCTCGCGCACGAATGACAGCGCGATGAAATCCACGCCAAGCTCCAGGCCGAGCTTCACATCCTTGATGTCCTTGGCCGTGAGCGCCGGCAAACTGACTTTGACTCCGGGCAGGTTGATGTGGCGCCGGCTGCCGAGCTTGCCTTCGGTCAAAACCTCGCATTCGACCTTGTTGCCGTTCTTGGCGAGCACCTTCATCTGGATCGTGCCGTTGTCAATCAGCACCACGTCGCCGACGCTGATGTCGTTGATGAAATTCTCGTAGTTCACGTCCACGGAATGCTCCTCCAGGTCGCGTTCGCCGCGGACGGTGAGCGTGAATTTCTGGCCGGGCTGCAAGTCCAGCGGCACGCTGATGTCGCCGGTGCGGATGGCCGGGCCTTGCGTGTCCATCATGATGCCGGTGTAGCGCGCGCGTTGGGCGGACTCGGCGCGGATGTCCGCGAACACGCGGCGCACCCAGTCATGCGGCGCGTGCGACATGTTCAGGCGGAAGACATTGACGCCCGCGTCCATGAGCTTGCCGATCATCGCGGCGGAGTCGGTGGCCGGGCCGAGCGTGGATATGATTTTGGTCCTGCGAACGGTTCCTCGTTGCATGGAAAAAGCATACCTTTGACGGACGCGATTAAAAGTTTTTAATCCCTCCGATTTGTGCAAATGACGGTTAAATTTGGGACGCGCCCGCCGCCGCGATTAAAAGTCATTATTCCGCTCATTCGCTTGAGTGAAGAATCAAAACGGGCTTGCCACGCGGGGAGCCGGCGGGCATACTGAGAGCTTAACATTCAACTAAAATAATTTATGGCTGACGCAGCAAACAAATACACCGAAAACGCCGCTGGAAAATACTTCGTGGACAACCAATGCATTGACTGCGACCTGTGCCGCGAGACGGCGCCGGACAATTTCAAGCGCAACGAGGACGGCGGCTACTCCTTCGTTTACAAGCAGCCCGCCTCGCCGGACGAGGAAGCCCGCTGCAAGGAAGCCAAGGAAGGCTGCCCGGTCGAAGCCATCGGCGACAACGGCTGATTTTCACCCTCCATTTTCAAAGCCAAACCCCGCTGGAATTTTCCGGCGGGGTTTTTGTTTTCGGATTAACGGATGAAGCTGCGAAAAAATCTAACGTAGAAAGTTAGGCGGCAATCTATTCATCCGTGGGTGTTTTCCGAGTGCGCCAAAGATATAGGCTGCTACCTACTAAAAAAAGCAAACCAACGAATCCCATCAACAGGCGACACACTGTAACTTCATGATTAAACCTTGGATCACCTTTTTTTATAAGTTCACCATTAGCGCGAATATGATCGATGTTTTCCGGATTCGTATAAATTGCAAAGCAAATCAAAAGTAGCGACAGAATAATCAAAATAACCGCAGCCGACTGATTCTGCGATTTAGTTGGAGGTTGAAATGCCATGCTGCTCCTTGCCGGCTAACTATGGATTGTGCCGCAGTGCATGCACGGCTGTTTTCGTTTCGCCCTTTATCAGCATGAGATAATGAAATCGGACTTGCGAATTACCTTCAAGGATTATTCGCGAAGTAAAAGTTTCAAGCCGCCGTGGAGCCGGCCGGCTCCAGTGGCAGTGAAACGCGGACGATGCCGGATCGGCCGGATTGCGGCGGGACGATTTCCAGCTTGCCGTGGTGCGTCTCGATGATTTTCCGGCTGACGGTCAGGCCAAGGCCAAGACCGACATTGCGCGTGGTGAAAAAAGCCGACGGAACTTTTTTCGCGGCCTCGGCGGTGAAGCCGGTGCCGTTGTCCTGCACTTCAATTTTCAGATCACGATGTCCATTGCTCTCTTCCGTGAGCAGGTGCACGTCCACGGTCGGCTTCTTTGGATTAGCCTGCAGCGCATTGAGCATGATTTCGGACAGCGCGTGCTTGAGCGCGGCGCGGTCGCCGGTGATGTTGATGGGCTGTTTGGATTTTTCGTAGAGCAACGTCCCGGCGTCGCCCGGCTGGTATTTGCGCGCCTCCGCGTAGGCTTCCTCGATCAATTTGCCGACCGGGAACGTCTGCTGTTCGATGGTGCCTTCGCGCGCGAGGAACCGCATCTGGCTGACGAGCCGCGTGACGCGCTTGACGCCGTCGGCGAGCGCGTGGTCGAGTGATTCGCGAAATTCCTTGTCGTCGTATTTTTCCGCGAGCAACTGCTGGTGCGTCGAGAGCGGCACCATCGTATTGCCGATCTCGTGCGCCATGCGGTCGGCCATGGACTTGACGAGCCGCAAATTTTCGGCCTCGACCTCCAGTTTCCGCAACTGCTCGGTCTGTGTGAGGTCCTCGGCGGTGAGCAGCGCGGACACCGGTGCGGTGGCGTTGCCGCGCTGAAACGGCACGACGTTGATGTTGTAAACCGTGCCGGAATCATTTTCCGTTTCGTAGCGGAACGGCCCGATGGCCGCGCCGGTTTTCAGGACCTGGTAAATTTTTGCGCCGAGGATTTGCGGCAAATCACTGAATTCGAGTTCGCCGGTGCGCAGATTTTTCCGGCCGAAATGCCGCTTGGCGGATTTGTTCGCGTGCAGCACCTTCAAGTCGCTGCCGACGACGATGCACGCGCTGCTCAACTCGCGCAGCACGTCGGTCATCATCTCGTTGTTGCCGGCGAGCTGGTTGTGCAGCCAGATGTTGCGGAGCGCGAGGCCGACCTGTTCGAGCAGGTGGAAAATCAGCTCCAGCTCGGCGTTGGCGAGCGGTTCGCCGGTGACGCGACCGTCGAACACGGCGACGCCGACGATGCCGTTGCGGTCGGCCACCGGCACGGCCACCTGTGCGCCGAGCACTTCAAATTCCTTTTGCGTGTCGGCGTCGGCGCGGGACTCGTCGCTGTCGCGTCGCAAAATCCGGCCGAGCCGGACAATCTGCCCGCCGATGCCGGAATCCAGCGAGAGTTCAAAATCATCCAGCAAACCCGCCGACAAGCCGATGGCGGACGCGGAGCGCAGCCGGCGCGTGTTTTCCGGCGAAGCAGTTTCATTCTGTGGCGCGCACGGACGGTTCAGAAAAATGGCGGCACGGTTGACACCGAGCATTTCGCGGAGAAACGACAGGAACTGTTTTAGCATCGCCTCGCCGTTCAGCGAGTAAGTGAGGATGGACGAAAAATCGCGCAGCACTTCGAGCGTGGGCGCGGGATTGACGGAGCGGCCGGGCGCGGATTCGGCCGCGCGGGAAAAAGAATTTTGCGGTGCCGGAGAAGGAACGAGAATCGTGCGATGCGTCGGCGCATTTCCGAGCCGTTCGAGCAAGGTGTTCAGCAGTCGCGCGCTGACGGGTTTGGTCAGCACATGGGTGACACCGTGCATGAAAGCTTTTTCTTCCCAAGCCGATTCGCTGGCGGAAGTATAAACAATGACCGGCGATTTTGAGTCGTAGTGGCGGAGACGATCCACGGCCCAGACGATTTCCACGTCCATCAAGTCTGCGTCCAGAATGCTCGCCGCGACCAAGCCATGAGCGAGGAGCGGTTCGGCTTCGTCCACGGTCAGGCGGTGAACGACGCGATAACGCGCGGCATCCAGACCTGCGCGAACCGATTCGGCAAAATCAGGATGATTGGACAAAACCAGAATGGATTTCATCGCGCGTCGAGTAAAATGATGCTTCGGCCAACGTGGCTACCTTGTTGAAACATTATCCCACTTTCGGGGCTTCTGGTCAAACGAATCTTGATGCGCCAAAGCGTATTATCCGCCGGCCAGCAGGTTTTCCCAGACGCCATTATTCAGCATCGCCTTTTGGAGAAAGGCGGTTTCGTCGGGCGACGGCGCGGCGGTTTCGGGCTGGAGCGGCAGCCGCAAAGTGAATTGATTGCCGCGTCCGGGCAGACTCTTCGCCTCGATTTTGCCGCCGTGATGATGAACGATGAAAAAACAGGCCATCAGGTTGATGCCGTATTCCGACGGCGCGCCGCCGCTGGCCACGAACGGATCAAAAATCACGCTCAACGCCTCCGGCGGCAGGCCGGGGCCGTCGTCTGTGATTTGCAAAACGATTTCCGGTTTCGTGGCGGCGTTCTGCAATTCTGCCGCGAGGGAAATCTTGCTGCCGGCGGGCAGCATGGCCAGCTCGTCCTTGAGCAGCAGTTCAAACAGCCGGAAAAATTTCGACTTGTCCGCCTTCAGGGCCGGCAGCGAACCGGGAATCTTATTTTCAATCTCAATTTTCCGCGCGGCAAAGGATTCCTTCAACGACTCCAGCGCGGCCCCGACGGCGGCGGGCAGCGAGACTTCGTCGGCGAACTGCGTCGCGGGATTGCTGTCCGCCGAGGTCCGCAGGTCGGCGAGCAGGCTGTTGATCTTTTCGATCTGCGACTGGACGTTCTGGTGGTAGTCTTTCCAGAAATCGGGATTGCGCAGGCCGTCGAGGTTCGCCTTTTCCTCGGCCATCTTGGACGGCGCGAGGTCGAGAAACGTTTTCACGGCCACCATCGAGTTTTTGATATGATGGCTCAGGCCGGCGGCGAGCAGCCCGAGGCTGACGATGCGGTCGGCGATCATCATGTTCCGCAGCACGGACATTTTTTCGAGGAGCAGCTGGTCGCGCTCGGTCTGCACGATGAAAAATTCCAGGGCGTGCCGGAGGGTCATTTCCAGCTGCGGCGGATCCCACGGCTTGCTGAGGTATTTGTAGATGGCGCCGCTGTTGACGGCGGCGATGGCGGCCTCGAAGTCCGAGTAGGCCGTGACGAGGATGCGCAAAATGCGCGGCCGCAGCTGCCGGGCGCGTTCGAGCAGCCAGACGCCCTTTTCGCCGGGCATCCGCTGGTCGGTTAGCAGCAGGCCGATCTCGTCGGCGTGCTTTTCAAGCAGCCGGAAACCGTCAATCGCATTTGAAGCGGTGAACACGCGGTAATCGTCGCCAAAGGCGCGCTCAAAGGCCTTTAGCGATTTTTCCTCGTCATCCACGTAGAGGATGGC
>Ga0316230_1000839_pt1 | contig 37446 bp, 31 predicted proteins | sample TBH18025metaG_FD_206004 | JGI IMG/M metagenome (GOLD analysis project Ga0316230, IMG submission 206004) | Freshwater microbial communities from Trout Bog Lake, Wisconsin, USA - TBH18025 | ecosystem: Environmental > Aquatic > Freshwater > Lake > Hypolimnion/Profundal zone | place: USA: Wisconsin... | reverse complement strand
CGCACACCTGCACCACCACCGCGATGAACTCGCTCGCCTGCGCCGGAACGTCCGCGACAAAGTGGAGCGCGAGTTCTCCGTCGGCGCCATGACCGACCGCTGGCTGCGGGTGCTGCCCGCGGCCCCGAGGACCCCACCCGCCTGGGCCGCAAAATGGTCGGTCCAGCCCATCCTCATGGGCGCCGATTCCTGGCGGTTTTCCCCGCCGATGCGCCTCCTGCGGCGCTACGCACTTCGACTGAAAACGGTTAGGCAGCCTTATTGAGCCTAAAAGCGGCAGTTGGAAAAGACAATTTTGCGAAACTCACTCGGAATAAGCAACTTCAACTGCTCCTCAGTTCATCCGTTCGGTTACAAGTGCTTTTCAACAAATGCCCCTGGTGAAACTCTGGGAACCTCCCCGGCAAAGCCGAGGGATCTCCCGTTGCTTTAGAACACGGACTACTTTTTGATGACCTTTCGTTTGCCAGCCGGGTCATCCACCGTGAGAGTCGAACGAAACTCCGGATCAGCGTCCGAATTGGTGCGAAAAATGCCCCTTGCGTCCTTCATATTCCAATAAGCTTCGATGTTACCATCGATGGTGTGACCGGAAAGTCGCTGCACAAAGCGCTTCCTGGCATCATAAATATCGAGGTGCCAATCAACGTTGGTGCGCGTGGTTTTGAAAAAATAGGCCGAAACGCCCTCTCCAATCTCGGGCTCCCAATCCGGATAATAAACTACGTTCGACACGGTAATCGGTATCAGGTCACTTTCGCGCTGGAATTCTCTGTCATCCAAATTGGTGAGGCTCAGATTGCTCCAGCCGACCTGGATTTGAAGAGCATGCCGGCCATTCTCCAGAAAACAGGTGTCCATTTCGAAGCCGGTTCGATGCCTAAACGGTGCTGAGAGCATCCCGCCGCCGCCGGGAAAAACATGACCGTTAACCTTGAGCATCGCCCAGCGCATCGTTCCGATCTCGTTTTGCGCAACAAACGGGACTCGGACCGTGCCCGACAAGACGGAATTGGTGAGTTTCCCCAAACTGAGGATGCGAACTCCAGAGGAGGTCTCGCCCGCTACCCCTGAAAACTGGCTGACCGCCAGAACAATCAAGATGATGAGACTGCACCGCATCGTGCTGGTCGCCTAACCTGGTTGACACGCTCGTTGCTCGGAGGCGAGGACTTTGGCAAACCGATCGCGCAGCAACCTCCGCGCCCGGCAGAGCCGGTTTTCAATGCCTTTTGCCGTGGTGCCAAGAATCGCGGCCGCCTCCGCCATCGAGAGTTCTTCCCACTCGCAGAGCACCAGCGCCTCCCGCAGATCCTCGGGGAGCTCCTGGACCGCGGCGCGAACGGCCCGGTGCAACTCGCTCGACTCGGCGTCCTGGAGGGGACTGGGCGAGCCGGACGGCAAGACGTCCGCCAAAGTCTGGCCGCTGGCGGGCGATTCCGCGTCGAGGGATACGTTGGGATGGCGCGACCGCCAGCGCAGGTGGGTGCGAGCCAGGTTGCCGGCGATCGTGTAGAGCCAGGTGGAAAAACGGTGGCCCAGGCGAAAACTCGCGCGCGCGCGGTAAAGCCGGAGAAAGGTCTCCTGGGCGAGGTCATTGGCCTCGTCTTCCTCGCCGGTCAGACGAAACAGAAATTGAAAAATGGGACCGGCGTGGCGGTCCATCAGTGTGTCGAGCGCAGTCGCTTCGCCGGCCACCAACCGCCGCATGTCCGCCTGATCCAGCGCGTCAGTGTCCATGATGCTCATGCGACGCGCCCGCCGGCGAGGCCATCGAGTGCTCGAGATGTTCGTGCGCGCCGAGGGTTAACCGCTGCATCTCGGCCAAGTAGCGCCGTCCCTCAGGCTCGGGCATGAGGCGGCTGACCTCGGCAAAGTGCCGCAACATGGCGGCCTGGCATTGCGCCCGCAAAGCGCCGATTTCGGCCAACTTCTGGTCCACCAACGGCGGCACATTCGTGCCGGGGCCGAGCGCCTGGACCATCTCGGCGGTCGCCGCGGCGATGCGCTCGCAATAACTGCGGCAGACCGGGAGGTAACCCTCGTGCGCCACGCGCACCTTGGCCAACTCCGGCTCTCCGAGATGAAACTCCAGGCGCAACCACTCCAGATCGTCCGCCGTCCGACCGGCCCCGCCGCCCATGCGAGCGCCCAGGTGGAAGGAGCCCAGGACAATCGCGGCGCTGGCCAGGAGCAAACTGGCCAGGATCAGAAACGAGCGGCGCATGGTCAGCGAAGGCTGTTGGGGGCCACCGCGGCGAGGTATTGGGCTCGCGCCGCGGTCCGCGCGGCGATCGAACGTTCGAGCGCGCCCGCCGTGCCGCTCACCACCACCAAGGCCGCCAGGCCCGCCACCAGGAATCGAGGGCGCAGCAGCCGTCCCACCAGGACCTCCAGCCAGGGGACCGAGGGCGCCTCGCGCGCCACCTCCGCCCGCTCGATCCGCCGCCACACCTCCTGCTTGAAGCGGGGCGGCAGGACGGGCGCGGGCCGCGCCGAAAGGAGCAGGGCCCTCAGCGGTTGGTCTTCGTTGCCCACCAGCGTTCCAGGTTCGGTTTTCATTCGCTTAGACTTGGGGTGCAAATGTCATGCCACAAACCATCATACGCCGGCCAGCCCGGAATCACTCACCCAATTCACGGTCGCTGCGATTTCGGCCGGGAGTCGATCCACTCCTGCATCTCCCGCAGGTGAGTGGTCAAGTCGAACCACCCGGTCTGGAAGCTGGTTTGGTCGGGACCGCCCATGGCGGAGCCCAACCGGATGGAGTTGGCATAAAAGAGCCATTGTTTCATCCAACGCCGCTCGATCGGTTCGTCGAACGGGTTGCTCTGGTCGGCCAACCCGCGGTCCCACGCAATCTGCATCAACTCGGTGGCAGCCCGGGTCATGCGATCGGTTTCCCGGATCGTATGATCGAGCTTGTCAAAATGCCCGTCGACCCAATCACGGTTATGGCACGATCGGCAAAGCCCTTTCATCACTCCCTGCCGGCGCGCCTGTTCCTTGGCGTCGATGAGAAACTCGCTGGCCGGTTCCCCCGTGAACGCGGTGGGCAAGGGAAGGCCGTCCCGATTTCGGATGATCGACGTGTCGCCGCTCTTGGGCTGCGGATGGGTGTAGGGCAGCCCGAACAAGCGGACCCAAAGCCGCGCTCCAAAATCGTGGGTACGCGGAGCCACCAGGTCGCCCTCGGGCGAGGTGAGCAGGCTGCAGTGACAGACGGCGCAGGTGGGCGCGCGAAAATCCTGGCCCACGCGCCAGGGCACATGGTCCCAGTTCCAGTCCCGTTCCTTCGAGTGGAACAGGTTGCCATGCTTGCTCTCCTCGAATACTTCCCAGGCGGGGACATCCGGCCCCATATGGCATTGCGAACAGGTGAAGGGCTTGCGGGCGACCTCGATGGAGAACTCGTGCCGCGGATGGCACGCGGTGCAGGCCCCCCGGCTGCCGTCCGGATTGACTCGGCCCACGCCCTGGTTGGGCCAATTGGTCAGCTTGGGCACCACCACATCACCCAGGTCGGTAGACAGCGTACGCGTGCCTACCACCTCGACCCGCGACCCGTGGCACCCAAAGCAAGTGTCGTTCTTGGTTTGATCCGACGCGCCCACCGGTATCACTTTGCCGTCCTTGATCTCCGCCACACTCGTAATGCTATCGACCATGGTGTGAAAGACGGGATTCTTCTGGAGGTTGCCCAATGCGTGGGCCTTCTTGCTGCCCGAATATTCCTGTACTTCGGCGGGATGGCAGACCTGGCAATCCGGCGGTGACACCACGACATTGATATGGAAATCAAAGTGATCGAAATTGTCCGCGTGATTGGTAGCGTTGAGGCTGTGGCACTCGAAGCAACCCACCACGACGTCTTTCAACCCCTCCGGGAAGGTCTCGGTGGACACCCGCCGCTCCCGCGGCTTTTTGTTCAACGCTTGCGCCGGGGTGACCTGGCTATGCAGGCTGTGCATCCAATCCTGCACCAACCCCGGATGAAACTGCGAATGACAGTTCAAGCACTCTTGCGTTTGCTTGCTGATAGGCGGACCCGCAGTCGCCGCGACGGTGTCCGGCGCGTGGAAGAACCATGAAACCAACCATGCCATCCCCGGAAGGAGGATCCTACGAATGTTGCGCGAAAATGATCGCATACGCTGAGTCGCTGACAGACGTTTCCAGCGAGGACATGATACGCTGGTTTTGGGACGAAAGACAAGCCTGAAGCTTACGGGGCTTTAGACCTCCCCTCCCCGTTGTCCGAATCGAAGATCATGGCCCGGTCACGGTCGCTGCAGGCGAAAGAAGCGCTGCCCGTCGCCGCCCGATACTGGCAAGCCCCAAAGGCCGCCGTTGGTCAACACCGCGCCGCTGACCATCGACCAACCGGCTGGGTCCAGGAGACTGGGGGCTGAATAGAGCGTAAAGCCCACACTGTTGCTCGCCGGCCAACTGACCAGGAGGTTCGTCGCGGTGGCCGACAGCGAGAGGGACGGCGGCGGGGGGAGGTAGCCGGTCCCGAGGAGTTCCAGATCAAATTCGATCCTCGGGACGTTAACCCCAGCCGGGTGGATTTCCACCGCCACCACGTTCGTGCCGGTCAACGGCGCAGCCACCACCACATTTGACTGGTAGTAGCTGTAGGCCGCTTCGAGGCCCATGAATTTCTGCGCCAGGTTCGTGTAAGAGATCGCGCCAGCAGGCAGGTCGCTCCGGAACACCTCGGCGCCGTTGAGCCAGACTACCGCGCCATCTCGCCGGAGCAGATGAAAGCTGAGGTTGGTCACTCCGACATTATCCGGCACCACGAATTGGCGGCGGAAATAGGTGGTGGGGTGCTTGTTCGCGGCATTGGTGCCGTAACTCACCGCCGTCATGACCGTGGGATCGCCATAACCCAGCGGACCCGGCCCATGGCTCCAACCACTGTCGTCGTAGGCCAACCCCGTCCAATTCGTGCCGAGATCCTGTCCGGCATCCGAGTATTTCCAGTCGGCCCCGCCTCCGATGAGGGTCGCCGCGAAGACATGGGTTCGCAGGGTGATCGCTTGGATCCGAGAGAAAAACTCCCCCGCCATACACGAAAGCCCGATGGGATTCGGGTGCAGATGGTCGGTGAGGAACCCCGTGCCGTAGTCGACCACCGCGTACATATCGGCCAGGAAAACGTTCTGGCCCTGGGCCCGCCGGGCCTTGACCATGAGTTGGAGATCGGCGTTGTAAAACGGAACGTTTGTGGCGTAGGCCGAATAGCCAGCCGTGGCGTCCCGGAGGGTCGTGGCCTTGTCGATAATGACGTTGGCCTGTGGCAGTTTGGAGAAAAGCAGATCGAGCAGGGCGGGCATATCGTGGTTGGCAACCCAGGCGGGATCACGCCCGTGCCCGATGTCGTTGGCCCCCATGACGACCAGCACCAGGTCAGGCGCCAGGTTCGTGAGCGCGTCGGCCACCGTCTCCAGCAGATAGACGTTGGCCCCGCTGTAGCCGTGCACGGCGTTAGGCATCATGCCTGGCGCGGCAATGACCGCCCCACACATGCCTTCATGCTGAGTCTTGGTGAAACCGCCCCCGGGAGTCGACGCCCACCGCCCGACAAACGTAAATGGATACCCAGCCTGCTCGAGCAGGGGTTGCAGGTAAAGGCGCCACGCTCCGTTGATCGAGCAATCATCTGTAATCGAGTCCCCCACCGCCATGATCTTCAACGGGCGGGCCGCGCTAAAGTTCGTAAACACCAATTCCGCCGCCGCTCTTTCCACAGCGGCTGGGAGGAAGATCGCCAGAATGAGGAGAGTCCAAGCACAAGCTCGATCCAAACAGAATACCCAGCGGGTCGCCATATCCGGCAATCAACGCCATTTGCGCCGGCACTGCAACCAGAAAAGCCGCCCTTCCCACTCTCCCCTCCTCGTGCTTGACGGAACCGGCTCGAAAGCAGAACAATCTACTTAATCTATGAGAGACCTGCTCACGCGTTACCTGTGGCTGCCCTTGTCTATGACCATGACCCTGCCGCTCCTGGGAGCGGGGTGGAAGCTGGTCTGGTCCGACGAATTCGATGCGAAGGGGCTGCCGGATCCCTCCAAGTGGATCCACGAGGTCGGTTTTGTCCGCAACCAGGAACTCCAGTATTATACCAAAGACCGCCTCGAGAATGTTCGCCAGGAAAACGGACTGCTGGTCATTGAAGGGCGCAAAGAGAAATTCCCCAACCCTGGGTTCGTGGCCGGGACCGACGCGGCCGACACCCATCGCGGGCGCGAGTTCGCCGACTATACCGCGGGCAGCATCAACACGTTCACCAAACAGAGTTTCCTTTACGGCCGGATCGAAATGCGGGCCAAAATCCCCCACGGCCAAGGAATGTGGCCGGCCTTCTGGATGCTCGGCACCAACCACAACACCGTCGGTTGGCCCAAATGCGGCGAAATCGACATCATGGAGTTCGTCGGCAAAGACCCGGACCACATCCATGCTACCGTCCATTACTGGAAGGACGGCAAGCACGGCAGCCAGGGTGGCAAGCTGCAGACGCCGGCTCCGTATGACGCGTTTCACCTCTATGCCGTGGAGTGGTTCCCCGACCGAATGGACTTTTATTTTGATCAGATGAAGTATTTCACCTTCCCACTGGATACCTTGGGCACGGGGTCGGACAACCCCTTCCGCAAACCGCATTTCATCCTGCTCAACCTGGCCATGGGGGGTTCCTGGGGCGGGCGGATCGATGACAGCATGCTCCCGCAGCCCTACCTGATCGATTACGTCCGGGCCTATCAAAACGAGGCCTCAGGCACGCGATAGCGCCGATTAGCAGGCACGGACGACTACCGGAGAAAGAACCATGAACCATCCCACAATTGACCAACTCAGTGGCACTCAAGCCCAGCAAGCCCTGCTGGTATTTTACGATTTGCTCCCCGCCCAACTCTGGCCCGGGGGCCATAAACCGTCGCCCGCCGAGTTGGAAGCGGCGAGCGAGGACGTTCAGGAGGCCGCCACCGGCCACACCGCTCAGGCGATCCAGGCCTTGCTGGGCGAGGGGAACCAGGCGCTCAAGGCCGAAGCCGCCCGCAGCCTGCTCCGCCAGTTTCAAGAGGCCGCCGAGCTGCGGCCACTGGTCAACCAGGCCGTCGCTCGGGCTCAAGAGCCCGACATGGCCATTCCCATCCTGATCGGCGCGTTTGTCGTCGGCCTGGCCATCATGCCCAGAATCGATTACGTCAAGGAGGACGGGAAGACCAAAATCCAGGTCACCTGGGATCCCGCCAAGAATGCCGGAGATTTGGTCGGCAAGCTCACCGACCTGATCAAGGCCTTGCCGTCCACTCTCTTCGCGGCGGCGAAATGAGTACCCCTTCCCCCTCGGAATTGCTCGCGCCGTTCCAGTCGGAATTCAACCTCCTCGAGGCGCGTCTCACTGAGTTGGTCAAAGAGGGTGCCGGGCTCCTCGCGGCCGGTGAGCCCGCCGGAGCCGTCCAGGTCTTCGGCAGCGCTTTGGCTGCGGTGGATGCCTTTTTGCTGCGCTGGGAGGAGATCGTCCAACCGCTGCCCGATCACACCACGCACCTCCAGAACATCCGCCAACTGGTCCTCGACGACCGGGGGAGGTTGTGGGATTCCATCGGCCTGGCGCATCGCTCTGCCGGCCAGGCCATCGAGTCCAAAGCCGCCTTCCATCGTGGGCTCGCCCTCTACAGCGGCCAACCCAGCGCCGCGAAGGCCTCCCTGCTCGCCTCGCTCGCCTCGACCTGCGCCGCTTCCGAGGAGTTTTCCGAGGCGGAAGCTGCCTTCCAAGCCTCACTCAGCGAATACGACCAGGTAATCGCGGCCTTTGCCCCGTTCGCCTGGGCGGCGGAAATGGTGTCCCTATTCCGCAGTTCGCAGCTCAGGACGCTCTCCGCCGCCGCCGACTGTGCCCTAAGCCAAGGCCGGCGGGAGATCTGCCGGCAGCGCCTGGCCGAGGCGCTAAGCCTGGCGGAACAACATCAGGTCGCCGACCTCCCCGCACAACTTTGGCTGAAACTGGCGAGCCACGACCTCAGGAACGACCCGTCCGGCGAAGCGTTGCCGCGCTTGACCGCAGAACGGCTGCGGCTGAAGGGGTTGACGCACGATCCCGCCGTGGAAGTGGATGCGGACTGTCTGCTGGCGGATTACTGGATCGCCCGTGGCGTTATGGAGCGAGGCCGCGAGTTGCTGACCGAGGCGCTTCAAGCCGCCGAGGCCGCGCCCCACCGGCGCTGGATCGTCTATACGAGCCTCGCGGAACTCTCCAGCCAGACGGGTGATGCTACCGGGGCGCTCCATTATCATGAGGCCGCGCTGAACGAGGCACGCCGCATGCAAATGCCCGAGGTCATCGGCAGCGTCCTGCAAAACCTCATTCCGGCCCAAATAGCCACGGGCGATCCACTCCAGGTGGCGCAAGCCGGAAGCCGGTTGGAGGAGCTCCGGCAACTCGGGCAGCACGCCCCCTTGGCCGCCGTGCTTCAACAACGCGCCTTGCTCCGCCTCCGAGCCCACGACTGGGACGGGGCCTGGGGCGATCTCGATGAATGCGACCGGCTCGCCGTCGGGGTTGATTACCGGGTGACAACCCTGCTGGGTAAAGTCGCTGTCCGGCGGGAGCAAAACCGCCTGGACGAGGCGCTGCAGCTCACCGAGGCCGCCCTGGCCGGCTTGCCGGCCGGCAAAGCGCTGGTGGAGACTCGGATGCTCCTGGGTTCCTTCAGCACTCTCCATGAGAATGCCGCCGTCCTCTGCGCCCGACTGGGACGCGGACGGGACGCTTTCCGCTGGGCCGACGCCGGACGGGCGGTTCGTCTGCAAGCGAGCCTCTCGGTGATCCCAGACGACTTTGAGGGGGCGCGCGCCTTGCTTGCCGAACAAAACGCCGCCGCCGCCATCCTCTGTGTGACCGGGAAGCGGACACTGATCCTGGGCCTTCGACCCGACGAATCCGATCCGGTCGTGGAGTTTGTGGACCTCGGCGAAGCCGAGATGCAGAGTTTGTTGCCGGTGGCTTCGTCCGCCTCGAGTTGGACCCAACAGGTATTTGCCTCGGCGCCCGCGCTCTCGGGACGCCTTGGCTTGCCCTTGTCCCGCCTGGCCCGTGGCTGCCGGGTTTTGTACCTGGTCCCCGACTCGCGGCTCTCCTTCGTGCCTTTCGCCGCGCTGGAAGGTCCGGATGGCTCTCGTTTGATCGACCATGTCGCGGTTGCTTTCGTCCCCTCGATTGGGATGCTCAAGCACTGCCGGGCGCGGGCTGCCGCCATTCCGGGCCGCAGTTGTTTAGCCCTGGGCGTAGGTTCCTCGGGTCCGTTGGCTTTCGCCGACCAGGCGCGCGCGGTGGCCTCGCTGGCTTGGCCGGCCCAGCGGTGTTTGCTGGAGGATGACGCCACGCCGGCCCGCTGGCTGGCGGAGGCTCGCGACTTCGCTGTGCTGCACCTTTCGGTGCATGGGCAGGTCGCTGACGGCGGCCAACTCAGCTCCTCACAACTCGCGCTGGGTGGGGACAGCCGACTCTCGGCGGCAGAGGTAGCTGCGCTCGACGGCGCGTTGCCGGCGCAAATGGTGGTGCTCAACGCTTGTGTCTCGGGAAGGTTTCAAGCGCCGTTGCCGGGCGAGATCGGTGGATTCTGGGAAGGTTTCCTGCGAGCCGGTGCAGCGACGCTCGTGGCCACCTTGGTCTATGTGAACCCGGCCGAGGCGTTGGACCTCATCCTGGCCTTTTATCGTCACTGGCTGTCAGGCTCCCTAACCAAAGCTGAGGCCTTGCGCCAGGCCCAACTCGAGCTCCGTCGCTGCCATCCCGAACCCGAACACTGGGCCACTCACATCCTCGTCGGCGATGGCGGGTGAGCTCCCCGGGGACTCGCGGCGTTTTGGCCCTGCATCCGGCGCACACCGTCGCGGGGCGAGCTTGCTGTTCGCCGGCTTTTGAGCTACCAAATGGCCGTGTGAAACAATGGAGCACCACACTGGCCTGCCTAGCCCTCTGCTGGTCGTGCTGGCCGATCTGCGCGGGAACGGCGACCGGGGCTGTCACGCCGGCGGTTCCCGCAACCCGCGGCACGAGCGCCGTGCCCAGAACCGCCATCAGTCCGAGCAGGACGCCGGCCTCGACCAACGCGCCGGCGGGATTCCGCCTCGCGCCCGGTTTCCGCATCGAACTGGTGGCCGCTGAGCCCCTCCTAACCTCGCCCATCGCGTTGGCCTTCGACGAACGAGGACGGCTGTTCGTCATCGAGTCACCCCCACCTACTGCGGGCGAGAATGCCCTGGCACGCCTGGGGCGGGTCCGAGTCCTGGAAGAGGCGGACGACCAGGGGGTTTTTCGAGCCAGCACGATCTATGCCGATGCCGTGCCTCGCGCTTCCGCCGTGGCCTGTTATCACGGCGGAGTCTTCGTCGCCGCCACCCCCGACATCCTCTACCTCAAAGACCGTGCCGGGGACAATGCCGCCGATTTACGGTCGGTGGTGCTGACGGGCTTCGGCATCGATACCAATACCTTCAGGGAGCCGGTCTTGCCGAATAACCTCAACTGGGGGCTGGATCATCGCATTCACGGTGCCAGCGGCGGACTGGATGGCACCCTCATCGCCCCCACGGCGGCGGTTTCCCGGCCCGTTGCCCTTGCCCGCCGCAACTTCGCCTTCGACCCTCGCACGCTCGGAGTGGTGGCCGAGGCCGGCACCGGAGAGACGGGCCTGAGTTTCGACGACTCCGGACGCCGGTTCACCGGCGAGGCTAGCCACCTCTTGCGCCAACCGGTATTCGAGCCGCGCTATTATGCCCGCAACCCCTGGTTTCCGGCGCCCCCCGAAACGCTGGACGCGGCCGAGCCTGCCACGCGCGTCTTTCGGTGGGATACGACCCGGGTGGCGTCCCAACCGGGGGACCGCGCTCTGGGACCCGGCGCACCGACGCCGGCCTGGGTCACGGCCGCCAGCGGCTGTGTCCTTTATCGCGGCGGCCTGTTCCCGACGAACTACCTCAACCACGCTTTTGTCCCCGATCCGGACGGTCATCTCATCCATCACCTGGCCGTGCGCGAGAACGGCCTCACGGTGGAAGCCCGCCGTCCTGCCGAAGAGCGCGCCACGGAATTCCTGGTTTCAACCGACCCCGCGTTCCGCCCGACGCAGATCGTCAACGGGCCTGACGGCGCGTTGTATGTGGCCGACCGCCGACTTGATCCCCGGCAGGGCCGGGTCTACCGGATCGTCCCGGAGCATTTTCGGCAATCGCCCGCGCCGCGGCTGGACAAGGCCAACACGTTCGAGTTGGTGGCGGCCCTGGCCCAAACCAACGGCTGGATGGTGGATACGGCGGCGCGACTGCTGTATGAGCGGCAGGACCCCGGGGCTGAACAGTGGCTGACCAACATGTTCCTGCATTCGAGGCTGCCTTTGGCCCGTTTGCGCGCGCTGCACTGTCTCGACGCCCAGGGCGCCCTGCGCATCGGACAGGTGCATCAAGCGCTAAACGACTCCGACCCCCGCGTGCGCGAGCACGCCCTGGTGCTGCTAGAACACTTGGTGCGCAACGGCTTCGTCCCGGTGACCATCTGGGACCGGCTGCAGGAGCTTTCCGGCGACGCCTCGATCCGGGTTCGCTATCAATTGGCGTTGACGATGGGAGACCTGCAGGGCCCGGCTAAAGGCGCGATCCTGGCCGCAATCCTGGGCCGTGATCTCGAGAACCCGTGGATGCGGGCCGCGATCCTGAGTTCCCTGGGCGATGAGGCGGGCACCTTCCTTGTCCGGTTGGCGATGAACCCGGGCTTCCGTGCCCTGCCCGGCGGCTGGCCCTGGGTCGAGGAGATGGCCGCGATGGTCGGTGTTCGTGGACGCCTGAACGACGTGGCCCAGGCGATCGATTTCGTGGACGGAAACGCGCTGGCATCCGGGCCGTCCTTCCGTCTGCTGAGCGCCTTGGGCGACGGGATGCACCGGACGGAAAGTTCCCTGGCCCTAGTCGACCCGGGCGGGCGCTTGCGGCATTTCTTCACAGATGCCCTCCTGCTGGTCGCCACCGATGGCGCTGATTGGTCGGTACGCGTGGCGGCGGCGCAACTCCTGGGGGTTGGCCCGGTGAGTTATACGAACTCAGGCGACCGGTTACGCGCGGTGCTGGCCCCGGCGGAACCCATCGCACTCCAGTCCGCCGCCCTCGTGGCACTCGGTCGGTCGGACCACCCGCGCGTGACGATGGACGTCCTGCAAAGCTGGCGCACGATGTCCCCGCGACTCCGCGCCCAGGCGGTGGGCGCGCTATTGAACCGCGGGGAACGCGCCGGGTTGGTGCTCGACGCGATTGAAACTGGCCGGGTCAGCCGAGACGACCTCGCTCCGGCCCAACTCAACTACCTGCGAACTCACCGGAACCCGGCCATCGGGGCCCGGGCCCGGCAACTCCTGGGGCCATTCGCGGTCGCGCGTCCGGCCGCGGTGCAGCAGTTCAGGCCCGCCGCCCGTCTTCCCGGACTGGCCGCTCACGGCCGGGAGATCTTCCTGGACCGGTGCTCCGCCTGCCACCAGCTTGGGGGCGAAGGACAACGGCTCGGGCCGGACCTGGCCGGGATCCGGGCGCAAGGCAAAGACCGGATTCTGGAGGCGATTCTGGAGCCTAGCCTCGAAATACCGCCGCAATATGCCACCACCGTCGTCGAGACTCGCCAGGGCGAGGTGCTGATCGGAATCAAATCCCATCAGGGCCCGGCCTCTTTCACGCTCCGACAGCCCGGCGGATTGGCCGCCGTTTGGGCCTTGGAATCCGTGTCCTCGGCGGAAATTCAAGCCTGGTCGCTCATGCCCGAGGGATTGGACCAGGGCTTGACCACTCAGGATATGGCCGATCTGCTCGAATACCTCGCAACGGCTCCCTAACCCTCCAAGGCCTGTCCCAAGAACCGGACCGGAGGCAACCTCCGTCGGCCTCTTTGTCCGGATCGCCTTCCCTTCCGGGTGGCGTTATGCTAGGGTTGCATAATAAATTGAGTTTATGAACAAGACACTCGCGCTCGCCTTAGTCTGCCTGCTGGCCGCTTCCACTTCTTTCGGGGCGGAGAAACAGCTCTGGGCCAAGTCATTTCTGAACCAGAAAGCCCCCGACCTGGTGGTCGAGAAATGGCTCACCAAGGAGCCAGATCGAAAAGGGAAGTTCGTGCTAGTAGATTTCTGGGCGACGTGGTGCGGCCCCTGCCGCAAGGCGATCCCTGAACTGAACGCCCTGCACAAGAAATTTGGCGACCGGTTGGTGGTGATCGGCCTGTCGGATGAGCCGGAGAGCAAGGTGAAAGCCATGGCCGACCCGGTGATTGAGTATTTCAGCGCGATCGATACGCAGGCGCGCACCAAGAAAGTGGTCGAGGTCAAGGGCATTCCCCATGTGATGCTGATCGACCCTCAGGGAATCGTCCGCTGGGAGGGCTTTCCCTTGCTGGACGGGTATGAGCTGACGGAGAAGGTGGTTGAGGAAATCCTGGCCAAGGGGTCGAAGTCCTAGCGCTGAGCGTGGACAACCTCCTGGAAAACGCCCTCGACTCGACTGACGATCAATCCGCCGCCGCGGAGAAGCGCGACTTGCTGGCCCGGTTGCTGGGCCGCCTGGCCCATGAGATCCGCAATCCGCTCAGTTCCCTGGACATCCATGTGCAGTTGCTCGAAGAGGACCTGGGCACGCTGGCCCCACAAACCCGGGAGCAACTTACCTCGCGGCTGGACATTATCCATGGGGAGCTCCATCGCCTGGAAAGCATCGTCGAGAGTTTTCTTCGTCTGGCTGGGCCATCGACGCTCGATCTGGAATCGGTCGAAATCGCCAAGTTGGCCAAGCATGTCTGCGATCTGCTGCAACCGGAGGCAGCGGCGAGGGAGATCGAGATCCGGACGACGGTGGCGACGCCGGGTCCCGTATTGCGGGCCGATCCGGTTCGTCTGACCCAGGCGTTGCTCAACCTGGTGATCAACGCGATGCAGGCAGTGGAGCGCAAAGGCCGTATCGAGGTCAGCGCCGCAGGCAACGGCGACGCGGTGATGATCAGCGTGCGTGATAGCGGCCCCGGCATCCCGCCGGAGAACTTGCTCTCGATCTTCGATCCTTACTTCACCACGAAGCCGGAAGGGAGCGGTCTGGGCCTCTGGATTGCACAGCAAATTGTCACCGCCCATGGGGGCACGCTCAAGGCCCAGAATGCCGCCGGGGAAGGCGCGGTCTTCACGATGACGCTGCCCCTCCCGCGGTAAGCCAAATCCGGCAACCTCTGCTCATGGACAAATCCAAGATTAAGATTCTGGTGGTAGACGATGAGAAGGGCCTGTGCGCCGGCTTGCAGGAGGGGTTGCGCCGCGAAGGTTACCTGGTGGATGCGACCACCGACGCGGAAGCGGCGCTCAGGATGGCCCAGGAGCGCCTCTATAACCTGGTCATTTCCGACATCAAAATGCCGGTGCTGAGCGGTTTGGAGCTGTTGACCCGCATCCGTGCGCGGACGCATGACACGCTCTTCATCCTCATGACCGCCTACGGCACGGTCGAAAACGCGGTCGAAGCCATGAAACAGGGGGCGTATGATTATCTGCCCAAGCCTTTCGACATGAAGCGGCTGCGGTCGTTGGTGCAAAAGGCGCTCGAGTTTCAGGCCGTGGTGGTCGAGAACAACGAGTTGCGCCTGCGCCTCCAAACCCGGACTGAACCGAGCCTGCTGGTGGGGGAAAGCGAAGCCATGCGGGCGGTGGGCAGGCTGATTGAAGAGGTTGCCGCCAGCGAGGTCACGGTGCTCATCGAGGGCGAAAGCGGCACCGGCAAGGAAATCGTCGCCCGCTCGATCCACCTTCAGAGCGCCCGGCGGGACAAACCGTTCATCTCCGTAAATTGCGCCGCTCTGGCCGAGCAACTGCTCGAAGCCGAGTTGTTTGGCCACGTGAAAGGGGCCTTCACCGGCGCCGTCGCGACCAAGCCGGGCCGTTTCCAACTGGCCGACGGGGGGACGTTGTTCCTGGATGAGATCGGCGATCTTTCCCCCAAAGGGCAAGGGGATCTCCTGCGCGTCCTGGAGGAGAGTGCCTTCCGGATGGTGGGCGGGTCCGAATTGATTCGCGTGAACGTGCGCGTCATCACCGCCACCAACAAAAAATTGCAGCAGGCGGTCGAGGAGGGGAAGTTTCGCGAAGACCTCTTCTACCGGCTCCAGATTGTGCCGGTCATGATGCCGCCGTTGCGCGAGCGGGCGGAGGACATCCCCTTGTTAGTCGAGCGGTTTTTTGAGCATTTCGGCGCCAAACACAAACGCCGCCGCAAGGAGCTCTCACCGGAGGCCTTGCAACTCTGCCAACGTTATCCCTGGCCCGGCAACGTGCGGCAGCTCCGCAACACCGTCGAACGCCTCGTCATTACCTGCCGCGAGCCGGTGGTTGAAGTGGCCCAACTCCCCGACTTTCTGCGGGACTACGACCAGAAGACCACCACCTTCACCGTCCGCCCGGGCACCCCGCTGGCCGAGGTGGAGAAAATGCTCATCCGGCAGACGCTCCTGCATGTGACCAGCAACCGGGAGGAGGCCGCCGCCGCGCTCGGGATCAGCCGGCGCAGCCTGCAATACAAACTCAAGCAATACGGCCTGCTGGAAGATGCCGGCGGCGGCGCCAACCGCCCCTAGGGACGAGGGGCTCCGTAGGAAATCAACCGATCCGCAGCGAGCGCATCGACATCGATGCCTAATCCGCGGCCAGGCGCTTCATTCCCATTGCCAATCGTCCGCCTGGCCCCCACATTCTGACCGCATGAGCGAAATTGCCGTCCAAACGCAAAACCTGCACAAGAGCTATCTTCTGGGGTCCACCGCGGTCGGGGCGTTGAGGGGAGTGGACCTGACGGTGCAACGCGGAGAGTTTGTGGCGCTCATGGGGCCCTCGGGCTGTGGCAAGACCACCCTGCTGAATCTCATCGGTGCCATCGATACCCCTTCCCGCGGCGCGCTCAGCGTGGATGACGTCGCCCTCGAGCGCATGAACGAGGACCAATTGGCGGACTTGCGTCGCGACCGTATCGGGGTGGTATTCCAGTTTTACAACCTCTTGCCCACGTTGTCCGCGCGGGAGAACGTGGAACTGCCGATGCAATTCAAAGGGATGGATCGGGCCAAGCGGCGCGAACGGGCGCTCTGGCTGCTGGAACGGGTGGGGCTGAAAGACCGGGCCGACCATAAACCCGCCGAACTCTCCGGGGGCGAACAACAGCGGGTCTCCATCGCACGCGCCCTGGCCAACCAACCGGCGCTCGTGCTGTTGGATGAACCAACAGGTGATCTGGACAGCGCCACCGGCCAGGAGATCATGGCGTTGCTGCGCGACTTGAATCAGCGGGAGAAGGTCACGCTGGTGGTGGCGACTCACGATCCCCTGGTCGCCCAGGCCAGTTCCCGGATCGTCCGCCTGCGGGATGGCCGAGTGGAGAGCGACTCGCAGGCCCCATGAACGCTATGCTGCTTTATATCTGGCGCAACCTCGGGCGGCGGCGCGCGCGCACGATCATCGGCGCGCTGGGGATCTTTCTCACCATCGCCCTGCTCACCGCCATACGCACCGGGCTCGATTCGGTTTCTATCTCCTACATCGACCTGGTCGCGTTGCAGGCCGGCAAAGCGGACATGCTCATCCAATCGCCCAACGGCGAGCCCTTCAACCCAACGGCTTTCCCTCCCGATCCGGTCCTGGCTCGCCTCAAGGACGATCCGCACTTGCGGGGCTTGTCACCCCGGCTGGTGGGCATCGTCCAGGTCAGCGCCGGCGGGGCGCCCCACTACGCGGTGCTCCTGGGCATCGATACGGAGCGCGAACGGCAGCTCGATCTTTCTGGGTTGTCCCCCGCCCCGAGCCTGGACGACACCTCCTGTGCCCTTTCGAAGTCGCTGGCGGAGAAACTCAAAGTCCAAGGGGGCGCGAGCCTGAACGTGAATTCGCCGACGACCTTCAACGAGACTGCGCTACGCCTCAGCACGGTCCTGGAACGGCAATTGATCCTGCCTCAGCAATTGAAGGACTATGTGGTGATCAACCTGGGCGCCGCGCGGAAGTTGCTGGGCGAACCCGTGCGCGTTCACTCCCTGGCGGGCGCCTTCCGCGACCCGCGCACCTACTACGACGCGCGCGACCTTCATGCGAGTGTGCTGCGGCTCAAGGACGCCGGCGCCGCCATCGCCGCGGAGCTGGGAACCCAATACGAGGTCAGGTTGCCCAAGGCCGCCGCCATTACCGTCTTTCAGAACTTTACCTCCCCATTGCGCGCGGTCTTCGGCGTCTTCGCCTTGCTGGCATTGACCATCACCGGCTTGTTAATCTATTCCCTCATCTCCGTCGCCGTCGAGGAACGCATCCGCGAATACGCCATCCTGCGCACGTTGGGCGCCCGGCGGCGTCACATCTTTCACCTGGTGCTGAGCGAATCGCTCCTGCTCTGCTCGTTGGGCGTGGTGCCCGGCGTGTTCGCCGGGGTCGTCTTCGCGCGGCTCGTCATCACCCTCATCAGCCTGGTGATGATGAAAACCAACGGGGTCCGGATTGCCCTGGAGGTCGCACCCGGAACGCTCTGGCTTACGCTCGGGGCCGGCGTGCTCTTGTCCATCGGCAGTGCGCTGGTTCCGGCCTTTCATGCCACGCGGTGGCGAATCGTGGACGCCCTGGACCCCACGCGCCGTGGCCAGATCCCGGCCACGCCCGTGCCCGACGGCCGGGCCAACACCCCGCTGGTGCTTACCGGCCTGGTGCTCTCGTCCCTTTCGGTGCTGGTGTTTTTCGTGCTCCCCAACGCGTTTCTGTCGGGCAATCCCTCACTCATCGGCACGGTGATCCTGAGCTTGCTCCTCTCCATTTTGCTCGGGTTCACGTTGATGATGGTGGGGGTGCTGCCTTTTCTTCAGCGCTTGCTCCTGCGCGCCATCGGGTGGGCCTTCGAGCCGGCGGCGGAGTTGGCCGGGCGCAACCTCGACCGGCATCGGCGGCGTCATACCACCACGGCACTGCTCTTCACCCTATCGGTCTCGCTGGTGATATTCATCGCCAGCCTGGTGGCGCTGTTCAGCCGCACCGCGCTGGCCCTGGTCGAGCATACCCATGGCGCCGACCTGCGAATTCACGGCGGCAACCCCACCGAGGGGCCGGACATCAAGGCCGATCTGGGCCGGGTGGAGGGCGTCACCGCCGTTTCGGAGGTCCGGTTCCTGCGCAGCCGAACCGAACTCGGGCTCGCCTATGACGTCGTCGCCAGCGACCTCGTCGGGATGAAGAACCTGTGGCTGGTGCCGTTCGGGGTGGATACCGATCTCGCCAAAGTGCTCTACTTGAACCGGGTCGTTTGCGAGGCGGGCAGCACGAACGCCATCGCGGAATTGCCGGCCCGGCGCGTGAACCTCGCCGACCGTTCCGGCACGAATCCCGTGCCCTCGGTAATCCTGAGCCTCGCCGCCGCCCAATTCCTCGAGGTGAAGGCGGGTGACCAGATCCAATTGTCCTTCCGGTTGGGAAGCGAACGCAGCGATGCCCGATTTCAGATCACGGCCATCTCGAGCGCGATGCCCGGTTTCGAGAACTTCCGCGGCCGGGTCGCTCACGCGGTCGGTTCGGGTCTCCTTATGTCGCTGGATAATTTCAAAGCCATGACCCGTTCCGCGCCCTCGGAGGCCTTCCAGGGGATCTTTCTCGCACGCACCCGAGGCGATGCCGCCACGCAAAAGGCCGCCGCCCGCCAGATCCGCGAGGAGTTCGACGTGCGCTATCGCTTCGGACTCCAATGCACGGCGGAGCAGCAGGAAGAAGCCCGGGTCTTATACTGGGCGACGCAGGTTTTCTTCGGGTTGCTGCTGGCGGTGGCGGTGGTCATAGCGGTGTTCGCGCTGATCGCCTCGATGGCGAGCACGGTTATCGAACGACAGCGAGAGATTGGGGTGCTCAAGGCCTTGGGCATGCGGCGCCAGCAACTCTTCCGCCTCTTCCTGGGCGAGGCGATCATCCTCACCTTGTCCGCCGGCATTGCCGGCGGGGCCATCGGTTTCACCCTGGCCTGGCTCTTCGTGGTGCAGGCCGCGGTGCTCATGGAATTGGCCGTAGTTTTCACCATGCCCTACCTGACCTTCCTGGCCACTTTCGCCATCAGCATCTTCGCCGGCACGCTGGCCGCTTATCTTCCCACCCGTCGGCTGCTGCGCCGGACCGCGGCGGAGATACTCAGGATGTAGGGCCCGTGGCGGCTCGGATCAGAGGTTTGAGCCGGCCGGACTTGGGCTTCGTGGCGGTAAATTCGCGGCGGATGAACCGGCCCACCGTCCTCCGCCCATCGGTGTCGGTTCGCACCAGCAACCCCGGCTCCTGGGGCGATGGCTCGCAGTGGGGATACGGCTCACCTTGAAGGTGCGTCTGGAGGCGCGCGTGCCCCTCTGCGGAGTCAACCGATCGCAGGCAACTGGAAAGGGACTGAGTGGCTCCGGCGCGACTCAACGCCAGCGATTGAATGCCTTGGAGGAGCGGTTCAATCGCCTTGCCGAGCCTGGCCCAGAATTCGATTTGGCCGGCGATGGACCGTTCCGCAACCTGGGCGGTGAGGCGCGCGTCCAGCATCAGACGGTCAGAGAGCTTCACTGGTTGACTCAGAGTTACAAGGCAGCAAAAAGCTACTCGTTGTCAATCTCCGGAAGGTAACCCCTGGCCAATAAGTTCCTCACCACCGGCCACGGTGCAGGCTTATGGTCCTTGGCGTCGGGGCGGGAACGAACGCCAAAGTTGAACTGCAATGCGGACGCAAACTGTTGAGCCGCCAACACCCGGTTGGCCTGGAAGATTAGGCTGGATTTACGGATTCCTCCCGTTCAGCCTGAGCCTCCAGCACAGTCAACTGTTTGCCGCCGCATGAAACTGGAAAGATACGCCGGAAACCCCATTCTGTCGCCACACCCGGGAAATCCCTGGGAAGACCTGGCGGTGTTTAATCCCGCCGCCTGGTACGATGAAACCAAGCGGGAGGTGACGCTCCTCTATCGCACGGCCGAGTCCAGCCCCGAATACAAATGCTGGTTCGGCCTGGCCCGGAGCCGGGACGGGTTTCGTTTCGAGCGGGCGAGCGATCAACCGTGCCTGAGTCCCGGCGGCGACGGGTTTGACGGCGCCACCATTCAGGACCCGCGGATCATAAAAATGGGCGAGTGGTTTTATGTGACCTACGCCTGCCGGCATTATCCCTTCGGCCAGTTCTGGAAGCCGGAGGTGCGGGCGCGGTACGTCCAGCCGGATTGCCCGCCGGAATTCCCACGTTATCTGCGGCTCAATGCCACGCTCACCGGGTTGGCCATGACGCGGGATTTTCGTTCCTGGATTCGCGCCGGTTGGCTAACCGACCCATTGTTGGATGACCGCGATGCCATCCTGTTCCCGGAGAAGGTCAACGGCCAATTCGCCCTGCTGCACCGCCCGCTGGAGTGGGTCGGGCCGACATACGGGACCGACCAAGCCTGCGCCTGGATCAAGTTCTCCGATGATTTGCTCGGTTTTCCCGCCGCCCCGAGCCGTTTGCTGCTGCGCCAAAAATACCCGTGGGAGGCCTTTAAGCTGGGCATCAACACGCCCCCCATCAAAACGCCCCACGGCTGGTTCACCCTCTACCATGCCGTCGGTCCGGACAAGTTTTACCGCCTGGGGGCGGTCCTGCTCGACCTCGAGGATCCAGGAATCGTGCGACACCGGACGCCGGACTGGTTGCTCCAACCCGAGGCCGATTATGAGATCGAGGGATTTTACCGCGGTTGCTGCTTCCCCTGCGGCACCGTGGTCATCGACGGCACGCTCTTCGTCTATTATGGCGGCGCCGATAAGTACTGCTGCGTGGCGACGTGCCGTTTCCAAGACCTTCTGAACCACTTGCTGCAATGCCCCAGCTAAGGCAGGTCCCCAGCACTTTGGTGCCAGACCGTGGCCGCCACCTTGGTCGAGTGGTGGCCGGTTCGACAGAGAACTCGACCAAAAAACTGGCGAAGGTTCATCCCCATCTGCCGTCTACCGCGCGGCGTAAACCCGGCCGAGCCTACTGAATATGCACCCGATCGATCTCAGCATCATCATCGCGTATCTCGTCCTCATGTCGCTGGTCGGCTGGTGGGTGGCCAAGAAGGCAGCGCGCAGCGCCGAATCGTATTTTCTAGCCGGCAAGAGCCTGCCCTGGTGGATCATCGGGGTAGCTCATGGGTCGAGCGGGGTGGACATCACCGGGACCATGTGGTTCGTCATGATGTTCTTTATCTATGGCATGAAGGGGGTCTGGTTGCTGTGGGTCTGGCCTTTGTTCAGCGTGGTGTTTCGGATGGTCTATCTGGGAACTTGGGTGCGCCGCTCGAACGTCCTGACCGGCGCGGAATGGATGCGGACGCGGTTCGGCCACAGCCGCGGCGCGGAATGGGCTTACGTGAGCGTGGTGGTGTACGCGTTGGTGCATGTCGTCGGTTTCCTCTGCTATGCCTTCCGGGGCATCGCCGAGTTCACCAAACCCTTCTTCCCGTGGGACTTGCCCTATGAGGTCTATGGGACCGCCATGTTGGTGGTGACGGGCGTCTATTGCGTGGTTGGCGGCATGTACAGCGTGGTGATGAATGACCTGATCCAGTTCGTGCTCAAGGTCATCGCAGCGGTCGGCGTCGCGGTCATTGCCATCATCAGCATTCGCCCCGAACAAATCATGGCGGTGGTACCCCCCGGTTGGGACCAGATGTTTTTCGGGTGGAAGCTGGACCTGGATTGGTCGCACCTGATCCCCGCCTTGCAGCATCGCGTGGCCAACCCGGTGGCGCAGGGGGGCGACGGTTACTCGTTGTTCCTGCTCTTCACCGCCATGCTGTTTTTCAAAGGGGTGCTGGTCAGCATGGCGGGCCCCACGCCGAATTACGCGATCCAGCATGTGCTCTCGACGCGCAGTCCGCGCGAGGCGGCGCTCGAGAACATGGTGATGGCGGTGGTCTCATTGGCGCCGCGCTTCCTGCTCATCGCCGGTATCTCCGTGCTCGGCATCGTCTTCTTCCACGATGACCTGGCGCACCTGGTGGCCGCCAAAGGCAAGGGGGCGAAATTCGAGGAGATTCTACCGCAAGTGCTCAGCCGAGGCTTAGTGCCCGTAGGGTTCAAAGGCATCCTCATCGCCGCGTTGCTGGCCTCGTTCATGAGCACGTTCGTCTCGACCGTGAACTCCGGTGCGGCTTACGTCGTCAATGATATTTACAAACGGTACATCAATCCGAACGCGCCGCCCCGGCGCTACGTGGTGGCGGCCTGGATCACCTCCAGCGCGGTCATCCTGCTCGGCATCGCTTTCGGTTTCATCACTAGCGACGTCCATTCGGTCACCAAATGGATTACGTCGGCACTCATTCCGGCCTTCGTAGCGCCGAATGTCCTGAAATGGCATTGGTGGCGGTTTAACGGCTATGGTTTCTTCGCCGGCATGGCGGCCGGGACGGCGGCCGCGCTCGCCATCCCGGCCTGCGCGCCGCATTTGCACGAGGTGTTTACGTTCCTATTGATCCTCGCCGTGAGCGCCGTCGCCTCCGTCGCGGTGTGTTTGTTCACCCAACCGGAGCCCGAGGACGTGCTGGAAGGGTTCTACCGCAACGTCCGCCCGTGGGGTTTCTGGGGGCCGGTGGTGGACGTGTGCCGGCGGCGCGACCCAGCGTTCAAACCCAACCGCGAGTTCGGCCGCGACCTCGCCAACCTGGCGATCGGCCTGGTCTGGCAGACGGCCATGGTCGCCGCCCCAATCTACCTGGTCATCCAGCATTGGTGGCAATGCTGGACCTCTACCGCCATCTTCCTCGCCACCTCGGTCGTGCTCAAGTTCACCTGGTATGACACGCTGGCCCAGGGAGATGGGTATCTGGCGGACGCCCCGAACGCGAAGCGCGAGTCGACCAAAGGAACCTGATCCATACTCGCCTTCCGGTTTTCTGTCGAAAATCCCTCGACAGCTTCGACAGAACAATGGTTGCTCGGGAACGACCGCCTCGGAATGCTGTGCGACTTCGGCAAGCATCAAGGTTTCGCGGCCACCTTCGTAACGATCCCCAAGCGTTGCCGCGCCACCAGGAGTGTGAGCCCCGCAAGCAGCAAGGTCCCGAAAGTGCCAATCGCCATGCCCCCCAGGTTCATAGAGGCGAAGCAGACGCCCAAGGCCGACGGTCCCACGCGTCTCACAAGCCACAGCGTTTCCAACTGCTGGGCCGCCGCCAACCCCAGCAGCAGCACCGGGACGGCACACACGGCCAAGGCGGGCCGTCGAAAGAACCGCATGGCGACCGTCGACACCCAAGCGCCGCGCCGGCCGAGAGTCCGCCAACCGGCCCATAGACACAAAGCCAGCACCACCAGGTAAACCAGGAACTGAAACCCAGCGGACACGGCCAGATCGGCCGTCCGAAACTCGGCCCCGGCCGTGGCGCCGCCCAACAGCCCAGCCATCCGCCCAACGGTCCCCGCACAGAAGTTCGCCGCGCTGTTCAACACCTGCCAGGCCTGAACCCCAAGCAGCATCCAGAGCAGGCGGCGCGACCAAACGCCGCCATTGACCTTGGCAAACTCTGGATCGAGGACTGAAGACCCACCCAATCGCCGCAAGGCAACCAGCCAGGCCTCCTCTTCGGAGAGGCCCTGCCGCGTCAAAGCCGCGGTCGCCTCCCGCAGATGACCCTCCAGTTCCTCCAGGTCTTCGCGCCCCAGGCTCGGCGAACGGCCTAGCGTTTCGCACCATTGGCGAAGGGCATGATTCAAATCGAAACCGGTTGGGTTTTCCATAATTTGCATAGAGTTTGGTGAACGGTAAGCCATTGTTCGCGCTCGGCGCTCAGCGCCTGGCGACCCTCGGGGCGCAGCCAATAGTATTTTCGCCTTCGTCCCGTTTCCGCCGCACGCCACTCCGATTGGATCATCTCTTGTTTTTCCATCCAATGGAGCACGGGGTAGAGCATACCGTCGGTCCATTCGATCCGTGCACCCGAGAGTTCGCGCACGCGCTGGATCAGCGCATACCCGTAACTCTCGCTCTCGGCGAGGATAGAAAGCACCAACGGCACGGTGGACGCGGCAACGAGTTCTTTCGAAAGCATGGCAGCACTATACATTGCAGTGTAATGCTAGTCAAGCGGAAACCGCAACTTTCTTGAAATCGGGGTCCAGCCCAGCGCCTGGAGATCCGGGTGGCGGCTTCCCGGGCGGCACTTCTTAGGCCGCCTCGACCCACCGCAACATCCTGGAGATGCCTTCTTCCTTGTCGATGGCGGGTTTCCAATCGAGCAGTCGGGCCGCTTTGCCGATGTCGGCGACGAAGACCTTCTGGTCGCTCTGGCGGGGTGGGTTGTGAGTATAGACCAGGGCATTGCCGGTCAGTCGGCCGAGCAGTTCGAACAACTCAAGCAGGGAGAGGCTGTTCGGGCGGCCGCCGCCGATGTTGAAGATCTCGCCCGCAACCTGATCGCGGTGCTCATACGCGGCGGCGTAAAGGCGCACGAGATCCTCACCACGCAGGACGTCGCGAACCTGCTTGCCGTCGCCGGCAATGGTAAACCGCTCCGGGGTCTTGCCGGCCCGAACGGCGCGCTGCTGGTCGATCGCCTTGAGGCAGAACCAGCCGATCCAACCCTGGTCTACGGTGGCGAATTGCCGGCCGCCATAAATGGACGAGTGGCGGAAGACCAAGGTATTGAGGCCGTAATTGCGGTGCCAATCGCGGACGTATTGGTCAGCGGAGCCTTTCGAGCAGCCATAGGGGCTGGCGAAGTCCAGCGGGAGCGATTCGTCGAAGCCCAGCGGATAGTCGGGCGTAGTGTGGCGGGAAGCGGTTTCCTCGTAGCGCACCCGTTCGAGATCGCCATAGACTTTGTTGGTGGAGCTGTAGGCGACCAGGGCGTCCGGACTCAGGTGGCGCACCGCCTCGAGGACGTTGAAGGTGCCGAGAACGTTGGTCATCAAGTCGCGCCGGGGGTCGGACAGGGAAGTGGTCATGGCCACCTGCCCCGCGAGGTGGCAGACGAAATCGAACGGTCCGCGCTCTTTGAACACTTCACTGACCTTCCCCTCCTCAGCCAGGTCATGTTTGAAGAAGCCAAACCGCCCCTCGGCCGCCTGGGAGCGCAGCCATTCCAGGTTGGCCTCGGCGCCTTTGCGGAACAGGGCATCGATGACGGTGACCTCCCAGCCCTCGTGGAGAAAATGGGCGGCCACATTCGATCCGAGAAAGCCGCAACCGCCAGTGACAAGCACTCGTTTCATATCAAATCAGGTTTTCAGGAAGAAGAAAGTTTGGTTCGTTCCGCCTCGACGGTCCGGCGGAGTCCGGTCTCCAGGGAGACCATCGGACTCCAGCCCCAGGAGCGCAATACGGTGTTGTCGGCCCGAGTCAGCATCGGCTCCCCCGGCCGGTAGGGCAAGGCGCCGAAGGCCAGCCGGGAACGGCTTTCTGCCAGGCGGTGAATGTACTCGACCAACGTGCGGATCTCGACCGTTTCGCCGCTGCCGACCTCCACATCCAGGAAACGACCCGCCACAGAGGGTGGGCAGGCTGGGTCTTCCAGTAAGAGGAGCATCGCGCCCACCACGTCATCCACATGGATAAAGTCGCGCTGCTGGCGTCCCTCTGTCAAAGGTATTTCCGGTTCGTTGGCTAGGCACCGCGTAATGAGGCCGGTGATGAACTTGCTCGGGTCGTCGTTGGGTCCGTAGAAATGTTGCACCTTCAAGTTGACAACCCGGGTCGAACCGCCGGCCATCTTCAACCACTCCTCGGCATGGTGTTTGCTCAGGGCATAGGCATTGAGATGCGGTTCCAGGACCGTGCCTGTGTGCAGCAGGAGCGGGACACCCGTGTCACAAGCCAACCGATGAAGCCGGGCGGGCAACAACGTGTTGGCCTGGATCAGGTCGGGTACCGACTCGCCTCGGCGACCGTACAGCGCGGCGCAGTGGACCACCGCATCGAGGGTCTTTCCTGATCGAAACGGAGTCTCCAGGTCCGCGATATCCAACCAGCGCACACGCTCGGCAGCGGCAGCCAACCGCGAGAGGTCACTCGCCGACCGGCGAAAAGCGATCACCTCGTGCCCTCGATCAACGAGCAGCCGGCACAAATGGCTCCCCAGGAAACCGGTCGCGCCTGTCACCAGAATACGCATAGGCACGCCGGCTAGCGATGACCACGGACGAACTGTGTCACCGAGTCGATCATATAGTCGATCATGGCGGGCGTCAGTCCGGGATAGGTGCCGATGAACAGTGCTTCTCGCATGATGCGATCGGCCCCCTCGAGGCCGCCCGCCACACGGAAGGCGCTGGGATTGTCCTTGTGCAATTGTACAAAAGCGGGCTGGCGAACGAGGTTCCCGCCGAAGAGCATCCGATTCCCTATCTTCTTTTCATCAAGCCGACGCGCCAAATCGGTACGGCTGAAGGGCGCGGTGGGTTTCACCAGCATCATGAACCCAAACCACGAACAGTCGGAACGGTGTCCCGTGGCGTCCCAGGAAAAACCCTCCGGCGTCCAACCGGTGGCGTGAGTGGGGAGCATGAAATCAAGAAACTCGGCCAGCGGCGCCAGGCCGCGGCGCAAGCGCTCCCAGTTGGACTTCCGGGCTTGAATAAAATGGGGCAGCTTTTTGAGCTGGGCGCGGCCGATCGCCGCCTGCGGGTCCAACGGCTTCAGGTTATAACCGAGGTGGGAGTAAATGTATTTGTGGTCATAGCCCTCGGGCAAATCACCCAGCTTCCATCCGAATCGCCGTCCGCAGGTGTTGTCCTTGCCGCTGGCGCACCAACAGTCGCGCCCCCAATCACGGAAGCTCTCCACGAGGATCCGCAGCTTGGCGTTATCGCGCACGCTGACTGCCCCTCCCTCCCCGAGGGTGAGATGATGCGGCGGATAGAACGACTGGGTGGAAAGGTCGCCCCAACTTCCTGTCAGCCGTCCGTCATAAGCACAGCCCAAGGCGTCGCAGTTGTCCTCCACCAGCCACAGATTGTGTTTCCGGCAAAACTCGGTCACGACTGAGAGGTCGAAGGGATTGCCCAGGGTGTGGGCCATGAAAACCGCTTTGGTCTTGCCCTCGGCATACGCGGCCTCGAGTTGCTCGCTTCGCGCGTTGAGCGTGAGGGGATCGCAGTCGAGAAAGACCGGGACGAAACCATTCTGCAGGATCGGGGCCACCGTGGTCGGAAACCCGGCGGCAGCGGTGATCACCTCGTCACCCGGCTTGAGCCGGCGCGCCCCCAAGCGCGGGCTCGACAGCACGGCCATCGCCAGCAGGTTGGCCGACGAACCCGAGTTGCAAAGCACACTGCCTTTGACGTGCAGGAATTCAGCCAGACTTTTCTCAAAGGCCTCTCCTTCCGGCCCCAACGTGAGCCAAAAATCGAGGGTGGCACCCACGGCCGCCTCGACTTCATCCTCGGTAAACACGCGCCCCGCGTAGGGCACGGTGGTCTGGCCGGCGACAAACGGAGGACGGGCGACGCTCGGGTCGGCGTCCGTCTCGTAACCGGGACGATTGTTCCGGTGGGCCAGCCGCGTGTATTCCCGCGTCAGACGCAGGATCTCGGCCTTCAGATTGGCTGCTTCATCGCTCATAGGTCAGACTTGGGCATCCTTCGGCACGTCCTGAGCCCAAGCCAGCCCCTGACGCCGGGCCGTTCCCACGTAAGCCTCGATTTGTCCGAGCGAAAACCCGACCAGGTCCGAATGGGCGCCCTCATGGCGGGCGCGGTACCAGGTCATGGTTTGGTGAATGGCCTCGGAGAAATCCCAGACCGGCCACCAACCCAGCAAGGCGGCAGCCTTGTCGATGGTCAGGGTCAGCAGCTTGGCCTCGTGCGGTTGGCCAGGATCGGAGGCGTCGTTCCACGTGCCGGGCCAGTGTTTGAGAATCTCCTCGACCACCTCGCGCACATTGTGGCGGGCCGCGGGGCCGGGTCCAAAATTAAAGCCGCTGGCCAGCGGTGAGGTCTTGCCTGCCACGCTCACCCGAGCCCCGAGCCAGAGATAACCGCCCAGGCATTCCAGGACATGCTGCCAGGGCCGCACCGCCCAGGGGTTCCGCACCTGGATGGCCTTGCCGGCCAACAACGACCTCAAACAATCGGGCACGATGCGGTCAGCGGCGTAATCGCCGCCCCCGATGACATTACCCGCCCGCACCGTAGCCATCGGTCCCAACCTGGGGTTCGGCAGAAAGAATGACCGATTCCAGGCGGCGCAAAGCAGCTCCACCACGCCTTTGGTCATCGAGTAGATATCGTGTCCGCCCATGGGATCGTTTTCCCGATAACCGAACTCCCATTCCCGGTTCTCGTAACACTTGTCACTGGTGATGACAATCACCGAACAACTCAATCCCGCCAGGCGAATGGCCTCGAGCAGGTTGGCAGTGCCCACCACATTGGTGTGGAAGGTATCCAGGGGCTCAATATACGAGAGCCGGACGAGCGGCTGGGCCGCGAGGTGAAAAACCACGTCCGGCCGGGCGGCTTGGAGCACCGCGGCGATCTGGGCGGGATTCCGCACGTCGCCCTCCACATCCCCCGTGAACGCGTGAGACCGAATCACCTCGTAAAAGCTCGGGTTGGTGGGGGCAGGCAAGCTGAAACCCCAGACCTCAGCCCCGAGGCTCTTGAGCCACAACGACATCCACGCGCCCTTGAAGCCGGTATGCCCGGTGAGCAGCACCCGCTTGTTTCGGTAGAAATCGTGAAACATCAATCCTTTCCTTGCCAGACCTTCCAGGCAGCGTGGCCGCCGCTCCACATCGCGCTGAGCAACTGCTGCTCCCGATAAGTGTCCATACACTGCCAGAAACCCGTGTGCGTGTAGGCCGCGATCTGACCCTCCGCCGCCAAACGGTTCAGCGGCTCCTGTTCGAGCACGCAGGCATCCCCGGACAGGTAATCTCCAATGCGCTTATTCACGACAAAAAAGCCGCCGTTGATAAAACTGCTCTGCTTCTCCGCCTTCTCGTGAAAGGCGGTCACGGTGTTGCCGCTAATCTCCAGGTCGCCGAACCGTCCGGCCGGCTGCACTGCGGTAAGCGTGATCGTCTTCTTCTGCTTCAAATGATAATCGACCGAGGCGTTAATGTCGCTGTTGATCACGCCATCGCCGTAGGTCAGCAGGAAGTTTTCGTCTTCGATGAAATGGAGCACGCGTTTGAGCCGCCCGCCGGTCATCGTGGCCTGGCCGGTATCGACCAGCGTGACGCTCCAATCCTCCTCGTCATGCGCGGTGTGGTACTTAATCTGCGGCCGCGCGCCCAACCGCAGCGTCACATCGCTCGTGTTCCATTGGTAATTGCGAAAATAGTCCTTGATGACCTCGCCCTTGTAACCGAGACACAAGATGAAGTCCTTGTGGCCGTAGTGGGCGTAAATCTTCATGATGTGCCACAAGATCGGCCGGTCGCCAATCGGCACCATCGGTTTGGGCCGGAATTCCGTTTCCTCGCGCAAGCGCGTACCCAGGCCGCCGCAAAATATGACAACTTTCATTCGCAATGATTAGATTTTCTGCCCTCGCCCCAGGGCCGCCCGAACGGCCCGGCGCATGGACGCCGCTTTAATATCGGTTTCCCGCCTCAGAGGCAATAAAGAACCTCCGCCAATGCCACGGCTTTGAGCATGGCCTTGGCTTTGTTGAGCGTTTCCTGAAACTCCGCCTCCGGCGTCGAATCGTTGACCCATCCGCCGCCAGCCTGGACGTAGGCGCGGCCGTCCTTGAGCAGGGCCGTCCGGATGGTGATACAACAATCGAGGTTGCCGTTGAAGGAGAAGTAGCCGACGCAACCGCCGTAAGGTCCGCGGGCGGTTTGCTCAAGTTCGGCGATAATCTGCATGGCGCGAATCTTGGGCGCGCCACTCAGGGTGCCGGCCGGGAAGGTGGCCCGCATGAGGTCGTAAGGCGATTTGGCAGCCGCCAGCGTCCCTTCGACCTGCGACACGATGTGCATGACATGGCTGTAACGCTCGATGATCATGAGATCCTTGACCCGGACGGAGCCATAATCGCACACCCGTCCCAGGTCATTCCGGGCCAGGTCCACCAGCATGACATGCTCGGCGCGTTCCTTGGGATCGGCGAGCAACTCCGCCTCCAGAGCCCGGTCTTCCTCCGGCCCCGCGCCACGGCGGCGCGTCCCGGCGATAGGACGAATCTCGACCCGCCGGTCCTCACAGCGCACATGGATCTCGGGAGAAGCGCCCACCAGCGAAAAGCCCGCCAACTCCAGCAGGAACATGTAGGGCGAGGGATTCGTCGAGCGGGCGGCACGATAGACGTCTAAAGAAGACGCTTTGACCGGGGTGGAGAAGCGCTGCGACCCGACGACCTGGATGATGTCTCCGGCGGTGATGTATTCCTTGGCCTTGAGCACGTTGGCCATGAATTTTTCCGGCGCCACGTTCGACTCGAAGGGCGCGGGGGGCGGCTCCGCCGGCAGGGTCGCGGGCCGGTGTTCCATCGGCTGTTCGAGCAAGGAAACGAGCCGCTCTATCTCGCCCACCGCATTCTCGTAGGCTTCTTCGGGACTGGCCGCGTCGTCGAGGACCGCGTTGACCAGCACCGTGAGCGTCTGAGCTACCCGATCGAAGATGAGCAGTTCATCCGCGATGAGAAAATAGAGGACCGGCGTTCCCAGATCGTCACGGGGCGGACGCGGCACCACGGGTTCGATGTCGTGAATAAACTCGTAGCCAATGAACCCGACCGCGCCCCCCGTAAAGCGCGGGAGCCCCGGCACCGACACGGGCCGGAACTTCTTCATGACCCGTTCGATCACCTCGAGTCCGTCGCGGACTCCTGAGGTTCCGGCGGGCTCAGTCCCGGCCTTGGCCGGCGGAACCACGGTAAAGCGCTCGACCACCCGGCCATTCTCCATGACCTGAACCTCGGGACCGGTCTGCCGGATGACCGCCCGCGGATTGCAACCGACGAAAGAATAGCGGCCCAGGTGTTCGCCACCCTCGACCGATTCAAACAGGAAGGACTCTCCAGGGCCGCGAATTTTGCGGTAGGCCGACAGAGGGGTTTCGATGTCCGCCAAGAGCTGGCGAGTGACCGGCACCAGGTTGCCTTGGGCGGCCAATTTCAGAAACTCATCAAGCTTTGGATGATACATAAGGTGTTTTCAACGGTCCTGGGCCTCATTCGCCCGAAGCCTCCAAGTCCTCACTGGAATACACGGGCGGGGGCAGATCCAGCCTCCCCAGGGCTTCAGCGGGATCGTTCGCCAGCCGCCGGCTTTTTCGCCGCGCCTCCCGGAGGGTGGCGCGGCGGAGACGCCACGTCCCGAGCAAGGTGTAAAACGTAACCGCCACCGCGTAGGCCACGATCCCGAGTCCGATCGCCAATAACTCCGGATTGCCATCCACCCCGGTAAAGTAGATGACCGCCAAACCGACGACGGCGGTCAGCACGGTTTGACCCAAGAGACAAACCAGGTAGAGCGTAGCGCTGGTCTCCTGGATGCGTTCAACATGCCACTCCCGATAGACGTGCTCGCCGAGTGTGCGCATTAGCCAGGCGGATTGGAAGTTGCGGGCCGCCACCAAGAGACTCGTAGTGCTGATGACGATGGCCGGCATCTCCCAAAAAGCGAACCCGAAGCACAGGGCGAGGTTCACCGGGATCCCCCAGCGCCAGCCCAACTTCTTGGCGATCGGGTTGCCTTCGAGCACCAGGTTGGGGGTGGCAATCCAGGTGCTCAGGAAATCCATGCCCCGGGCGGCCAGCAACAACAGAAAGAGCAGGCCGTAAGTCCGACTGGCAAATGGCACCAGGTCATCGGTCATTTTTTGCCGTAGATTTGCTCGGGCGACAGGAGTTGCGGCTCGGTCACTTTCACGCTCGCGCCGCCCTCCTGGATCGAGCGGAAGAAACAGGACTGGTAACCCTCGTGACAGGCGGCGCCGATCTGCTCCACCTGGACCAACAGCGTGTCGCCGTCGCAGTCGAAGGCGACGTCCTTCACCGTTTGGGTATGGCCGCTGGACTCGCCTTTCATCCAGTACTTCTGCCGTGAACGACTCCAGAAATGGGTCTTGCCCGTGGCAATGGTGGTCTCCAGGGAGGCGCGGTTCATCCAGGCCATCATCAGCACGCGACCGGTCTTTTGTTCCTGAATGATTGCCGGGATCAGGCCGTTGGCATCGAATTTAAGTTGATCAAGAAAGCTCATGGATTAAGGAGTAAACCGAGCGCGCCTCCACGCGCGGCGAACGCGGGCTTGCCGGAGCAAGCGGGCGGGGGGCCAGGCGCTGGGACGCTCGATAGTTGCTGGTTGACATCAATGTTGCGGCAGGAATGTAAACACTACCGCCCCTAAAATGCAAATAAAGGCGGCAAAATGATTCCGCCGCAACCGTTCCCCGAGGCAAAGGACCGCGAAACCCCACAACACGGTCAGGGTGATGATCTCGTTCATTGGCCCATCCGCACGGGAATCCCGCGGGTGGCGAGAAAGGCCTTCACTTGACCCACAGTGTATTCGCCGTAGTGGAAAATGCTGGCGGCGAGCACGGCGTCCGCCCGGCCTTCGAGCAAAACCTCGGCCATGTGCTCCAGGCTGCCGGCACCCCCACTAGCCACCACTGGCACCCCCACCGCCTCGCTGACACGCCGCGTGATGACCAGGTCAAATCCGGCCTTGGTGCCGTCCGCATCAATGCTGTTCAGGACGATCTCACCCGCCCCCAATCCCACCGCGCGTTTGGCCCACTCGACGGCGTCCAATCCGGTGGCCTTGCGGCCCCCGTGGGAAAACACCTGCCACTGGTCGGGACCGGTTTTCTTGGCGTCGATCGAGACCACCACGCACTGGCTGCCGAATTTCTCAGCACCCGCCCGGATCAGATCCGGGTCGGCCAGCGCCGAAGAATTGACGCTCGTTTTGTCCGCTCCGGCGCGCAGCATGGTGTACATGTCTTCCACCGTCCGGATGCCCCCGCCAACCGTCAACGGCATGAAACATTGGTCGGCGGCTCGCTCGATCACGCTCACCATCGAAGCGCGCCCGTGGGCGCTGGCGGTGATATCGAAGAAAACCATCTCGTCGGCGCCCTGCTCGTTGTAACGGAGCGCCAGTTCAACCGGATCGCCAACGTTGCGCAACTCGCCGGCCTCCGCCTTGCCGAATTGCACCCCGCGCGTGACCTTGCCATCGTGAACGTCCAGGCAAGGAATGACTCGTTTCGCCATCATCGCCCCATCATACCCCCCTGGGCCGGGTTTGGCCATCCAGAACGCCGAGCGCGACAGAACGGGCGGAACCTGGGACAGCTTACCAAGCGGACAAGGGAGCCCGCTTCCAGGTGTTGGTGCCGACGCAAATGTAGAGATAGTCGGCGTCCCAGCGAACGGTGCCGGTACTGCCGGAGGTGGTGGCACTGGTGACCGCAGTTGGGGGTCGCAGCACGAGGTCGGCATTGGTGACCCCGACTGCTGAGGTGCCGAGCGCAGGGTCGTAACTGACGACCAGTCCGCCCCCGAACCCGTTGAGCGCGGAGTTGCCCTGGGGTGGGACGCCCATCCGCGCAATGGGCCCGTTCAGGCCGGCATCCTGGACATCCAGCAAATAACCCGAGCCTCCCATACCCACTTGGCGGGTCCAATTGTAAATCCCCAGCGTCCGATTCAGACTCTGGGCCTGCAGCGGAGAGCCCTCGTTGATCTGCCGCCCGGAAGAGTCCTCAAAGACCGGCACTGGCGTAGTCTGGTTCCACACCACAGAGTTCTCGTAGTTAATTCCGGCGGCATCGCCATACACGTTCTGGGACTTCATCAGCGCCGGCGCGCCAGGGTAGCTGTAGAAGAAACAACCCCGAATATCCAGTGAGGTCATCGCCGTGAATATCTGAACCGGCGAACTGTACTGGGGAGCCACATGGAAAAAACAGTGGTCGAGTGTGAGCGAGGAAACAAAGTTGTTGGTGAGGATGCCCGGCAGTCGGCCCAGCACCACGGCATTGCTGGAATTCCAGAAATACCCCCGCAGGGTGACCGACGCGGCCGCAGAGTCGCAAGCGAAGCTGGTGGCGCAATAAAGCGCGGTCAGGTTGAGGTCTATCCCACGGCTCTCGCCCTGGGTCGGAAATTGATCGGTAAGCACCCCGACGGCGACCCCCAGGCCGCACCGAACCGTCTCGATGTCGCCATGGAGATTGCTGCACCGAAACCCGAGACCCAAGCCAACCTTGCAGTGGTCGAAGTAGTCGTTGCCCAGCGTGACGGAATCGGCTTCATCGAGCACCAGGGTGCCCAGGGTGGTCTGGTCCCAGCCTTCAAAGAAGCAATTGCGAACTGCGCACTTGCCCTGGCAATTACTGATGTAGGCGCAGTTGGTAGCCCCGGTGTAGCACCGAAACTCGAAGCCATCGATATCCGGCGTCGTGTTATGCAGATAGAGCAGCCGGGAATGGCCCGTGTACACCCAGATAACACTGCCCAGGCCCAGAATGAGCCGGCCGTCCCGGTTGGTCGGCTCACCGGCCACGAAATTCTCAGTGGTGTGGGTCCCGCTGTCGAGATAAGTGCCCGGAGGGAAATACAAGGTGCCGCCGACCGCCATGAATTGGCTCCAGGCATTGGCGATGGCGTCCGTGTCATCCGTCATGCCATCGCCGACCGCGCCATAATCCCGAACGTTGATGACGGTCACCCGATTGGAAACCCCGGCACGGTAGGCCGCGTCGGTGGCGGCCGCGATTTGGGCGGAGGTAATCCCCGCGAGATTCGCGGGTGGGATCAGGCCGACCAAGCGGTCGGCGGGGAGCGCGGTCAGGGTGGCGCCGCCATCGCTCAACCTGGCCGCCTGGGCGGCCGTAGCGGCCCGGCCGGCGAAGATGGAGTACGGAGCGGCCGTGATCGCTTGGCGAGGTTGGAGGAGGGTGTAGGGGTCCATGCTGCCGTTGGTGCGCACCCCTATCTCCAGCCAGCGTGGCGCGCCGGCGAACACGTCCGCTCCAAAATCTAGTAGGGTCTGAAATCGGCCGCCGTTCAGAGTGACGGCCGGGTTGGTGAGGGCCGGACCTTGGCGGGCGCCGTCGAGCGGGGCGTCCAGGAGAGCGAACTGGAGATCGTAAAGGCCATCGGCGGGGCCACCAACTTGGGTCAGTCTCCCCGAGTAGGTGAAAGCAGTGCCTTGGGCGATGGCCGCGACCATGCCAGCCAGCAGCAGGAAGATCGCGGCGAAGGAAGTTCTGGATCCTCTTAAACGCCGACCATCGCACAGTAGTGATTTCATGTTGGCTTAGCCTCCGCCATCTCTAAGGCAATTGGATAGCGGTGCGGTTACATCCCGGCAACAGCGCGGGGAGAGCGTTTGAGGACCAGCTCGGACCGGCCTCTGACTACCCCGGGCTTGTTCACCCGTTTGTCACGGCTTCTCCATTACCCCGTCATAGGCCGAAGCTAGTTTACCCCCGTGACATTACCCATGTTTCGCACGTCTATGAAGAACATCCTGCTCAGTTCCCTGTCTGCGCTCCTATTCGGCAGCGCGGCCCAGGTTGCGGCGCAAGGCACAGCGTTCACCTACCAGGGCCGGCTGCTCGATGGCGGAGGGCCCGCCAGCGGCAGCTATGATCTGAGGTTCGTCCTGGTTAACTCCCTGGCGAAAAACGTCTCTATCGCGCCGCCCCTAACCAACCTCGCCGTGAACGTCAGCGGCGGTCTGTTCCAGGTAGTCCTGGATTTCGGACCGGCTTTCGACGGCACGCCACGGTGGATCGAGATCGGCGTGCGCACCAACGGCAGCCTCATGGACTTTTCGGTGCTCTCGCCACCCCAACCGGTGGGGCCGGCCCCGACGGCCCTGTATGCGAGTCAGGCGGGGGTTGCGCTCCTAGCCAGCAACGTGGTGGGCGGGGTCTTCGGCACTAATAGCACCAGGACCAACCTTTGGTTGGTGAGCCCGACGGTCATCGGGGGCACTTTCAGCAACGCTACCTTCCAGGGCGACGGGCAAGGTCTGCTCCTCTCCGCCGCCAAACTCCAGGGCGTCGTTCCCCTGGCCAGTCTCTCGGGCATCACCTCCAACCAAATCGCCCCGCCCACCGATGCGGCCTATCGCGCCGGCGTCTCCAACCGTGTAACCGCGATCAACGTGCGCGACTATGGGGCCGTCGGCGATGGCCTCACCGATGACACCCTGGCCATCAGCAATGCCTGGTCTGTCTTCATCGCCGGTCCGGTAGGTTCCAGCGGCACCCTCTACTTCCCCGCGGGCGTTTACCTCGACAGCGGCTACCATTACGCCAATTGGAACAGCACTTCGACGGCGGCGCGCCCCGAACTCCGCGTCCTCGGGGACGGCACCAAGTCCGTTTGGCACTGCACGCGCACCACCGGCTTCTTTCTGCACACGGTTTACCAAGCCTTGGACATCTGCCACATCACGATCCAGGGACCGGGAGCGCACAACGGCAGGATCATCGGCTATTTTCACGACGGCCCCTACGGCGCCTACTCCTTCATCGGCGCTAATTTCGTGGACTGGAGTTGGTACGGTCATCTAGCAGACGACTCCTATTCCGTGCACATGTACGATGTTTATTTCTGGAGCAACCACATCGGGCTGGGCATGGGCTACAAATGCGACGGCTGGACGGTCGAGGGCAAATTCGGTTGCTCGGACGTGGGCGTGGAAATGGGCGCGGACACCTCGGTGGCGGTGCAGGGCTCCACCAATCTGATCAATCACCCGGCCGGCACCCCCCTGACTTCCCAAGCCTCACGCTTCCGCCTCAACTCCATGGTAAACACCGTCGGGATCGTCGTCGGGGGCGTCTCCGCGAACGTGGATATCTCGGGCTACACCGAGGACACGGTTTCCCTGGTTCAGATCGGCCACGACCCGACCAACTCGTGGTGGCCCCCCAATGCCATCGAATACAACTTCAGCCCCAATCCCTACGTTTGGGGCGTGTATGTTCATGACCTGGGAGGTTTGGTCAATGAGCCCGTCATCACCGCCTTTGATGCGGTCGACCTCTATCTGGCCCGGAATGCGGTCCCCTGGCTGCCTGGGACGACCAACATGGTCTTGCTGCTTTATGCCGGCACCAACTCGACCATCGCCTCGGAAGGGGAGGTACCCTACGATTTCAAAGGCATCAGCGGCGGGGCCGGGACCTTGGACCACCGGCGGGAGTATTCCTATGGACGCAGCAAAGTCTTTTTCGGACGGCTGGACTGGGACTCCAACGGGTACGTTCGCCAAGGAGCTCCCTTTGCGCTGGAGGCGGGTGCGGGGGATTATAACGCGACACCTTACGGCGCCTTCCGGTCTGGGTTCTGGCCCAGGAATGATCTCAGCTTGGGAGCCATCCCCAGCAGTTCCGTCGCGCACGTCAAGGACGGTCCCATGAGCTATTCGCTGCAAGTCTCTAA
>Ga0316230_1000838_pt1 | contig 37465 bp, 29 predicted proteins | sample TBH18025metaG_FD_206004 | JGI IMG/M metagenome (GOLD analysis project Ga0316230, IMG submission 206004) | Freshwater microbial communities from Trout Bog Lake, Wisconsin, USA - TBH18025 | ecosystem: Environmental > Aquatic > Freshwater > Lake > Hypolimnion/Profundal zone | place: USA: Wisconsin... | reverse complement strand
AGGCCGAGATCGATTCCGCCCGCCAACCCAAGGTCTTCCTCAAGCACGGCGGCTCCATCGTGCTGAACCAGACCGAGGCCCTGGTCAGCGTGGACGTGAACACCGGCAAGTTCGTGGGCAAGAAGGACCTGGAGGAGACCGTCTACCTCACCAACCTCGAGGCCATTCCGGAGATTGTGCGGCAACTGCGGCTCCGCAACCTGGGCGGCATCGTGGTCATCGACTTCATCGACATGGTGGATGCAGCCCACCGCGACGAGGTCCTGGCGCGCTTTCAGGAGGAGCTGAGGCGGGACCGGAACCACGCCCGGGCCGGGGGCATCTCCGAGTTCGGCCTGGTGGAACTCACCCGCAAGCGCACAGGCCCCTCCCTGGAGCGGCTGCTCACCCAGCCCTGCCCCACCTGTAACGGCGCCGGCCGCACCCAGAGCCCCGAGACCTGCCTGCTCCGGGCCTACCGCGAGCTGGTGCGGCTGGGCGAGCGGCTGCGGGGGGCGGACGTGCGCCTGACCCTGCACCCGGAGCTGGCCACTTCGCTCAACCAGGAATCCCGGGAAGGCCTCATGCAGCTGGCCCGCCTCCTGGGCGCCCGGGTCGTCTGGATCGAGCGCGCCGACACGCCGCGGCACGCGGTGGTCATGGACCTCCAGTTCCCTGGCCAGGACAGCGCCTCGGCCTGAACCCCCGGGTGCAAGGACGCCGGGAGCCAGCCCAACCAGCGATCCTCTTGGACATTCAAAGGCAGTAGCCGAAATCTGTCTTCAGGCCCACCCAGCGGGGTCCATGGCGGCCTCTGCTGCCGCCCTGCGATCCTCGCCCTGCTTCCATTTCGTGGCGGTGAATCGGCGCCCCGTGATGCCATCCGAAGCGGGCGAGGCCAACCAGAGCAGCGGGGGGACCATGATGGCCGGGTCCAGGAGGCTGGCTCGAATTTGTTCAGGCACCTCGTCCGGGATCATGCCGGTGAGCGTGGCCCCTCCGGGCAAGAGGGCATTGACGGTCACGCCTGTGCCTTCGAGGTCGTGCGCCCAGATGACCGTTTCGGATTCGAGCGCGGCCTTGGAGGGGCCGTAGGGCGAGAATCCTCGGCGGCGCATGGTCTCGTAATTCATCGAGACGTTGATGATCCGTCCCCAGCCTGCCTTCACCATGGCTGGGGCGGCCAGCCTAGCCATGAGGAAGGGGCCGTTCACGTTGGTGTCGATTACCATGCGCCAGGTCTCCGGTTCGACCTCCCAGAACCGGGTGGGCTCACTCAGGAACTTCTCACTGACGTACTTCATCCCCCGGCCAGCGTTATTGACCAGGATGTCGAGGCGACCGAAGCGCCTCATGACCGTCTCCACGGTCTCCGCGCAGTCCGCCTCCCGGGCCACATCCGCCTGAAGAGGAATCACGAGCCCAGTTCCACGAACTTTCTCCGCCTCCTTCGCGACAGCTTCGACCTCGGCAACCTCTTTGGCAGCCGTCGCAATGACGTGAACCCCGGCCTTGGCAAGCCCAAGCACCATGGCCCGCCCGAGACCCCGACCAGCACCGGTGACGATGGCGGTCCGCCCCTGGAGGGTTCCGTCGTCCATGGCGGCGTTCTCCATCGTCGTCGTCACGTGAGTCCAGGCCAGGTGGTCCCGAGCCTCTCCTGGGCCTTCTGGAAAGCCTGCCGGATGACTGCGACCGCGTCCTTGGCCAGGGGGCCCTTCTCCAGAATCCGCAAGTTGGCTTCTGCGTTCACTGGATTCGTCGTGCCGATCGACACCACCTGAGCAGTCTTCAAGGCAAGGGTGAAGCGCAGGGCGATTTCCAACCAATCCTCTTCCCGGGAATAGCCGAGAGCCTTCGGCTCCAGCCCCATCGCCGTGAAGCGGTCCTTGTAGGGCTTCACATAGTCCCGATAGATGCCCATCTGGGCGTCCAGGGGTTTCCAGGCGGTGTTGGCCACGGAGCGCTTCACGATGACCCCAGTCCCGGCCTGGGCCGCCGCGGCCAGTGCCCCATCCAGGTTCGCCTGGTCGCACAGGTTGGCCGAACACATGAGCACGTCCACGCCGGGTTGGGCCACGGCGAAGGTGGCGGCCTCGTTGTCCCCCGAATAACCCGCGAAGCGGATCTTCCCAGCCTCCTTGGCCCGGAGCAGGGCCCCGAGGGCCTCGCCTCGCTCCAGCACCGCCTGGTCGCAGGAATGGAGGAGCATCACGTCCAGGTGATCCGTTCCCAGGCGCCGCAGGGAACGATCCACCGTCTCGGTCACCAGTGTGGGCGACCAGTCCTCGCCATTCACTCCATCCACTTTCCGGCCGCACTTGGAAACAAGGACAAAGGCGTTCCGGCGGTGGCCCACGGCCTTCCCGATGAGTTCCTCAGAGCCCAGGTAGGCCGCAGCCGTATCGATGACGTTGACGCCCCGATCCAGGAGCAGGTTGAGGACCTTCCCGGCCTGATCCTGGCTGGAACCCAGATAGCCGATGGGACCCGCCCCGAAGGCAATCCGGGACACCTTCAAACCGGTCCTGCCGAAGGTTGTGTAGTCCATGAAAGGCCTCCTGGTCCAGGTAGGGGATTGTAGGACAGACCTTCACCCTGGAGTTGAGGGAAGGACCGGGAGTCACGGTCTGCCCACCTTTGATTCTGCAGCGGGGGAGCCAGCTTTCCCATTATCCAGGGCTGGCCCATGTACGATGTCACCAGAACCCCATTCAAGAGGCCGCAGAATCCGTGCAAGCCCATGCCCATTCAGGGAATGCGCGACGACCCGTCTCAGCCTAGGCAGGTCGGGCAGCGCAGGCCCTCCTGCAGGCCCTGGATGAGCTCAGGCACGTGTTTGAGACTGCGGACTTCGTAGACCATGGCCTCGGCCGGAAGGGCGGGGCGGGGTTTGGCGTCCCGGTTTACCCAGATCGCAGTCCAGCCCGCCTCCAGGGCGCCCAGCACGTCGTCGGTCCAGCTGTCCCCCACCATGGCGAGATTTCCGGGGAAGAGGCCGAGCCTGCGCTGCACCGCCTCGAAGGCCGCGGGCTCGGGCTTCAGGGCTCCGATCTCGGCGCTCAGGATCCGTGTGCGGATGCGCCTGCTGATGCCCAGCCGTTCCAGCAACTCCAGTCCGAAGGTCTGGGTGTTGGAGAGCAGGGCTACCCGCGCCAGGTCCCGCACGGCGCCCACGGCCTCGGGGGTCCCCGGAAAGCACTCCGCCTGCTCGCCGGCCTCTAGAAAGGCCCGGGCCAGGGTCTCCACCTGGGCCTCGTCCAGCTGAGCGGAATCCTTCCAGGCCCCGAGAAAGGCGTGCACGGAGGCGTAGGGCCGCTCCATACCGTCTCGTACCAGCGCCGGAAACAGGTGCGCCTGATCTGGACCGAGGAGCTCCTTCAGCCGCTGGAACGGACTGCCCGCCGGGCTGAAGACCAGCGTGTTCCAGAGGTCGAAGACAACGGCGCGGATCATCGGGCAGCGCCGCTCATCGCCCGCTCTCCTTCTGGGTGTGGAAGGGCACGCCGAATTCGATGCCAAGCACCGCGAACCGGGCCTCGCCGGCCAGGGTCCAGGTGGCGGGTTCGTGGCGCTGCACGGCGCCCGACAGCGGGCCCCAGGCGGCCAGCAGTTCGCGGTAGCCCAGGGCCACCTCGACCCTGAGGGTGCTGCGGGCCCCCGGCGCAATGTCGGCGCCTTCGGGAAAGCTCACGGTGCCCAGCGCGAAGTCGCCCCCCTGGGCCTTTAGGTGCAGGTCCCCGCTCACCCGCCGCGTCTGCAGCCGCTGGTCCGAGGGGTTGTCCACGCCCATGTCGATAAGGATGCGCAGGTGGGATCGCTCCAAGGGGAAGGCCAGGTCCAGCTTGGCATCCACCCGGTCCAGCGTGAACCGCAGCTGGCGGGCCGCCTCCTGGTAGCGCAGGGCCGGATTGAAGGACTGGCATCCCACCAGAGGCACCAGCAGCGGCAGGGTCCAGGCACGGCGCATCAGACGCCCCGGTTGATCACGCAGTTGTCGGTGGTCTCGTAGACCTCGATCTGACAGAGCTGGGGCAGTGCGGGCTTCAGCTGCTCCCAGACCCACACCGCGATGTTCTCGGCCGTGGAGAGGGGGATCAGATCGTTGAGGAACCGGTGATCCAGCTTCGAAATGACCTGCTCCACCACCACCTTGGACAGGTCGTCAAAGTCGATGATCATGCCGGTCTCGGGGTTCACCGCCCCCTCCAGCAGCACGAAGAGCTTGTAGCTGTGGCCGTGCAGGTTCCGGCACTTGCCCGGGTGGTTGTAAATGAAATGGGCGGCTTCGAACCAGTATTCTTTGCGCAGGATCATGGCACTCACGAACGAAAGACCCCGCATGGACGGGGCCCCTCAGTTTAACCCAAGGAGGGGAAAGGCCCCCTACAGGTGACCTGCGGCGGCCAGGGAACTGATCACCAGGGCCACGGGCGTCAGAGCCACCAGGTTCTCCTGCCAGCTGGTGTCGCGTTTGAAGCGCTGGGGCACCAGCAGGGTATCGCCTGGTTCCACGACCTTGCTGTTCACCCAGCTGTCCACGATGTGGCCATCGGCCTTCAGCAGGCGGATGTTCCAGGTATCGGCATTCCGAGTGGGACCGCCGGCCAGCTTGAGCAGGTCTGACACCTTCATGCCGTTCCGCACCTTGTAGGTGGCGAAGGGGCTGGCGGTCTCGCCCACCACATAGGCCGAACCCATGATTCTGGGAATGATGATCTGATCCCCATCCTGCAGTTCCACATCCGCCTGGGCATCACCCTTGAGGGCGCCATGGAAGTCCACGACCATGCGGTTCAGGCTGCCAGTCATCAGCCCGTGCATGAGGGGATTCTTTTGCAGCAGGCCTGTTGTCGGCTGGCGCCGGGTTTCGCTAAGCCGTTCAAGGATCTCGTTGATGCCCTTGGCCGTAGGATCCTTGCTGGTTAGGCCGGATTCCTCTGAGGCCCGGGCTATGGATGCATCCAGGGTACTCGTCTGCCGGAGGAAAATGCCGGCCTTCGGCATGGCTTCCGGGACGAGACCCCCGGCCCGCTTGATCAGGTCGGAAAGGCGGGGCTGATCCGAATCCAACGTGTAGGAACCGGGCCTTGCCACGTAGCCCATGACCTTGACGGTGCGGTGCACCTTGAAATCGGGCTTCTCGAACAGACTGAGCTGATCGTCCGCGAGGACGAGGGGGTTCACCTGGTCATCCAGGAGGGCTACAGGGCTCTCCGCCTGGGTTGACAACAGCTTGGGCAGGTCGAGCCGAAAGACCTCGCTGGGCTTGCCCTGGCGGCTGCGCGCCAGCTCGGCCACCATGCGATCGGCGGATTTCTGGGGCAGCCCGGCTCGGAACAGGAGGTCCGAGGCCCGCATACCCTTGTGGTAGGCATAGGTCCCCGGGCGGGCCACGGGGCCCAGCACGGTCACGAATTCGGGCAGGCGCAGGTCCTCGGTGCGGAAGAGCTCGATGCGATCCCGGTCCTCCAGCAGCAGGTTCTGGGTGGGATCTCCGGCCAGGGACCGTTCCAGATCGAAGGCGAGGAAGTGGGTCGTGCCGTCCAGGGCCGTGCGTACCACCTCGCCACGAGCGCGGTAGGTGTCGGGCAGCACCTGGGCATCCCGCTTCAGGAGATCGCCGATGTGCAGCCCCTCGGTCCGGGCGAAGAACCCCGGCACCCGGGCCCAGCCCGAGATTTGGACCACCGGGCCGGTGCGTTCCCGCTGGGGCAGGCTGGACAGGGTGTCGCCCCGTTGGAGCGGCGTCCGGTCCGCAGAGGCCAGAGGCACATCCTGACCCACTAAGACCCCCGAAGCCTCACGACGACGGAGCTCCAGGGCCCCTGAGCCCGCCTGCGGCGCGAATCCGCCCGCGAAGCGCAGGGCATCGGCGGCGGTTTCGCCGGCGCGCAGCTCGAACTGCATGGAGGGGGCAATGCCCATCAGATCCCAGCGCCGCAGCCATTCGGGCTTCTGGGCCTCGGCTTCGGAAAGGACCACGGGCTTGTCGGTGGCGGGGTCGATCCGCACCCGGTGGTCACCCGCCGGAGCCTCCTTGAAGGCCAGCACCTGGTGCTTGAGGAAGGCGAGCCGGTCCTCCAGGGCGGTCCGTTCGGTGGGCGCCAGGGGAGCCGGGGGAGAAACGGGCGGATTGACCGTCTGGTCTCGACCCGTTACAATCGCCGCTGCTCCAGCTGCTGCGGACTCTGTGGGCGGAGCCAACTGGGCCTCGATGGCCTTCATCTCCCGCTGGATGCGCTCCCGCTGGCCCTTCAGGGGGTCCAGGCTCAGGTCTTCGGGCTCCGCGGCCTCGCCCGCCTTCGGCGGCGGAGGCAACTGGTTCACCACCCGCTGGAAGGCGCCTTCTAGGATCACCTGGTTCTGGGCCAAGGGCACGAAGACCGTGTCCCCGTTTTGAAGCGCCACGTTGGCATTGCCCAGACCATCGGCCCGCAGGGGGTAAAGATCCAGGCCCGCCACCTTCTGGCCGCCGCGCATGACGCGGATATCCCGGTAGCTGCCCACGGCCGTGGGGCCGCCGGTCAGGCTCAACACGTTCACCAGGGAGCTGAGACTCGACACCAGGTAGCTGCCGGGCTTGTAGACTTCGCCCAGCACGAAGACCCGCACCTCACGAAGCTTGATTACCTGCAGATCCACAGAGGAGTGGGAGAAGTTGCGACTCACCAGCCCCTGCACCGCCGCCTTGGCCTTCCCCAATGTCAGGCCGCCCACCTTGGCCGTGCCCACCTTGGGAATCACGATCTCGCCCCGGCCATCCACCTGCACGGGCAGGTCGAAGGTGGCGCTGCCGAACACATTGAGGTTCAGCCGGTCACCGGTGCCCAGCACATAGTCCTCAGCGATGCCCCCCTCCGTGGCCGCGGAGCCCCGCTGCCGCACCGCAAACAGGTCTGCCGCGAAGCGGCGGGGCCCCTTTTCTCGTCGCTTCAGAGCATGGATCTCCTCGTCCAGCTTCTCGTCCTCGTTGCGCTGATGCGCCGTGTCCTCGGTCGCCGTGACTGCGGGCACCGCGCTTCGCGCGGGGACCGCATCCGCCGTCCCGGTCCCACCCTGGGTGGCGGCCTGCTTCAGCGCCTGCAGATCCAGGCCCTGGGGGAGTTGGGCAAACAGGGCTGTGGTCATCAGGAAAGCAGCCCCTGCGGGATAAAATCGCATGACATCTCCAATGAATTCAGCGATAAAACAAAATGAACAAAGAATAAGAGTAACATGGCTCTGATCACTATTTCAGCTACCCGATGAGTTCTTTCCTTGGTTGTTGTTTTTCAGCATCTTCAGCCCTACCGTGAGAGCCACTCTCCATGAGCCCACTAGTTTCAAATCGCCCTGCCCTTCCGCCACCGACAGCCCTGGACCAGCCTTGGCTCAGGCAGAGCGTGAAGCTCGTGCTGGATGGAGGCTTGGCGACGGGGGCCTGGGTCGCCTGCCAATTTTTCTTCAGAGGCACGCAAGCCACACCCCTGGGCGCCCTGAGGTGGACCCTCCTGGCCCTGGGGGTGAATCTGGTCTTCCAGCTCACCTTCCAGCACTACCGCCTCATCGGCTTCCGGGACGCCCTGCGCATCGCCATGGCGACCCTCACCCTGTTGGGTCTAAGCGTCTTCCTGCATGTCGTCATCCATGAGCTTTACCCACTTCCCGACCTGGGTCTGGCCGCCGCCTCAGCGCTCACCACCGGGGGCCTGTGGTTGTCCCTTCGGGCCCTTCTCCGGGCCCGCCACGAACAAATCCTAGGGTTCAGCCTCTTCAGCACTCAAGATCCCCCAGATGGCACCGTCTTCCACCGAACTCTGATCGTCGGGGCAGGCCGGGCGGGTCTGATGATTGCCCAGGAACTAAGGCGGCATCCGGAACTGGGCACCCACATCGTCGGGTTCATCGATGATGCCCTCGATAAGCAGGGCGTCCGACTTCAGGGCATCCGGGTACTGGGCCCATCCAGGATGCTTCGAGACCTCATCAAGGACCAGGCGGTCACCCAGGTTGTGCTGGCCATCCCCAGCGCCCCGGGGTCCGTGATCCGCCAGCTGGCGGATGTGGCCCGCGCGGCCGAGGCCGAGGTCAAGACCGTACCGGGCCTGTTCAACCTGCTCGGCACCCGGGGCTGGAAACCTGAGCTGAAGGACATCTCCATCGACGATCTCCTGCGCCGCGAACCCGTACACCTGGACCAGACTTCCCTCAGCCTGGTCCTCGAGGATTCCGTGGTCCTGATCACGGGCGGGGGCGGTTCCATCGGCAGCGAGCTGGCCCGGCAGGTGGCGGCCTTCCGCCCTGCCAGGATCGTGCTGCTGGGCCGCGGCGAGAACAGCCTCTGGACCGTCGACCGAAGTCTGAGGGCCGAATTCCCCAATCAGGGGCTCTCCTTGGAGCTCTGCGATATCCGCAATACCTCCCGGCTCCAGCAGGTGTTTGACCGGTGGCACCCCCAGGTGGTCCTGCATGCCGCCGCCCACAAACATGTGCCCTACCTGGAGGCCCACCCCGAAGAGGCCGTGGAAAACAACATCGTGGGCACCTTGAACGTCCTCAGGGCTGCGCGCTCGGCAGGCACCCATTCCTTTGTCAATATCTCCACGGACAAGGCCGTCAACCCCACCAACGTGCTGGGGGCCACCAAGCGCATCGCCGAGTACCTGGTGGTGCAGACTGCCCGCCAGGCCCCTGAAGGGAGCCGGTTCGTCAGTGTCCGGTTCGGGAACGTCCTGGGCAGCCGGGGCAGCGTCATCCCGATCTTCCAGGAACAGATCCGCACGGGGGGACCGCTCACCGTCACCCACCCCGACATGACCCGCTATTTCATGACCATCCCCGAGGCCAGCCAGCTCGTCCTCCAGGCAGGCATCCTCGGCGATACCGCCAAGGTGTATGTCCTGGACATGGGCGCCCCGGTTCGCATCGTGGACCTCGCCACCGATATGGCCCGCCTCAGCGGCCTGGTGGTCGGCCGGGATATCGACCTGGAGTTCAGCGGCATCCGCCCGGGAGAGAAACTCTTCGAGGAATTATTCTCCATGAATGAAGACCAGTCTTCCGAGGTGCATCCCAAGGTGTTCAATGCCGATCCCGAAGACATGGACGAGGGCCTGATCGAAGAAGGGGTTGCCGCCCTGTGCCTGGCTGCCATGGAGAGGGAAGGCGTCCGCCAAACCCAGATCCTCCATTGGCTTAAGAGGCTGGTGCCATCCTATTCCCCGTCCCCAACGGGCCTCGGCCGCCATGCAGGGGAATCCAAGGACCGCCGTGTCTCCGGTGCGCACCCAATCTATGTGTCTCCTACCCAATAGGCCTGAGACCTTCTTCATCGTGTTATTCTGAATCCTGCCGATTTTACCTGCTTCCCTTCGGCGGCGACCTCTGCAGGAAGCCCACCTCCCCCTCCTGATCCAGGACTCGGCGGAAGGGTTTCATGGAGCGATCGCGGGAGATCCGGGCCGTGCCCGGGATCTGGGGGAGCCACGAGGGCCTGAGGGCCCCGGAGCGTTCATGAACGCATTGAAATTCCACCCCACCACCGTCTCGGTGGACCTGGGCGACACGCCCATCTCCATTGAAACCGGCCGCATCGCCAAGCAGGCCCACGGCGCCGTCGTCGTCCGCCAGGGCGACACCATGGTCCTCGTGGCCGTGTGCTACGGCACACCCCGTGAAGGCATCGACTTCTTCCCCCTGACCGTGGACTACCGCGAGCCCGTGCTGGCCGCGGGCAAGATCCCCGGCGGCTGGTTCAAACGCGAAGGCCGTCCCACCACCAAGGAAACCCTCACCAGCCGCCTCATTGACCGACCTCTGCGACCCCTCTTCGAAGAGGGCTACAACGGCGACACCATGATCACCGCCCAGGTGCTCAGCTACGACGGCCAGCACGCCCCTGAGACCCTGGCCATGGTGGGAGCATCTGCCGCCCTCATCATCAGCGAGATCCCCTTCGTGAACCCCGTGGGCGGCGTCCGCGTGGGCCGGGTCAATGGCCAGCTGGTGGTGAACCCCACCGTTGAACAGCGCGCGGACAGCGACATCGACCTGCTGGTGGCCGGCACCGCCGACGCCCTGGTAATGGTGGAATGCGGCGCCAAGGAAGTGCTGGAAGCCGACATGGTCAAGGCCCTCGCCTTCGGGCAGGAGCAGATCAAGATCCTCGTGAAGCTGCAGAAGGACCTGCAGGCCAAGGTGGGCAAGCCCAAGGTGACCGCCATCAAGGCGGTGCGCAATGAGCCTCTCTACAAGGAAGTCGCTGCCGCCTACGCCGAGCAGCTCTTTGCGGCCCTCACCATGAAGGTGAAGATCGACAGCTACAAGACCATCGACCTGATGAAGAAGGAAGCCGTAGCCCAGTTCGCCAGCGACAAGCCCGAGCTGAAGAAGGACGTGGTCGCCTGCTTCGACGAGCTGAAGGAGACCCTCTTCCGCAATGCCATCCTCAAGCAGGGCGTGCGCCTGGACGGCCGCAAGTTCGACCAGATCCGCCCCCTCAACATCGAGATCGGCGTCCTGCCCTCCGCCCACGGCAGCTGCCTCTTCACCCGCGGCGAAACCCAGGCCCTGGTCACCACCACCCTGGGCACCATCAACAACACCCAGATCATCGATGGCCTGGAAGAGGAGTACCGCAAGAAGTTCTACCTGCATTACAACTTTCCCGGTTACAGCGTGGGCGAGTGCAAGCCCAATCGCGGGCCCGGACGGCGCGAGATCGGCCACGGCATGCTGGCGGAGCGCTCCATCTTCGCCGTCTTCCCGAGCCCCGAGGAGAATCCCTACACCGTGCGCGTGGTGAGTGACATCACCGAGAGCAACGGGTCGTCCTCCATGGCCACCATCTGCGGCGGCACCCTCGCCTTAATGGACGCCGGCATCAAGCTCAAGGCCCCAGTGGCGGGCGTGGCCATGGGCCTCGTGAGCGACGGCGACAAGTTTGTGGTCCTGTCCGACATCGCCGGCCAGGAAGACCACTACGGCGACATGGACTTCAAGGTCGCCGGCACCGAAAAGGGCATCACCGCCCTACAGATGGACATCAAGATCGGCGGCATCACCGCCGAGGTTCTCACCAAGGCCCTGGATCAGGCCAAGGCCGGCCGCCTCCACCTGCTGGACCTCATGGGCAAGGTCCTCGCCGCGCCCCGTGCAGAATTCGCCAGCAACGCCCCCCAGATGCAGAGCGTCCAGCTCCCCAAGGAGAAGATCCGCGACGTCATCGGCAAGGGCGGTGCCACCATCCGCAACATCATCGAGGTGAGCGGCTGTGAAGTGAACATCGATGACGATGGCTTGTGCCAGGTCGCCGGTGCCACCCAGGAAAAGCTGCAGATCGCCATGAAAATGATCGCCGACCTCACCCAGACCGCCGAAGTTGGCAAAACCTACCTGGGCAAGGTGGCCAAGGTGGTCGAGTTCGGCGCCTTCGTGACCATCCTCCCGGGTCTCGATGGCTTGCTGCACGTCAGTGAACTGGCCCATCACCGTGTCGCCAACCCTGCCGACGAAGTGAGCGAAGGGCAGGAAGTCATGGTCAAGTGCATCGGGATCGACGAGAAGAGCGGCAAGATCAAGCTCAGCCGCAAGGCCCTCATCCCCAAGCCCGAGGGCGCGGACGCCGAACCCGAAGGCGAAGCCCCCAGCCACGATGAACGTCCCCGGCGGCCAAGACCTCCCCGTCGGTCCTAACGTCTGCTTCACCAATGCAGAAGGGGCCCGCTTGGGCCCCTCCTGCATTCTGGATTGTCCTAGACTACTTGGTTATTAATCATGATCCAACTACACAGAAATCACCAAATGCGTCAAAATCATCCATTGTCCGGGAGTAGATGATCGATGACCAAGGAACCTCTGGCCCCACCGACTCAGGCAAAGGCACCATTCGCACCCTGGCCCTTCTATGCCGAGGATGAAATCGAGGCTGTGACCCGCGTTCTGCGAAGCGGCAAAGTGAACTACTGGACCGGACAGGAAGGTCGCCACTTCGAAGAGGAATATGCGGCCGCCGCAGGTTGCAAACACGCCGTGGCCCTCGCCAACGGCACCAATGCCCTGGAACTGGCCCTCGTCGCCCTGCAGATCCCACCAGGCTCGGAAGTGATCACCACTCCGCGCACCTTCATTGCCAGTGCCAGTTGCATCGTGATGCGCGGCTGCACTCCCGTCCTGGCGGATGTGGATCCAGACAGCGGCAACATCACCGCTGAAACCATCGCCCAGGTGATCACCCCCAAGACCCGCGCCATCATTGCCGTGCATTTAGCCGGCTGGCCATGCGACATGGATCCCATTATGACCTTGGCTGAGAAGCACGGCCTCAAGGTCATCGAGGATTGCGCCCAGGCCAACGGTGCCACCTACAAGCGCCGTCCCGTGGGTGGCATCGGCCATGTAGGCTGTTTCTCTTTCTGCCAGGACAAGATCATCACCACGGGCGGTGAAGGCGGGATGCTCACCACCAACGATGAAGCAGTGTGGCGCCGGGCCTGGGAATTCAAGGACCACGGCAAGAGCTACGAAGCTGTCTACCACCGTGAGCATGCGCCGGGCTTCAGGTGGCTTCACGAGTCCTTCGGGACCAACTGGCGCATGACGGAGATGCAGGCGGCCATTGGGCGCATCCAATTACGGAAGTTACCCGATTGGACCCGTATCCGCCGCGAGAACATGAAAATCCTGTTTGACACCCTGGAAGGCCTCCCAGCACTTCGAGTGCCCCGACCCGGCCCCGATTTTGGCCATGCCGCCTATAAAGCTTATGTCTACCTCCGACCAGATTCCTTGAAAGCAAGCTGGACCCGCGATTGCGTTATGACTGAGATCGCGAACCAAGGAATTCCGTGCTTCAGCGGAAGTTGCAGTGAGCTGTACCGGGAAAAAGCGTTTCTGGACGAGGGGCTTTGCCCAAAGACGCCGTTGATGGTAGCGAAGGAGCTCGGGGAGACAAGCCTTATGTTTTTGGTACATCCGGGTGTAACTGCAAGGTTGCTGCTCCGAGGATCTGAACTTCTCAAGATGCAATTGGAGCACTCCAACCATGCAGCTTTGAATTGATGAGTTGATTCGCGAAGGAACCCCTCATGAGCAGAATGAAAATCGCAATCGTCGGGGCTGGCGGATTCGCCCGTGAAGTCGCTTGGCTCATCCGGGACATCAATGCTGTCACGCCCACATTTGACCTAATAGGTTGCCTCGTCAGTGACATGACTCACCTGAATGAAACCGACTCGAAGGATAGGATACTCGGGGATTTTGAATGGCTCCATTCCCACCCGAAGGCAATTGATGGATTGGTGTTTGGGATTGGAAACCCCCAGGTCAAACTCCAGCTTTCCGAAATGATTGAAAATGAGTTCCCTGACCATTCCTGGCCGTCGCTCGTTCACCCCACCGTACAATTCGATCGTGAAACGGCTGTTTTTGAGCGTGGCGTCGTGCTTTGTGCCGGCTCCATCGCTACGGTGAACATCACTTTCCGTCGATTCTCAATGGTCAACCTTATGTGCACCATTGGACATGAATCCATCATCGGCCCGGGTGCGGTTCTCAATCCTACAGTGAACATTTCAGGAGGGGTCAGGATCGGTTCGGGTGTTTTGGTAGGTACCGGGGCACAGGTTCTGCAGTACATCGAGGTTGGAGACAACGTCACTATCGGGGCAGGTGCAGTAGTAAGCAAGCCTGTGGAATCGGGCCAGACCGTCGTGGGCATTCCCGCAAAGCCGCTACAGAAAAAATAGAAACCGCGACGGACCTAATCCTTGGGTCGGTTCCACCACTGCTCAAACCTTAGGTCGCCGATTGCCCATGAATTCAACCGCAGTGGCTTCTCCGACAGCACTAATGCCATCCCGCTTGATCACTTTGAGAGCCGTCAGTATCAGGATCTTGAGGTCCAGCCAGAAGGAGCGATGGTCGACGTACCACACGTCCAAGGCGAATTTGTCCTCCCAGCTTATGGCATTCCGGCCGTTCACCTGCGCCCAGCCCGTGATCCCCGGACGGACCTCGTGCCGCCTCGCCTGCTCCGGGGAATAGCGCTCCAGGTACTGCACAAGAAGGGGACGCGGCCCCACCAGGCTCATGTCCCCGAGGACCACATTGAAAAGCTGGGGCAGCTCATCCAGGCTCAGTCGCCGCATCCACCGTCCGAGGAAAGTGAGCCGGTCGCCATCGGGGAGTAGCTGGCCATCTGCGTCCCTAAGATCATTCATGGTCCGGAACTTGAAGACCCGGAAGAGATGGCCCCGGTAGCCCGGACGGGCCTGCCGGAAGAGGACCGGCGTCCCCATGTCCAGCCGGATGAGTGCCCACAGGACTACCAGGACCGGCCAGAGCAGCAGCAGCAGCAGGGAACTGACGGCCAGATCGAAGCACCGCTTGACCAGGGTGGACATATTCACCGGGGACCCATCCATTTCATGCTCGATCAAGGTAGGCTGCCGATCCCAAGGGGGCCCTCAGGAAGTCCGCACAGCACGAACGCAATCCAGGGTAAGCAACAACTCCTGTATGGCGGGCATGTCCAAGCGCTGCGCGTTGTGAGAGTGATACTCCTTGGCGCGGCTGTGGGCCGGATCCCCTTCGGTGAAGTACTTCCCGTAGTTCAGGTCGCGGGTATCCGCGGGCACGCGAAAAAAGTCGCCCATGTCCTCGGCTCGGGCCATCTCCTCCCTGGACACTAGAGACTCGTAGAGCTTTTCACCATGACGGGTTCCGATCACTTGGATGGGGGCCGTCACGCCAAGAAGGTTCTTGATTGCCTGGGCCAGGTCGCCGATGGTGGCCGCGGGGGACTTCCGGATGAAGGTGTCCCCGTTCTGGCCATGATCGAAGGCAAACTCCACCAATTCCACGGCCACATCCAGGTGCATTAGGAAGCGGGTCATGGCCGGGTCGGTGACCGTGAGCGGTTTCCCGGCCCGCACCTGATCTAGAAACAAGGGGATAACTGAACCGCGAGAGGCCATGACATTGCCATAGCGCGTGACTACGATGGTCGTCTGGCCTTCCTCCAGGTTACGCGACTCCGCCACGGCCACCTTTTCCATGAGGGCCTTCGAGATGCCCATGGCATTGATGGGATAGACAGCCTTGTCGGTGCTGAGACAAATGACCTTGCGGACCCCCTCCTGAATACAGGCGTTCAGCAGGTTGTGCGTTCCCATCACATTGGTGCGGACTGCCTCGACTGGATAGAACTCGCAAGAGGGTACTTGCTTCAGCGCCGCCGCATGGAACACGTGGTCTACGCCCCGCAAGGCAGACCCAATGCTGAGGGGATCTCGGACATCGCCTATGTAGTATTTGATGCGGTCATCATGGTACTCATGGCGCATGTCGTCCTGTTTCTTTTCGTCCCGGCTGAAGATGCGAATCTCGGCGATGTCCGATTGCAGGTACTTGCGGAGGACCGCGTTGCCAAAAGAGCCGGTGCCACCGGTGATGAGCAGTTTCTTTCGGGATAGACCGGCTAGGGGTGACACGCGGGACTCCAAGGCAGTGGGGGTAGCTTCAGGATGAATGAAAGGGCGGGAAAGGTGGAACACACCCCGGAGGGCCGGTCAGTCGGTCAAGGCCGGCTCTGTTCAAACAGGGCCAGCATCGCCCGGGTTCCCACCTGGATGGACAGATGTTCACCATAATAGGTGCGTCCCTTATCTGCGAGGACAGTCCTTTCTTCCGGGGATTGACGAAGCAGGACGGTCACTGACTCTGCCAGGGCCTCCGGGCTCTCCGGTTCAAAGCAGACTCCGGCCCCCGCCTCCCGGACCAGAGCGGCCCCATCGCCCCGGACCCCGCATAGGATCGGGCGGCCCACAGCCAGGTAGGCCTGCAGCCGGGAGGGGATTGTGATGGCGAAGAGTGGATCATCCTTGAGGTGGAGCAGGAGTGCGTCGGCGCGGCGGAGGAGGGCCCCGACCTCCTCAACAGGTCGCCGGGGCAGGAAGACCACATTCGTCAACCCCATAGAAGCGGCCCTCGCCTCCAGGTGTGGACGGTCCACTCCGCCGCCCACCAGCACGAACTGCACCTGGGGTTCTTGGGCCTGGAGCATTCTGGCCGCCTCCAGGACAACCTCTAATCCCTGCACCTTTCCCATGTTCCCCGCCATGACCACATTGAACCGTCCGTCCAGGAGGGCCTCTTCCTCTGGCCGCATCGGTCCTGGCCGCGTTTGGACTTCGTGGCACCAGTTGGGGATCACGGCGACCTTCTTGTCGGGGACGCCGCGGGAAACCAGGGTCCGCTTGAATCCTGGCGACAGGACAGCAATTCCCGCGGCGCGGCGGTAAAGGAAGCGGCACCAGGCCGCCAGCAGGGGGACCAGCCGCTGGAAGGTGGGTGGGAGCATCCCGGAGGAAGTCACAGACTCCGGCCAAAGGTCCTGGATATCCAGGACGAAGGGGGCCCCACGCAGGAGGCCGATGATCCACGCCGGGAGCCCGATGGGGGCATGGCCGTGGTAAGCATAGATCACGTCCGGCCTCCGAACCACCCAGGGTCCGAGCGCACTGGCGGTCAAGGCGAAGCTCAGGTAGTTGGCCATGCGGCGAAGCCCCCCGGAGTCGTGGCTGGGATACAGGGGGACCCGCGTGACCCGGATACCATCCATCTCTTCTCGCTGAATGAGACGGAGGCGGTAGCCCGGATAGAGCTTGCCGCCAGGGTAATTGGGGAATCCCGTCAGGACTTCCACCTCGTGGCCTTGTCGCACCAGCTCCTTGGCAAAGGGCAGGCCCTTGAGGAACGGTTCCGGATCGAAATACTGGGAAAGGATGAGGATGCGCATAGCTGGAAGCCGCCCTCAGTACCGGCGCCACACCACGCGATTCACATAATCTGTATAGCTGAAAATCGCCCGAGCCACCGTCTGGCTGACGTGGGGTGCATCATAGTCGGCAACGATGCGCGTTTGCCGCCCCGCATGACGGCCGGCATCCAACATGGCCAAGCCTTGTTCCACCCGTTCCCAGGCCAGTCCTGTCATCATCACGGCGCCCTCCTCCATGCCTTCGGGACGCTCATGGGCCTCCCGGATGTTGAGAGCCGGGAAGTCCAGAATCGAGGATTCCTCTGTAATGGTGCCGCTGTCGGATAGCACGGCGGCAGCGGTTTTTTGGAGCCGGACGTAGTCGAAGAACCCCAGCGGCTTGAGCAGTTCCACCAGTGGATCCAGGCTCAGACCCAAAGCATCCAGGCGGGCCCGAGTGCGAGGATGAGTCGACACGATGATCCGTCGGTTCCTGGTAGCTGCCAACTGGTTCAGCACATTCACGAAGCTGCGGAGGTTCCCTTCTGCATCCACATTCTCTTCGCGATGACAGCTCACCACGTAAAAGCCCCCAGGAATCAAGGCGAGGCGGTCCAGGACATCCGAGGCCTCAATCCGTGGCATGGCATGGTGCAGGACCTCGTACATTGGGCTACCGGTCTTGATGATGCGATCCGGGGGAAGGCCCTCCCGGAGCAGGTTCTCCCGTGCGAGTGTGCTGTAGGGCAGGTTGACGTCCGAGGTGTGGTCCACGATCTTGCGGTTGGTTTCCTCAGGCACCCGCTGATCGTAACAGCGGTTCCCGGCCTCCATGTGGAAGATGGGGACCTTCCGCCGCTTCGCGGGGATGACCGAGAGGCAACTGTTTGTGTCCCCCAGTACGAGCAGAGCATCTGGCTGGAAGTCCTCCAGCACCGGGTCGATGCGAGCGATGATGTTGCCGATGGTCTCCGCAAGGGAACTGCCCACTGCCTCGAGGAAATAGTCAGGCTTGCGCAGCGCCAGATCTTCGAAGAAGACCTGATTCAGTTCAAAGTCATAGTTCTGCCCGGTATGGACCAGGCGGTGGTCGAAATCCTGTTCCAGAAGGGCGATCACCCGCGACAACCGGATGATCTCAGGGCGGGTGCCCACGACGGTAAGAACACGTAATTTTCTCATGCGTTCAGGATAACCGGCTCGGCATAGGTGTCGGGATTGGTGGCATCGAAGATCTCGCTAGACCAGAAAAGGGTCAATAACGGACTGCTCCCCACATTGGTGATGCAATGGGTATACATGGTGGGCATATCGATGTAACCAGGCTGTTCACCGCTTACCTGGAAACTGAACACCTCCTTTGCGTCAAGTCGGCGCAATTGAATGATGGCGTCGCCGGCCAAGACAAGAAACCGCTCCACTTTCCGGAGGTGGAAATGGTTTCCCCGCGTAATTCCAGGCCGCGTGTCCGAGATGAATGTCTGCCCTCCCTGCTGGGATTTTACGGTTTCCACTAAGCTGCCACGGGCGTCAGTGTGGCGCATCAGTGGGACTGGGTAGGCATTGGGGAATAGGTAGGACCGGTAGGTGTTGAAGAGGTCCAGGTCAAAGGGATCTCGCAGATCTGGCAGAATCTGATGCGAGTATTCATTCGCCAGGCCTATTAAGCGCTCATAGAGGGCACCAACGGAGATCGGGTGGCCCTCCATGCGGATACGTCCTTGTTCCCGCTGCCGAAGGATCCCCAGGATCCGCCGGGCCACGGCCTGGGCGTGAACCGGCTCGAGGCGCCCCTCTTTGTTCAAGACGGGAGCCTCCCCACGAACGATCTGGTGGCAGAATGTAGAGATAGCAGAATTGTAGAAGGGCAGTCCCCCCTCCCCGAACACATGGGGCAGGATCAACTCCGTGAAGACGGCGCCCTGCCTGGCGGACCATTCCCCCAACAGCGCCGCGCAATCGCGTTTCGAGCGCCCATAGGCGGTGTCCCGCTCGATGTGGGTGGAGGAGGAGAACACCACGTGGGGTCGCACGTTCGCCTTCTCGCAGGCTGTGACGAGGCACTGGGTCAAGAGCAGGTTTGTGTCATAGAGAACGCGATCATCCCCCCGGTTTAGGCCGGCTAGGTGGACGATGCCATCACAGCCCCGGACGAAGGCAGCCATGGCCTCCGTGGAACTGAATGTGTCCCTGTTCGCGGTCCTGACCTCAATGTCGGGAAGGCTCTTGAGGTAGCACCGCATGTGCCAATCGAGCAGGCCCTCAGCCCCCGTGATTCCAATGATCATGGACCGTTCCTCCACCAATGGATTATTCAGCATCCATCACCGTCTCAGGTACTGACGGTAAATTTTGAAGGATTTCTGGGAAATCCGATAGGATTCGAGGCTTGGAATGGCTGATACAGAAGCACTTTCCGCATGATAGACCCGAAGGGAAGGCAGGTACATGGTCTTTCCGTGGGCTTCCCGTACTTGTCCGGCCAGCAGGGCTTCTTCGCCCCAGAGAAACACGCGTTCATCTAGTTTCGTGCATTTTTCAAAAAATTCTTTTGTTAAAACGTAACACGCACCTATTCCCATATAGATTTCCTTCTTGACTAGTTCGGGTTCAAGGTTCGTGGTCTTTTTGTTCAGTCTTGCGGCCTTCATTAAAAGACAACCCAACCAGTAACTCGAATAATACAGGTCATAGCAGAACAGACGGAACGGGCTGATGCTTTCCACGACGTGCGGATTTTGTTCGCGCCCATCCAGTGTCGTTACTCGAGGCGCCACTACCAGTGTGCCGGGCGTCAGGTTCTCGTTCGACAGCAGATCGAAAAAAGTCGGATCGAAGGTAATGTCATTGTTACAAATGATGACGTTGTTTTTTTCTGTATTAGAGATCTGTTCCAAACCAAGGTTTAGCCCTCGAAAATAGCCAGTGTTATGATTATTCTTGATCAATTTAATCCATGTTTGATGCGAGACACGGGCTTCCAGCTGTTCAAGGTTTTCCGGTCTGGATGCATTGTCCACGATCACCAGTCTTATGGCAGATCCGGTCTGATTGGTGATCGAGGCAAGGTTATCGACCAAGGCTAGTGTGTACGAATAGGAATTGTAATTAACGGTGACAACAATAAATTCATTCATCTTTATTCCTCATATTACCATCAACTTCCGCATATTCCCCACTCTTTCCATTCAAATAATCTTTCATTCCTGACATCATCATCCGCAGATTGTTGAACTTGTCCTTCTCGATGAATATGACTTTTAATATCAACATGATGATGAAGCAAGTTTTTTTAATGCAGAACCCCGGAAAGTACATTATATATTGACCAAAAAGACGAAAGTGGTTCCTTATAATATAATATCGCCTGATCGGTGTATGAACCGATGTTTCTATGCCCCGGAAGGGGCCAGTTCCTGCTTCCATGTGTCCCAACTCATGGCGCAGAATGGCCTCCTTGACCCGGTAGATGCGGTAGCCCCATTTTCGCAGCCTGAGGCTGAACTCGAAATCTACCGAATCGATAAACATGGCTTCATCGAAGAGGCCTATTTCCAGGAAGACCGATGCCTTGACCAAGTTGCCTGAGGTGATCGCATAATCCAGTTGGGCATTAGTCTGTCGGCCAATACTCGAACCCTGCAATGCGACGAATGGCGAGAAGGATACGGCCCTGGGATCCTGGCTGGAATCAGCAAAGGTCAGCATGCGTTCGACCATGTCCGGAGCCGCTAGACTGTCCTGGTCCATGGTGAGGATCCAAGAATACCCCGCAGCCAAGGCCTGTCGAACGCCGAAATTTAGGGCTGCAGCGATGCCCCGGTTCACGCCGAGTTGGATGAGTCGGATCCTGGGAGAATTCAAGAAGGGCCCCAGAACAAGGAGTGATTCCGTTGCGGAACCGTTGTCTACCACTAGAACGCAGCCAACTTGGGAACGCAGGGCCTCAATCGTGGCCAAAGTGCCAGACCCGCCATTGTAACTGATGACGATGGCGCAAACCGAGGCGGGAGAAATGCCGACGACGGGTTCGTTCAAGGCTGCGTTCAATGGCCTACCTTCATCGGGTCTGATAGGGACTCCAGAATCCAAGGAATCCAGGAACTGGATTTTTCATGAGAGTCTCGAAACGAAATCATCTATCGTTCTACAGAAAAAGTCGCAGCGATCATATGAAGAAGTTCGCGTTACCGCGAAGATCAGTGCCATCCGAAGACGAATGGCCTAGATTACAAGAAGCTATCACAATGTTCCTAATTCTTTGTTCGTTTATGTAGTAGATGAGAGGCTATAGTTTTGATATTCCCACCCACTCATATTGATGCGCGCCATGATCAATATTGTCTCACAGGTACCCCGGTTTGCCGTCTTGATCAAGTTTCTAGGAAAATATAATAGATTAATATACGAAATGTAAATAATAACCACTTCAGTAATCAGAATGTTCACCTTTCATCTTAATGCAATTTTTATATTATCTTCATGATAGGTAAACAAACAAATAATACAAACATGAAGTCATATGAACCAAGATATGGGTTAGTTGCGTTCGCAATTAGGAAGGAGATTTCACCTACAATTAGGGGGACCATGATTTTCTGTAGTTCTGTCCTCTGTCTTATAATTTTAATAGCATAAAATATAGGAGTAGAAATTACGACAAGCCACCAGGCCAACCCAATAATTCCAACATTATGCAGTAACAGGTGATAACTAAGTTCATAAACCCATGGTGCTTGCGTATCCCTGACTACACCATTCACCCCTATTCCAAATCCATGCCCCCAAAAGGGACTCTCCTTCCATCCGTCTAATAATGCCTTACCCTGGGCAATGCGAATACCATCATCATCGGTAAACGCGCCAGTGATTCGAAGTAAGAAGTCCTGAAAGTCCCATTGAGTAAAAGCTATCAATCCAATAGCTATAGAACAACCTAAAAATATCAGAAATAAATAAAATCTTGCAATAGAATATCTGACCTTTATCGATTTCTGCTTGTTTACTATGATCCAAATAAACCAAGTCAAAATTGGTGATATAAGAACAATAAACAGCAAAGCTCGTCTGCCTGATAATATTACAATTATTGTTGATATAATTAAAAGACATACGCCGAAACTTTTTTCTTTAGGAGATGAAAAATATCCCCCTAGGACAGCAGCCAACGCCATTGGAGCCAAGAACATTAGTGTTCCTATATTATGAGCCGATAATTGAATATACCCTTCATGAATTCCAATATTTGCGCCCATTTCTGCGTTTGTTATAATTGTATCTGGAATTATTTTCATACTATTTAATAAAAAAGTGATGTTATAAATACAAATAAGCAAGGTGGCAATCAATGCACAATTGAAAATAAAGCGGCTTCCGCTTTGTCCTATCAATGGGACTTGAAGAAAATAATACAGTAAAATCCAAATTATATATAATCGCAAATAATCGAAGGAACCTGGGTTCCCCTTTGTAAAACCTATTAGACACCAGGTTGCCCCAAATAACATAAAAAACAGGAACCAAACTTCTACAATTGTCCCAATCGGTTTGAAGGCGTTCCAATATATTCCCATTGCGATAAGGCAAAGGGTTGGGATTAAAAAAAATAGTTTAATCTCCAAATTTGATCTTGGTGTGTACATCATTGCTATAAGCAAAACAGCCCCAATTGGCCATAGCAGATTATTTAATCGAATCCGGCCCAACGACTCGGCGCCCGTGTTGGGAGCCACTCGGAGTAATGAATGATTTAGCAGGGGCCTTTGCAATCTCATGTTTGGATTATAGACCTTATACACGAATTTTAGAAAGTATCCATAATCTGTGGTATGGGCAAACCGGAACTATGAAATCATTCTCTCTCTCTCGAATTTTAATCTACTTAGCTTACTTTAAAGATAGCAGGAGGTCAAGTAAAGAGTCCAACTCCATTAAGCAACTTAACCCTCCACCATCTTCATTGCCGCGAGAAACGAGACTCGGCCATTGCGCTGTCCTCGCCTTAATTACTTCGGACTCTTAATTGAGACCTCTTAGGATCCTCTCTAAAGCCGAGAATTCACATGTCCCAGGGTTTAGCTTCGGTTTCACGTCACTTTGAAATCGATACTTTATGGTAGCATCTCATAGAAGTTGGTTTTAAAAATTTTGTCATTTCGGTATATAAAGACCCTCCATCAACCACAATTTTGTTTTAATTACCATTGTTCATTTAATTTATCTATCGAATGAACCTCCAGCAGCTATAACAGAGGCTTCCTTGACGACCACGAGCATTACCAAATCGATCTTTGTATCTTCAGGGAGAGTATTCCTCTACCAGGGACTTGGGCTTCTGCTTGGCTTCGGCTTCCAGGCGTTCATCTCGAACACCTGTGGAGCTACTGGTGTGGGTGCCTTCACCCTTTTTGTTTCCTGGCTTGGCATCCTCTCACTCCTCACCGTGCCTGGCCTCGAAGCAACCTTGGTCTACTTCCTGCCGAGGTATGAAGAGGACCCCGCATCACGACGGTATCTGGTTCAGCTCTGTCTTGGGATAGTGGGCTGCACCGCCCTCCTAACGGCCTTGGTGCTCCTAGGGGCCGGCGATAGTCTTTTCCGATGGGTGGGGCTTCCCGGCATGGCCAGGGTTCCTTTTGCCTTCTCCATCATCGTCTTCTCCTTCGGGAAGCTACTGGATTCCGTATTCCTCGGAATGAAGGACGCACCGGCTATCGGATATTACAATTCGGTACGTACCATCATCAGATTCATCCTTTGTCTTCCCGTCTTCTTTTTCCCCGCAAGCAGCTGGAGGATCCTCTTTTTCTCTGTTGCCTGTGAAGGAGCAATTACCTTATATTTCAAACTAATTAAAATCAGAGGAGAGTTCCCAGGAGTTCTCCAGGGTAATGAATTATCATTCAAGAAAGTAGAGACGAAACATTCTTCTATACGCCCGATTGTAATCTCCATGTTCGGCATCAGTATTGTAGATAATCTCTACCCCTTCATGGACAAGGCAATTTTAGGGGTGATCCTATCACTTGAGTTCGTAGGCATTTATCGAATCTCCGAGAGTCTTGCGTCCCTCGTTTCCCTCTTCGTGTCTCCATTTATTGTATTCTGGCCCTTCATTTCCAAATTATATGCCGAAGACAGACTTGATGAACTTCGCGACGCCTATCGAAATATCAACCTAGTAATCATCGCAATGATGATTCCTTTTCTACTCATTCTCGTGGAGGGAGCGGATTTCGGTCTGTCTCTCTTTGGTGCGGCCTTCGTTCATCATGGGCGGGCCGTCTTCCTCGTTCTCACCCTCGGCTATGTGGTTGATGCCGTGGCTGGTCCAGCTGGGTCTGTCCTGAAAATGACCCGCTATTCGAGACTATCGTTCCTAATAAACATGGTGCTACTTGCGATATATGTTGTATTAGGCTTCCTGTTCACAACAAAATATGGGCTCATTGGCGCAGCACTGGCGAAGACCACTGTGATGGTTCTGGGCAACGTCACCAATGTCATTGCCAACCGTCTCCTGCTTGGTATTTTCCCATACTCATATCAGCATGCCTGGCTCATCGGAACCGGAGTCGGCATTCTTGCGATTCGATCATTCTTCCCAAACCACCAACTCACGACCACCGCTCATGGTCTCGTTGCATTAGCAGAAACTACGGTGTTTTGCATCATTGTGTTCCTGGTTCTCGGCAAGCAATTATTTTTATTAAAAAACAAGATGATGAACTTGATATCGACGCGCACCAATCCGTCCTGAACGAAATTCTCATCCCACTCCCGGCATGGTTCTATGACCAACCGCACAGATCTGCCTTAAAGGGGCACAATTTGTCGTACCCAACGGATGCTGCTCCTGATCAACATCAGGGTGGTCAGGGCAGTTTGGGCCATGACATACCCCAGGGACAGTGAGGTGCCATATCTGATATCCACCAAATAGAACACGGGAAAGACCAGGGCTAAGGTGGGGTAGAGGGTAAATAAACCCGCCAACGCGATGATGACCTTGCGGAGGCTGATTACATCATCCGCTGTGGGCGGTTTTGATCCCATCTTCAACTCGAAAATCGTCTGCAAGGCCAGGGCATTCCTACTGATCATCTCTGAGCTGATGGAAAGCAGTCCCACTAACAGAAGCAACCTGGCATCGTAGCGGTGCAATTGGAGAAGGCTCAGCACGAACGCCACATTGAACAAGGGGTGGTTCAGCACATGGGCAGTGAAGTCGATTTCCTTCCCAAACTTTGAGAAGCGCTGAGTGATGCGGGCCACTTCACCGTCGCTGCAATCAAGAATGTACCAGATGTGGATCAACAGCAATCCGCATACCTTCAGGGGCATCCACGGCAGGGCGAAGCACACTGCTCCGAGGACACCCGAGATCATCATGAAAACGGTGATTATATTAGGGATGATCCGGAAACGCAGGCACACCAGAGTCAGGAATGGCGAAAACAACTTCGCATAGTAGTCGATGAGCATCGTCTCCAGGGCGGGGTGGACCTGAAAGTCGCGCCGGATGGAACGGTACGAGTGCATGGGCATCCTTGCAAACAGGTTTCTGGCCTCGGTTGAAGACTACCGAAAAGGAAGCTACCTCCCGGAAGGCCCACACGGCAGCCCGACGGCCATTAATGGGTTTTCAAGGCTGACTACTTCGTGATCGTATCTAACGGGAAGTGGCTGTCGGCCTTCTGGGTGAGTTTGGTGTACCGGGACTGAATCCGTTCCTTGAGCTTGGTGGAACTAACCCCGGCTCCGTAGGGGAAATAGACCACTGAGACCCCGAGGTCTTCAAGATAGTCATACTTCCCATTCCAGTCATCGCCCACGACGAAGATATCGAATTTCAGCTTTGCCACTTTGTCGCTGTGGACGAGGGAATGCTGCGGGATCACGACGTCGGGGCCCTTGATGGCCCGCATTAGTGCGATCCTCTCGTCGAAGGGGACGATGGGCTCCGTCTTGTGCTGGACCACGAGCTCGTCGGTATTGACGCCCACGATCAGGATGTCGCCGAGGCCACGCGCGTACTCGATCATGCGGAGGTGGTTGACATGTAGCATGTCGAACGTACCCGATGTGTAAACCACTATCTTGCTTCCAATCATGATTCCCTCCTCCAACTCTAGAAAGCACCCACCCGGCGAGTGGCGAAGCTAGTTAAGAACATCCTGGAGCCCAAGCAAAAGGCGGTCGATATCGGCATGAACAAGGTTACCCATGTGACCAACACGGAACACGAGTTCCCGAAGCGCCCCCCCATTGGGTGCGACCACGCAGCCATGCCGACGCTCGAGCGCATCTACGACCTGATGCGCCGGCACATCCGAGGTGACCTGTATTGCCGTCATTGCGTTGGGCATGCACGGGGAGTAGGGCTTCAAGGGCAAAGCTCGAATCCCATCCCGGAAGTGCAACGCTAGGTCCTGCGCATGAGCGATGGCCGAGGCCATTCCCTCCTGCTGCAACTGTTCTAGGCGGGCACGTAACTGCAGGATTATCGAGACGGTTGGCGTAAACGGCGTTTGGCCACGCAGGCCGTCCTCGAGGTAGTGGTTAAAGTCCAGATAGAAGGAGTTGGGCTGCTTCACGATTTGGTTAAGGGCCGCTGGCGAGAGGACAACCATGGCCAAGCCGGGCGGGAGTGCAAGACCCTTGTGCGAGGAGAGCAGGAGAACATCGATGAACTGCTTCTGCATGTCGAGCGCATCAGTAACGAACAGGCTGATGGCGTCGACGACATGGAGGCACTGCTTCTGCCTGCAGAACCGGCCAGTAGATACCAAGTCGTAGAGATGGCCGACGCTGGTCTCGTGGCCATTGATAAGCATGGCCTGAATTTTTCCGTCGACAGATAAGGCGCCCCAATCCGTGAGCGGGTCCCGATCGACGACAAGTTCCTGGACAAGCACTCGATGAAGGAGGCAGATATCGACAAAACGCTGGCCGAAAGATCCACCGTTCACCACGGCACAGGGCGTCTCTGCTGAAAGCAGATTGACGACGACACTCTCCATTGCCAGGGAGCCAGAACCGGCGAGAAAAAGGACCCGGCTGCCCAGAGGGGCGCCAGCCAACTCCAGCAGTCGAGCCTCGCACTCTTTGAGAACCGCCGAAAAGTCGGCATTCCGGAAATACGGTACCTGCTCTGCCCCCATGGCGAGAATCTCCGGGCTCATTTGCACTGGCCCAGGGGTGAAGATGCGTCGGTCGCTCATCGCGGTATTGATGTTTTTCATCGAGAATCTCTTTCCAAGGTATGTCGACACAGTTGGTTCATTAAATTATATTTATTATATGATACTCGAATAACAATTAGGCTCGACGATCCTCGCTTACACACTCACATCTGGGGGCACGAAGAATGCGGGTTAGACTCGTACCATATGGTAAAGATTATCATTACTGAACATCAATTCATCTTAGATACCAGTTCACGGTTTCATCCAGGCCATCTGGCATTGCTGTTTCAGGTTGCCAGTCCAGTTGCCTTTTGATCTTGGTGGCATCGATGGCATACCGCCGGTCGTGCCCGGCCCGATCCTGAACGAAGGTCTTGAGTTTCCGGCTGGTCCCCCGGGGTCGACCCAGGTGCTCATCCACCAGATCGCAAAGCAGGTCCACCAGGGCCAGGTTGGTCTGCTCGTTGTCGCCACCCACACAGTAGGTTTCTCCAGCAACGCCCTTCAGCATCACGGTCTCCAGGGCGGCGCAGTGGTCCTCCACGTAGAGCCAGTCGCGGACGTTCAGGCCGTCTCCATAGATGGGGATGGGCTCGCCCTTGGCCATGCGCGTGATGGCCAGGGGAATCAGCTTCTCGGGGTGCTGCCTCGGGCCGTAGTTGTTGGAGCAATTGGTGGTGACCGTATTTAGGCCATAGGTGTGGTGGTAGGCGCGCACGAGGTGATCGCTGCCCGCCTTGCTGGCGCTGTAGGGGCTGTTCGGGGCGTAGGCCATGGCCTCATGAAACTTCCCTGTGTCTGCAAGCGAGCCGTAGACCTCGTCCGTGCTGATGTGCAGGAAGCGGCACTCCTGCTGACCGGCCCAGGCCTGGCGAGCGGCTTCTAGCATGGAGAAGGTGCCCACCACGTTGGTCTGAATGAAGGCGGCGGGGCCCGTGATGCTGCGGTCCACGTGGCTCTCCGCCGCCAGATGGAAGACCTTGGTGACCTTGTTCTTCTCAATCAGGTGCCGGGCCAGTTCCAGGTTCTGGATGTCGCCCACCACGAGTTCCACACCCTCGAGGCATTCGATCTGTTTCGGATCGGCCGCGTAGGTGAGCTTATCGAGGACCAGGATGCGGTCGCCTGGATGGTTGCCCTTCCAGCGGTGGACCAGGTTGCTGCCGATGAAGCCGGCACCGCCAGTGATGAGGATGGTCTCGGACATCAGGCTTCCTTTGCGAACTCAGGATGGTGGATGACTTCGGCCAGGGCCTCCTGCCAGGCCGGCATGAGATCCCGCCCCAGGCTCCGGCGGCGGGCGGCGTCCAGCACCGAATAGGCGGGACGCCTGGCCGGGGTGGGATAGTCGGCGGTGGTGCAGGGGCTCAGGTCGGCCACGAGACCCTTGGCTTCGAAAATGGCCTGGGCGAAGCCATACCAGGTGGTTTCACCCGCACAGGTGGTGTGGACGATCCCTTGCCAGCACTGCTCGGCAGCCACCTTGAGTTGGCGGGCCAGGGCCCGGCAGGTGGTGGGGGCACCCCGCTGGTCGTCCACCACTCGGAGGGATTTCCCTTGGGCAGCGGCGTTCAGCATGGTGTTCAGGAAGTTCTTGCCCCAGGCATCGTAGAGCCAGCTGGTGCGGGCGATGAGATGCCTCGAGCAGCGGGCGGCCTGGCGCTCGCCCTCTAGTTTGGTGCGGCCATAGACCGAAACCGGGTTCGTGGGATCGTCCTCCCGGTAGGGCCGCGTGCCCGTTCCGTCGAAGACGTAATCCGTACTGATCTGAACCAGCATGGCGCCCTGAGCCTCGCAGGCGTCCGCCAGCCAGCCCACGGCCGTGGCATTGATGAGATGGGCCAGGTCGGCCTCGGTCTCGCAGCGGTCCACCTGAGTAAAGGCGCCACAGTTGATCACCACGTCGGGTCTGACCCCGGCCACCACTGAATGGATTGCGTCCTGTCGGCTCAGGTCCAGCAGGGATTCCTCGGGGAGCACCAGGTCATGGTCCGCCCAAACCAGGCGGATGGCCTGGGCCAGCTGGCCGGAGGCGCCCGTGACGAGGAGCCGCATCAGACGTGCGCCCGTCGCGCACGCTCGTCCTTCACGAAGGGATTCTCGGGGTCGTCCTCGTGGCGGATCTCATCGATGGGTTGGGCCTTGTCTTGGCCCATGAAGAGCCGGTCCGGGCAGTTGATGACGAGGCCGGGCTCAGGGCTGATGCAGCGGTAGCAGTGCACCACACCCTTGGGGATCACGGCGGATCCGGGGTTGTTTGCGCCCATGGCCACTTCCAGGCGGTTCCGGTACGTGGGGCTGTCGGGCCGGTTGTCCCAGAGGGTGAGCTTGAAGTCGCCGGGGCCCACCCAGCAGAAGAGATCGGCCTGATCCACGTGCTCGTGGGGTCCCCGCAGGACGCCGGGGTTGGTCACGCTCACGTAAGCCATCTCGGGGCGGAACCAGGCGGGCAGCTCGTCGTGTCGGAAGATCTCCGCCAGCCAGCCACGCTCGTCCACAAACTTACGGAAGGGCGCGATCACCACGCCATCGATGGGGCCTTTCTGGAAGTTCATCAGATCTTCCTCGCGATGTCGGGAAAGGGCATGGCTTCCCTTAGAGCCAGCTCGTTGGCGTGGGCCAGACTGGGGTAGGTGCCGGCATCGGACCACCAGCCCATGAACGTGCCGAAGCTCATCTGGCCCCGCTCGATATAGGCATTGTTGACGTCGGTGATCTCCATCTCGCCGCGCCCGGACGGCTTCTGCCGGCGGATGATATCGAAGACCTGGCCGTCGTAGAAGTAGATGCCAGTGACGGAGAGGTTGGACTTGGGCGCCTTGGGTTTCTCCTCGATGCCCACCACTTTGCCGTCCCTCACTTCGGCCACGCCGAAGCGCTGGGGATCCTCCACGGGCTTGAGCATGATCCGGGCGCCATGACCCTGTTTGTGGAAGGCCTCGACCTCGGCGTCCAGGCTGTCCTGGAAGATGTTGTCGCCCAGGATCACGCAGAGTCCCTCGCCCGCTGAGAAGTTCTCCACCAGGGCCAGGGCTTGGGCAATGCCGCCGGCCTCGTCCTGCACCTTGTAGGTGAAGCGGCAGCCGAAGTCCTTGCCAGACCCCAGAGAGCCCACCACATCCCCCATGTGCTCCGTGCCCGTGACGATGGCGATCTCGTCCAAGCCCGCCTGCTTGAGCTTCCATACGGGATGCCAGATCATGGGCGCATAGCCCACGGGCAGCAGGTGCTTGTTGGTCACCTTGGTCAAAGGGAAAAGGCGGGAGCCCGTACCCCCGGCGAGAACAACGCCCTTCATGTGTGCCCCTCCTGATGGATGTTCGTGGGTTCATCGTCCGCCAGTAAGCGTTCTTTGATCCATCCCCGGTTCTGCCAAGCCCAAGTACCCAGAACCACCAACAGAGTGACCAAAAGGATGATGCTTAATCGCGCTGGCTTGCTTTTGTCGATAGGCAAGTTCGCCGGATCCAATACATTCAGGATTGGGATATCGTTTTTTTCTTCCAACAGGGCCTGCTCGCGGTTCATGGCAATGGAGGTGACGAGCTGCTGGCGGAGGCGAAGTTCCGTTTCAAGGCGAGAGCCCTTTAGTCGCACAGAAGGATCTGAGCTGGTCTGAAAATTCCGATTATTTTCGAGGAACCGGCGCAGAACGTCCTCGGCCTCGTCCATTTCCCGGCGAGCGTCGGCGAGGCGGGCTTCAGCGAAGGCGGCCTTGGCGCCGCCACGGGTGCGGCCCTTGTCCTGGAGGAATGTTTCCAGAAGCTTGTCAGACCGATCGACAATGAGCTGGGAGAGCTCAGGTGATTTAGTTTCAGCACTGATGGAGAGGACCTTGGATTTCAGGTCTCGGGATGCGGAGACAATGGTCCCCAGTTCCACGAGGGCTCGGTCCATGTTCTTGGCGTCAATGTAACCGTAGAGGGTGCACTTCCGGACCTGCTCCGCTCCAAAGCGCCAGGACCGGATGTGGTATTGGAACTCGGTCTGAAGGAGCTGCTCCCGCAGCCAACGGCTGTTGAGGACATCGACGAAATTTGCATCGCTGCTGTCCCCACCTGGTACGCTGACGCCGAAGGCGGCGGCGGCGCTGGCCAGGCCCCCGAGATTGCTTCCTAATCCCTTGGTTTCCACGGGCAGCAGGCGGGCCTCGGACCGGTAGTAATTGGGCATGAAGAGGGTCACCAAAGTCGTAAGCAGACCTGCCGCCAGCGCCCACTGAATGGGCTTCTTCAGGCTGGCCTTGAACTCCAGGGTGGGGGCTTCCACTGATTCGGGCATAAGAAGTAAGCTTACCAGATTCAAGCCTGAACGCCTTGCTACTGGTTGGTTCTTGATGGCACAAAAAAGGGCGGGATCGCACCCGCCCCTTTGGTTCGATGACAAGAAGCTCTGGTTATAGGTCTTCGCCGTCGATCTCGGTCATGCCTTGCAGTTCTTCCACGTGCTGGGCCATGCGGGCGTATTCGTCGTCGAAGTCGTCGCCTCCGGTGAACTCGTTGAGGCTCGGCTCGGGATATTCGCCCTCCTCGATCTCCAGGTTCCGGTAGTGGGCCATGCCGGTGCCGGCGGGGATGAGGCGGCCCAGGATCACGTTCTCCTTGAGACCGCGCAGGTAGTCCACGCGGCCTTCCAGGGCGGCCTCGGTGAGGACGCGGGTGGTCTCCTGGAAGCTGGCGGCCGAGATGAAGCTTTCGGACGTCAAGGCGGCCTTGGTGATGCCCAGCAGCAGGGGCTCGCAGGTGGCGGGCTGGCCGCCATCCTTGAGGGCCTGCTCGTTGATCTCCTTGAAGCGGTGCTTGTCGACCTTCTCCTCGACGATGAGCTGCGTGTCGCCCACGTCGGTGATGAGGACCCAGCGCATCATCTGGCGGATGATCACCTCGATGTGCTTGTCGTTGATGACCACACCCTGGGCCCGGTAGACCTCCTGGACCTCGTTGACGAGGAAGGCCTGGAGGGCCCGATCGCCCTGGACCTTGAGGAGATCATGGGGGCTGACGGCGCCCTCGGTGAGCTTCTCGCCGGCGCGGATCTCATCGCCGTCCTGGACCTGGATGTGCTTGCCGCGGGGGATCAGGTATTCGCCCTTCTCGCCCGTCTCCGCCTCGACCACGACCTTCTGGTTGCCGCGGACGCGGTTGCCATAGCGGGCGATGCCGGTGACTTCACTGATGATGGCGGGTTCCTTGGGCTTGCGGCCTTCGAAGAGCTCGGTCACGCGCGGCAGGCCGCCCGTGATGTCGCTGGTCTTGGCCTGCTGGCGGCTGGTCTTGGCGATGACGTCGCCGGGCAGCAGTTCCTGGCCCTCTTCCACTTCGATGTAGGCGCCGGTGGGGATGTTGTAGCGCTTGAGCACCTTGTGGTTCTCCCCCTTGATGTTGATGTGGGGGTGGATCTTGTCGTCGGTGGGATCGATGACCTTCTTGCGGAAGTTGCCTGAGATCGGATCCTTTTCTTCCTGGTAGGAGACGTTGACTTCGAATTCCTTGAAGTCGGCGAGGCCGCCCGCTTCGGTGAGCAGCACGTCGTTGTAGGGATCCCACTCGGCGAGCACGGTGCGGGGCTCGACCTTCTCCTTGTCCTTGACCTTGAGGATGGCGCCGGAGGTGATCTTGTAGCGCTCGCGCTCGTTGCCGTCCTCGTCGGTGACGAGGAGGTAGCCGTTGCGGGTGAGGGCCACGGTCTCGCCCTTGCGGTTGACCACGGTCTTCTTCTGGTCCTTGGTGTTCTCCAGACCGTCGAACTTCACGATGCCCGCGATCTGGGCCTCGTGGGTGCTCTTCTCGGAGGTGCGGCTCGCGGCGCCGCCCACGTGGAAGGTCCGCATGGTGAGCTGGGTGCCTGGTTCGCCGATGGACTGGGCGGCGATGACGCCGACCGCCTCGCCGAGGTCCACCAGGCGGCCGGTGCTGAGGTTCAGGCCGTAGCACTTGGCGCAGATGCCGCGGCGGGCTTCGCAGGTGAGGGTGGACCGGATCTTGACCTTGGGAATGCCGCTGGTCTCGATCTTGAATGCCAGTTCCTCGGAGATGAGGGTGCCGGCGGGTGCGATGGCCTTGGTGGCATCGTAGGGATCCACGATGTCGTCGAGGCAGACGCGGCCCATGATGCGGTCTCGTAGCCGGGAACGAATGGTGCCGTCGCTGTTGACGATGGACTCGACTTCGATGCCGCTGATGGTCTGGCAGTCATCCTCGTTGACGATGACGTCCTGGGCCACGTCCACCAGCTTGCGGGTGAGGTAGCCGGAGTCGGCGGTCTTCAGCGCGGTGTCCGCCAGGCCCTTGCGGGCGCCATGGGTCGAGATGAAGTAGTCGAGAACGGAGAGGCCCTCCTTGAAGTTGGCCGTGATCGGGGTCTCGATGATGTCGCCGCTGGGGCGGGCCATGAGGCCGCGCATGCCGGCGACCTGGCGGATCTGGGTCTTGGAGCCGCGGGCGCCGGAGTCAGCCAGGATGTAGATGGAGTTGAGGAATTCGCCGGTCTCGTTGCGCTTCTCCAGTTCCTTCATCATGTCCGTGGCGACCTGATCGCTGGTCTTGCCCCACACTTCGAGGATGCGGTTGTAGCGCGTGGAGGCGTCCAGCCGGCCCTCGTAGGATTCCTTCTCGATGGCGCGGACTTCATCCGAGGCGACCTTGAGCAGCTTGGCCTTGGAGGCGGGCACGACCAGATCGTCGATACCCACGGACACGCCGGCGCGCATGGCCCACTGGAAGCCGGTGTCCTTCATGGCGTCCAGCATGCGGATGGTCACTTCGGGGCCGTTCAGCTTGTAGGCGCGGTTCACGAGGGAGAGCAGGCCCTCCTTCTTGAGCAGGCCGTTGATGAAGGGCACTTCCGGGGGCAGGCTGCGGTTGAAGAGCACCCGGCCCACGGTGGTGGTCTTGAGCTTGCGGTTGACGGTCTCGGCGGGGGCCTCGAAGACCTCCTGTTCGGAGTTCTTCTTGGGGTCCTTGGCGTGCCAGGCCTCGGTGTCCACCCACTCGCCCGTGTGGCGGATCTGGATGATGGCGTGGGTATCGACCACGCCGGCCTCGTGGGCGGCGACGACGTCATTGACGTTGGCGAAGACCATGCCCTCGCCCTTGCGGCCCACGCGCTTCTTGGTCAGGTAGTAGCCGCCGAGGACGATGTCCTGGCTGGGCACCACGTTCGGGCGCCCGTTGGCGGGGTTGAGGATGTTCTGGGTGGACATCATCAGCACCTTGGCCTCGATCTGGGCCATGGGGCTGAGGGGCACGTGCACGGCCATCTGGTCGCCGTCGAAGTCCGCGTTGAAGGCGGTGCAGACGAGGGGATGGAGGCGGATGGCCTTGCCTTCCACCAGCACAGGCTGGAAGGCCTGGATGCCCAGGCGATGGAGGGTCGGCGCGCGGTTCAGGAGGACCGGATGGTCCTTGATGACCTCTTCCAGCACATCCCAGACCTCGGGACGGCCCTCCTCGACCATCTCCTTGGCCTGGCGGATGGTGGCGGCGTAGCCCTTGTGTTCGAGCCGGTTGAAGATGAAAGGCTTGAAGAGCTCGAGGGCCATCTTCTTGGGCAGGCCGCACTGGTGCAGCTTGAGATCGGGACCCACCACGATGACGGAGCGGCCCGAGTAGTCCACGCGCTTGCCGAGCAGGTTCTGACGGAACCGGCCCTGCTTGCCCTTGAGGGCATCGCTGAGGGACTTGAGGGGACGGTTGCTGACGCCGCGGAGGAGGCGGCCGCGCTTGCCGTTCTCGAAGAGGGCGTCCACGGCCTCCTGCAGCATGCGCTTTTCATTGCGCACGATGACATCGGGGGCCTTCAGTTCGAGGAGCTTCTTGAGGCGGTTGTTCCGGTTGATGACGCGGCGGTAGAGGTCATTGAGGTCGGAGGTGGCGAAGCGGCCGCCGTCGAGGGGCACCAGGGGGCGCAGTTCGGGGGGCAGCACGGGCACCACGTCGAGGATCATCCACTCGGGCTTGTTGCCGGAGCGGTGGAAGGATTCCGCCACTTTGAGGCGCTTGGCGACCTTGCTGCGCTTCTGGCTGGAGGTCTCCTTCTTCATCACGTCGCGAAGCTCGATGGTGAGGGCTTCGATATCCACCTGCTTGAGCAGCTCCTTGATGGCTTCGGCGCCCATCTGGGCTTTGAAGCCCTCGCCAAACTGCGTGCGGTACTCGCGGTACTTGTCCTCGTTGAGGATCTCGCCTTCCTTCAGGGTGGTGCCGCCGCTCTCGGTGACCGTGTAGGCCTCGAAGTAGAGCACGCGCTCCAGATCCTTCAGGGGGATGTCCAGCAGGTAGCCGATGCGGCTGGGGACGCCCTTGAAGAACCACACGTGGCTGACGGGTGAAGCCAGCTGGATGTGGCCCATGCGCTCGCGGCGCACGGATTTCTTGGTGACTTCCACACCGCACTTATCGCAGGTGACGCCTTTGAACTTCTGGCGCTTGTACTTGCCGCAGAGGCATTCCCAGTCGTTCACGGGTCCGAAGATGCGGGCGCAGAAGAGGCCGTCGCGCTCGGGCTTCAGGCTGCGGTAGTTGATGGTCTCGGGCTTGGTGACTTCGCCCTTGGACCAGGAACGCATCTTGTCCGGGCTGGCCAAGGACACCCGGATGCACTCGTAGGCGTTGATGTTCTGCTGCTCTGGATACATGGAGACCCCTTAAAAATTCACCACGGAGACACGGAGGGCACGGAGAAAAACGAGGAGTTCACAGAGAAAAACAAGGTCGGTCAAAGGACCCGGCGGACGATGCCGTCCTTCATGGTCGGGACGTTGAAGTTCAACAGCAGGCCTACGCGCGTGCCGGTCAGTTTCATGTAGGTCATCAACTGGGCCTCGTGGATAGGAAGGATCCCTTCCTGGCTTTTCAGCTCGACGATGACCTTTCCCTCGACCACCAGGTCCAGGCGGAAGGCGGCTTCCACATGCAGACCTTTGTAGTCCAGGGGCAGCGAAACCTGCCGCTGGAATGAAAGTCCACGGATCTGCAGTTCATGGCAGAGGCAGGATTCATAGGTTGATTCAAGCAGACCCGGGCCGAGGTGCTTGTGGACCTCGATGGCGGCCCCAATCACCTTCTCCGTGATTTCTCCGTGAATCAGTTCTCCGTGCACTCAGTGTCTCCGTGGTGAATCAGTCGTGATGGAGCGGAGTCTCAGCCTTCGATGGAGAAGGCCGCGGGTTCTTCTTCCGCCAGGGCCGGATCCAGTTCTTCGCGGGTGAGCATCTCGACATCGATGCAAAGCGCGTTGAGTTCCTTCTTGACGACGTTGAAGCTCTCGGGGAGGCCGGGATCCTTGATGGTCTCGCCCTTGATGATGGCCTGGTAGATCTGGGTGCGGCCGTGCATGTCGTCGGACTTGTAGGTGAGGAGTTCCTGCAGCACGTGGGCCGCGCCGTAGGCTTCCAGCGCCCACACTTCCATCTCGCCGAAGCGCTGGCCACCGAACTGGGCCTTGCCACCGAGGGGCTGCTGGGTGATGAGGCTGTAGGGCCCAATGCTCCGGGCATGGATTTTGTTATCGACAAGGTGGTGCAGCTTCAACATATACACACAACCCACGTTCACGGGCTGCTCGAACATCTCGCCGGTCATGCCGTCATAGAGCCGGGTCTTGCCGGTGACGTCAGGTCCAAGCTTGTGGTTCTTCTCCCAGGCCTGGACAAGGAAGCCCTTGATGTCCGCTTCCCGGGCGCCATCAAATACTGGCGTGGAGAAGTGGATGCCCAGGGTCTTGCCGGCCCAGCCAAGGTGGCATTCGAGCACCTGGCCGATGTTCATACGGGAAGGCACGCCGAGGGGGTTCAGCACGATGTCCACGGGGCGGCCATCGGGAAGGTACGGCATGTCCTCCACGGGGAGGATGCGGCTGACCACGCCCTTGTTGCCGTGGCGGCCGGCCATCTTGTCACCGACCTGCAGCTTGCGCTTCACGGCCACGTAGCACTTCACGGTCTTGAGGACGCCAGGCATCAGCTCGTCGCCCTTGAGCAGGCGCTCCATGCGCTCGTTCAGGATGTCGCGCAGGACCTTTAGCTGGCTTTCGGTCTTGTCGAGGATGTTGAGCACTTCGGCGTTGATGCGGTTCTTGGCAGCGGCTACGGAGACCTGGCGAAATCGGTGGTACGGCACGGCCTCCAGCATGTTCTGGGTGAGCTTCTTGCCCTTGGGAAGCAGCTCCTTACCCTTGTCGTCGCTGAGGACCTCGTCAAGTTCCTTGCCCTTGAGCAGGGTCACGACCTTCTTCTTGGCCTCGGCGCGGATGATCCGCTCCTCGTCGGAAAGATCCTTCTCCCACTTGGCCATCTGGTCGCGCTCGATCTGCTGGGTGCGGAGATCCTTCTCCTGGCCCTTGCGGGTAAAGACCTTGATGTCGACCACGGTGCCTTCGATGCCCGGGGGCACGGTGAGGCTGGCGTCTTTCACGTCGCTGGCCTTCTCGCCAAAGATGGCGCGGAGCAGCTTCTCCTCGGGGGAGAGGATGGTCTCGCCCTTGGGCGTGACCTTGCCCACCAGGATGTCGCCGTGCTTGACGGTGGCGCCGGTGCGGATGATGCCGCTGTCGTCGAGGT
>Ga0316230_1000814_pt1 | contig 38382 bp, 51 predicted proteins | sample TBH18025metaG_FD_206004 | JGI IMG/M metagenome (GOLD analysis project Ga0316230, IMG submission 206004) | Freshwater microbial communities from Trout Bog Lake, Wisconsin, USA - TBH18025 | ecosystem: Environmental > Aquatic > Freshwater > Lake > Hypolimnion/Profundal zone | place: USA: Wisconsin... | reverse complement strand
GATATATTAGGATCAAACTCGGATCTAAAAGTTAAAATAACTAATAATTTAAGCACAGGTAGATCAAATCTACAATTAATAAATAATGCTGGTTATATAACAAATATATTCAAATATGGTAATTCAAGCACATTAACAGGATTACCAGGACAAAATGATTTTGCTATTTCTAATGGATCAGCAGGTAGAATAGTTGTTATTAATAATGGTATTGGTGTTTATTTATCACAAGGGAATACATCTTGGACTTCTACATCGGATGAAAGAAGTAAAACAGATTTAGTTCCAATTGAAACTCCATTAGAAAAAGTTAATAAATTAAGATCATTAATGGGTAGATTTATTACAGATCCAGAAGGAACTAAAAGACCATTTTTAATAGCACAAGACGTTCAACAAGTTTTACCAGAAGCAGTTGATACAGGAGAAGATGAAGATCAAACATTAGGTTTGCGATACTTAGATTTATTACCTTTATTAGTAGGGGCTATTAATGAATTATCAACAATAGTTTTAGGAACTCAATCAAATTAAAATAAAAATTATGACACAATCAACAATTAATTATCCAATTACCGTATGTGGTATTGTTATTAATTACAGGATTAACACAATCTTTATAAGAATAGATTTATTTAATATATAACTTAATAATAAAAATTAATTAAAAAATGACATATAGTTTATTTGGTTTAAGAATAGCTACTACATATGAACGTTTAGTTCAAGTTATAAATGGGGTATTTTATGATGGTTTAGGTAATACCCTTACTATCGGAGGAGGATCTGGTAGTGGAGGTACAGGATCTGTAGGACCTCAAGGTCCAGCAGGAGCAACAGGTCCAGCAGGCGCTACAGGTAGTCAAGGTATTCAAGGTATTCAAGGTCCAACAGGAAGTCAAGGTATTCAAGGTATTCAAGGTCCAACAGGATCAACTGGTGCTACAGGTAGTCAAGGTATTCAAGGTCCAACAGGATCTACAGGAGCAACAGGTAGTCAAGGTATTCAAGGTATTCAAGGTCCAGCAGGTGCTACAGGTAGTCAAGGTATTCAAGGTATTCAAGGTCCAACAGGAGCAACAGGTAGTCAAGGTATTCAAGGTCCAACAGGATCTACCGTAAATTTACAACAAGCATTTAATAACTCAGCAACAAATCCAGATATCTTAACAACTCCAGAAAATCCTGATTTAATTATTCAAAATGGTCAGAGTGGATTAGATAATAATGCAGTATTATCTATATATAGTTATGGAGCAACAAGCACTGCTTATATTACGGGTGAAGGAAATATAAAAGCAACATCAGCTTCATTTTCTAATGATATATATGTTAATAATGTATTAATAGGACTTGGTGGAGGTTCAACTATAAATAATCTTGTATTTGGGTATAAAGCAGGACTAAGTAATTCAACAGGTTATCAAAACACTTTTATAGGTTATCAAGCAGGATTAAATAACATATCGGGTTATGCAAATTATTTTTTAGGGTATAATAGTGGTAATAATAATTTAACAGGATATCAAAATATATTTATTGGGGGATCTTCTGGATTAAGTAATTTAACAGGAAATCAAAATATATATATTGGAGAATCTGCTGGACAAAGCGGAACATCTTCCCAACTTAATGTAATAATTGGTAGAAATGCTGGTTTATCAATGAGTAGTTCTAATAATACATTTTTAGGATATAATAGTGGTAAATTAACATCTACTGGAGGTAATAATACATTTTTAGGATGGCAATCAGGAGTAAATAATACTACTGGTATAAATAATGTATTAATAGGTTATGGGGCAGGTAGATTTATATCAGGTGGAACTATATCTAATGATATAATTAGTACATCGGTAATAATAGGCTATCAAGCATTTCCATTAGGATCAGGTCAATCAAATCAAATAGTTATAGGTAGTAGTACAACTGGATTAGGTTCTAATACTACAGTTATAGGAAATAGCTCTACAACAATAACTTATCTTAGTGGAACTTTATTATTAGGTTCAGGTAATACATCAGTAAATGCTTCAGGTGCAATTTTACAAACATTGGGTGGTATAGCTCCATCTACTAATAATACTTATAATTTAGGTTCAACTTCATTTCAATGGAATACTTTATATTCTCAAAACATATCAACTGCTTTTGCTACAATAAATGGTACTTTATCTTTAAGTATTGGTAGTGATGCTACAGGTGATATTTATTATAGAAATTCATCAGGTGCTTTTTCTAGGTTAGCTATTGGTAGTACAGGACAGGTTCTTAGTATTAATTCTGGGTTACCATTTTGGAGTTCTGTATCAGGAGGAGGAACTGGACCTGCTGGACCTGTTGGTGCAACAGGTCCTATTGGTGCAACCGGAGCAGGATTTACATCAATAACTAATACAACAACAAATAATGTATTGTTAGCTAATGGTACTTCAAACTCTGCTACAGGTGCACCTAATCTAACATTTAATGGAAGTCTTTTAAGTATTACAGGGGGTATATCATCAAGTTCTACATCAACTGCTAACCATTATGGTGGTTCGGGAACTCAACAACCTACTATAAATAGTTTTAGTGCTTCGGGAGCTTCTTTTGTAAGTACATCATCAGATGTTGCTGGACAAATTACTTTTACAGCAACATCACCTGGAAAACAAGTTAGTATTAGTTTTTCTACTCCATATTCTATAGCACCATCTGTTTTTGTAACTAAATCTAGCAGTTTTGGTGGAACAGGTAGTTATGATTTGATACATTATGTAACATCAACGGCAAATAGTTTTACCATTTTCTTCAAATCTACTCCTGCAATATCTACAGTGTGTAATTATTTCTATATGGTTATGCAACCATAAAAAATTAATATTTAAAAATAAAAATATAAATATGATTTACAACATACAACCAAAATCAATGACTGCTACTAAAATGAAAGTAGATATAATTCCTCCTTATACATCAGATACTTTTAACACTTACTGGGAGATTATTACACCAAATGGTAAAGTAATAGATAGAGGAAATGCGGCTAGTGATAGTGCAGCAGCATTAGCAGGTGTTCCGGTATATGGTTTATATAGAAATGGTAATGCTGTTCAAATACGTTTAACATAATTAATTTATTATTTTAATATATATGATATGGCAAATTATACATCAAATAGTTTTTTACTACCATTAAATACAGAGGATAAAATTATTCAAATTAGAGATAGATTTAATTTGAATAAATTATCCCTTAATGGACAAAATGTAAAAACCACTTTAGTCATATCAAATATAATTAAAATAGATACATTAGATCAAATTATTCAATTAGATTTTGTTTCAAACAATGATGCTAAAATAGCACTATCTTTATTACAATCTCAAATTGATACAATTAGATTAAATTTTCCTAATCAGTCAGGATCGGTTGGTCCTATTGGACCAACCGGACCACAAGGTATTCAAGGTCCAACAGGTTCAGGAACTACATTAAATGGAACAGGGTTTGTTAAAGCAACAGGAACTACAATTAGTTATGATAATTCAGTTTATTTAACTACTACAACTGCTTCTGCTACTTATTTAACAATTGCTTCTGCTTCAACAACATATACTACAATAGCAAGTTATTCTATAACTTCAAGAAGTGTGGTGATAGATCAACCTACTTATCCACTAACATTACCAATAGCACAATTAGGAAGTAATATACAACTTTTATCTATTACTGGAACTACATTAGGTGTTGGATCAACACTTGATTTTAATTTAGAAAGAAGATCATCATCTACACTTAATTCTACAGGAACATCTATTTTACCGAGTAATTTATCAGCAACTAATACTGGAACTTTTACATCAACTTTAAGTTTAACAAACTTAAATAATAATGATTTTATTGTATTCGTCTCAAGTAGTTATTCGGGACCTCCAAATCAATTAGTGATTTTAATAAAATATAAAATAACATAATAATATGCCAATTTACGTAACAACTTTACCACAAACAATTTTACCAACTAAATCCATAACAATTCAGGATTTGATAACTACATTACCAGATAGTATTACATACTCAATAAATATATGGGTAGATGATAAATTAGCACAATATGGTAGATCTGCTGATAATTTAATTTTTATTACTGATGATAATCAAATAACAAATGAAAAAAGGCAATACTTTTCAAGTTTAGTTAATTCATTAGGAATTGCAGGAACATTATCTAATTCTTGGAAAAGAAATAGTATATCAAAAGTTCAATTATATTCAAATGGTAATTTAATTTTTGATAAAACCACTATGTCTTATAAACAACTACCAACCCCAATTCCAACTTTGCCAGTATTAACAATACAAGAAGTATTAAACTTATTACCAAAAACTATACAATGGAATTATACAATGTATTTAACAGGTGGATTAGTTAAAAATGGTTGGAGTAATCACGATGCGGATATAATCATATTTGATGAAATACAAAATGGAACAACTGAATTATTAGAAATGAAAAAATATTTTACTAATATTTTAGGATGGAATATGGATATGGGGCAAAAAGTAATGGAAGCAAGGGAACCAGTATATCTTTACAAGATATATGAAAATGGTTTATTACAAATAAATAATTAATTATGGCAACATATACAGCAACATTTTATTCATATCAAGCAACATTTATAGATAGTGGTAATCCAGATTATATTTATGTTCAAGACCCTAATCATAGTTCCAATTATTGTATAATCGGAAATAATACAAACGATCAATCAACAACATACGATCAAAGTGGGGCAGAATGTGTATCTTTATACTCTTGGCATATAACCATACCAACAAATGCTTTTAATATATCGGCTACTGTATCTTTAAATGAGTTTTATAATTTTGGTGAAACAATAGGTGTTTATGGACCAGGTATTACGATGTTAAATTCAGGTTCTTTTGATGCTACTGTTACAACTTGGAATAACCAACCATCAATAGATACTGTTGTAGCAACAAATCCATCTTATCAAGTTGGATCAATAGATTTTTCTATAACTTTGGAAGAAGGTGCTTATGGCTTAGATAAAGCATTTGCTTTAAATACGGATGTAGCTAGTAGTTCTATTAATATATCATCACCTTCTGGGTGGGGGGCATTTCTTAATAGTGTTGGGGTAATAAATGTAAGTTATCAAACACCAGATTCAAGAAGAAGAATTATTACATGGTAATTTTAATATATAAAAAAAATAAATATAAATATGATTTACAACATACAACCAAAATCAATGACTGCTACTAAAATGAAAGTAGATATAATCCCTCCTTATACATCAGATACTTTTAACACTTACTGGGAGATTATTACACCAAATGGTAAAGTAATAGACAGAGGGAACATGCCAGTTCCAATACAATATATGCCACTTTTTGTTAGTGTTATTCAAAATATTAATGAAAATGGAGATGTAGTAGGAGATACATTAAGGGCGGAATTAAATGCTATTTTATCTGATCCAAGTATAGCCTTACCTTTAGCAGATTTACCTATTAGCGGAACGCAATCATCTGATAATTCAGGTGGAACGCAATCAGGTAGTTAAAAACTAATTTTTTTCTATGAGTAAGTTATTAACATCTATACTTTTATTTTTTATAGCTATATTAATTTTTATAGTAGTATTACCATTTGGGGTTTTATACCAAATTATTAAAATTTTTTCTACAAAAGAAAGAAATGGTTATTTTTCTGATTATTTTTTCAAAATAGCACAATGTATAGATCAATTAGGTAATGTGGTAAATAGACAATTATTTAATGATGTTTTAATAACTCCTACATCAAAAAATGCGTTTGGTAATAACCAAGAAACTATTAGTTCAGTTATAGGAAAAAATTTAGAAGATAATACATTATCTAAAACAGGGATTTGGTTGAACAAGATACTTAATCTTATCCAACCAAATCACTCTGTTATTTCAATAGAAGATAATGTAAATTATCCAACTGGTACAAGTGGTTTATAATAAACTTATCAACCAAATAACTACAACTAAAGTAAAAACTATTTCTGCATACCAAAGTAAACTTGGTAAGAAAAGACTTATTAGCAAAAATATTGCTGCGATTTTAATTACTGTTCTTATCATAAAATTTTATTTATTCTTTTTTCACGTCTTAAAGCAGCATCTACATAACCATCTGACTTAAGTAAGAAATCTTTCTTTTCTTGTTTTTTTAATTTTTCTTCATATTTTTTATCTAAAACTTCTTTAAAATTTAATAAAAGTTGTTTTTCACTTGAAACTTCAGCGAATCTTACTCTATAAATTTCATCTTTAACTAAAATTTTATCATCATATAAAGAATAGTATTCACCTTTTATATCAACATAAAATTCTCCACATTTATGATAAATGGATTTACCTAACTTAGGGTGAAATAAAAAATATCCAGGTTCATTACAAGGGATGATTATACTAATTGCAATTAGTATAACGTCTAATACGGTCATTAAAGCCCCACCTCCTGAATTTTGTAAATTAAGTAGGTGTATAGTATACCATACACTTAATCCTATTAAGGAAATATTAGCTATTATAGCTAATATTTTCATTGTTTGCTTAAAAATCTTCATATCTTACCAAATAAATAAAGGGACTATCCAAATAGGGTTTACATAAAAAGGATCGTAATAATACGGTTCATAATATGAAATAGTTTCATATTCTTCAACAATTGTTTCTTCAACAACTTCTTCATAAGTTGAAGTTTCTAAAACTTCAACTTGTTTTCTTTTATTTTCTTCTTCTAAAAGACTTACCATTAATTCCGTTCCTTGTTTGATAATATCTTCAATAACATCTTGCCCTAATTGTTCGGGAGTTATTGCGGTAGCACAAATGTTTTCAATTTCATCCCAAATCATATCGGATAACATATCAATTTGCCATCCAGTTTTTTGAGTATCGAAACGATTTTCATTTAAAAAAGACATGAATACTACTTCCGCAGGATTTATATTTTTGTACATAGCAACTGCGATTCTAACATCATCAAATCGGCTATCCATTTTATAAAAATTCCATTGTTCATCGGTATTAAAGTCAAAATACCTTGAAAAAGCAAATTCACCTTTTTCTAAATCAACAAATCCGAATACATCGTAGTATCTTAAATACTCACCATAACGTTTCATGAAAATGTCAAAAGTGTCTATACCCTTTTGAGTAATTTGATAGTTTATACCGCTGATTTGAACATAACCTTTGTTCATCAATTCGATAAATAGAGGTTCTAAAAGTCTATCGTCCCCATTTAATATGGTTCTAAACGATGTTCCATTAATTAGTTCATTAAGAAGAATTAATGATTTGTAATTTTTTGAGTCTGTTGCTGTGATATACATTTATTTTATTTTTTTGTTAAAACAAATATACGAAAAATTTTTCAAAAAATTTCAAAAAATTTAGATTGATAATCTTAGTTTATTTACTAAGATTATCAATTTTTTTATTTAATTCAGCATTTTGTAATGTTAGATCATTAACTGTTTTTTCTAAGTTATCTAATTTTTCTAAAAGATTTTTAATTACTACACTATGATATGGAATTACTTGGTCATAGTTCATTGTTAACTGAACTTTATCAGGGCTCATAAATCCTTCTTCATCAATAGTTTTTTCTAATTTATCATTAGGTATTTGTCCTATTAAATGGTCGAAACCTATTTTAGCAACTTGTTGAGCCGAATAACCTGTTTTTAATCCTGTGTCTTCATTATCTTTCCAATTAAATTTAATTGGTTTTATATTATTAACTAATTTAATAGCATCATTTAATTCTATTTCTCCTAATATATTTTTCATTCTTTCATCTGATGTAGCATCAAACTCAGGACATTGAATACGACCACTTGCATATAAACTAAATGGTACTACACCTGAACTCCCGCCTGTACCTGCCCCACTTGTTGATAGATAACCATAACTTGATACAACATAACTTCTTGAAGCATTTATACTAACAAAAGCTGTTATATTAGATGAACCAATACCTATACCAGTTCCTGCTGTACCGCCACTTACAGGAGCTTGTGTTAATAAGTATAAAGGAGCATTATTTGTATTGATCCACATACCTTGATTAGGATTTCTTGAATGTATGTGAAAATTACCATCATCATATATTTGAGAGTTATTAACATTGAATGATAAATAATTAGAAGTACCATCAGTATTTGCAGATGTTGCTACATTCCCACCACCGACATATAATATACCATTATCAGCTACTGATAAAACAGTAGCTGAATATACGCTATTAAGAATTTCTAAACCTCCAACATTATTTACTCTAAAGAATTTATTTGGATTTGTACCACTTCCATAAGTATTAGTAGCTGTTAAGAAATCTAAATAACCTGTGCCACCTTTTGTATTTGTACCAGTAACATTTATTCCTGCTAATATACCACTTGTTATACCATTTATATTTAATGATGCACTAGATACAGATCCTAAATTATTTAATGTTAAACCAGATGATGAAATTAAAGTTGCTAAACTACGAGTTCCACCGTACCATTGGAAACCATCCCCTGCTAAATCTGTGCCAAACCACATTGTTCCAGCATCTATACCAATAGCGTATCCTGTACTAGATGAACTTATATTATCTGCTAATATAAGTTTAGCACCATTACTATAAGTGTTGTAACTAGGAGTTCCTGTTAATAAGTTATTAAATTTAATATAAGGAGAAGATGCAGTTGATGTGAAAATTAAATTACCTGTGATTGAAGATGTTCCAACTACTTGTAATTTAGTACCATTATCAGAAGCAGTTCCTATTAAAACATTACCGTTTGTTTTAACAATTTTTAATTCTACTGTACTACCATCAGGGGTTATGATAAAATCTTTTGTATGATATAAATAAACTTTATCTTGTAAATTTGTTCCTGAATAAGCACTACCAGCGTAACCAAAAGCACCTGTATTATTACTTGAACTATCATAAAAATTAACTGCTGCAACTCCTTGTGTATTTAAATTTTGTACAAATATTGGTGAAGAAGCAGCACCATTTACAATAAAGTTTGCTTGTGCGTTAAAATATGAAGTTCCTGCTACTTGTAATTTATATGTAGATGATGTAGCAGAAGAAGTATATCCTAAACTAAGATTTCCGTATATTTGAGAATATAATGAACTTGTATTACCAATTGTTATAGTATTTGAACCATTACCAACTGCTGAATAACCAATAACAATTTCATTTGTATCATTACTTGCTAATGGGTAAGCACTTGAACCTATAATAATACTATTATTAATAACTGTATTACTTATTGTTCCTCCTGATGTTAAAACACCTGAATTATATCCAATAGCAACATTATTAGATCCTGTTGTATTTGATTGTAAAGCAGCATTACCAAATATAACATTAGAACCACCTCCAGTATTACTTTGTCCTGCTTGAGCACCAACTGCGGTATTTCTACCATTTGTAGCGTTTATTAAACAAGCATAACCAACAGCAACATTATACCCTCCAGTCATTTTTTGTAATGCTTGAGCACCTACCGCTGTATTAAATGATGTATTTGTGGGTTGTAAAGTTTGATACCCAATTGATACATTATATGTTCCTATTGTGTTTGAACCAAAAGCAGATGCTCCTAAAACCGTATTAGAAACTGTATTACCAGAACCTAAACCTAAAACAACTCCATTAACATTACCTAATGTATCAATATTAAACACTGACAAATGAGTTCCTGCTCCATTAGCAGCAGTATTTGTACCTAAATCAATTAAATAGTTTGTTGCAGTTGATAATGTACCAACTGATTGTAAATAAGGAGAAATCCAAATACCTCTAAAATTAGCAGTATTAGTTTGATTTATTGTTGGTATAATTGTTAATGAATTTTGAATACCACTAGAAACTGATAATACTGGTGATAAACCTAATATTGATCCCGCAAGTGCTGAAGTAAATCCAATATTTAATGCTCCAATTAATTGTGTTGAACCTACTGAAAGTTTAGTTTGAGTATTTTGTATAAAGTTTATATTTCTAGCACTACCAGTACCACCTTGTTCTGTAGATATATTAAAAGCATTACTATTCCAATATATTCTGGCTTTTTCATAGTTAGTAGTTTGATCTGCTGTATTATAAAATGTATAACCATAAGTAGCACTAATAGGTGTTACTATATTACCTGATATATCAACTGTAAATACTGATGAATGAGATCCACCACCATTAGCGGATGAGTTAGTTCCTACATCAATTAAATAGTTTGTAGTTGAACTTGTACCTACAGATTGTAGATATGGAGAAATCCATATACCTTTCCAATAACCATTAGATGATTGGTTAATTGTAGGTAATAATGCTATAGAATTTTGATTACCTGTTGATGATTGTAATACTGGATTTGAACCAATAATAGAACCATTGGCTGCTGTTGAATAATAATAATTGAATGCTCCTGTTGTTGTATTTCCATTAATTGTAAATTTAACACCAGTACCAAATTGAAGAATTAAAGACCTAACTGTAGCAGTACCACCTGCTTCGCTTAATATATTAAATGTATTATTAGTCCAATATAATCTAGTTCTTTCATAGTTAGTAGTTTGATCTAATGTATTATAGTATACAATACCTGTTGAGGTTGAAGGTAATGTAAGTGTATGTGTTGGTGTAGTTGTACCTATACCAACATTACCCGATACGTACAACCCAGCTGTGCTTAAAGTAGATCCAAAAGTACCCAATTGTGAATATATATTTGACCATTGATAAGAACTTCCTCCTAATGTATAAGAGTTATTTGTAGTAGGAACTATATTTCCAGCAGTTTGTAAAATTCCTGCTGAATTATCAGTTGTTCCTGCACCAAGTATTAAATTAGTTCCATTATATACAAAATTAGCATATGCTGTAATTGAACTAGAACTACCATTTGATACTATTACTGAGTATGTAGATGGATTTGTTATTGTAACACCAGGACCAGTAGCACCCGTTGAACCTGTTGCACCTTGAGGTCCAGTTGATCCTGTAGCACCTGTAGATCCTGTTGGACCTTGACTACCCTGACTACCTGTAGCACCAGTTGAACCAGTAACTCCTTGAATACCTTGACTACCTGTTGCTCCTGTAGAACCTGTTGGACCTTGAATACCTTGAATACCTTGACTACCCGTAGCACCTGTTGATCCTGTTGGACCTTGAATACCTTGAATACCTGTTGCTCCTGTAGAACCTGTTGGACCTTGAATACCTTGACTTCCTGTTGGTCCTATAGAACCAGTTGGTCCTTGAATACCTTGAATACCTTGACTTCCTGTTGGTCCTGTAGAACCTGTTGGTCCTTGAATACCTTGACTACCTGTAGCACCTGTAGATCCTGTTGGACCTTGAATACCTTGACTACCTGTAGCGCCTGTAGATCCTGTTGGACCTTGACTACCTTGACTACCCGTAGCACCTGTTGAACCTGTCGGACCTTGAATACCTTGAATACCTTGAATACCTTGAATACCTTGACTTCCTGTAGCACCAGTTGAACCAGTAACCCCTTGAATACCCTGAATACCTTGACTTCCTGTAGCACCAGTTGAACCAGTAACCCCTTGAATACCCTGAATACCCTGAATACCATCAGCACCAGTTGAACCTGTCGGACCTTGAATACCTTGAATACCTTGACTTCCTGTAGCACCAGTTGAACCAGTAACCCCTTGAATACCCTGAATACCCTGAATACCATCAGCACCTGTAGCACCCATTGATCCTGTAGCACCTCTTATACCTTGAATACCTTGACTTCCTTGGAACCCTTGGATTCCTTGAGGACCTGTCGCACCAGTTGGTCCTGTTGGTCCTTGAATACCTTGAATACCTTGACTTCCTGTTGCTCCTGTAGAACCAGTTGGTCCTTGAGCTCCTGTAGCACCGAATCCTCCAGATATATTTATATTTCCATTAGAACTAGCAGTTATACCATTAACTGATAAAACAACATATTCTCCGTTAGATTGAGCAGAACCATCAGGATTAATTACAAAATTGCCAAAATTAGCAGATCCATCAGGATGTAAATTCCAATTAACAGCTTGTGAAAATGTAGCATCTCCCCAATATTCTCCTGTTTCTATAAAATAAACTACACTACCCGTTCCACTACTATTTTGACCACCTTGTGCTAATAAATCCCACTCTGATTGACTTATACCTGGAGCATTTTGTGGATTATTTGTTAAACATATATAACTACTTCCATTATAATTAACCGCATCATAACTAACGTAATACATACTTTGTGTCCAACTACCCATCCACATTAAAGATACTCCAGGCGTACCTGTAGCACCTTGAGGTCCAGTTGGACCTATACCACCACTACCTGATCCACCACTACCTATATTAAGTAAATTACCTAAACCATCGTAATATAAACCATCTACTACTTGAACTAATCTTTGAAAAGTTGATGAAACACTAAATCCATATAAACTATTATTCATAAACCATCTATTATTTTAACTAATTTTTTAAATGTTGATTAAAAACTAAACCTATTAAACTATTTTAATAAATGTCAAATAGTTTATGAACTACCTAAAAAATTAATTTAGGCATTTATCCTAACCAAAGGTTAGGATAACTTTTTAGACATTTCATAGATTGTGCCATCTATAGATGGTCTTATTTGATCTCCATGTCTGTAATCGTCAGTCCCTGACGATATTATTTTAAACCCTTCTTGTTTTATATTAGTAGCGGCGTTAAAATCTCTATCATGTTTAGTTTTACAAGAAGGGCAAGTCCATTCACGTAAATCTAATTTTAGATTTTGATTAATATACCCACATTTACTACATGTCTTGGATGAAGGAAAGAATCTATCAATTTTAATAACTTGTTTATCATTCCATGTTGCTTTATATTCAAGAAAATTAATAAACATGCCCCAAGAGCAATCCTGAATATGTTTAGATAATTTATGATTTTTAATCATTCCTTTAATGTTGAGGTCTTCAAGAAATATAGTATCATAATTTTTAATTAAATCAGTAGAAACTTTATGTAAATTATCTTTACGAGAATTGGTTATCTTCTTATAAATCTTAGCTACCTTTAAGCGTTGTTTGTTATATCTATTACTTCCTTTAATTTTTCTACTTAAATGTTGTTGATTTACTTTTAATTTAGTAGAATATTTTTTAGTATATCTATTATTTTTATATTTAAACCCATCAGAAGTTATAACAAAATCTTTAATTCCTAAATCTATACCCACAAATAATCCTGTCTTTTCTAATTTCTTATGGGTAGTTTCTACTAAAATTGAAACAAAATATTCATTAGTTGGTGTTTTAGATATAGTGCATTGTCTTATCTCTCCATTAAACTTTCTATCTTGAATCATTTTTATACCTTCCTTGAATTTAGGAATATTTAGATATGATTTTTCAACAGAAATATATTGTGGAATATGAAAGGAATTTTTATCATGCTTAGACTTAAATTTAGGAAAACTAGTTCTACCTTTAAAAAATCCATTATATGCTCCCTCTAAATGTTTTAATGAATGTTGAAGTGAAGCTGTTAAAACTTCTTTTAAGAAAAAAAATTCTTCTTTTTTCTTTAAAAATGTTAAGTCTTTAGCGTTATCTAAATAATTTAGAGATTGCTTATTAATTTCATATTCTTTTTTTCTTTCATTTAAATAATGATTATATATAAATCTAACACAACCAAAGTGCTTATTCAACAAAATGGTTTGTTCTTGATTTGGTAATAATTTATATTTGAAACTTTTTAACAATTTTTATATTCTATAATTTTATATAGTATATATAAAATTATTACTCTCCCTTTATAATATTTTTAATATATACTTTAATGGCAAATAGAATAACTCATAAAAAAATTTATACTAATTGGGAAGATCTTCATATTGATTGGGAACAATTAGATATGACTTGGGATGAAGTTTTTACTATGATAGAAGTAATTTCTAGAGCTGGTGGAAGTGGATGGGGTAGCGAACAATATAAAAACAATCCGTGGAGAAAGATTGTAGAAGAAGTTAAACCTGAAACTGCTAAACATTTTCTAAAAATTATATGTACTGTTAATGGTATTCCTTATGAAAGTGTCAAAGAAAAGAAAATTGAAAATCTAAAAATATCAGTAGATAAGATAGAAAAGACACTAAATGAGAAACTAAAAATTAATATTAAAATTTAATATATAAATTATGAAAAAAGAAGTAATAAATTTTTTAGATTTCATTGCAGATGATAATGAAGTTTATGACAAGTTAGATAAACAAGAAATAATGGATAATTTCTTTATTAAAGAAGATGTAGGTCAAGAAAATACTATTGATGTAAATGAAGAAGAACCTATAAAATATTTAGAAGAACCTATCGAAGAAATTCCTTCAATTCAAGAAGAAGAAAAAGAAGAAAAAGAAGATATTGAAGAATATGAGGATGAAATTGCTCATACAAAAAAACCAATACAAATGAAAGAAAATAACAATTATAAAATATTCAAAGATAAACCTGAAATGTTTTCTTGTGAAATAACATTAGAAGGTGCTAATTATAAAGAAACACAAGTTAGATTAATACTAGAATCTGATGATTGGAATATTATGTTTAATGGTGAAATTGATAAGAATGGTAAATGTAATATACCGATTAAAAAAATGAATATCTTAGAAGAAGGTACTGTTGGTAAAATAAAATTAGAAGTTATTGCTGAAGATTCTGTTTTTGTGCCTTGGGAAGATGATTTTGAAGTTAAATTATCTAAAAAAGTTAGTGTAAAAATTAACGAAACTAAATCTAATCCAAAAATACCAAATAACAAAACAGAAGTTAGTGTAAAAATTAAAAAATAAAAATGAAATTATTAAAAAAATTAACTAATTTTAATGAAAAGTTAGGAACTATTCTGTCAGATGGATTGAGTTCAATGCAAATGTTTTATATAGTAACTTTATGTGTAGTTATACCTTTATTATTTCAACGACCATCTACTCTTATAGAATGGATTCAGTATTTAAGTACTGCTATTTTACAAGCTGTTGCTTTACCTCTTTTAGGTTTTACCACTAAAAAAAGTGGGGATGCACAAGAAAAAGTAATTAAAGAATCACATGATCTTCTTCTTAATGAATTTGAAGAATTAAAAGATACTCACGATATTTTACTAAAAGAAATTCAAGAAAGAACAAAACATAGTGATGAACAACTTCTAATGATGGAACAAGTGAAAGAAATTCACGAATATATTCACAATTTAGAAAAACGTAAAAAATGATATACCTACCCCCAGTAAATGTAAAGTTAAGAGACTTAAGTAAGAAAAGTGTATTCTTAGCAGGAACAATTGAAGTTGATAACGCTAATTCGTATGATTGGCAAGAAGATTTAGCAAATTATTTTAATGAGTTAAATTTTGAAGTATTTAATCCAAGAAGAAAAGCTTGGGACTCATCATGGGCAATGACCTTTGAAAATTCTAATTTTAATCACCAAGTTAATTGGGAATTAGATTCCTTAAAAGAAGCAGATTTAATTATTATGAATTTTCTCCCATTAACTATATCGCCTATAAGTTTATTAGAATTTGGTAAATATTCCTCAAGTGGTAAAATGTTAGTAGTTTGTCCAAAGACTTTTAGTAGAAGAGGAAATGTAGAAATAGAATGTTATAGAGAAAATATTCCTATGTTTGAAACAGTTGAGGATTTGAAGAATTATATATCTTCAAGAATAGGAAGTGATTCTATAATTTGATCAAATGGATCAACTAAAGACTTTAGTTCTAACATTAGTTGTAGATAATCATCATCTTCATTAATAGAATAACCTAATTTTATTTCTAAATCATCAGGAACTGTTAATAACATATATTCGTTATCATAATAGTATAAGGAATCATAGTAAATATCTTCAAATTTAATTGAAATATTTACTATGATTCCTTTTTCATATCTTCCTTTATAAAATAAAATTATAGGTTCAAATTTACACATCTAAAGCTTCAAATACTTTTTCTCTATCAAACTGAGTTTTGTTAATTAAAAATCCACCATAATATAATGTATTAAAAATAAAAGTATAATTAATAGGATTATTATGTGGAATAGAACGAAATTCTCCTAATAATTCATGATATAATCCTTGAATAAATTTTTTGTCTATATCATTTTGCATAGAAAATAATTTTTCAATATTGAATATATAATCTTCTAATTTTATCATATTAAAAATGTTAATTTTTTAATTCTATTATCCAAATCAGTAAAAATCACACTAATTTTCTCTAATTTAGAGATTTCTTTTGCTTCGCCAGTTACTTCATTGATAATCACATCTTTTCTATATTCAGGCTCAAGACTTGGTCTTTCTCCTAAAAAACGTCTCATATCTTCTTCGATAACTTTATAATTCCAATTGGCTTTCCAATTTACTTTTGAGATATAATCTCTAATTGCCATTTCTTTCATACTCTTATATATTTTTTATCCCTCCGTTTCCTTGTATAAATAGATTATTATCTTCTAAAAGTTGTAAATTATTTTCTGTTTTTTGACATAACTCAGTAAATAAACCAACTTCTTCATCACTAAGAATAAACCATTCATTTAATACATTATTTTTTTTAAAATATGAATGTAAAGAATTTTCAACTTTAGAAGCCCATTTTGATTGAAAACTATTAACTATACTTATTTTATATGGATTTCCTGTTTGTAATGCACGTAATCTTACAGAAATATCATTTTTTGTTATTCCAATTTTATATATTTTTATATCATCAATAATAGCTGTTAGTAAGTATATATTTGATTTTTTCATCGTTGAAAAAAATTTTTTTTTAGAATAATTATTCTTATATTTACATAAATAAAAAAAATATGTATAAACTATTCTATTCACCTATTTTAAGAACTTTCTTTCAAAAGTTGACAGAAAATAAAATTTCTCAAGAAATTCTTAATAAAGAAAATTCTTTAATTGATATTAATATGACCTGTATTGAGTTAGATACAGAAGGATATTTGTCATTTTCTCCCGCAGATAAAGTTGAAAAAATATTAAAAGATCAAAGAAGACGAGACTTAAATGATTGGGATTCTTTAGAAAATTTTTGGTATCACGATATGAGTAATTCAGATTCAACTTATGGAATATGGACAAAATCAAGAAACCAATTAAAAATTGGAAGATTTATCAATCAACTATTCCCTGATAAATACACTACTAAAGAAGTAGAAGATTTTGTTAATTTAGTAAAATCTAAACAAAATATTAATGATGAGTTTCAGTTAATTAGTGGTGAAGATATTCGTTATTGGTATAACGACTATAAATATTATAGTAATTGTGGAGATTTAGGAAACTCGTGTATGAAAAAAGAGGTATGTCAACCTTTCTTTAATATTTATGTTAAAAACCCTAAATGTCAGATGCTTATCTTAAAAAGAGATAATTTATTAGTTGGTCGTGCCCTTATATGGCATATTGACTATGCAGGTGATGAATTTAGTTTTGAATATATGATGGATAGGGTTTATACCAATAAACCAAGTGATATTCTAAAATTTCATGAGTATGCTAAAGAAAATGGTTGGGCTAGAAAATATAAGAATAGTTATTCTGATGAATTTTCATTTGTAGTAAATGAAAAAAGATATGACGCAAAAGTCGGTTTTCAATTAGAAATAAATGAATATGATTCATACCCGTATGTTGATACATTTAAGTTTTATAATCCTACAACAGGTATAATTCAAAATTATGCTCCTGATGAGAGGGGTTATTATAAATTAGAAAGTACTAATGGTTCATATACAAAATGGCAATTAAGGAAACATTCTGATTATTATCAAACTACAATAGCAGAAAGTGATGCTATATGGAGTGATAGATTACAAGATTGGTTATATAGAGATGATACTATAGAAGTTTCTGTAGGTTCAGAAAGATATAGAGGTATATATCCTGATGATCATGATGATATTAGATTTGACCCTTATATAAGTAAATATGTTCATAATAATGATTGTGTATATAGTGAATATTATGGTGAATATATTTTCAAAGAAAATGCTGAAAAAGCTTATATAATCAATTCTAAATATGAAGTTAGAAGAGTTGATTGGGTATGTAAAATTAATCTTAAGAGTGCTCAATTTATTGAAGAAATTACTAATGAAAAATTCATTGAACTTAAACCAACATTAGACCCTGCTATTAAATTAGCGATAATAACAAGATATGATTAATAGAATTATTATTAGAAGCTCTGAACGAATTATTTTAGATATACCTATCGTTGAGTTCGATATTTTTGAAAAAGATATTGAACTCAAAAGATATTCTAATTTATTGGAATTAACTCTTAATTATAAAGATGGTGGTGATTTAATACATTGGTATGATAATACTCCTTCATATAGAACGGAATTAATATTATATTCTCTTGAAAAAGTAGAATGTATTTATATAACAAGATTTACTATAGAACAAACATCTTTATATGATGATTTATTTCATATAAAGATGCACTATAGAGATTTTTTAGACACTAATTTATCAATTATTCCTGAGTTAAAAAGCTTGTATAGAGATATACAAATTAATAAAATATTAAATGATGTATAATAAAATTTTGATTTTAGATAATGGTGTAATTTATCCAATTTATTCTTATAAAATAATAAGTTATCATGATGTTGGAGATAAAAATCATATGTTATATTTTCAACATGAACTAAATATAATAGTAGATACTATTAAAGTTAATATGGATTTACTAAGAGATCTTAATAGATTAAATTATGAAGATACTACAATAGTCTTATTTAATGAGGATGATATAAAGTGTTTAGTTTTAAGTAAAACATATTTAAAACATATTAATAATAAAAGTAATATTACTATTCTTATATTTGATGTAGTTAGGATGAATGAAACAGACGTTTATCAAATAGAGAGTTTAAAATATATTGCAAGGGACTTAAAAATTAAAAGCATCTTAGATAGTTAAGATGCTTTTAATTTTGTATATATTTTATATACTTTATGGGCATATTGTTCATGAAATTTAAAAACATTGTTTTCTAAAATACGGATATAAATATAATTTCCATCATAGTAAACACTACTAAGTGGGATTTTCATTAAAAATGAAAATTCTTTTTGAAAAGTTAAAATATTATTAAATTTTAATTTGAATATATCTAAAAATTCACTACTAGACATAGAAGTTATATAAGATTCATTTTTTAATTTAATTTCGAAATTTTTAATATCTTCTACATCTATTTTTGTTAAACCATTTTTTTCATAAACTTCTTCTTTAAATTTTTCTAAAAAAATAATAATTGATTCTTCTAAATTGATACTATCATATTCTTTTTCTAAATTAAATGTTAAGAAATAACATTGATAATTTGAATATTGATATAACTTAACTGAGTAATTACAATTAATTTCAATCTTATCGTTGAATTTTAAAATTTTAAATTTTAAAAATGAAAAAAATTGATCATTATTTTTATACTCTATTTCATATTCATCTTTTTTGAGGCTTATTTTTGACTTAAATATAGGAAAATTACCAATATCAGGGTATCCACATTTTTTTATCCATTCTTTCCAATCTTCTGTTTTTATATATTTATCTATTAATATATCAAATTCATAATCTGTTAGTTTATTTTTTTTCTTCTTTTGTAAGAAAATTCTATCCTCAATTTTCTTTTTTCTTTTAACTTCATCAGGATCATTTAATTCAAAATCTTTTTTAGAAGCATCTAGACCTTTATTTACAATTAAAGACATATATCTATTAACTTTTTCTGGTAATTTCTGTCTAACTATATCTAAAAATTCTTTACCTTCCTCAGAAGTTAATTCCTCTCTACTTTCATTATATGTTTTAATATATTTCATTACTTATTAGCTATTTTTTTATACATTTTATATACATTATTGGCATATTGTTCGTGTATTTGGATTAATTCAGTTCCATGATCAAACTTAGCATATAAAAATATTGTACTCTCTTTATCACTATAATAACAAGTTAAGTATTTTATATTTTTTAAAAATTTTAATTCATCAGGAAGATCATTTGTATAATTTGGATTATCAGATATTTCTCTAACTTTTTGTACCCCATCTTTACTTAAATAAACAGGATATTTTTTAGTATCATAAAGTAACATCATTAATTGTTCTAAATTATCAACATCCTTTTTTGTTCCTATAAAAGGGGTTGATAAAATTTCTCTATGTGAATTAATAAAGAAATCTTTTATATTATCATAAATATCAAAATTATTTTTAGTAAATTCTACTTGAATAAAACTTTGATATAATGTATATCCATTATATAATATATTAAAATTTAAGAGATTTTCAAATAAATTCATCGCATTAAATTTAGACATATTTATTGTTAATCTTGAATCTTTATCTCCTTGATAAGTAATTTTTAACCAAAATTCATTAGTAGGAGTTTTAAGTGCTATATCTGTAGTAAAATTTAATTCAACTCCATTTGACTTAAAATAATCATAAAAATCTTTATTAAGTAGATATATTTTTGCTAATTCTTCAATGCTCTCTTTATTTACTTCTCTACTTTCAAATAATTTATATTTAGTTATTAAATTCATTATCAACTTCTTTTTTTATCCTATCATAGATTTTTTTCAACTTATAAATATATTGTTCATGAACTATAAAAGTTCTATTAAATTTTGAAAAGTATAATTTTATATTATTTCCATAAGCATAAGACCAAGGATTAGAAGTTTTTAAAACATTATCATCCCATCCAATTAATTTATAATCTTTTTTATTAGGATAATAATTTAATTCAGTTACATCTTGTATATACATAGTTTTTGAAAATTCTTCAATTTTTTTGATAAACTCATTACAAATAACTATTTCTTTAATACTAAGATGTTCTGGACCATATTTAAAAACATTTTCTTTAATTTTTTCCTTTAAACTTTGTTTTATTTGAGTAATAAGAGTTTTATCTTGTTTATCTTTATAAATTTTACCTATTTTTGTTGACTTAAATATATCATCTCCTCCATAAGCATTATATATGCTATTAGAATGATATATTACGGATGAAGTTTTTAATAGATTTTTATCTTCTTTAAACTCCACATTTATATATAAATAAACTTTAAAATAAGGCATTTTACTAGAAAAATCACGAATATTAAAATTTATAGTGGTTATTACACCTAAATTAGTATTTTCAAATTCATAATGTAATAAATGTTTATCATCTTTTTTATCATAAGAATAATCATATTTAGAAGATAATGGATAAAAAGGATAATAATTATAATCAAAATATTCAATAACTTCTGGAGTAAAAAGTTCTTTCTCCAAAATAGATTTAATAATATCTTCCGTAAGAATCATTGTATTTTGATTTTCAAATAATTTATATTTAGTTATTAAATTCATCTTCTACTTCTTTTTTAATTAATTTATATAATTTAACTATTTTATATAAATATTGCTCATGAATCATAAATTGTTTATGTAATTCTGTATGAGTTTCATTTGAAGAACTCATTTTACTTAAAAAATCATAAACATCACAATAATCAAAATATATCAAATCATTATTTCTTTTTTGGATTCGAAAATTTGTTAAATCTATATTGTTTATCAAATTGTAATATTCTCTATCATTAATATTTATTTTTGTATCTAATGGAGATAAATTAGATTTATATTTTTCTAATATTTTTATTAGTTTTAAATCAATTAAAAATGTTTTAATATTTATAAAATCTATACTACCTTCATCAGTATTTCTTAATTGAGGTCTAAAAAATTTAAGTCTCGTTTTTTCAAACTCCATTTGATTTAGTAATTTATCTTTTCCTATATTTGGTGAAAATATATTAGTAGTTTTATATAAAACTCCCTTTGTATCTTTATCAATTAATCTATATATATCGTAATCATTAGTATGATTTACTTGTATAGACATTGTATAAATTATACTTGCACTAAGTTTATAATCTATTGTATAATTAATTATAGTTTCTGTATTGTTTTTAATAAATTTATAAGTTAATATATATTCACATTTATCAATATCATGATTATATCCTATATTAGGGATAATTGGAAAAAATGGATAATTATATTCATTCATAAAATTTTCTAATCTATCACTATTTAAATGATTACTAAAAAAATTTTTCACTTCTTCTTCTGTTAAAAATTCAGTATAGAGATCTTCAAATAATTTATATTTAAGTATATGTTTCATATACCTATATATAAAAAAACCCCCACAAAAAATGTGGGGGTTTTTAATTTTTAAGTATTCTTATTTCACTTCTTCAAATGGTATGTCTTCAGTAGAAGAATCATCTGTTGGAGTTTCTGTTGTAGCATCTGCTGAATTTTCATTCATTTGGCTATATAATTTTGTACTTATCTTAGTCCAAGTTTCATTTAATGATTCAGTAGCTTTATCTAAAGCATCTACATTTTTCTCTTTATGTAAAGTTTTTAACTCAGCTATTTTTTCATTTAATTCAGTTTTGTCTTCATCAGTCAATTTATCTTCTGATTCTTTAATGAATTTTTCAGTTTGGAAAATTAAAGAATCAGCTGAATTTAACTTATTAATATTCTCTAATTCTTTCTTATCCTTTTCAGCATTATCAGTAGCTTCTTGTTTCATTCTTTCAATATCTTCTTTAGATAAAGAACCACCACCTTCAATTCTTATTGAATTTTGTTTACCAGTTTTTTCATCTTTAGCACTTACTGAAATAATACCGTTAGAATCTACATCTATACTTACTGATATTTTAGGCACACCACGAGGAGCTAATTCAACACCTTCCATCACAAATCTACCCAAACTCTTATTATCTTTTGACATAGCTCTTTCACCTTGTAATATATGAATATCTACTGATGTTTGAGAATCAGATGCTGTACTAAAAGTTTCTGATTTTCTTGTAGGAATTGTAGTATTTGCTTCAATTAATTTAGTAAATACACCACCCATAGTTTCAATACCAATTGATAATGGAATAACATCTAATAATAGAATATCATTCACTTGACCTGAAAGAACACCACCTTGTTTAGTAGCACCTGTTGATACACAAGTATCAGGGTTTAATGATTTATTTGGTTTTTTGTTGAAAACCGCTTCTAATCTTTCTTGAACTAATGGAACACGAGTTGAACCACCAACTAAAAGAATGTCATTAATATCTGCAAGTTGTAATCCAGATGATTTTAATGAACTTTTTGCTTTTTCAATTACTCTTTCTACAATTGGTTCAATCATTTGATCCAATTTAGAACGACTTAATTGTTTAACTAAGTGTTTAGGAACACTATCAATTGCTGTGATATAAGGTAAGTTAATATCAGCAATAGCAGAACTTGATAGTTCTATTTTACATTTTTCAGCAGCTTCATATAATCTTGAATATGCCATAGGATCTTTTCTTAAATCAGTTGCTTCATCTTTTTGGAACTCATCAGCTAACCAATTAACAATTTTTTCATCAATTAAAGACCCACCTAAATCTAAATCACCATCAGTTGATTTGATTTCAAATACACCATCAGCCACGTCTACAACAGATACATCTAATGTACAACCACCAAAATCCACAACCATGTATTTCTTTTCAGATTGTGCATCTACATTTAGAATAGCAGATGTAGGTTCAGCGATTACACGTTCTACTGTTAGACCAGCGATTTCACCAGCGATTCTTGTTGAATCTCTTTCATCACTATTAAAGTGAGCAGGTACTGTAATTACTACTCTACTTACTTCTTGTCCTAAGAAATCTTCTGCTGATTTTTTCATTTTTTGAATAATCATTGCGGAAATTTCTTCGGGAGTATAGATTCTGTCGTCTATCTGAACTGCGGCTTTTCCTCCGTTATCTACTATTTTGTATGGTCTTTTTAAGTGTTTAACTTGTTCGTAAGTCTTACCCATTAAACGCTTAATGTTAAAAATAGTTTTTTCCGGATTAACAGCTGCTTGTCTTTTAGCCGCTTCGCCTACTTTAATACCATCTTTGGTAAATGCTACATAAGAAGGAGTAGTCATACCACCTTCTGCATTAGGAATAATTTTGATTTCGTTCCCTTCATAAATGGAAATGGCTGAATTATACGAACCAAGATCCAAACCTACAATTTTTTTTGTACTCATACTTTTTACTTATTTTTATTTTTTATTTAATTTATACAAATATAATAATTATTATTCATATAAAAAAATTTATTTAAGTTTATCAAAAAGTATGCCAAAAATTATATTAATATTTTATTGATATTTTCATCTCTATTACAAGCCATTATTTCTTCTTCTGAGAATTCTATTTTAGTTAAATGTATATAAGCATTTTCTAAATTAAAAATTTTTAATAAATTTTCAAAAACTCTAATATAATAATTTATTTTTTTTAATTCTAGATTATTATCTAGATTCTCAAATAAATTATTATAACATTTATCTGAGAGCTTTTCAAACTCTATATTTAATTCTTGTAATTTTTTTAATACAAAATCAACATTTTCATTTAACATAAACTCTTTTAATATTTCCTCAGTATATTTTGTATATCTAAGCCTAGAAAGATCATCTGTAATAGGTTTGCCAGAATAAGACATATTATATGCAACATCTTTTATACAACTTTTTTTTCTTTTATCAGCATCTTTATACAAAAAATCTAATTTACTTTTTATTAATTCTTCTTTCATTTAAATATTTTCTAAAATTTTATTTATTTTTTTATCTCTTAACCAATTTTTATAAATAATATAGATTTCATCTACACCCATATTATGTTTATCACATTCATCTAAAATATCCGAGAAATCTTTATTTTCTACCATTTTTAGAATATCATTATAATAATGTTCTAATTCTTTATTAGGTCTACCCATTTAATAATTCATTTATTTTTTCTTCACGTAATTTACTCACATATATAGCTTGAATGTCTTTTATACTTAAATATTTATGTTCATTATTTAATATAAAACTCCAATAGAAATCTAAAAATCCGTAATATTCTTCCCCAAAATAATTGTCTAACCAATCATCCATTGTTAATTCCGCCATAATGTCATTTATTCAAATCATCCAATACATCTATTATATCTGAAAAAAATATTTCTCTCCATTCAGTCTCCTCTTCATTATAATTCCAACCTTCGACAGAAGTTTCATGTGTTTGGTAATATTTTACCATTTCAATATATTCATAATATGTGTCAAAATCTTTTCTATCTAATAGAATATCTTGAACTTCAATATCAAATGTTCTATCTAATTTATCTCCATCCCCTTTAATTAAAACTCTTAAATTAAAATAATCTTTTTTTGGTTTAAATCTTTTTTTTCTTAAGTAGTTAGTAAATTGAATTATATTAATCCATGATTCTGACTTTGGTTTTTTTGTAAATTTTTTTAGATGTTTCATAAATTATCTTGTTATTATATTTTATATATTTTATAAGTGAAAAAGTTATTATTAATATTAAACAATTATTAATAATAATATATAATATATTATGATTATTACTAAGTTTTTACGATTAAAATTAACTGATAGATATAGAAAAATTGGTTATGTAGCTAGTATTGATGGGTTTTATGATTTAAAAATCGAAGATTTATCATTATCATCTAAAAAATATATTTTAGTTAAATGTGATTTTTGTGGAAAAGAAAAAGAAGTTACTTATAAATATTATAATATGAATACTTCAAATCAAGAAAATTTATTTTCTTGTAGTTCTAAATGTGGAAGCATTAAAGCTAAGAAAACTAATTTGGAAAAATTTGGAACTGAGAATGTTTTTCAAAATGATAGTATAAAAGAAAAAATTAAACAAACTAATTTAGAAAAATATGGAGTTGAAAACTATTCTAAAACTGATGAATATAAAGAAAAAGTTAAACAAACAAATTTGAAAAAATTTGGAACAGAAAGTGCTATACAAAATAGTGAAGTAAAAGAAAAAGTTAAACAAACAAATTTGGAAAGATATGGGTGTGAATATGCTTCACAAGCAACTAATTTTAAAGAAAAAGTTAAACAAACAAATTTAGAAAGATACGGATGTGAATATGGATTACAAAATATAGAGATAAAAGAAAAATCTAAACAAACAAAAATAAAAAAATATGATGTTGAATATTCTTCACAGATAGATGGATTTATAGAAAAAGTTAAACAAACAAATTTAAAAAAATATGGTGTAGAATATGCCACGCAAAATCAAAATATTAAAGATAAATCTAAAAAAACAAATTTAAAAAAATATGATGTAGATAATTATAAAAAATCAGAAATCAGTAAATTAAATACTATAATAGGTCAACATCCAAATTATATAAAATATACTGAAAATAAAAGATCTTTATTTAAATGTGATAGTGATAAAGATCATGAATTTGAAATACATTCAGATAATTTTCATGATAGGTTGTCATATAATTTACCACTTTGTACGATTTGTTACCCAATTGGGGATCAAAAAAGTATAAAAGAAAAAATACTTTTAGAATATATTAAATCAATTTATAATGGAGAGATTATTTCAGGATATCGTGATAGTATAGAAATTGATATTTATTTACCTGAATTAAAACTAGGTATAGAATTTAATGGATTATATTGGCATTCTAATAAATTTAGAGAATCTAATTATCATGTTGATAAATTAAATTGGTTTAAATCAAAAAATATAGATATTAAATATATTTATGAAGATGATTTTGATAATAATTTAGACATAATTAAATCTCAAATATCAAATTGGATAGGTAAAACTAAAACTAAAATATATGGTCGTAAATGTCAAATAAAAGAAGTTAATACAAATGAATATCGTGATTTTTTAAATTCAAATCACATTCAAGGTTATGTTCCTGTTAAATTAGTTTATGGACTTTATTATGATAATACTTTAGTTAGTTTAATGTGTTTTGATAAAAAAGAAGGAAGATTAAATATGTCTGAAAATGAGTGGAATTTAAGTAGATTCTGTAATTTATTAAATCATCAAATAATTGGAGGTGCTTCTAAATTATTAAATCACTTTATTAAAATTAATAATCCTTCCAGAATAATAAGTTATGCTGATAAAGATTGGTCATCAGGAAATCTTTATTTTAAATTAGGATTTAAATTAATTAATGAATCTAAACCTGATTATAAATATATTGTTAATGGTGTTAGGATTAATAAACAAAACTTTAATAAAAGCAAATTAGGTAAAATGGGGTATGATATATTGAATTTAACAGAATCTCAAATTATGGAAAATCTAAATATTAATAAAATATATGATTGTGGTAAAATGAAATTTGAAAAAAGTATAGAATAAATTATTCTATACTTTTTTTTCTCTTTTCTTCTAAATATTTTGCCAAATCAGCATAAGTAACTGCTCCAGGATTTTTTACTAAAATATCCGCATTACCTTGTGGTTTAACCACAACTTCCTCTTGAACAGGTATATCTTTTTTAGTTCTAATAGAATAATCTTGATCTACTTTCTTAAGTAAATGACCTACATAAGCATCTATACCAAAATCTTTAATATAATTTGGATTATACTCGTAAATAAATTCTTCATAGTTTTTATAAAATGCTAAAACATTTTCATTGATGCCGCCATCTATATAAAAATGAATATCACCTATTCTACCTTTTTTAGATATAGTAGTTTTGTAAAATGTATTATATGAGGCAGCGAACTCATCATTACCATTAATTTTTCTCATACCGTTAGGATTTGGTAATGTAGCAGAATATCCTAAATCGGTTCTAAATACTGAACTTCTTGCTAAGTCAGTTATTATCTTATTATTTGAAACAACATAATATGGCATAAATAATTTTTTTTATTTATATATTATATATCTTCTAATATCAAAGAAATTTTTAATTCCCTTCTTTTTTGAACAAGTATCTCATTAAATTCTTCATGAGTAAAAATATCATAATAATTACTAAAGTCTATACCTTGCTTTTCTTTAATAAATTCATAATCACTAATTTTACTAAATTCTATTAAAGAATAATATTCTAATTTAGGACTACCATTATGAGAAGATACTATATATGTATCCTCAAACCAAAAAAAATCTCTTCCATATTTATAAATCATCTAATATCTTATTTAGTTTTAATTCTCTTTGTTTACATTTTATAATATTATTCATTTGATTAACATCTACATCAATAATTTTATCAGTATCTTTTAACATAATCCATTCTTTATATCTAAAAATACTAGTATTAGTTATAGATCCTATAACATAGTTTTTTGTTTCCCACAAACTAGTTTCTCTTATGATTGTGTTATTAATATAAAATTTATCATCCTCAAACCAAGAATAAAAATTCTGTATTTTATAATACTCCATAATCTTTTCTATACTTAAATAAAGCAATATCTTTTTCTTTACATTCTAAATCTGTATCAAAATCTAATCCGAAAGTTTCAATTTTTTCATACAAAAAATCAGCATGAGCAGTTTCTTTTGAAGAAACATCTTCAATTCTTCTTGAAGAAGACATATGTGTTAGAGGTTTAATACTTCCCCATGTTGAATAAGCTAATTTAAGAGCTTCTTCCATAGTTTGGTCTTGTGGACCATATTTATAGTGATGTTGGTCAAAACAAATTGGGACTTTTATCTGTTTATAGATAAACTCATATAACATTTTAACTGAATATTGAGATAATTTATCATCATTTTCAATAGTCAATCTTTTTCTAGTATTTTCGTCTAATAGAAAAAAGTTTTCCGTAAATCTTTCAGCAGCTTCTTCTCTCGTAGGTTGAGTAGTATTTATATGTATATTAATTGGATAATACCTAGTAGCATCCAATCCCATCAAATCCATCATTTGAGAATGTTTGTTCAAATCATCAATTGATTTTTCAACAACTGATTCTGTTTCACTTGCCAAAACTGTATAAGGGCCTGGGTGGGCCGATAGCCTAATGGTATTAGTTTTAGCATAATCTCCTATTTTTTTAAGTAAACTACATATCTTAGTATAGTCAGGTAATTCTTCTAAGTTAAATTCACTAAACCAAGGTATCATATCACTTGATAGACGATAAACAAAAATTTTATTTTTGACATTGTATTTAAGAACTTCTAAACAATCAATTAAATTTAATAAAGATAGTTCTGATGCGTAAGGTAACCCTTTTTCTAAGAAAGTTTTACGAATCATACCTCTATTAACTTTTATGAAATCTTTTGGTCTTCTACCTATATTTATACCATTACTTATACAACAATATCCAATAGCCATATTTTTTTAATTTATTTTATTTTATATACAAATATAATAAAAAATTATCAAAAAAACAAAAAAAATATACACACGAATAAGTATATTTTTAATATATAAAAATAAAAATATATGATAGTATATAGAATATTTAATAAAATAAACAACAAATCTTATATAGGGCAATCAATTAATCCTTTTAATGAAAGATATAAAAATGGTAAATGGTGGGTTTATACTCATAATGAGATTTTAAAAAATTCTGTAAATAAAAATGGATTAGAAAATTTTGAAGTAGAGATACTTGAAAATAATATAGCTAATATAGATTTATTAAATGAAAAAGAATGTTATTATGCTGAGTTATATAACTCATATAAACCTTATGGGTATAATATAAGAGGATGTGGAGAAAATAAGTTTATGATGGAAGAACAAAAAATTTCTTTATCTAATATAAGATTAGGAACTGAGTATAAACCTACCAATAAATCAAGTAGTATATATAAAGGAGTTAGTTATCGTAAAAATAAAAAAAGTTGGGTATGTAAATTTGATAATAAAATTATCAAAAAAATAAAATATGCTAATTCAGAAATAGAAGCAGCAGAAATATATGATAAAGTTTGTTTATATTTATATGGGAAAGATTGTTTTATTAACTTTGAAGAAAAAAGACAACTATATTTAGAATTAGATCTAAAAGATTTTTATGAGAATGAATTTTTAGCGGGAAAGAAGAAAAGAACTGAAAATTATTTTAAAGATGATAGTGAATTATTAAATACTATAAAACCTTTAATTTGGAAGATGCCAATCCCAGAAATTTCTAAATTAATAAATATAACGGTTAGACGAATACAATTATGTTTAATAAAACATAATGTAGATAGACCAAAAAATGGGCATTGGCAAAAGAAAATAAATAAGAAAAATGGATAAGAAAATAAGAAAAAATTTTACGATTGATAAAAAAGTATCAGAAGAATTTGTTATTTATTGTAATGAAAATTCAATAAATATGTCTAAGTTGATAGAAAACTTATTAAAAAAGTATTTAGAAGATAAAAAAATAATATATATTAAATGATTAAAAATTTTTTTGATTTTGATTATTATTTATTTTTAGAAAAAAAGCATATTAACGAAGATATTTCTAATATATCAGAATATATTTTTAATAATTATAATTCCGCTACAGTAGGTAAATATATTATAAAGGATAATATACCATTAAAATTAAATATAAACAAAATAAAAATTGAAATAGTTAAATATGATGGTATATTTAACGGTAGTTTAGTAACTAAAGATTGTAATAAAAATTATAATGGTAATTGGGATATATCTATTAAATTAAAAGAAAATTTTAATTTAGGATTAATTATGCATGAAATGAATCATGCTTATGAACTAATTAATATGGGTAAAAATAATGTTGTTAAAAAATTAGATTATTTAAAATCAAAAAACTTTATAAATATAGATGAACAAATAAAAAATTTTATTTATGTAATGTACATAGCTACTGATGAAGAAATAAATTCAAATGTAAATGAAGCATACGGTTATATAAAAGATTTTTTATTTAAAAAATCTTTTACTAAAATCAATCAACAACTATTTATTAATTTAATAAAACAATCACCAAGTTATCAAAAATATTTATATTTAAACCATATAAATATGGATATAATCTTTAATAATTATGATAATAGATTATTAAATAATTTTTTATTTTTTTATGAAAAAAATGAAATTAAATTCAAAGAAATAAGAAAAAAGAATCCTAATTTATTTATTCAAAAATTGATTTTTATTTATAAAACTTTAACTAATGAAATAGATAATTCTGCTTTTTATAAAAGTAATATAAATAATCAAACTTTTACCCCAAAAAGAGATATTGATTATTATAATAATTATTTTAAGAAAAAAGCAGATAGATTAAAAAGAAGACTTCTTGAATTATACACACACTTTTCTTAAATCTGATACAGGTAAAAGTAATCTTTCCTGACCACTTACTCCATTTCCAATATATTCGTGACAAAAAGACTTTCGTCTTTTTATCGCCCAATTTCCCATACTATTATCGTTTTTATCACTTTGATAAATACCATTTTTTGATGTAGGTTTCCATTTTTCAGGATGGGCATTTCTATAATTTCCTAATCCAGGATGAACTGTTTTTGTAAAATACTTATATCCACTATCTTTATAGATAGAAGCAGTCCATTCGGATATAATTGTACCTAATCCTAAACCTTGATATTCGGGAAGAACTACAATTCTACTTTCTCTAACTCCTTTTTTGAAGTATCCAGAAGGTTGTGGTATTACACAATTTATTCCAACAGGTTTATTATTCCAAGTAAATAAAAAGAATTTACAAGATTTAGATACATCTTCTGTTAAGTAATGATGTTTTTTAAAGAAGTCCCAAGTATCATATTCGACTCTATGTGCTTGTAACTCAATGCTTGGGCGTTGCCGAAGACAGTCAGCTCTTTCGATACCGCCTCCTTTTAATGGTGAACAAGTCCAATCAGGTAATAACCATTCTATTATATCAGAATGGCAACTTGCTAAAATAATTTTTTTTCCTGATTTACGAATATACTTTTGTAAGGCAAAACTCATAGCTTTTGCTACATCTCTATCAACAAATGATGTATATTCATCAATTAAAATGATTTCATCTTCTGCTGCGGAAGAAATTAAATAAGCTAATTTAGCTCTATATTGTTCTCCATTACTTAATAAGTTGTAAGGTCTTAGCCAAGCAGGTATTGATGAAAGTCCGATTGACATTAAAACTTTACTAGCTTCTTCTGGTGATAACCATGAAAAATTACTAATTAAAGGTTTATTTTCATCAAAGTTAGCTTCTCTCATACCACCTAAATAATTTAGGATTGTTGATTTACCACTACCTGAACCACCTACTATTAAACCAATAGACCATTCAAATTTATCTAAATCATCTAGATCCATTGGAATTTTTGTGATTGTTTGTTGTTTGTCTTGAATATCAAATGTAGAATATACATAGTCTGTATAATCATCATTTGTTATTGTACTTTTTAATGTTATTGTTTTAAGCATGAAATGTTTTTGAATAAATTATATTAATATATAGAAAATTAATAAATTTGTTATTTTATTCTTATATATTAAGAAGAATATGATTTAATCTTTCTTCTCTATTATATAAGTTTGCAAAATGCTTTAACGAAATATAAGTAGATAAAATATTTGAATATATATTTTCAAAATACAATTTATTTAAATCTAACTTAGATTCATTATTAAATTCATCAAAAAGATATTTAGTTTTGGAAACTTCTTGAGCATTTTTAAATTGCTCAAAAATATTATCATTAAACTCAGTAAAATAATAATAAAGACCTCGATTTCCAAAATTTTCATTTAATGGTATTGTATAATAACCAGCTTCATATTTTGTTGATTTTAGATATAAATAATCGTTATCAAAGAAAAAATAGTAAGGTTCTCCCCGATAATTTAAAAATAATATTACTTTTTTCATAATTAAATATTAATTAAATCAATAACATCATCAATTCCTTCTGTTGCTTTTTTAGCAATCTTATCCCATTTAGAACCTAAATCCAATTCATCACAATTTGGATCTAATACAATACCTCTACTTCTTGGTTGTAATAAATCTATTAAACCTGCCGCAGGATAAACTTGTAAAGAAGTTCCAATAACTACCAATACATCACATTCGCTAATCAATTCAGCTGCTTCTTCTAAATAATGTGGCATTTCTCCGAAAAATACTATATCAGGTCTTATCCCACTACCATCTTCCCCTCTATCAGTTGTTTTGATATTATCATAACCGATATGAAAACTAAATCCTCTATTTATAGTTTTAGCCATAGTTATTTGTCCGTGTAAGTGATAAATGTCATCATCTTTTACACCGGCACGTTCTAAAAAATTATCCACATTTTGTGTAATAATAGAACATGAATTTTTACTATTTTTTATAAAATTAGCAATTTGGATATGAGCATAATTTGGTTGAGAGTTTTTTATTAGAGTTCTATATTCGTTAAAGAAGTTATTAACTAATTCAGGATTTCTGCGAAATCCTTCAATTGTAGCTATATCTTCCACATTATATTTGTTCCAATAACCATCAGCATCTCTAAAAGTTTGAAGCCCTGATTCTGCTGATAATCCAGATCCTGTAAAAAATACTATATTCATATAATTTTATTATTTTTTTATTTTTAAGTTTGTTTAATTAATATATATATTATGAAGATACAAAAATTTTATGAATTTATCAAAGAAAATTTAGGAGAATCTCCTGAAGAATATATTTCAAATGCCTTATTGAAATTACAAAAAAAGGTACAAAATATGTTTAGTACTGAAGAAGAAACTGAAAAAGTTGATTCTTTTGAAGAAAGAGAAAAATCTCTAAAAAAGAAAAAAGGACAAATGTCATTAAAAGACATGGGTCTAACTTTAGCTACTTGTGAAATATCTAAATACTCTTTTACAAGAGATAATCTTAAAATTAAATATTCTGATGATAAGTTTATCTATGATTTAGCTCTTTTCTTTGACTTAAAAGATGCTATTAATGATAATCAAGAAGAAGATTTTGATGATACTAAAATCAAAAAAGTTTATATCAAATTTAAAAAATATAAAAATGATGATACTGTTGATTTAATTGGTGAAATCACAAAAACTATTGATGTAGAAGATTTCAATGAAGATTATCTTATTAAATTAACACTAGATTTTGATAAAGAGTATGGAGGTGAAGACGGAACTTCTAATGATGAATTTTCAATACAAAAATAGGATTCTTAATTAAGAATCCTATTTAATGTAAAATCTCTTTGAATACTATGATTAGTTATTACACAATCTCTCACCTCATAACAAACATGCATAGTTTCTAAATTAATTATTTTATTTATAGAATAAAGACATAAATATCCATTTATACCATTTATATAATATTCATAATCATCTAAAGTATCATAATATGTATGACCTGCTTTTGTTTCGATAACTTCACCAGTATTATATACTACACGAGTAGTTATATAAATTGTTATATAATCTATTTTAGAACCTAATCTATCCCAAAAATCGGTAAACCATAAATCTAATGGTATTTTTTTAACATAATCACTTGTGACTCCTGATGAGTCACAAGTTTTTATTAAATGAACTAATGTATTTAAAGTTAAGTGGTCTACTTTATATAAACCAGTATCCATAGTTAATAATTGTAAGTAATTCATTTTTATTCTTTAATTTTTTCTACTTGTACAAAGTCTAAATCAATATTAGTTCTTTTTCCAAATATAGGGACTGATACTACTAGTTTTTGTTTTTCCTTAAAAACTTCTTCAACCATTCCCTTAAACTCAGCAAATATGCCAGTTTTTATACTAATTTCCTCACCGATAGAAAAAATAAAATAATCTATTTTTTCTTTTTCCTTTTCGGCTACCATGTCTTGGGACATTTTTTTAATTTCAGAATCTTTTAAAGTTAAAAAAACTCCTTGTCTATCTTTTAATAATCCACTATGTCCTGAGATATTTCTAATAATATTTCTCATTTCATCTAAATTATTAGTTTCAATAAATAAATATCCAGGATATAACATTTTATCTTTGTGTAATTGCTTACCATTTTTTGCATAAAATACTTTTTCTATAGGAATTAATGTATTGCAATAAATATTTTGCCTATTCATTTCTATTTGAATTTTATGACTAACTACTCTTTCCTTATTAGTTTGTACTCTTAGAGTATACCATTTTGTTTCCATGTTATTTCATATTTTTTTGTTGGTCTTTATACCATTTTAATTCATCTAAAATCTCATCTAAATGATTAGTGATTAAAAAATCTAAATCATCTTCATGTAAATCTAATTTTATTCTAAGAAATTCTTTATCTTTTTTAGATATTGCTTCTTTTTCTCTTTTCTTACCATCACTTTTATTCCATAAAGTAGGAATATATCGAACATCTTTTAAGTGGTAAAACCAAGCGTCCATTGCGGACGCTTTATTTATATTCTTATTATTTAATAATTGAGCTTGTTTTGGAAAATATCTAGATAATCTTTGATTAAAAACAAAAAATGCTAAACTTTTTGTTTCGTCAGAAATATTAAACCAATTTTTTTTATTTTTAAAAAGGGCATCTCCTATAATTTTAATCGGACTTTCATCAGCCATATATATTATTTTATTTGTGTTTCTATTTTATTAATTATATCTTGTGGAATATTTTCTAAACTTAGATTTATTATTTTATAATTTAATTCTAAATTTTGTTTAATTTTATCAAACTCATTACTCCTAACTAATTTCTTTTTTTCACAAATTAAATCAGCAATATTATCTAAAAAATCATCCGCATTTATATCCACATCACCAAATTCCAATTCATATGTATCATACAAACTTTTAGCTCCTGCTCCACCAATACCTCTACGTTTTCCATTCTTTTCAAGTGCCCATACTGATAATATATTATCACCTGCATCACCTGATATTAATTTAATTACTAAAGATTCTGTTGCGTTAACTTCATTAACTTCATATCTTTCCATGAAAGAAGCAACCATTCCTAAAAATTCACCATCATTAGATAATGTGAATATATCATTGTTTATTGCTGCTGATTTAACTTTATCTAAAAAGATTTGATAGTTTTCAGGTAAAAAGATTTTTTGATTAGTATAAACTTCATTAGACATGATATTAATCCATAATGGATCTAATTCATATTTAATTAATTGTTTAATATCATAATCGTTTGATACGATTAAATTACTAATACCTTCTTTATTTGCAGTTTGAGCAATGTAAGAAATCCAATCATCACCTTCTACTTGAGAATATTCAAGTATTTTTACTTTATTCGCTAATTTTGCTTTGAAAGTGTCATAAGTATTATACACGAATTCCCAGTCAATATCGGTATCTTTTTTACGATTTCCTTTATATTCGTTATAATGTTGTTTTCTCCAAGATTTTTCTTTGGAATCAGATACAAAATAAACATTTTCGAAACCGAACCATTGTCTATAGTTATTAACTGACATTTCTAAACTTGTTTCTAAAGCCCCGTATAACAAGTTGTTTTTGTGTAAAGAGAATACATTTCTCTGTAATAAATAATTTCCGTCTAAAATAAGATTAATTTTCAAAATAAAAGTAATTTTTTAATTTTTTTGTTAGGTATTTCACCTGACAAAAAATAAGATTAATTTTCAGATATGTAATGTCATTGTTTAATGACCTACCCTAATCTATTTTTATTAGACCTACCTATCTGAATATTGGTAGTAAGTAATTTACAGATATTTATCATTTAAATAAATCCATCATATAATCCAAAGTGTATTTATCTTTAATAAAATCTTTAAATGTAAATTATAATTTTTAATTATATAAAAAATTTTATTATAAGTTTTTCAGTATTTCTTCAATTCTATCGTCTCGTTCCTCAGCCTGTAATAATTTATCAAGATAATTTTTTATATCATCATCATTTATTAATAACCCATTCTTTTTTAAGGATTTATAAAAAGCAATTCCATGAACATCTATTTGAGTTAAATATAATTGTTGAAAAGTATCTTCTATTATTTCAAATTTTTTACCCAATACTTCAATACTTACTTTAGGATATTGATAAGTAAATGTAGAAGTACCAATTGTATAAGGAAGATAAGTAGTTCCTGTTGATGATGTACTACTTAATGTTGTCGTACTAGATCCTGATGCTCCTGTTATTATTGTTTGGCAATAACCATTGGTTATTGTATTAGTACCATATCTTGATGCTATTGATTTTCTTGGTTTCATATTAATTTATTTTTTCTAAAATATTTTCTAATTGTGTATCTCTTTCTTGCATTTTTAGCATAGTGTCTAAAAAATCAGTTATTTCTTTTACATGAAATTCAATATTCATATTCTTTAATGATTTATAGAATAAAATACCATGAAAATCAATTTGAGCTAAATGAAACTTAGTTGTATCATTTAGATAATAATCTAATTCAAACTTTCTACCTAATAAAGTAATTGTGTATGATTTTGTATAACCATTGGGTCCAGGAAACACAGCAGGTTTTGCTGAACCAATAGCACCTTGTCCAATAGCTATATTTTTTGTTCTTGTTGTATAATTTCCTGACCCACTAGGAATTATATTATTTGTACCTGCTGTAATAGCAGCTTTATTAGCTTTTGCTATTATACTTGTTGAAATTGGTCTTGCCATAATTTATATTTTTTTATTTATATAAATTATTAATAATTAAGTTTTCCGCAGAATAGTTAGTAATTATATAAATTATATATATCATGATCTTGCATGAATTTGATTTTTTTTCGTAGGGGTCTTGAAAAAATAATTTTTTTTTTTGAAATATAAATCGTATATTTATATATAATTTCATGTCATGAACAGAGGAAGAGATTGGAGACGATATAAAGAAAAATGTATCGTAATTAAAAGACTTAAACGAAAAAATAGAAACCTTTATTGGTTTAAAGATGCGAATAAAGTTCGCATCAAAAATCCTCATTGGCATGATTGGTTAGGAACAGAAACTCACTTCTTATTTAAGAATAAAGGTGGGAATGAAAGAAAATCTTATAGGTATTCAGCAAAGTGGAGAAATAGTAAATGTGATTGGTATGGTAAAAAAAGTAAGTGTCGTAATTTTCATAAAAAAATGACAAACCAATTAATAAAAGAATATATATATACAATAAAAACATAATATGATTTCTGATATGATACCTGATAATGATTCTAATTGGATTGTTAAAGGAAATACAATTTATTATAATTATTTGGTTAAAATACCAATTTTATCATATCAAGATGATAAATATTGGGTTATCTTAGATAGAAGATATACAAAAGCATTTATTAAGATGATGG
>Ga0316230_1000785_pt1 | contig 39805 bp, 29 predicted proteins | sample TBH18025metaG_FD_206004 | JGI IMG/M metagenome (GOLD analysis project Ga0316230, IMG submission 206004) | Freshwater microbial communities from Trout Bog Lake, Wisconsin, USA - TBH18025 | ecosystem: Environmental > Aquatic > Freshwater > Lake > Hypolimnion/Profundal zone | place: USA: Wisconsin... | reverse complement strand
AATGCGGAGTACATTATGCAGTTGGAGGCCCTATACCAAAGCCACGCTTGGGACAAGTGGTGGTCAACCCGCTATCTGCTGAATTGATCGACTCCCGAAAAGATTGGCAGACCCCTTCTCTTCCTCGCCCCCCACGCCCCTCGCCTCTCGCCCCTCTCTCCCGTATAATTGCCTCACGAACCATGAACAAAACTCTCGACACTAAGCTCGCCGACATCCACCGCAACCCCGATTCCCAGGCCTTTATTCTCGCCGATGCCAAGGACCCCGACATGGCCCTGGGCATCGCCGCCACCGGCCGCGACTTCCAACGCCCCGGCGGACCCCCACGCTCCCTGGAGCAATTCCGTGAGCATATCCGCCAGAACGTCCGCCAGGGCCTCCTGGATATCATGCTCATGTCCGTCTCCATGAACGAATCCCTGGCCATCGACGAACGCCTATTCGAGCGTTCGGCCATGACCCCGGCTATCCGGGCCAACGACACCAGCGACATTCACCTCGCCCGCGGCGGCGCCTATTTCCGCCAGCCCGCCCGTCCCTTCCGCACCGCCACCATCGAGCACGCCCAGTATGGCCGTATCCCCCCCGCCCGCGGCGTACAACGCCCTGGCGCCAACCTCGGCCTCTACAGCCTCACCTTCAACAACGACACCGACCTGGATATCCAAACTCTGCAAGCCTACAAGGAATTCCGCATCGAAGCCGAGCAGAAGGGCTTCCGCCATTTCCTGGAAGTCTTCGACCCCAACGCCCCCGTCCATCCCATCGCCCCCGAAGCCCTCGGCGGCTTCATCAACGACCAGATCATCCGCGCCCTGGCCGGCGTGGCCTCGGCCGGCCGGCCCATCTTCCTCAAGATCGTTTATCACGGCCCCAAATACATGGAGGAGTTGGCTCACTACGATCGCCACCTCGTCCCTGGCATCCTCGGCGGCGGCGCCGGAACCACCTATGACGCCTTCAAACTTCTGGCCGAAGCCAAGAAATACGGCGCCAAGGCCGCCCTCTTCGGCCGCAAGATCAACATCGCCGAGCACCAGCTCAGTTTCATCCACGCCCTGCGCCAGGTCGCCGATGGCCAGTTCACCGCCGAAGAGGCCGTCAAGGCCTACCACGGGGCCCTGGAAAAACTCAAAATCCGCCCCCACCGCGATTTACAGGAGGACATGCGCCTCACCGACCCTGCCCTCAACTACCTGCAAGGCTCCCGCTAATCTCTGCGCAATAGAAAGGCTCATCATGAAAAACCCTGGCTATCGAACGTTCCTCATGGTTAATATGATGTGCGCGGCCATTCTTCTGCTGGGAGCAGGTTGCATCGAAGACGCCCCCCCCACGACCCGCCAGGCTGCACAGTCGTTCAATTCGAGCCTGCAGCTTCAGGTATGGGTGGCTACGGAGGCCGGGGGCAAGGAAAGGCAGATTGGCGTGACCCCGGCCCCGCAACCGCTGGAGATACCCCCCTGCGAAGAGTGGTGGATAAGGCCCATCGGCAACACCACCGTGGAGGCGGCGACATGGGAGGTGTCTGACAAGTCCATTCCCGGCTTGCAGCTATGGAACGCCACCGATGGCGATCTGGTATATCTGCGAAACCTGAGGGACTTGCGCTGGCTGGAACTTCGCGGCGCCAGGGTTACCGATGCGGGGCTTTTTCACCTGCGCGGATTGACGGCTTTGCAGACCGTGCGGCTCCACTTCACCAGCGTTACCGAAAAGGGACGGGCGGAATTAGCCAAAACCCTGCCGGGCTGCCAGGTAACCCGCTAAGACTCCCCGCCTGCAGTTGGCGTCAGTGCCATGGAATGCCGCGGGCATGCAACAATCGCCAGGGGAAAGTGTATTCAAGAGCACATAATGTAGCGCGTAAATCAGAAAGGAAAACTGGTATGAAACTGCGAGTAGTTCCGATCATTTGTTTGGTTGCCCTGGCTTTGTGTCTGAACTGCTCGCGCGGCTTGGCACTTGCCGCGGCTGCTGGTGGGCCTGCGATTGTGGCGACAAACCCCTCCGGCGTCATCACTGTGTTGAACGAGAACAGTCCCTGGCGGAAGTTCCACGTGCGGCGGACGCCGACCATCTGTGGTGCTGACGGCAAACAGCAGCAGGCCAATGTCTCCTGGTACGGCCAGAGCTTGAGCATCAAGCATTTCGGTCCCAAAGACGCGCCCTACTCCTCGCCGTTGCCACCCGCCAACTGGGCCGGCGCCGATTTCGATGATATCGGCTGGTCGCGCCCGTCGGCCATGCCCATGATCGCGGAACTTTGGGCAAGACCCGGGCAATACATTGATTACGAAGATGGCTTGCTTGCGTTTCGCGGCAAGTTCCAGGTCCAGAATCCCGCCCAGGTCAAGGACCTGGAGGTGTCGCTCAGCTATTACGGAGGCGCGGTCGTCTATATCAACGGTGCCGAAGTGGCCCGTGGCCAGTTGCCGGGAAACAAGCCCGACCTGGAGCAGTTGGCCGAGGCCTACCCCGATGAACTCCTGTTGCTGCCCGATGGCGCCAGGTTCGATGGCCGCATACCTCCGGCAAAACACGCCGAAATCCTGGCCAAACGCGAACGCAAGCTGTCCGGCGTCAAAATCCCCGCCACCTTGCTGCGCCAAGGCGTAAATGTACTGGCCATCGAAATTCATGCCGCTCCGGTTTCCGAAGCCCTCGTCAAGGCATCTGACCAATACCATGGTTGGCCGCCCATCGGACTGCAATCCATCCGCCTGACCATCTCCTCCCCCGGCTCGGTGACGCCGAACACCGGGGCGGTCGCGGGATTCCAACTGTGGACGGATCGGATCTACGAAACCTCGACGACTGCGGCGCTCGGCGACCCCTGTGAACCGTTCAAACAAATAACCGTGGCAGCGGCCCGCAATGGCGTGTTCTCGGGACGTTTCTATGTGCGCTCCGACCAGGCCATCCGCAACCTCAAGGTGACCGTGAGCGATCTGGCCGCCGCGGGAGGGCTCGGGATGATACCTGCCTCCGCCGTTCGCGTGCGCTGCGCCGCCCCGGCCGCTCCCGATAATTCCTACGTCAAAGGCAACCGCTTCGATGCCCTGTTGGATGAAATTCCCGCCGAGATCGCCGTTGCCAAAAACTCCGGCGCCGTGGCCCCGATCTGGCTTACCCTGCGCACCCCGCCCGATGCCAAGCCCGGCAATTACGCCGGAACCGTCAGTGTGGCGGCCGACGGGTTGCCTCCTGTCACCGTACAGTTCAAGGCCGCCGTCGCCGGATGGTCCGTCCCCGACCCCAAAGATTTCCGTGTTCACATCTTCGGACAGATGTCACCCGACAGTCTGGTCAAACGCTACAACGTGCCGCGCTGGGGCGAAAAGCATCTGGAACTGATCGCCAAGTCCATGTCCCTGATGGCCCAAATCAACTCGCGCCAGGCCCTGGTGGACATGACCATCAATTTCTACGGCGGCAACAAGGGCAGCGTGGACTGCAGTAACGAGGATTCGATGGTCCGCTGGATCAAGCAGGCGGACGGCTCCTACACCTACGACTTCAGCATCTTCGACAAGTATCTGGCCATGGTGGACAAGATCATAGGCAAACCCCTGCCGCTGCGCCTTAACTGTTGGAAGGAATGGCGCCTGATGAAGATGGACAAGGGAGCCGGCGCGGACAACTATAAAGTCTGGTTCCCCAACGGATGCCAGGTCAGCCTGCTGGACCCGGCGACGGGTAAACTGGGGACGCTGGATTCTCCCAGCCCTGATAAGCCGGAGTTCGTGGCCTTCTGGAAGCCGGTGCTGGACGAGATGCGGAAGAAAATTGAGGCTCGCGGCTGGTTCGATGTCACGGCCGTGGGGACCAACTCCTATTGCTTTGGGGTTGATCCGCAGTTGGCTGACGGCTACCAGAAGATCTGGCCGGATGGCGTATGGTACTACACCGCCCACAACGGCACCCAACCCAGCGCATTCTCGACCCTGGATAAAACTGTGAAAATGCCGGTCCGCTATGCGGATTGCGTCTGGACGGCGCCGCCGGTGGCTGTTCGCGGCTACACCCGGCTGCTCAATGCCAAGTGGGCTGGTTCCTATTGGGGCTTCACCTTCCGGGGCACGCGCGACTGGGATGAGATCGCCACCATCCGGGACATACCGTATCGTGAAATTCTCATGGGACTCAACGCCTGGGGTGACTTCGGCGTGGATTTCTTCCCGGTGAAAGGTGAAAACGGGCGTTTCTATACCGTGGGCAACGGACGTGGAACCGGTGGCCCGGACGATGGCGTCACCTCATTGCTGGCTCCGGGCCCAACTGGAGCTCTTGCCACCGAGCGTTATGAAATGGTTCGCGAAGGGCTGCAGGTTGCCGAAGCGGTTCTCTTCCTCCAAAAAGCCATAGAGGACAAGAAACTTACCGGCGACCTGGAAAAAACCGTGAACGCTTATCTGGATAGCCGCGACGGATTTGGCGTCAGAGGGGCGATGGCGATTATTGATCGTCAGGAATGGGATGGAAAACTGCTGAATTTGGCCAGCGAGGCGGCTGGCGCTATGTCGAAATGACCGCCACTGCGCCCTGCAATCCGGGCTGTGTTTGCAGGATATGTCGTTGCCGGGCTGCACGCAGTGCGTTTGTGACATCGAATAGCGCAGGACGACCTTTTTGAAAAGGAGCTATCATGAAACGGATCGTCTTGTCCATGCTGGCCGTGCTGGGGATTTCCGCATTGGCCTTTGGCGAAGATTTCTACCAATGGCGGGGACCGCAACGCAATGGCCTGACGAGCGGTGGCCCTGCCCTGGACATCCAGTGGGGCGCCGCCGGACCTGCCAGACTGTGGGAGAGCGAAGACATCCCCGGCACCCTGGAATCAGGATCCGGCTGCGTGAGCATTGCCGGAGGCAAGGCCTACGTCTATGTCCAGTGGAAGTATAAGGTTGACATCACCACGCGGACGTTGACCGAAAGCGAACTGCGCCAACTGGGCTGGAGCGATCACAAACCGTCCGAGGATATTCTCACGGCCATGGAGGAGGCCCGCAACGGCGCGGAACTGGATGCCCTGGCCGGCAATCCGCGTATGGAATGGTGCAAGAAATGGGCTGCCGAGCACATCACCGCCGCCACTGACAAACAGGCGATTTCCAATTACGTGATGGCCCGGCTGAACCAGGGCCGGAAGGCCCTGCCGCTGGACCTGTTGACCAGGCTGGAAACCATCAAGAACAAGGAATTCTCCGATCAGGCGGCCCTTGATGCATGGTTCACCGCCAACTTTGTTGTCGACGACTATAAGACCATGGTGCTCAAGCAGATCCCCACAGGCGCCAACAAGTCATGGGACACTCTGATCTGCTTAAACGCCGCCGATGGCAAGACGCTCTGGAAAAAGCAATACGATGGCGCTGCACCCAACGGCAACTACCCTTACGGGGCTTCCAGCACCCCCACCATCGTTGATGGCCGGTGCTACTTCTGTGGTTCCAAGAACGACATCTACTGCCTCGATGCCGCGACCGGCGGGGAAGTCTGGAAAATAGGCATGGCGGGAAAATACCCGGTGATCAATCACAGCTCGCCCCTGGTCACCAATGGCATGGTTATTGTGGCCGCCAGCCCACTGGTCGCCCTTGACCAGGCCAAAGGAACTATCCTATGGAAACAGCCGAAGGTGGACGGCCACGAGAACGCCCCGGTCCTCTGGCACAACGGCGACCGGACTTTGCTGCTGTGCAACACGCCCTACACCGCCGGCACCGTTTACTGCCTTGACCTCCAGAATGGCAATATCCTCTGGTCGGTCCCCGGTGGCGGCCGAAACACTCCGGCTATCGTCGGCGATCTCATGGTTACTTCCCTGACGGACGGCCATTTCATGGGCGACGCGACAAAATTTGCCCTGGTGGCCTACAAGCTGTCGGCGGACAAAGCCGAACAACTATGGTCCAAGCCCGGATATTCCCGCGGGGATGGAAGCCCGCTTATCTACGATGGCCACGTCTACACCTTCGCTTCGACGTTATGCGCCTGCCTCGAGTTGGCCACCGGCAGCGTCGCCTGGGAGCAGAAAGCCACCCACACTGATGTGCATTCGCCGGTGCTGGCCGACGGCAAAATCATCACCTCCGATGGCATCTCCATCAGGGTGATCCGGGCCACGCCTGAGAAGTACGACCTCCTGGGCAAGGTCAAGCTGCCGGTCAGTGAGTACGCCTCGCCGGCAGTCGCCGATGGCTGTCTCTACATGCGGATGCTCAAGAATGTGGCCTGCTACGACCTGACCCATCCGACCGCCACCACGTCGCCATCCAAATGAGATCGCTGACCAACCGTTCGCATCAGACTTGACGCGGAAAAAAGAATCGCGATCGATGCGGCCTGGCTGCCGCTGCCCCGGCTGATTTTCCCTGAGAAATGAATGGCGCTTAGCGCCTATAGTTACCACGTGCGCGGCAATCACGCCGGCTTTCGGGTGACGCCGTATGTCTGCATCAGGATGTACCGCGACCAGCAGTCTATGCGGATAAATCGACGATGTCAGAAATCCTAACCGACGAAATGCGCCTCCAGCCCCAGATCGAGTTGCTGGCCAGTCTCAGTGGTGTTGTTGAGGAGCAGCTAGCCTTGCTTTCCCCAATCGACCAGGCATGGCAGCCCAGCGATTTCCTCCCCGACCTGTCGACGCCTGATTGGCAGGATCAGCTTAACCGCTTCCGGGCCCCTGCCCTACAACTCGGCGACGACATTCTGGTGGTTCTGGTCGGCGACATGGTGACCGAAGAGGCTCTCCCCAACTACGCCATTTCGCTCAACCTCATCGCCCGGGATTATGCCGGCACCAGCGAAGGAGCCTGGGCCCGATGGATGCGCGGCTGGATCGCCGAAGAAAACCGCCATGGCGATCTTCTCCATGCCTATTTGCGCCTGACCGGACGCGTGGACATGCGCTCGGTCGAGGTCACCGTCCACAACCTGATCGCCCGGGGATTCAATCCCCGGGCCTATCCCGACCTGTATGCCGGATTGGTCTATACCTCGTTTCAGGAACGGGCCACGCGGATTTCCCATGCCAGGGTCGGCGCCCTGGCCGCCCGGCACGGCGATGAGAACCTGGCCAGGATCTGCCGCAAGATCGCCGGCGACGAATTCCGCCACGAGACCTTCTACACCAGGATGATGGGCCAGGTCATGCAGCTGGACCCAGATCGCGGCGTGCGCATCTTCAAGGACATGATCCGCCGCATCATCGCCATGCCCGGCCGCTTTATGTTCGACGGCAAGGACACGGACTTGTTCGAGCATTTTGCCGCTGTCGCCCAGCGCCTCGGCGTCTACACCGCTCACGACTACGCCCAAATCCTCAAGCATCTGGTAAGTACCTGGCAGGTCGGCCTCCTCGCCGTCTCCGGCGCTGCCGCCGCCGCACAGGAATACCTCTGCTCCATCGCCGAACGCCTCGAGTCCTTCGCCGCCTCCATCACCGAGAAGGCCTCCCTGCAACCGCCCGCCGCCTTCAGTTGGATCCACAATCGCCGGGCGTGAATCCAACCATCTCCGCCCCGCGGGAGTGTGCAAACCGGCGTATTCCGTGTTATTAAAGATCGAATAATGAGCGGTCTGTTCAAATTCGCCGGTAACGACTACCTGGGTTTGTCCACCAATCCCCGGGTGATCGCTGGACTATGCAAAGCCGCAGACGCCTACGGCGTCAGCTCCACCAGTTCCCGCTGGGCTCAGGGCTGGACGCCGCTTCACGAGGAATTGGAACAAGCCCTGCGCCAGTGGATGGCCTGCGAAGACGCCTGTATTTTCGGCGCCGCTTATCTGGGCGGAGCCATCTACTACAGCCAGATGGCCGCTCTCGGCCGCCGGGTCGTCTTCTGCGACGCCATGGCGCACTCCAACCAGTTTCTGGGTATGCGCAGCGCCGCCTTTGAGATCCGCACCTTCAAACATCTTGACATGCAGGACTTGGACCGCATCACTGCGGGCTATCACGGCCCCCCGGCGATCGTGGCTACCGATGGCGTATTCGGCATCAGCGGCGAAGTGGCGGATATCGCGGCCATGGCCGCCGTGGCCGGCCGCATCGGCGCCGAGGTGTTCGTGGATGATGCCCATGGCGTCGGCGTTCTTGGTCCTCACGGGCGCGGCGTTGTGGAACTGGCGGGATTGCCTCCGGGCGGAGCCATTACCGTCCTGGGCAGTATGAGCAAAGCCCTGGGCGCCAACGGCGGATTCCTGGCCGGACGCAAGGAACTGATCGAGCGTTTTAGGCGTTGCCCCGAAGCCTCGGGATCATCGCCCCTTCCACCCCCCATCGTCGGAGCCGCTTTGGCCGCTCTGGCCATCATCCGCGGCGACGGAGAACCCCGGCGACGAATGGAAGCCCATGCCGCTTATATGCGCCGGATTCTATCCCAGGCCGGCATTGCCCTGGCCGACAATCGTCACCCGATCCTCGGCATGTTGCTTGCTGATGCAGCCGACGCCATCGCCCTCGACCATCATTTTCGCCGGCACGGAATCTGGATTCCCTATTTTCAATACGCCTCCGAGCCTCGCCAGAACCTTCTCCGCGCCGCGGCGCGGGCCGTGTATACCGATGAACTCTTGGAATCTTTTGCCTCCGCCGTGCGCACGCGCCCGCCGAGGGAATAGCACCGCAACGCCGTTGGGGAAAAAAGATGCCCCACATCGCCGGTGCCATAAGCGGCAAGGCCATTCACCTCCCAGTGCTCAGAATCTCTTCTTTGCGACTCTCCCGGCTCTTATTGGCCGCTTCAAGTATTCGTATGACCTCCAGCATTTGCTCCGCTGAAACGCTGGTCTTTCCCTTGGGCAACGAGCCCATTATCTCCGCAATCAGGCAGGCATACATGGGTCTTACATTGCCTTCCGTAGCAACGTGGCGGAATCCCTGGGTGCGGTGCAGCGTGGCCCCGAAACTGTTGCATTCGTAGCGCGATCCTCGAATCGTCCCCACTCGTCCGTCGGCCCATGTTGCCACCAGTAGGTCCGTCTGTTCATTGGCGGTGACGCGTACGCTTTGACACCCCGCTCCCAACGCCGCCACCATCATGTCCACGCCGTGGATGCCATACCAGAACCATCCCGGTTGGGTCGGCTGGAATGTCAGCGGCCCGAAAATATCGATGCCTGTAAGGGCTCCGGCGGACCGATCGGCCAGGGCCGCCACGTAGTCATCGCAGAACCGCAAAGACGAACTACTGAACATCGCGATTCCGGCCTCATCCGCCAGCCTCACGATTTCTTGCGCCTCTGCCAGTTCAATAGCCAGTGGCTTATCAATGAATGTCGGACGTTTGAACGGCAGTATGCGCTTGAACTGCTCCAGGTGTACACGCCCATCGGCAGACTCCAGAAACACCATGTCTACAGCTTCCGCCACCGCTTCCGGTGTCGGGAGAATCGTCACGCCCATTTGGTCACGCAGTTCGGCCGTGAATCCCCCGACGCGGTCACGGCTCTTGGGCCAGTCCGGCGATCCGCCTGGAAACGCCGCCACCACCTTCCCGCCGGGAACGTGATAGGGGGCAGACTCATCATTCAGTAGTTGCGTAAAAGCCGTGACATGCGAAGTGTCCAATCCGACTATTCCGATGCGTAAAGCGTCCATATTCAACCTTTCCTATGGGCAGGGATGAGGTAATACATCATGTATTCGTCGGCATTTTAACATGCGTCGGCTGAATGTCATGTCGCGGGAATTTGTGAAACAATGATGGCCCAACGGCTTCGTCGCGACGCCTTGCATCCGGGCTCTTTCCGGCCCATCATGGGGCCAGTTGGTTTTCCGACACAACCTGGAACGTTCCGCATGCAACACGACCTGATCATCATCGGCGGCGGCGCCGCCGGCCTTACTGCGGCTATTTTCGCCGCCCAAGGCATTGCGGGACGCAGTATACTAATCCTCGACGCATCTACCTCCCTGGGCCAGAAGCTCCTCCTCTCCGGTGGCGGCCGGTGCAACATCACTCATGACGTGGTTCGTCCGGAGGACTACAACGGCGCGCGCAACATCATCAAGAACGTCCTGGCCGCCTTCGATGCCGCTGCCGCGGCCCGCTGGTTCGAGGGGCTGGGCGTACAACTCAAGCTGGAGGAACAGACCGGCAAGCTCTTCCCCGCCAGCGATTGTGCCCGCACCGTGCTGGCGGCACTGGTCGGCCGGGCCACCGAGTTGGGCGTGCAGGTCCAGACTTGCAGCCGGGTTACCGAGGCTACGGCCAAGGCCGATGGTTTTGAGCTGGTGACTGGCGCCGGACCATTTGCCTGCCGACGGCTGATCCTGGCCACCGGGGGCCGATCCCTGCCGCGCACCGGCAGCGACGGCTCGGGGCTGGCCCTGGCCAGACGCCTGGGCCATACCGTTACCCCCACCAGCCCCGGTCTGGTCCCGCTGGTGCTGGCCAGAGGCTTCTTTCACACCCGGCTCTCCGGCGTGACCCAGGAGGTCGAGCTTACGACCGTGGTTGGCCCCAAGCGTATCGACCAGCGTTCGGGCAACCTGCTCTGGACTCATTTTGGCATCAGCGGTCCGGCGGCGATGGATGCCAGCCGGCATTGGGTGGTGGCCCACGAAGGGGGACTGGTCCCCAGGCTCCTGGCCAATTTCTTCCCCGGCGACACCCGCGAAGACGCCGAAGCGTGGATCCTGAGCCAATGTTCGCTGCGTCCCCGGGCGGTGATCCGAACCTTACTGGCCAGCCGTCTGCCCGAGCGTCTGGGCACCGGCGTTTTGGGCCAGGCCGGCATCGACCCCAACACCCCTGGCGGTCAACTGACTCGCGAGGCGCGCAAGCTTCTTGCGGCGGCATTGACCAGCCTGGAACTTCCTGTGACAGGTCATCGTGGCTGGGACCAGGCCGAGGTAACCGCCGGCGGCGTGCCTCTGAACGAGATCGACTACCGGACCATGTCCAGCCGCAAGGCACCGGGTCTGTTTCTGGCCGGCGAAATCCTCGACTGTGACGGCCGGATTGGCGGCTTCAATTTCCAGTGGGCCTGGGCAACGGGTCATTTGGCGGGAAAGACGGCTGGCGGCGCGGCCGCGCCGTTGCCAGCAGAGTCCGGACTTCCCACCTCGAAGGCATAGGCTCAGCCAGTTCGACATGGGAATCACGGAAAATACCAACGAAAACATCCTTGCCAAACAGGAATTGACTGCTAATGCGTCTGGCGAACGACAAGTTATAGAGAGCAAAATAGACGTCAGGATGAATTAGCGATCATGTCCCTGATGGCATTAACCGTCGAGGAACTCCACTACCCGGCGACGACTGAATCGCCGGATCGCTTGTCGGAGCGGCGAATCACCTGCGGATAGATCCCCTCCATTATATAGCGGACAAGGCGCGCGAACTCCTCGCCGCCCAGCAGGCTCTGCTCCCTCAAGAGTTTTATGGCCTTGGCGTCGAGCAGCGTCTCAAGGTCGACTCCCTTCTCGGCGCAGTAGGCGGAAGCCTCGCGGGGGATGAACCGGTATTGCAGGAGTTCGTTGAAGGCGCGAATGAGGTCGTATTCAAAGAGCTCCTCGACCCCGGGGATAAGCCGCTTGATGAACGCTGCGATCGGCTCCTGGACATCGAGGTCGGCGCTGAACTGGTCGATATCGATGTCGCCGGCCACAAACTCGGGGCCGATATATTCCCAGTGCCTGCCGGTAGCGCCGTTCCATCGGTAATCGCCCATGATCTCGCCGTGGTAAGCGCCAGGCCTGGTCGGCAGCGACTGGCTGCCATCGCTGGCCAGCGCCCAGTAGAAATGAACCAGTTGTTCCGACGGATAGTTTGGGGTGGTGATAATGGTAAACAACTGCCTGGCGTAATCGTCCTTGTCAAACGATGGCGGGATGGCGGAACCACGCCTGGTGACCTGCCAGCCGTTGCTGGTATGCCAGATGTAGCTGTCGATCCATATTTCCCCTTCTTCGTTGCCGTCGCGTATCGGATACCGCCACCTGTCTGGGGTCATCAGCGGGAACACCTCCTCGAGGATGAGGCGTTTGAGCAGCCTTCCCTCGTAGGTTGCCGAGAGCTCTTGGAGCTGGGAGACCCGCAACTGATCGATGGATTGGACTTTATACCTGCTCAGGATGGCATCCACACATGCGATGGCCTGGGGGTCCTGCAGGAGGCTCTGCCAATCTTCGGCGGAGGGGATGCGATAAGGAACTATGCACCGGTTCAGCCAGTAGAGGCCGTCGCCGCGGTTCTTAATCTTGACCTTGACCTTCGGATCAGCCGGACGCGGCGCGCCTTTCTTGCGGCGATACCGCCTGATTATGCCGGAGATCAATGCGTCAACGGAGTTGGCGTCATCGCGGAATTCATCGGGGCGGTAGGCAACGGTAATCTTCCTGATGACCCTGTACGAGGCCTGGCGGCAAGAATTGTGCATGCAGGACAAGTAGTCGGTCAGCACGACCGCCGATCGCAGCATGTACATGGCCATCAGGTTGGAATGCCTGTTGAGCTGGAAGCGGAGCTTTCTAATCTGCCTGGTTTCCGGCCCGCGATACCAGGCGGCCCCGTGCGCAATTCGCGATGCGTCCAACTCCTTTCCCATGTCGTCCAGCAGTTCCCAGGCCTGGTCGAGCCTGCCCACGATCCAGAGAATGTTTTCGGTTCCGGGAATGCGGTGGAACTTTTCTACCATGAAGAGAATCTTCCTGAGGTTTCTGCCCATCATCCTGTCCAGCAGCTTGCGGGCCTCCTCCGCCTCGGCGGGGCTGGCGCGCAATCCCGCGGCGACGGGCTCGACCAGGCCCAGGCTTCCGGCAAGCACCCTTCTCTTCCTGCGGTCGGTTACGTAATCGGAAAAGACGCCCAGCGCCAGCCCGCCCGGCGCCCCAAACAGGTAAAAACAGTTGGCACGCAGGAAATCATACACGTGCGAGAAGTGCTGGGGAGTTATGCACTTCAGAACCGTCGCACAGAGCAGCACGCTCATCGTCGGAACAAACACGGCGAACCACAAAAGGACAGCGACGAGGCACAGCGTGTCCTTCTTGCGGACGAGGTGCCCGATGACCATCGAAACGAACGCTCCTATGATTATTCCTGACACCATGGTGCTTGGCCGCCTCCACGGCGGCGTAGCGCCGTCGGTATTTGTCCGACAGCCAATCGAACAACCGTTTCATCTGACGCTCTATGCTGCGGCTTCCAACTCCAGTGGGCCTGGGCGATGAGGCATCTGGCGGAGAAGGCAGTCGGCGGCGCCGCTGAGCCACCACCCGTTGCGCGATGCCACGGCGGCATTCGAAAATCCGGTTTCCTGCGATCAGTCGGTTGGCGTTTTCGGTGGAGGCGGCGCCATGAGCGGTTCAATCTGCGAGATGAGTCCGGCGAGGTGAACAGTAGCCACCGTCCAGATCAAGGCGTCGTCAATCTCGCCATATTAATGCGCCAGCCGGTGCCGCTGCGCCATGATCGGACGCCATGGGATATCAGGATGTGCCCGTTTGAACGATGCAGACATTCCGTGTGCGGCTTCGCCGATGATCTCGACCTGCCGCTCCACCGCCGATCGGAGAAGCAGGTCAGCTTCATAATCCGCAAAAGTCTTTCCTGTCACGAACGATTGCACGGCGCGCGCCGCCATCAGCATATCCAACAGCCAGGCGTTGTCCTCCATGGGATTGTCGTGATCACGCGGCATACACCACACGATAACTGTTCATTATGGTTTGATAGCGAAAAGGATTGCGAATTCTGCCTTTTTCAATAACATCGACACGACGACCGAAAATCGCTTCCAAGTCGTCCTGAATTTCTGGAGTATTCTCAAACGTAAACCCGTGCCCGCGCTTGAACTTCAGCATCATGTCGATGTCACTGGCCGGGCTGAAATCATCGCGCAATGCTGATCCGAAGAGGCAGAACTCTTCGACCGCGTGCTTTTGGCAGAATGTTTGAATATGTTTCATGGGCACGTCGGCACGGATTGGAGCACTACTCATCTTGCTCATGCAGCTTATTCTACCCGCTGCCATTCAGTTGCGGCAAGCGGGAAGATGCTGGATGTTTTGCCGGTGAGGACCGATACTTGCGATGGAAATATCTACTTGCGTTAGACCCACAGGGCTGCTGCAAGGGTTGATACCAGCCCCGCCTAGGAACCGGAAACGGACTATGCGGGGCAGTTTTTTGGGCAGACCGTCGACTTTAAGCCACAGTGGTGCCTAATACCGATGCCTTATTGAGGCGAAGCCGTCGGCGACTCCTCCGTTTCCCATCCGCCCCCAGGCGTTCTTGCCCTGAGCGAACTGCGGGAAGTTCGGTTTTGCCATCAGGTTTATTTCCGATGTTCGACATGGTTGTCCTTCCGTTCGCTAATCCGTCCAGCGGTGCTGCAGAATCAAAGTAATATCCACTGCCCCACCGAAGAGTCTCGGCAATCTGCCGGTCGTATGATTCGATGATACTAGCGAGCGGGCACATTTTCGGGCGAGTTTTCCGGGTGTCGCCTGATTGTTGCCCCTGCTTTGATCGTGCGTCATTTCGAGCGTCCTTTGCTTGCTTTACTGAGTGTTGCGCAAATAAGATCGAGTTTTTATAGTATCAAACCAGCCTGTGTAAAGAACGACTGGATCAACTAACTCTTTCGACGCAGACGGCTGCGCACCGTCCGCGGCGCGCCAAACGTGGAGCAAACCGTGAACGAACGGAAACTAGGAAACATAAAAAACAGAATCGGATTGTATGCAACGGCGATGCGTGTGGTGCTGGCGATGCTGTGTGAAAGCGTTGCGGTGGCGGAGGGACCCAAGCCACCGGAGTCAAGACCCGCAGTTGCAGGCGTGGAAGTCACGCTCACGGGCGTGATGATGAGCAACGACATCTGCACGCGGACGGCGCCAGCCGATCGTGACGCGCAGCTGAAAGTTCCGGTCCTGCTGGCTTTGGATGGCACGGCCGAGGTGTCAGCCGCGTACAAGGAGATCATGAAGGATCTCATTGCCGGCAACAGCATCAACTACGATCAGGCCAAGACCATCGAAGAGGAAATGGATAAACGGTTGAAATACTATATCACACCCGGCGCGATCGTAGATGCGATAAAGGGCTGGAGCAGTAAAAGCAATGGCGGTGGGTGCACGCGAGCCGTGACTGGGATCGTCTCCGAAAAAGACGGGAAGAGATGGATCACCGCCAGCAAGATCGAACCTTTGAAGGCCGTCAAGGGCAATGTTCATGGAATCATTTATCCGGAAGGTTTTTTTGCGGCGGACACGCCCTTCCTGATGCCAGGCAAAGACCCGCTACTGCTAGAGATCACGGATAAACTGTCTATGAAATGCATATTGTTGCCGGCGGGCAAATACATGATCGGCAGTCCCTATTACCTGCAACCGCGGTGGGACGACGAAAAACCGCATAGCATGACATTGACCAAGCCTTTCTGGCTGGCGGAGTGTCCGGTGACGCAGGAGATGTGGGACTTGGTCATGACCAATAACCCCAGTACGGTGAAGAATCCGCAACTCCCGGTCCGAAACGTAACCTTTGCAACGGCCAGTGAGTTTTGCCGCATTCTGTCGGAGAAGGACAAGCGAAAAGTCCGTCTGCCCGGAGAAGGTGAATGGGAATGGGCTTGCCGTGTGGGCACTTCCAACCCGCCTTTCAGGCAGAAATACAACAGCCAGGATAGCAAAGGACCTGTGAAGGGGGAATGTCTGCCGGTGAAATCCAAACAGCCAAATTCATGGGGATTATATGACATGGTGAGCGGCTGTTGGGAAATGACACGGGACGAGGGGTATGCTCCTTTCCACTTCGATGATGCCGTTGACCCTGACTGGACAGTCACGACGGGCAAAAAGATCCAACGCATCGGCAAGGGTGGTCTTATGAACATTGACATACACGAAAACTGCGGCAACACGAACCGCGTAGATGCTGATTACGGCTCTTGCAGGTTTCGAATCCTCGTGGAAGCCACACCGGAAGAGATCGCGGAAATGGAGAAGATGACGAAGAAGTAGAATGACTATGCCTACCTTCAAGGTTCAACGTGAAAAAAAGCCCCTCACTTCAAGATGGGCGACCGTCATTACCTGTACGCTTACGTCAAGACGCTGGCGTCTTCCCCTCATCGGCACACGCAACAGGTCCACGACTATAAGGGATAGTCAAGAAACGAGTTAAGGAAAGACTGGCGGCAGGAATGATCTGCCGGACAGCAGGCAAGAACAGGTCCGCCAGGCGGCAACAGGGGCCGGTTGCTGGTCATCATGGTGGAGCGGTTCTCGTGGCGGCGCAGGCAGCGCCGTTTTGGCGAATCGTAATAAATGCTGCGGGTTTGTCGCCGATCCATTCCGCGCTGCTGGCTTTGTCGCGCAGGCTGGTGCACATACCGCGGTTATCAAGAACCAGCCGCGCCATTGCAGTTTCGAAGACGAATTCTTCAGCTTGTGCCGCCGCCAGCAGGAGGGAGCCCATCATCCAGGCGCAGGTCGCCATCAGAATGGGTTTATTAATATGCATCTTGGGTTGTCCTACTTGGCCGCTTCCTGCATCCTCTTCTGGCCAGCGGCAATGATGTCGGTTATTTCGAAACCAAGGCTTTGCCCAGCCGTTATCTTCTGCCGCGCCGAACGGATGGCGGCTTCTGCCCCGTCCGGAACCTTGCCCTTCCACCAATTCATCCGTTGGCTGTAGCACCAGACATACTCGTCGCTGGTCGTCAGTGCGTAATAGACGTTGTGCTCCAACCAGCTCAGGCGTTCCTGCCCTTTAAGATAAGTGCCCAGAAATTTCTCCGGCGGTTCACACAAACCAAGCAGTTGGTCAACGAAGAGAGACATCCCCGCCTGGAAATTGACCGCGTGCTTCGCGAGAAGCTCCGGCGGCACTAGAGTTAGCGAGCGTTGCTTCATGAGGTGATACCCGCGAAAAAATGATTCAGGGGTCGTGAAGTGATACGCTTGCTCGTAGCCATCAATGATCCGAGCTCCCGGAGCGGCTGCCTCCAACGCTCCATTGTAGAATGCGGAGAGCAATGCCCATCGATGCTTGGAAAGACTTAATTGGCGGTCCTTGAGGTCAGGTGTTTCAAGTATGTTGGCGAACAAGCTCTGGTGGTAAAAGGTCAGCAACCGCACTTCCGGCACCTCCGTCTGGATGGCGGCCATAAACTGAACCCCGCGTTTACGGACCTGGTCCTCGACCTCTGCAAAGCTATGGCCGGTGTTCGTACCGGTATAGGCCCACGGGTTGTCGCCATACGGCTCCGGGTCAAATACGATACCGACACAGCGCCCGATCTTTGCGGCCCTGGCGGTCAGGCGGAGGTTAGCGGTAATGCACTTCCACTGCTCATCGCTGAACCAATCCATCTTCCAATTGTTGGCCGCATAGAGGCAAAGGAAGTTATCTGTGAACGTTTTCCACTCTATGGCCGCCAGATCATCGAATTGCGGTTTGAGTTTCGCCTCGTCCCACGGCCGCAGGTCGAAGGCATGGTCCCACTCCCGCAGGTGCAAGATGATCCCGTCAAAAGGACTTTTCTCCATGTCACGGATTTCTTTCCGCACTTGATCGGGATAGGGCCGGTCCCACCCGTATTCGATCAGTTTCTTGACCGGGCTTTTTGGAGCGGTTGTCTGGGCAGGAATTGCGGCCGCTGGAACCAGCAGCAGGACAATCATCATTATCCACATCCTGCCGAACATGCTCATCATATATCCTCCATTTCCCACATGATTTTCCCCAACGCCGGGCCATCGGCAATCCCGGCTCGCTTCTCATTGCGGCAGCAGGCCGCTGACTATCTGCGAACCGCTGCAGAAGAATACCCGTCCCTTGTAAATTGCAAAACCCGCACTGATCCCACCGGGATACTTGGCCAATATCTTTGTCTGTTGTTTTTCGGTATCTATGGTGAATATGGCGCCGCCGTGCGTGATCCCGTAGAGTCGTCCGGCCGCATCCGGCCCCAGTGCGTTGTAGATGACTTTGCCTGCGCCCAGCCCATGCGCAGACGCGCTTACGATCTTCCGGGCCGATGGATCAAAGACAAACATTGACGTCCCTGCAAAACCGTACACCATGCCGTCCCCACCCACCGCTAAGGCATCGATGCTGCCCGTCTTGGCCACTGGGACCGCCTCGAACACCTTCTCACGTTTGGCGGGATCCCATAAGAATAATCTGGCCTCCGTCTGCGTCGCGTGGCTACCGCCCCCGCCTTCAATCGTCGTGCCACCAACGATCATCCCATCCGCCAATGCCACAAGGGCAACGACGCTCTGGTCCTCAATTAAATGGAGATATTGATCCACTTTGCCGGTTTTTGGATCCAGCACACACAGGGGGCCGCCCAGAAGGCCGTAGCCCGAGACCGCGCCGATGTACACCTTGTCGTCAGGTCCGGCGATCATCGCCTTTGGCCGCCAGCCGTCATTCTGTTTGGGGTAATTGATCAGCCATGGGTTGTCTGCCGGGTTGGTCTTCGGCGCAAATTGTCTATCGGGCCTATAAATCATCAGCGGAGCCAAGCCGCAGTAGGCGGCCCCGATCAATACGTCCTTGTATGTCAGAAATGAATAAAACTCGCCACTGCCCAGATGGCCTATCCGCTCCCAGCGATCACTGTCCGGGTCAGCTCGGAAAAAATGGATCGGCAGCATCGTGCTGCCGTAGAGTTGTCCATCCGGACCAATGCAAACGCGGAAGATGTCGAGCGGTTTCCCTTCATATGCCACCTCGGTGGCGGCCATCTGTCCGGTCTTGGGGTCGCCAAGCGTCACTTTGCCGTCGGCGTAATTCACGCTGTGGCCATCAGCCAGTTGCAACCGAACCCCAGATTTCTGCTCCTTGGCCGGTATAATCTCGGCTTTCCATCCCTCCAGCCGCAAAGCTCGCCCGCCGGCTTGTGCATACACCTTTCCATCGCCGCCGCGCCAGACCTTGCCGAATCCCGTGCCGCCACATTCTTCTGGCATTATGTCGCGGTGCTCGCCGGTCGCGATTTCGTAGGCAACCACGTGCTGCCGCTCCATACCTATTCCGACATAGACGAATCCGTTGTCGTCGGCGGCCACGCCGCGCGCGTACATCTCTTTGAGGTCCATTCGGCCCAGATCTTCGCCTTTGCCGCTGTCCGGGTCGATTCGCACCAGCCTGGCTTGCGGGTAAGTGCAGCCGTAAAGTTTTTTGTCACTCCCTACGGCCAATTGCCAGATATAGCTCTCGGTCTTGCTTGGCCGACCAAGGTCCACCAGTTTGTGCTGCTTCCAGTCCAGCCGCAGAACATGGCCGCCTGGCTCAGTGCCAACGTAGACCTGCCCATCGGGGCCGCAGACTAATGCCCAGCCGCCACCTTCCGAAGCGACCGGACTGGTAAAGATCTCCGTCTTTCCTGTAAGCGGATCAATCGCGACGATGTCAAGTGGCACCCCTTCGTAGCAGTGCGAAGCATAGAGCCGCTCCGTTCCCGCCTCAGGGCCAGGCGCTACCACCTGGCTCAGGCAACCGCCGACGCCTGTAACCCGGGCGTGAAGGCAAAATGGACTTTCTTCGACTGTAGCGCCCATGGCTGCTAGAGCCACCAGCGCAATCATGATCATCTTCATGTCCAATCCTCCACAGGTGTCGCTGATATCATCAGCCCGAACCTTCGCCTTTCCAGCGCCACGGACCTCACCCTGATTATTAGATATTTACCGTACGGCGTATCGCCCGCGAGTGCCCCTGGCCAATCTTCCTGATTTGTCGCATTCTGCGCCAGCCTGTCATGCCTCATGGCTTGCCGTCCGTGCCTGCCGGCACCGTTGTCGCATTCCATACCGCTGCCGAAACATTACCCATGGAGTTGGGCACCAACTCGGCAACCGCCAGGCCGGATATGCGTCGGCCACCCGCCGTGCCGCTCACATCGCAGCTATACCAGGTGGCCCCAAGGAACCCTCCGGCCGTCCCGCCTGCGGGTTGGTGGCGCGGAGCTACGCAGGCCAGCGTCAAGTTCCAGTCCGGCCTGGGTGCCGCCAGCCGCCACCCGGTCGGAGTATCGGTGAGGGTGAATTTGTCCACATGTTCCCGCGTTCCGTCCACATGGCTGATTTCCAGTAGTGTCGAAACAATGGCGTGCGCCTCCTGGTCCCATATCCGATACATGATGGCCTCCTCATGGTTGTCCAATTGCAGCGCCCACCAGTCGTACGTGTATCGCTTCTTATCCGTGGGCGTGCCCAGCCATTGCCGATCCACCCACGCCACTCCCGACACCCTCTTCCCTTTTCCCCCCAGCGTCAGTTCGCCGGCCGCCTCTATTCGGGTTTGCGAGTAGTAACCGCTGTCTCCCTGGGGCTGCTTGACGTGGCCGCCTCCCACCGCCAGAGGCGGCTTGATCATCTTCAGGTGCAGGTCCGCCGAGCAGTCAATCTGCGCATCGTCCCAGGCGACATGAAAATCATATTCAAACGGCCGGTCCGCCCCCTTCCAGCGAAAGTAATCTCCCTTGAAGGTTTCCGCATCGGCATGGCCCTCGGCAAATTCTCTAAGCTTGGCCATGCTGGTGTGGTGGTAGGTCGTGTTGTGAGTGACATCGATCAGCGTCGATATCTCGTGCGGAAATCGGTTACCCAGTACCAATTCGACGGGGTCATAGGTGACAAACGTGGTGAATAGGAGGTAGCGCGTTCCATCCACCGCGGTCAGGTGGGCGTAGACCGCATACCACTCGACCAGCGTAATGGGCCGCTGAGAAAGCGGATGTTTGCCCTCATCTCTGGGAAACCAGAGTTGCTCAACCTGGTATGGATACGTGAATGACACCGGGGTGAACGATGAACCGGCCGGCGGATCGTCAACCACCACCACTCCGGCGCAGCCGTGCAGCCCCGCACACACCGCTAGCCATCCGGCTACGATGACCAGACGAACCAACACTGCCGGCATAAACGTCTTTCTGCACTCCTGCGACATTCAGAGTAAGTTTAACATGATGACCTGGTAATTCCAGACAGAGGCTAAGACCCCATTGAAGCCTTCGCAATCGGACAAGATTCCAAACACATCGGGCCCAGCAAAACAAACGTATTCGAGTAGCTTGGTGCTTGCACCTCAGTTGTGGAACATGCCTATCGGGTCGGTTCCAATGTAACCAACAGCAGAGCCCGCGGCTCGATGGTAAGCTGCAGTCCGGCGCCGCTGCCGCCAAGATCGGTTATTTTCTCAGAAACCACATCGCCATTGTGCCGAACGACGACTTTTGTCGCATTGCCTTCCAAGTACGTCGCATATTTCGACAGCGGCAACTTGAATGTCACCACGTCGTCGGCCACGTTGACAAAGCACAGTCCAACGCCGCCTTCCGGCGAGAGATGGGCACTTTGCGCCACTGTGGGCGTGACGAAATCCGTGCGCGTAGTTTCCGGGCCACCAGGCGTGCTGCACTGTTGAAGAAGATACAGGCTCTGTTGCGATTGGCGCATTTCGGAGAATTCCACGCCTGGCGGCGGCAGTACCCGTCCAAAGACTAGATACCGCCGAGCATAGGAATTACAGGCTTTATGGGCCTGCCGGGTGATTTCCCACGCACCGCCACTTTGAGCATCCTGGAAATACTTGCCCTTGGGGTCTGCGCCGAATAACGGTCCCGTAACATGCCCCAGCACGGCTGCCAGCCCGGCACACCAGCGGGTCGTCATCGGATCATCGGCCTGGAAGCCATCAAGCATGATCAGATATTCGTGGTAGATATAGTCGAACAGCGGAACGTTATTCTTGTAAAATTGAGGCCGGCCATTCCACCGCATGTTCTTGACTTGGGCGTTACGCAGATAGACGGTGTCAAGCACGGGAATAAGGTACTCGGCCGTTTCCTCCTTGTCCGTGCAGAAATCTGGATTGAGTTTGCGACCGGTGTTCCGCACCTCTTCGAAGATATTATAAGCCCCTTCGTAAATCCACACTCCCGCCCCCAGGGGATGTCCATGAGCCGAATTGAAACAGTCCATCCCGTGAACCACGCCGGTTTCCATTAGTTGGAACAAGTCCATGCCCCATGGAGCGGTTTTGCGGGCATCATCCACGAACACGCTGCGTCCATAGTCACTGGCCAGACATGCCCGTGGGTGGCCTGGAGGGATCACGCTGTCATGTAGTAATTCCTGCTCGCTCCAGACCAGCGTGTTCTTGTGGATATCCGTGTAAAACTCCTGTTTGTTAATCTCGTAATCCGGGCGGTGCGGGCCGCCATCCTTGGCCATCACCCAGCCAAACGGCTCAATACATGGTCGCAGCCCCAACGAGTTCTCGCGGCGAATTTCCGCGGCAAATACATCGTCTCCCATCCATGCCGGCCAACGTTCATTGTAAAACCCCTGCCAGAAACCGCCCTTGTCGAAATCAACGAAATGGACAATGGCGTTGTCGTAAAGGTCGGGATATGCGCGTTTGAATTGCTCCAAAACTTCAGGTACATCCTTCCAAGCAATGCGGCCGACCTTGCCCGCATAAGGATGTTCGAGCACCATGCGCAAATACACTGGGTGCCGCGTCACCCACTCCGGCGTATCCTTGCCTTTAGCCAGGGTTCCCTGTGTACACCAGCGCTGCTGCGTGGCCCAATCCCGGTAGATCTCCGCCGCCGCCGTCCAGTCGCCGTGAAAGACACCGACTACCGTGTCATAATCTATGGTGAAATCGCGACCAAATTCATAGGGATGGATATGCTCGATGCTCAGCCGCATGGTGGCGTCATCCACACCCTCAATGGCCAACTTCTTGACGTTGGGGTGTGGATCGTGTGTGGCCAGATAAAACCCCGCCTGCGAATCATAACACGCCATCATTTGCACAACGTCCGGCACCAAATCCGTCCCGAGAACGATGGGCCAGTGGGGCCGCGTTGTTCCCGGCTTGCCGCTCTTTATAGCCCGTGCGGCCAGCACCTGGCGCAGATAACGGAACTCTTCCGGCAAATTCCAGAAGCGCTGCGAATATGTGGCCCGCGGGAAAATCACGCAGGTGTCGTCGGGTTGACTGCCCAGTACCTGCGGCGTAGCGAACCCCGGGAAGTCCGCCCCGATAATCGCCAGAAGAGAATGGTTCTCCACCTCCAATCGCCAATAACTCAAGGCCCCTCGGGCCGGCACGCGAACCCCCACCCGGACAATCAGGCTGGGCTCCGTATGGGTGAATGTCAAGCTCACCTCATTCCCCGCGGAGCGCGTTTGCGCCAAGTCCATCTTTTGAGCCTCAGTGCTGGACACCGTAGTTTTTTTCCCCGCCTTGTCCGTCAGCGTCAGGGAGTAAAGAGGGACGGCCCGGCCTTTATTAGCTACAAAGTTTTTGCCCGATGCGACATCCATGAACTGGCGTATGGCCCCAAGAGCGTCGCTGTCCAGACGCACAATAATCGTGTCATTTCTCAACTCAACGAGGTCGCCAAATGCCGAATCTTGCCAGATAATCGAGCCGCAAAGGATACAACCCAAAACCAAAGCACGTCTAGTCATCCTGGCCTCCCATGTGGCTGCTGGCTGCGTGACCGTCGCGGGCTGATTTTTGTCATTTTCTCTCATGTCGTGATGTTACCGGGCATCTATGACTCCGAAATGCTAGCTCCAGGCGATGCCCACTGCGCGGACGTCTTCCGAAGTCATGGCCTCTCGGGCTGCGTTGCTGGCAGGCTAAGCATTTCAGCAAGCAGTGGTTGCATCGACTCAGCCCAGATCTGGTAGCCCTTGGCCGATAAGTGCACGTAATCCGGCATGATGTCTTTGGACAGCGTCCCGTCTCCTTGCAAAAATCTCTCGCCGCTGTCCAGAAAGCGGACCAACGTGCCATCATCCAGTTTGGCGATGATCGTGTTGATGGCCTTGATCTTGTCGCGGGTCGCCACCCGCCTGGCAACCTTCGCCGGTTGCGTAGCGAACTTGATTTCTATCGTGCAGAACGACCGGGCCGGCAAGGTCACCCTGACGTATTTCTCATTTTCCTCATAGTTCTCGTTGATGACCATCTGTGAAGGTTTGCCAACCGCGGTAATCACTCCAACGTCCGCCCGCCAGCCGCGCCATCCATGGCCATCCAGGGGTACGCTCAGGAGCGTGTCGGTATCGCTCCGGTTGCTCAGCAGTACCGAATAGCCACTACGAGCCTTCCGCCCGCTCTCGTCCTCGGCTATTGCGTGGCCCACAACCGCAGCATGAACATCCGCTGTCGCCCCGGCCACCGCCAACACATCCTTGCCATATCGCATATTCTCCGTGACGGCTTTCCACACTTCGTACCACGGCCTGGGTTCCCATTGTTTGTCCCGGTACTTCCACATCCCAGTTGCCATCAAGTTATCGCCGTCTCCGTAATAGACATCAAACGCAGACCAGGCGATGCCAGCGCTCACCCCACTGTTGAGCACCCCGATGGCGTAGTCGCCCATGTGCAACGCATATTCCGAGGTATCGATCAACTTATGCGCGTACATCTTACCGCCAGCCATGCCCATCTCGGTAAGCAGAACAGGTTTGCCCGGGCCCTTCGCGTCGATCTTGTCAACGACTGGCTGAAACCGTCCGAGGTTATGCAACAGAAGTTGTTGCCCGTCTTTGCGAACCTCCTTCTCTTCGGCATAACGATGGAAATCATACGCATCGACCACATCGGAAATTTTGGCGGACGCTTGGTCGAACCAGTCCCAGTGCCCTTGCGTCGTGTCCGGACCCATCAGCTTGACCTTTCCCCGAATGCCAGCCGCCTTCAACGCCGCATCAACATTATGGTACATCCGCGAATACTTCTCGATATCCTTGATCTCGCGATCCGGCTCGTTCCCGATTACCAGATACTTAATGCAGGTGAACTTTCGGTTTTCGAGCAAGTATTTCAGATACGTCGCGACTCCCTTGCCAAAGGCCGGATCGTCGTACCCTGCGATCCATTTGCAGTCCCACATCGCCGCCCAGTCGGTCAGGATCACATCGATATTGTTTGTCTGGCAGAACGCCAAGTAAGCCAACACTGCTTTGGCCTGCGGACTCTCATAATCAAACTTGTCGGGTGCCTCTTTGGCAAACCAGCCTAAATGCGTCATCATCCGCACGATGGGCATGTGCATATCCGCCAACCGCTCGGTAATCAGCTTCCAATCCTTGTCCGTCACGCCACGTTTGCGATTGTTGGCATTTAATGCCATCGGATCCAGTTCGACGCCGAAGCCGAGAAACCCTGTGGTGATTACCGTGGCGTCGTCAATTCGCAGCGTCACCTGTTCGGGTTGGCTGGCCGGCGGCCTCGCCAGAGATCCCGCCTCCGTCCCGACCTGCGCCACACAGCCGAAGCAAAGCAGGCCAGCGGACAAGCCAAGTACGGCGATTGTTCCCACCCGGCGCAGACTGCCAAATGACCGTGACACGCATATCAACGATGATGTTGCCATTCCGATCCTCCAGTGTGATTATTAAGCATGGCAGCAGGCATATACCGGCAAACGCTGGCTGACGGTTGCCTTGTTACCACCCTTACAATGGTATTCAGCAAGAGTTCTCACAGCTCAGCCGAAGGGCAGATCAGGCACACCGCCCAAAGAACCGCCGTACGGCGGCACCTCGGAACAGCGTCAGCCTCAATCGGCAAATTGAAACGCATAAAGTTTTGCAGCCCGTGCGACGAAGCGCAGTTGCACAGGCTTGGCGGCGTGTGCCGACACATCCGTCTTGCCATGCCACGTCACGTCCACACTGACGTTATTTCCGCAGATTGGGTCACAGTCCGTCACCGAGAAGCCGGGAATCGGCTTGCCCTCCGCATCGCACAGTTCGACGCGCAGTACGCCCGCAGCCGATGCGTCCACATTCAGCTGCAGCCGATTGCCCTGAAAACGGAACGCAGGCGTGGCCAATGTTCCACCGCCGTAGGCGAAGTCGGCCGATATAAACCCATCGAGCCGTTGGACGGCAAGTCGGATACCGCCCATATCCCGTAGTTCTTTGAGGCCCACATACTCACCGTGGCTATGTTCAAACCCGGTGTAATACTGGTAGATTTCCGGCCCGCGCCGGATCATGCCAAGACACAGGTAAAGCGAACCGCCCTCCGGCCCGCCACGCACACCCAACGGGATGTAAGGCAAACGGATGGGACGCTCGAAAGCGACGCCATCGCGACTAACGGCCAGTTGGATATCGACCAGTCCGTCGTTTCCATACTTGGCCGAAGATCGTGGAAAGTGCCCGTAGACCGATGGAAACGCGAAGTAAGCGTCATCGGCCCACGCATACTGATGCACCGCCGGCGTGTAGATATCGGTCTCCGGTGGATCGAGTTCGTCGTAAACGATGGCTTGCTGAATCTCGTGGCTTGGCGCGGAAATCTTGCCCTCTCCAAAGACATAGTTGGGTTTCTGGGTTTTGTCATAAGGCCACGGTTCGAAAAGCTTTTCGATCTCGATGCGCCCAACTTTTCGCAATGGCGCCCAGGTACGGACGTAGGCCACGTATTTCAGCAGTCGTGTGTCATAGAATACCTGGTTGCTGGTGTCCGGCGAAAATGGCAACAGCCGGGTCTGATTCATGGTCCAGCGAATCCCGTCTGGCGAGACGCCCACGCGCAATCCGGCCTTTTCCGGGTCAGGCCAGTGCATGTCCTTGAGAATCTTGTAGCGCTGCTCGGCTGGAGCTGTGGGATCGAGGAAAACCGTCCCCAAACCCACCGGCAGGCAGTTGGTCTGGTCGCATTTCTCGCTGTATTCGTCACCGGGCCACTTGGTCAGGCCCAACATCGGTTTCTTCCAGTGAATGCCGTCGGTCGACTCGGCATAGCAGAACGAATTACGCCCCAGCTTGCCGTCCTTGCCACGAGCCATGCAGCGATACCACATTCGGTATTGGCCCGCATCGTCAATGATCGTGTCGCCCGCGCCGATCCAACCGGCTTCCCAAGGATACTCCGCTTGAAGAACAATTCCGTGTTTCTCTGGCGGATTCATGGCGAACGTCACATTTTCCGACGCCGCAATAAATCGCCGGTCGATGAACAGTTGTTTACGACTTCCCACATCGATTTCCGCCGCCAGAACGGCGGTCATCATGATTTGGATAAGGGCAATTGCTGACGCGAGTTGAAAGATCCAGGCGTTTGGCCGCAGGGTCCTTGTTGGCGCGTGATGTCGACGGCGGGAGACGGAAGTGAAGAGTTGTGATTGCATAAGCATTAAACTCCGTGTCGCACAATTTAACGGCCGTTTGGGGAACACGCCTGGCAGCCGAAACCATGGAATTCACTGTTTGACCACCAAGAGTTTGTCGGCGCCAGCCCACATACCGGCTTTGATAGACCGGCCAGTCGGGTTGGCGATGACAAGGAACGTACTGTTCGCCGACTTGATCACTGCCGCCGCTGCTTCATGCAACGACACAGGAGCATCGTTTTGCTCCGTCGTCACGGCGATGGCTGAGATGGTGGGCGACGCCGCAGCCGGGTTGATGGCGATGGCCCAGGCGAACGCGGTGGCTGCCGTCCGGCGGCGGGCGATCAACATCGGCAGGCGATCCTCGGTGTTGGCACCGACGCCCGTGGCTACCCAGTAACTGGTGAGCATGCCAGGGCTGGCCGCGAAGATGATGCTCGTGGCCTGGCCGCTCGGCTCTTTCACGGTTGCGGTATAGCCGTTCTCGCCCTTGGATACGCTCAGGTCGCGGAGATACGAATAGCCCGGCTTGTCGGGCGGCTTGGCCGCGTCGCCCTGTGGCCCACCCGCCCATGAGCCGGACAGGTGGCAGGCCAGGTCGAAGGTGCGAGCCGTGTCGTCGTCGGTGTTCACCAAGTCCAGAAAGACCACCAGATCCTTGCCGATCAGGAACGCCGCCCGGCGAAAAACCACCCCCGCATACGCATAGCCAACCGCGTCTGTGAGCGAGGCGGACCAGCCTTCGCCCGTACGAAAGTCCAGGCTGCTGCCGGTGGCAGGGTGCTGGGACGCCTCGTCCACGACGAGTGTGTTGTGGGCCAGCGTGGTCCGATACCAACCTGCTTGTATGGGGACGCCGTATCGGGCTGTTCCCGGATCGCCTGCAATCACATGACCCGCGCCGTAGAGCACGAAGCTGTTCTTGTCGGGATGGCCATGGCCGCCGCCATGCGGACCATACTTCATGCACAGCCATGTGGCGTAATGGCCCGCGCCGGATCGCAGAATCGCGTAGCCCGATGCCGTGAAGTTGCGGCTGGCTTCCGGAGCGGTCGTTGATGTGGGCAGATCGCATGCACCGTTGACGAATGCTTGAATCGACTGGCGGGAGCTGCCCGCCAGCGGCATCGCGAAGCGGGGCTCCTTGTACCGGGCCAACGCAATCTCGTAGTTGGCGTTTCCCATGGCCGTCGCCGTCTCGGAGTCGTTGAATGCCGGTAGCTTGCCGTCAGGCATGGCCATGTCCAGCGGCGACATGAACATCTTCTCGTAGCTACCACCGTAAAGGTTGATGCCGCATCGGAAAGCCGCCTCGGTCAGATAATGCACGGCGTTCATCGCGTAGAAGTGATAACCCCATGCACCCTCATACCACGCGCCGTCCGCGCCCACACCTTCGGCCATCTGCGCCTGGTAACCGGACTCGCTGTCGATGGCGTCGGAAACCAACGCCGCGTCCTCAAACAGCAAACCAACCAGCCCGACAGCCGAGTTCTTCCAGCACTGGATGTTATGGATGCCCATCCGGTGCTTTTGGATTACATCCACCGCGGCCGGGTAGAACAGCTTGGTCTTGAGTGTGTCGATGTCTGACGGGCTGAGCATGTCCCAGATCGCATCGGCCCCGTGGGCCATGGGGATCAGCCAGGCGCTTTCGTCCAGCGTCTGCGGGCCGATCCGCCCTCCGCCGACCTTGGCCTCGTTGGCGATGTTGTGCAGCGGATAGCTCAGGTAGCGATCGGCGTAGGCCAGCAGGATTTCGCGGGCCTTGGCAGCGTAGCGCTTGTCGCCAGTGATCTGGTAGAATAACCCCAGGTCGCGGGCGCCATCGGCCAGCCTGTAGTGTTGCTGAGCCAGAACGACATCGTCGTAGGGATACCCGGTGTAGACTTTGCCGCAAACGGGACAGACATGCCGGGTGGGCGACTCGGTAATTAACCGGCTGCCGTCTTTGGCGCAGGCGTAATAGTGCCACCACTGTGAGCCACGGGGCGGCAGTTCGACGGCCCGGGTTAGCCAGTCATCGCAGCGCTTACGCAGTCCGTCACCGTAGGCCTTGCCCCAGTCGGTCTTGGCCATCCGCTCTTTAATTGCTGGGATATCAGCAGCCGAGAACAGCAGCCGCGGATGGGCGGGCAGATCCATGGGCTTGCTTTTGTCGATCAGAGGCTTGACCAGCTCGGCCACCTTCTTGTCCCCCATGTTCACCGTCGAGCCGGGCGGCAAGGGGACTACGCGCAGGTCGTCCAGAAAAAGCCGGACATCGGCGTCCTTGACCGTCCCCACCCGGAACATGAGCACGCCGCCCTTGGTGTCGGGCTTGTCACCCCTCTGGTCGTCGAACTGCTGTAGGTAAACCTTGGCCTGCTGCCACTGCCCTGGAGTGGGAACAGGAAGCGAATAGACAGCCTGCCAGCCACTGGCCAACGGGTGGGCGATGAGATGGAGTTGGAACGTCGTGACTCCATTGCCCTCGAACTTGTACCAGAACAACAGCGTTTTGCTATGGGCGACCCCGTCTCGCTTATCACCAAGATTGTAGATTAGCGTCGCTACCTCGCCGGTCGGCGAGACGGTCCAGGCGATCGCGTGCCGCCCTTCCTTGCATTTATCGGTCAGCGAGGCGCCTCGACCCCAGTCCGCCGTCGTCTCTGCATCGGAGATTGGCACGCTGTTGGTCGCCGGACGCGACACGCTGACACTCTGTCCCGCCGGGCCCTCTCGCGTCGTAGCCGGCGAAGGCGGCCTGAAGACAACACCGCACGTCAAACCACAGAACATGATCATGGCGCCGATGGCGAGGCGGGCGGATGCAGTCATTGAAATTGTCTCTGTGAGACGCTTGCCTCTTCACTAATACGCATAACGGGTTTACTCGCTGGGGCCTATTTCGCCAACCATGAGAGAATCATCGCATCTCCGGGCTCGACGTTGGCGCGGAGTTGGTCGCCGGCCAACACAAATTCCCTCCCATCCTTGGCGACACGGGCAACGGCCGTGGCGGCCTCCCAGGCCAACTCCAGGGTCATTGGCTTGTCGAAATCCCGGTTGACGATCACCAGATAGCGCCGGGTGGCCCGGCCCAAAAGCGAAACGACCGCACCACCATCGGCATTGAGTGCCTTGATAGGAGCTGACGGCTCGTAACTGCGGGTTCCTTTGGGTAGTTTTCCGGTGTGCCCAAGGGCCAACACCTCTGCGCCCAGGAAAACCCCGCTCAACCCCTGGATCTCCGTATTCATCTGCTTGACGCGGTCATAAACCACAGTGCGATTGCCATCCAGGCCTATTGGCCCGCCCTGAAAATCAGTCCCGGCTTTCTGCGGTGGCGTCCAGTAAGTGAAATACTCGATTCCCTGAGCGCCGTAGGCCAGGTTGCTGTACACCTGAAGCCGGAGCTGGGCCAGAGTGGGCACCGGATATCGACCGTGGCCCCATGACAGGGCAAAGCCGTAGAATGGCTTCTTGGCGGAACTGGCTGCCTTGGCAATGCTTTCCAGGTTTTCGTACCACTCCCCGCGGATGGCACCATCGCTAACCGGATAGTTGTCGAAAGAGATCGCCTTGACCGGCACTGTCTTTATAAAACAGCCCACATACTCCTCATAGGTTGCAGTCCCCAGTTGGCTGGCACTGGCGTAATTGGGAAGGAGGTTTATGTAACCCAGGTGGGCCTGGTTCTTATCCACCGCCTCGATCTGAGCCAGTCGCTTGGCCAGTGTATCGAAGTCCGACGCGGACGGCTCGTCGCGCAGAAACCATCCGCCCACGGCGGGATGGTCCATAAAGCGCCTAACCGTAGCCGGCGGGTCCTTTACCAGTTCCGGGCAATAAACGATTATCTTGATGCCGGCAGCCTGGGCCACATCCAGAGCTGCGGCCTGGGCATCCGCGTCAGGAAAGTGAGTAAGATTGTGGGTGAATCCAGCGTCGGCCAACTCGCGGTATCGCTCCACAGTGGTATGGTCCGGGTCCACGCCGCACCAGGCATATACCGGCAAGCGCTGGCTGACGGTTGCCTTGGCGCCAGTCTCTGTCTCTACTCTGGCCGCACAACCCACATCCGTCAGGCTGGCCATGAAGCCCAGCACGGCGACGATGCCGGCCCGGAGCAGGTTGGCCATTAATCCAGACGCACCTTTTGAATTTGACGTTGGCATCATCAGTGTCCCGTGTGATTATTTGTGGTAGCAGCCAGTCCGCCACGCCATCTGAAACATTATATTGTCCCTGGCCCGGGCCTGCTGTCAAACCTATGCTGCCTCGGTTGTACAGCGTTGTACAGCGTATAGTCACGGTCAACCAGAGATTGATCATATGACTACTATGAATAGCAGATGGGTTGCGATAGCATCCAATCTGATCCGATATCTACACAATAAGAAGATGTACTCAGCGGAGGCTATATGATTAGACCACGAATAGCTGGTGGTGGGTGGACGGGTTGCATGGCGGCGGTTTGGATCTTGGCGACCGCCGGTATCCCCGCGATGGCGCAGGAAACGCGAGAAGCGCCTGCCACGACGCAGAAGATCACCGTGGGGGCCCACTATTTCGATGGTTGGGCAGGCCGCAATTCCTTGGCCGATGATCCAGGCCAACCGTGGGCGAAGAACGCCCCAACGCATCTAAACCAACGTATGGTTGAGGAATTCTCGGAACGCGAGCCGATCTGGGGCTGGCGCGATGATTCGTTGGCGATTATGGAACACCAGATTGATCTTGCGGCGGATAGTGGCCTGACGTTTTTTTCTTTCTGCTGGTATTGGCACGACAACGGCAAAGCAATCAACCGCAAAGCAATCGCCGACGATCCCAAGCACACTGGCCTGGACCTGTACATAAAGGCCAAAAACCACCACCGCTTGAAATTCTGCCTGATGGTAGCCAATCATGCTGGAGCGGAAATCAAAGGGACGGAAAATTGGAAACAGGCCGCCGAGTTCTGGATGCCCTATTTCAAGGATCCGCAGTATGTTACGGTGAACGGTAAGCCCCTGGTGATAATTTTCAGTGCTGGCGACAAGGATGGCTTCGCCGGCATGCAGGAAGTGGCTAGGGATGCGGGGTTGCCGGGGCTGGCGATTGCCACCTGCGGCCACGGTACCGTGGAGACGGGCTTTACTTACCGTACAAACTACGGCGTACTTGCTACCAAAAAGGGGCAGCACAATTACGAGGAATTGGCGGCAACGTACCAGAGCGTGTGGAACAATAACAGCCCCGGGCAACCCTATATTCCGGTGATAACGGCTGGCTGGGATAAACGGCCGTGGACGAAACCGACCGATGATCCAGGCGTATATTACACGAACCGGACGCCGGAACAGTTTGCCAGCTACCTGCGTGATGCCGCCGGGTGGATGGACAAACACCCCGACCAGACGACCGCCGAGCGCCTTGTTCTGGTCTATGCTTGGAACGAACTGGGCGAGGGCGGGTATCTTGTACCGACCAAAAGTGATCCGGATGCCAAATATCTCAAAGCCCTACGGTCCGTGGTGATGCCGGCCACGCAACCCGGCCAACCGGCCACCCAAGCGGCCAATGATGGGAAAGGAGAGCGGATCCTCTTTGTGGGTAACAGCATTACCTTGCATGGGCCGGTAAAGAATAGCGGATGGACGGGTAATAATTGGGGAATGGCGGCCAGTGCCGAGGAGAAGGATTACGTGCATCTGGTGGTTGACGCCGTGTCAAAACTGCGCGGCGGCAAGCCGGAATTCAGGGTGGTGAATATCTCGGATTTCGAGCGGTCGTATGAGGGGTTCGATATCGCGGCGAAATTGCACGAGTACACGGCCTTCAAGGCCGATACGGTAATTGTGGCGATCGGGGAAAATGTACCGGCGCTAAAGACCGAGGAGGGAACGGGAAAATTCAAGGAGAGTGTCGGGCAACTGCTGAAGTTGCTCAAAGGTGAAGGGAGAAGTGATCTGTACGTGCGGAGCTGTTTTTGGCCGAATGCAACGAAGGATGCGGTGCTGAAAGAGGCATGCACCGCGGCGGGCGGAGTATTTGTGGACATCAGCTTGCTGTCCAAGGACGAAGAGAATTACGCTCGTTCCGAGCGGCAGTTTGCCAGCCAAGGCGTGGCGATGCATCCGGGAGACAAGGGGATGCGGGCCATCGCCGACGCGATCTCTGCGGCAATCGAGACAACATGGAAGCAGTCGCGGCAACATTGATCAAGAGCGGCATAGAGCAAAACATTGGGGGACTCTGTTGATAGAGTGAGGCGCCTGGGCTTGGGAAAAGGAATGGTGCTCCATGATTCGACTGACCGGTGCGATTCTACTGCTGTCCCTGCTCGCTGGCGGGTGCCAGACTGGGGATCTGACTCTCGCCTCCGGCGGCAAGACGGCCTACACTATCATCGTTGATCCCGATGCGACCGTGGCGGAGCAACACGCAGCCGCGGAACTGAGTTCGTTCCTCAAGCAGGTCACCGGAGCCGACTTTCCCGTCACGACGACGGGCGCGCCGCTCTCCACGCCGATGCTGCTGGTCGGGGCGGGCAGCGCCCAGGGCCAGGTGGCTGCGAACCTCAAGCTTGACGACCTCAAGCCGGACGGCATTGTGATTGAGACTGTGGGCCGTAATGTCATCTTTGCCGGTGATCGCCCGCGCGGCACGCTTTATGCCGTCTACAGCTTCCTCGAGGACACCATCGGCTGCCGCTGGTGGTCCTCGAAGGTCAGCATGATCCCCTGCAGGCCGACGTTGGCAGTGCCCGAACAGCATGTGCGCTACATCCCACCGCTGGAGAACCGGGATACGCATTGGTTCGATGCCTTTGATGGTGACTATGCCGTCCGCAACAAATCCAACGGCACTTCGGAACACCTCGATGAGGTGCATGGCGGCAAGATCACCTATGGCGGTCCCTCCTCCGTCCACACATTCTCGCTGCTCATGCCGGTGGAAAAGTATGCCAAGGACCACCCGGAGTACTACAGTCTGCGCAACGGCAAACGGATTGTCGGCGACCAGCCCTACTGCCAGCTTTGCGTCACCAATCCTGACGTGAAACGGATCGTCACCGAGCGGGTGCTGGAGTACCTGGCAAAAAACCCAACCGTCCAAATAATTTCCGTGTCACAAAACGACACCGACCTGCACTGTCAGTGCCCCGAGTGCAAGAAGCTCGAAGAATACGAGGGTTCGCCGTCTGGCCCGCTGCTGCACCTAGTAAATTATGTCGCCGCCGAAGTGGCTAAGAAGTATCCGAACGTAGCGATCGACACCCTGGCCTATCAGTACACCCGCAAGCCTCCCCTGCACGTCAAGCCCCTGCCTAATGTCATCATCCGGCTGTGCAGCTGCGAGTGCGACTTCGGCAGCCCGCTAACCAGCGAAAAAAACAAGGCGTTCGCCAAGGACATCACGGGTTGGTCGGATATCTGCAGCCGACTGTATGTCTGGGACTATTCCACGGATTTCTCTAACTACATAATGCCCTTCCCAAACCTGCGGGTGCTTGGGCCGGACATTCGCTTCTTCGTGGACCACGGCGTTAAGGGGCTCTACTCGGAGGGGGACTACCAGTCATACGGCGCCGAGATGGCCGAGTGCCGAGCCTGGATGCTGACGAAACTGATGTGGAACCCGACATTCGATGACCGCAAACTGCTGGACGAGTTCCTGACCGGCTACTACGGGCCAGCGGCACCGGCGATCCGCGAATATCTAACGCTGCTGCATGACAGTATGGAGAAGAAGAAGACCAATCTGGTCATCTCGACCCCACCGACATCGGCGTACCTGTCCTTTGACCTGCTGTCCCAAGCGGAGAGGTTGTTTAATGAGGCCGAGGCGGCGGCAAAGGCTGATCCGGCGTTGCTGGCCCGGGTGCAGGTCGCCCGGTTGCCGGTTCGATATGTTTGGGCCCAGCGCTGGCACGAGTTCCAGGCCGTCGCTAGGAAGCGCGCGGTGCCGTGGCCCGGCCCGGCCGATTATGCCGGCAATGCCAACACCTTCATGCAGGTCTGTGCTGCAAACAAGATTACTATGCTCTCAGAGCACGCCCGGATTGATGCCTTTGCCATGCATACAACCGGGTTGGGGCGGATCACTTCTCCACCGCCGCCCGGGTGCGAAAAGCTGGCTGACGATCAGTACATAGACCTGCAGGATATCAGCTTTAGGCTATCCCGGGAGGGCGAACAGGCCTCAATTGAACACGATGACCTCGCCTCCGACAAAGTGGCCGCGCGGATGCCGGGCAGCCATTTCGAGTGGGCGGTTAAACAGCCGCTGGACGGCGCGTGGCTTGCTCCCGACACCACATATGGCGTCTACGTCAGCGTTCGGGTGGATAAAACGGGCGAACAGGGCGCGGCCTTTACCGCGGGCATCTATGACTCCAAGAACCGCAAGAGCCTTGGCCATATCAGCCAACCGTGCAAGGACATCACCAGTCCCGGTTATGTCACCTACAAACTGGGGACGACCAATCTGCATGACCAGTGTTACCTGTGGGTCGCTCCACCAAAGAACCCCGACAACGTACAGGCGGTGTGGGTAGACCGGTTCTGGCTGGTGAAACAAAAGTAGGCAAGAATTAGCTGCCGGACATCCCTTGGGCAAGCCAACATGGCTGTCGGGATAGCCGTTCGCCGAAGGCTTTCCCATACCATCTATTTACCAACCGACATGGACCTGATCCGTCACCTGACAAGCATGGCTGGCGGCATCGTCAATTCCTGTGTCTTGCTGTGCCACCTCAGCGTCAGGGCAACCGCATGTGATATTATTGCTGAAGAATATCCAACAGATACTGGCGGTCGATAGAGCAGCGGTATCTTTTCACCTTCAGGCTAACTTTGCGGGGGTCCCGCTTGAGCTTGTTGATGACAATGCGACGTAGGCGTGAAAAGTTCTGCGCCCCGTGACCGTTGCGAAGACGGCTCTCGTCCTCGCGGAAAGTCATGTCCAACCGCCAATGCAATTGGTTCTCGACTCCCCAATGCTGACGGATCGCCTGGGCAACCGTCTCCACCGAGCCGTCCTTAAGGCTGGAAATGAAATAGCGGCGTTCTTCCGAGGTCTTGCCTGACGGATCGCTCATGTCTCGACGCAACGACTGCACCATGACCAAACTACCCAGGCCGCTCCATTCACCCAGCAAGTCCGCGCCCAACCGCTCGCTGCTGCACATCGGCAAAGAATTGAACGACCGGTTGCGGCATTGCCGTCTCTGCCGACGACTCCAGGAACACGATCAGCTCCTGGATCTTGCGCCCCTCGGCCACGGCGCCGAGGATCCGATCCAGATCCATCCGCCAGACGTGATCGCCGGTCTTTTGGGCGAAAGCTTCCAGCAGCATGCGATCGGCGGGCGATACGCGGGAGGCGCAGGTACAGGCGGCGGGCCAAGGTCTTAGCGAGTGGGACGTGGTCCGCGATCAGTTCCTCTCGCATACGATTTGGGGGTGTAGCGATGGTCATGCTGCCATCATGTCGGCGCTCCTACGGCGGCATCTATGGACCTAGCGGCGATTCCCATCAGGCGGTTCCAGTAATGGAACAAACCACTCACCATTGCCCCGTTCTCCCTGGGATTTCACATCAGCCGTGACCGCCTTATCGTTCAGTCTGTCGCTTAGGTATTTTTGGAATTCCGCCGTCTCCGCGTTTTCGGGGTATACCACTAACGCAAGTACATGTCGATAATTGGCGCAAGAACATGGAGCTCACGCCAGAACGATCTTCTCCGGCCGGTCGACCTCCACGTCCAGCATCGCGCACGTCGGTACCGCGAGCGGCCGTTTGTTCCTGAGCAGCGCCGCCGTGCCGGAACTGATGATGCGGATGCCGCCGACATGCCTGCCTCGCCACTGATGGCCGTGGCCGTGGCGCCGGTACTCGTGCTGCTGCGCAAGCTGCAGGGCACGCAACGGAAGCGGATCGTTGACGTGCACGCCGCGAACTTCTCGGTTTCGGCCTTGGCCAGTCGTGTTTGGGCACGCGATAGCCTCACATGCGCAGCAATTCAAAGCAGCCCGCTTGCCGCTTCGCTCCAACGTCTGTTGGTGCAATCGATATACTCGATCACCTTCTTTGCAGCATCCACCGCCTCCTTGTCCCAAGTCTTGGTGCCCCAGAGACATGCGACCATCAGTCTGCCCGCAGGACGATCCGACCGCGCTGCTTCCAGTTCAGGGAAGTCCTTTCCCATGCAGCAGCGCAATCGCGCGAAGGTGCTACTCTCCTCTTGCGTCAGTGGAACACCATTGCGATCTGGGACAAGCTGCACGTACACGTCCCCTTCGCAACTAGTCCCATCAGAATCGTCCCAACAATCGTCAACGTTTACCTCAAACTTGAACCTGCCCCGTTTCGCAGCAACGCTCTGAGGATTAGCGAGAGGCATTCTTCCGCCGCGCCCCTCCGGCCGCCAGGCCCCGATTTTCAACTCGGCGTTTCCTCGCTGTATCTCCTCGCGCAGCTTCGCAAAAAATTTATCCACACAATCCCTCAGCAAGCGTTCCCTTGCTTTCTTGATGTGCGACCAATTTTCACCATTCAAGAACATAGGACAGTCGCGAAGGAGCTTGACTAATTCGTTCATCTGCTCTTCGTCCATTGGACTTCTCCCGTGTATGAGTTGGTGAACCACATTCTTGTACTGCTGTAGCGCCTGATTTATGTTGGCGTACTGGTAGGTTTCGCGCAGGCATTGCTCAAGCCAGAGAAGGATGTGGTCTTCGTAAGAAATGCGGTGGTAGCGGTCCTCAAAACCGCCCGCCGAGGCCGCCGCTCTTCCATCCTTGGTCAGGTAGAGCAAGACCGCCCTCTGGTATCTGTCTCGTAAATACTTGGCATACCGGCCAATCTGCTTGTCGCCTTCTCCAGCACCGATCTTATTCTCAATCGCTATTACTCCCCACCCACCGATTGTTATGAGGATATCAAGACGCCCTTCGTCACCAAGGGACCTTTCAATTTCAACGCGGACATTGGCGTAGTCCCAATCGGGCAGCTTCAGTGTCTCCAGACAGGCCAATCGCTCTATGTGGCCATCGTGCGCGGGAACACCCTCGCTGAGGATCTGGAGAAACAGCTTTAGAAAAAGCGGGCCACAGTCGTGTGCACCTCTGCACCTCCCGTGCGGATCCAGCAAGTGGGCCAGGTATCGTGAATGCAGCCGGCATTCATCCGTTTCATCAAGCAGCACCGTGAAAAGGTTGAATCTGGCTTTTGCGGCTTTGCGATGCCCCTCATACCGCACCGAAAGTTCGGTAACTTGACGGCCTACATCGGAGAGAACTGCGCGAAGGGTCTCGAAATCGATGTCGCCGGTTTGAGCCACGTTGCCAGAAACGACATCATTGACATTCATTGTCGATACCTCTTTCTGCCACCGCGAGCAGACGATTATGCCGGCGGCCTTTGGAGCGTCAACTCAAGGCGATTCGTGCGAGCCGGTCAGCGTTAACGTCCAGCATCGCGCACGTCGGCGCCACGATCGGCCTCCTGTTCCTGAGCAGCGCCGCCGGGCCGGGGTTGATGATGCGGGTTCGGCCGATGCGCTTGTCGCGCCACTGGTGGGTGTGGCCGTGGAGCAGGTAGTCGTGCTGCTGGGCAAGCACGAGGGCACGCAACGCACGGCGATCGTCGCCGTGGAGGACGGCGAACTTCTTGCCGGACATCTCGAACTGGCCGAATTGGCCCAGGCAGTCGATGCCAAGCTCCCTGGCCCGCTGGTCGAGGGCGGCGCGATCGTCGTCGCTGTTTCCGAAAACGAACGCGGCCCTGAACTCGCCGGGGCGGATGATGAACAAATCCAACAGCGCCGGCGGGCCAATGTCGCCGCAGTGAACCACGAATGTGGCGCCGCGCTGGCGCAGGGCGGCGATGGCGTACCGCATCCAATCGGCCTGTCCGTGCGTGTCGCTGAGAATTCCAAGACGCATTTAAGTCCTTTTCTGGCTACTCCAAGGGAAACTCACCCGTCTCGACGCCCAGCTTCTGGGCCAGGTCCCTGGGCGTATTGGCGCCCTTCTCCCGCATCATCGCCAGCAGTACCCATCCGGCGGCTTCGGCGTCGGCCTGGGCGTGATGATGCTCGAATTGATGGCCAATATGCTCGGCCAGGGCATCCAGCGCATGGGACGCCAAGTCCGGCCATGCCTGCTGTGCAAGGCGGTAGGTGCATAGGTAATGAAATCCGGGGCATGGTACGCCAAAGTGCTCCAGCGTTCCCTGTAGCTTTCGCATATCGAAGACGGCGTTGTGGGCGATGACGAGGTCCACAGCGGCCAGGTAGGGCAGCAATTGTCCGGCGATGGTCGGAAACTCCGGCTCGTGAAACACGTCGTTGTGTGTGATGCCATGGATCTCGATGAAACTGGGCCAGAAGTAGCCGGAGCCCTTGGGCGGACGGACAAGCCAGTACCGGGATTCGGCCAGGTGCCAATCCTCAAAGACCGCCAGGCCGGCGGCGCAAATGGCCGCGTCGCTATAGTTATTGGCGGTCTCGAAATCAATGGCGCCGAATCTCACGCTTTTGGGCTCCTTTCCCAAAGTCGCCGGATGTTCTCGACGCATGCCTCGATATTGCCGCGGCCGACGGGATTGCGACTGTGGACGCGGATAATCGGCAACGGGTGGCACCAGCGGCCGGCGGCGACCTCCTTCTCCAGCCAAGCAACCACGTCGTAGC
>Ga0316230_1000780_pt1 | contig 39905 bp, 39 predicted proteins | sample TBH18025metaG_FD_206004 | JGI IMG/M metagenome (GOLD analysis project Ga0316230, IMG submission 206004) | Freshwater microbial communities from Trout Bog Lake, Wisconsin, USA - TBH18025 | ecosystem: Environmental > Aquatic > Freshwater > Lake > Hypolimnion/Profundal zone | place: USA: Wisconsin... | reverse complement strand
TCCGCGTCCGCAACATTGGCGACGATACCGCCGAGAAAATTTCCGCGTGGGAAAAATCTGTGGACCTCGCCGGTGAACTGAAACGCATCGCGGATTTCGGCTGCCACGTTTTGATTTCCACCGATGAACAGTATCCGCCGTCGTTGCGGGAGATTTATGATCCGCCGCTGGTTTTGTATGTCAAAGGCGAGTTGACGGCGAAAGACCGAAACGCCGTGGCGATGGTCGGCTCACGGATGACGACGCATTACGGCATTGAGACTGCGCGCAAACTGGCGTATCAGCTCGCCTACACCGGCGTGACGGTGGTGAGCGGCGGTGCCCGCGGTATTGACACGGCGGCGCATCAGGGCGCGTTGAGCGGCAAAGGAAGAACGATTGCGGTCTTGGGAACCGGAATCAATATAGTATAGGTCTGATACACATAGTAAATAAGCTTATCGGAAATATGAGTGGTTCTTTCATTTGCTGTTGTTTATTCAGTCGGTGCGGGAAGTTTGTCAAAAATGCTATTGCCAGCAGAAAAACTTGATTGTACTCCACGACCTTTACCAAAATCACATAATCATATGGGAAATAATTTACAAAAAAACACGGTGCCGGCTACTGGGCGGGTTGCGTATTCTTATGTGCGCTTCTCGTCTAAAATACAAGAACGTGGGGCGTCATTGCTTCGGCAAACCGAACTATCTGAGCAGTATGTGAAGCAACACAACCTCATTTTGGACGACACCCTCCATCTCCAAGATCTAGGAGTTTCTGCTTTTCGTGCAAAAAATGCCAAAAATGGGGCTCTGGCAGGATTCCTTGAGGCAGTAAATACAGGTCGGGTTACGATCGGGTCGTTGCTTTTGGTCGAAAATCTGGATCGGTTGAGTCGGGCGGAACTATCGGTCAGTGTCGCTCTATTTTTGCAAATCATAAACGCAGGAGTCGATATTGTGACCCTTGTCGATGGGAAGATTTACACCCAAAAGCAGTTGGACATGACAAATCTTATCATTTCCATCACCATTTTGTCGCGTGGGCATGAGGAAAGCGCTACAAAATCATTCCGGGTTCGCGATGCTTATCTCCGTAAAGTTTCAAAAGCCCGGGAACTAGGCGGAAAATTTCGGATCACAAAAATCGGGCCGGCATGGCTACGAGCCAATGACCAAGGAGGTTGGGACATTATTCCGGAACATGCCGCCGTGGTTCAGGAAATTTACCGTCTCTACGAAGAGGGATTTGGCAAATGGCGTATTGCCGGAATTCTGAATGAACGTGGAACCAAGAGCCTCGCCCATGGGAAAAATTGGAACGCAAGTTATATTGCCAACATCCTTACCTCTCCTGCGGTCGTTGGTACGTTCCGTCCAGGGCATTGGATTGGAGGCCGCCACCGTTACATCGAGGGACAGGACATACCTAATTATTTTCCTCCAGTCATCAACAAGTCCTTGTTTGAGCGGTGCTACACAAGGCTTAAGGGACGCAATACACCTGCTACTGTCCCAGGCAGAATTCACCTTTTATCCGGGCTCGTTTGGTGCGGCCATTTCAACGAACGTTGCGTGGTTTGGGGAACAAGCAAGAGTGAAGTGCGGATCAATGGGATTAAGAAAAAATATCGCTATTACTATTTTGTGGCACATAGCATTCCGAATTATCGAAAACGGGAATACAGCGGCTGGAATATCGATTACCTTGAAAGAAACTTTCTGATCGTTTGCCTCAACCTTGATTGGAAGCGTATCGCGGAAGCGAGTGCTAGACGACCTCGCACTAACTGGGCAGAGCGGCGCCAACATCTAGAAAAGAGGACGGCGGAAATTAAAAAAGAGATTGGAAACCTGTATACGCTCGCCGCACGGGGGGATTTGATTGGTGCCGGCGACGAGATAAAGAAACGCGAGCTGGAGCAGGCGGAAATTACAGCCGCCATTGAAAAATTAAGTAACGAAGAAACGCGCGAAAAAGAAGCCGACTCAGCGATCACCGCAGGCATGGGTGGCGAAAAATTGATGCAAAAGGTTCTCCTCGACGGCGGTGATCAGGATACGCGAATACGTCTCCGAGAAGAAATTCGCAAGCGGATCCAGCGGATCGATATTTTTTCACTTGGATTTGACCTTACCAGCAAGATCGAACGAGAAGTTGGAGTGCCATTACGGGATGGTGGAAAAGTGCGTTGCTACAAGGTTACCTTTGCCAATGGAACCGTGCGCTGGGTGGTTCCAACCGGAAAAAAGGATGCCGAGGTAAAATATATCTACGATGAGAATATTAATACGATTGATATCGACTTCGACACACTACCACAGCAACTCAAAATACCCGTACCACCAGGGCAACATCGCGGTCGAAAAAAACACACTTGGCCGGGGCTGACGAAGCCGCCCGTTGTCGAACCTCCACCAAATCCAGATACCAACAAAGGTTGAAGGATCGCTTTGCTTTGAGGTCAGTCCCAATTCTTGTTCAGCCGGGGGTGGCGTTGACCACCCCGACCTGATTGCTTCGGTTTTACCGCGTCATCAAAGTCATCGAGGCCAGAAACCAGGCTCTCTGCCGCATGCCATGCCTCGACCTCGCCACGCTGGCCACGCTGTTCGCCCCCAGGCCCGGCATCATTGTCAAAGGCACCACCTCTGGTTAAGCGTTACCATGACGCCTTGAAGTTGTGGCAGGCATTTGAAAGTCAAGCAGAACACGCTGTCCAAGCTACCCATCATTTACTTTTCTTTGGAATTCGAAAAACCGAAATAGCCCCGCGCTTTTCTATAAAGGATTTGGAAGATGCCGACATTGCTTTACCAGAGATTTCGGAATTCATAACCAACACAGATCGGAAGGAAACCCGGAAGGAAATCTTCCATTCAGTTTTGTCTGAATTCTTGCAATACCAAGATGTTGACCGAGCTTTTTCCTATCTTCTGCGACAAAGCACTATGTTTGCGCGGAAGCTCAAAGAAGGATTGGCAATTTACCTGTCTGAACATTCCCCCGAAAAACTTGCTCAAGAAGCCCGGGCAAAGTATTTGGAGCTTGTAGATAAACTTGAAAAAATCATCAGTGGGATGGAAGCAAAAAGCCTGACCATTCCTGCTGCCGTTTTACTCGCGGTCAGCCAGCCTTCAATTCCTGCCACTAGCACGACAGTTGCGGCGACGCATCCGGCGGCTTCGGCCCCAGCAACGACCGCTCCTGCTCGTCCTGCGACCTTTCCAGTTCAAGCAGTGGATCCCAATGACCCGCCCTTGGTGGACGGCCAGATGGTGAAGGCACACATTGTCGTCGGTAATGAATCCGGTGATTTAATCCCGAATCAATTTGGTGAGTTTCCTCGGGTTCACATTGACCCCAAGCAAACAGTTTCCGTAACGGCGGTATGGCCGGATGCTCAGCCGGGACAGAGGGTGGTGGCAGCGGTGGAAGATGGTGGACTGCTGGCGGGTGGCAAACCGGTGCTAGCCTTTACACTGGATGCCTCACGACAGGCGAGTTTTGATTTTACTGCCGGCAGCGGTGGGGGAATTTACCGCGTCACCCTGCGACAAGGCCCGGACACGAAAATTGTGCAGTTTTGGGCGGGACCAGATCTGGCCTTGAAACAAATGTAATCTATCGAAAACCAACCAATATCCCCATTTCCAATAATCAACTTTACAACCTGTAATCCCATGAAAATCACGAAATTGATGTTCACACTGGCCACGATGCTGGCGTTGGCCGGCCTCCAAACCACGGTGTTGGCGCAGAAGTGCGGTAACACCAATGCACCTGGTGTCACACCTCCATGTAAATGTAAAGGCCAAGGCGTCAACCCCATCAACCCAACGAGCTCGGATGTGGCGCGGGATGTGCAGGATTTAGAAGTGTGGGGCGGTATTGGCCAGCATCAACTGGTATGGGAACGCTACGGCCATAGTCGCATGACCGCCGGAAAACTTTGGTTTGGTAGCGGTCATTGCTGGCGGCACAGCTACCAATGGGAGATGAGCGTCAGCGGCAACACCCTGACCCTGAATTATCCCGATGGAACCGTATACACCTACACCTTGACCAACAGCGCATGGGTGGGTGCTCCCAGCAATCCCGACCTCCTGACCCAGAATGGCACAAACTACGTCCTACAAACAGCCAACGGCTGGCAATACAGCTTCAACCAATATCCCTCACCGCTGCGCTACCAGTTGGACAAAATCACTGATGCTCAAGGCAACGTCTACAATCTCACCTACGATGTCCATTATCGTTTCTCCCGCGTGACTGAACCCGGCGGTCGCTGGTTGCAAGTCACCTATCAAGACATCCCCGTAGATTCTGAAGCCTTCACCACTCTGGCAACCTGCACCAATAACCCCCCGGATGGTCAATGGACAACCTTGCCGGTTTCCAATACCAACGCCTATCAGATGGTTCGGTTTTTGGGCGATATTTCTTCTTACGGCAATCTAGCTGAAGTGCAATTTTTGGATACCAACAACAACGTGCTCACCGGCACCCCTTTTGGAACCACCCCGCCGTATACGACCAACAGCAGCTCCTATCTATCCTTGTTTGATGGTAATACCAACACCTTCTTCAATTTCGCTTACGCAAACTACAGTTTTGCCGGCCTGGATTTGGGTAGTAAGCATCGGATTGCAGCTATTAGATTCTTTCCGCGTCCCGGCTACGCCAGCCGCGCCAACGGGTCATTTTTTCAGGGGGCCAACGTTCTATCTACCACCCAGACGGCCATCACCAGTGTCCAGACCAGCGACGGCCGTCGTGTGACCTACAACTACGGGGCGACCCCGGACACGGTGTTGGCTTCCGACTTCCTGACTTTAACCAACGTCGCCTATGGCGATGGCACTCAGGCCACCTATGGTTATGTCCAAACTTTTGCCGGCCAACGCCTACTCTTGAGTTCGGCTTCGGACCCGCGCGTGGAGGGCAATGCCACACAATTGCGTTATGCCTATTACACCAATCTATCGTCGGGTCTTTTTGGTTCCATCTTTCAGGAAATGAGTTATGCAACTGGCCAAATGGCCGACCAATTGGGCGCTGATGGTGTCCATGCCAGCAATTCTATCGTAACCTATGCCAACGGGGCAGTTGAAACCATCTCGGACAATGGATGTGGCTACTTTACTAAGGTTGCCGATGCGCTTGGTCGCACCACCACCTACACCTACAGTGCTGGCGGAACTGGTTTCATAATTTCCACCACCGACCCGCTTGGTCACACCACCAGTTTTACTCGTGACAGTCAGGGTCGTCTGCTGACCAGCACCGCCCCAGATGGCGGCGTGACGACCTATACCTATGACAGTCTTGGTCAGCCGCTCACTGTCACCGACCCGCTTGGCCATACTACCACTTATACCCGCGACTCACAGCACCGTCCGACCCTTATTCAATATCCCGACGGTTCCACGGAAGCCTATACCTATAATAGTTTCAGTCAGCCGCTCACCCACACGCTGCGTAATGGCGGGGTGGAAAGCTTTGGCTACACCACGAACGGCCTGAAAACGGCTTACACCAACGCCCTTGGGAACGTGACCACTTACACCTATTATTCCAACAGTCTGCCGGCCACCGTGACCGACGCCAACGGCCATACTACTACCTACACCTACACTGAGCGTGGTTTGCCATTACAAGTGATGAATTCAGATTACAGTGTGAAGAGCTATGGCTATGACGGCTTCGGCAATTCGTCCGCTGTGACCAATGAACTCGGGGCAGTATGGCAGACTGTCTATGACGAATACCGTCGCCCGACGGCGAAAATTGACCCGCTCGGTCGCACGACCGTTTATGATTATTCACTCCCGGGCAGTGGGGGGTGTAGTTGTGCCAATTCGCAGAATAAGCCCACGAGTATTACCTTGCCGGGTGGTGAGATAACCAAGATAACTTATGATCTGGAATGGCAACTCCTCAATCAGACCGTGGGTTACGGCACTGCGGATGCCGCCATGACGCAGTATCAATACAATGCCGCCGGTTTGGTAATTGCCATGATTGACCCCAATGGACGGAACTGGACTTACGGCTACGATGCGAGTAACCGCCGCATCAGCACCACTGATCCGTTGAGCCATGTGACACAATGGAGCTATGACCTCGCGGGGAACAAGCTTACCGAAACCCGCGCCGATGGCAGAGTGACGACGAATAGTTATGACACCATGAACCGGGTTGTTTCCAGCACCGACCCGCTCAGTCACACCACGCAGATGGGCTATGACGTGAGTGGTAACTTAACAAGTCTCACTGATGCAAATGGTAATGTAACTTATTGGAGTTATGATCTATTAAATCGCCAGACGGTGAAAACCTATGCGGATAGCACGCAAGATAAATATGGTTTTGATGCCGTGGGCAATTTAATTGGCTTTACAAACGCAGCCGGACAGGTGGCTAGCTATACCTACGATAACCGTAACCGGCTGACGCAGACTGTTTGGAACGACGGCGTGACGCCGATCGTGACGCGTAGCTATGACATTGTCGGCAGATTGACGGCGTTAAACAATGGAAATGCTGCCGAGGGCTATACCTACGATGCCGCCAATCAGCTTTTAGCAGAAACCAACTTCATTGGCGGGGCCACTTTTGTGACGGCCTACGGTTACGATCTGGACGGTCGGAAACATACGCTGGTGTATCCGAGCGGCAACACGTTAACGAACACGTTCACGGCCCGCAATCAGGTCAAGGCGATTTACGCCAATGGTCCGCCACCGCTGGCAACCTTCACCTACGATTTGAACGGCAATCGGCTTTCACTGGCTCTGAACAACGGCGTTACCAACGGTTACGCCTACGACAACGCCAGCCGGTTAACCAGTTTGGTATCAAAGCAGGGGTCAGCCACGGTGGCCAGCTTTGCCTATACTTACAACAACATAAACGATCGCACAGCACTGGTGCGTGAGGGTGGACGGACCGAGAATTACGGTTACGATGCTGCCCGGCAGTTGACAGGGGCGACGTATGGCGATACAACTTCGGAAGGCTTTAATTACGACGCGATGGGCAACCTGAACACTCGGACGAATGTGGCCGGTGGTGTTGATAGTTTCAACGTGAATAATCTGAATCAATACACGGCGATCAACGGCAATGCGACCAGTTTCGACGCAAAGGGTAATCTGCTATCCTGGACCGGCGGGGCTTTTGGATATGACGCGCAAAATCGGTTAGTTGGCGCCAGTCGTGGCACCAACGGGGCGATCTTCGTTTATGATGGCCGCAATCGCTGTGTGCAACGTGTTATTAATGGCACGACGACCACCTTCATTTACGACAGTTGGGATTTGATTGCGGAATATAGCGGCACGACACCAATTGCGGAATACATCCACGGGCCCGTAACAGATGAGACGCTGGCCAGAGCAACAGCAATTGGCACGGTGTATTACACCGGCGATGCGTTGAACAGCGTGGCAACGCTCACTGATGGCTCTGGCAACGTGGTGGAAAAATACCGCTACACGGCCTTCGGCCAGCCGACAATCTATGACACGACTGGAACAAACATTCTTTTCGAGTCGGCTTATGGGAACCGCTTTGCCTTCCAAGGTCGCGAATGGTTTGCGGAAATCAACCTGACCGACCACCGCAACCGCTATTATTCACCCGAACTCAACAGATGGCTAAACCGGGATCCGATCAATGAACAATGTTTCAAGGTGATGGTTAGTCGTTCTGGGCGGTTCAATCGAAAAGAGGAGTGCAATCTTTACCGGTTTGTTGCTAATTCTCCGGATAACTATACGGATTCATTGGGATTAAAGATTTGTTGTTCTGAGTGCCAGAAGTTTCTAGCTGAATCGTCTAGTAACGAGAATATCTTAAATGCATTAGCTGGAGCTGAAGTGGTTGGAGGGGCCATTGTTGGAGCTGTTGGTGGCGTAGTTGCGGGAGTTGTTGTCGGTGTAACAACTGAGAACCCATATGCTGGGGCAACGGCAGGGGTAGCAGTTGGTGGGCTGGCGGGAGGCCACGATTTATATGATGGGGGTCGTTTGTTGGATGAAGGTTCCGAACGAGCTAGGCGGATAGTTGATATGTATAATCGCTGTATGGCTCATTGCGAATGAAAGAACTAAAGTTTATTACTCTTGTAGCTGCTGTGGGATTCTTAATCCCTCAGTTGGTATCTTTGTGGGTTTTGCGATTGCGGCCACTTGTTGTGGTTGCTAGGCCATTAGCAGTTTCCATTGGCGCTTATGCACTTTTCTTGGTGTCCTTGTTCTTACTTTGCTATCGGCCGTTGTCAAAATTGACAATGGCCACAAGCAGTCTTGAGACAATACATTATGGACTCTTAATCCGGATATTGACTCCATTTCCGATAGGTATTGTTTCTTGCGGATTGGCATTATATGCCGGTGCAACCGCATCGTCTGATTCCAAAACGATCATGCTTCAGAAGGTTGCCAAGTCGGTGTGTATTGCGGGGGTTTTAGTCTATTTGATACAAGTTGCCACTGTCATTTTTGTATTCAATCACTAATATAGAAATTAGTGTCCGCCGGGCAACTTGAACACGCGCACCGGCCCATCGCCCATGACCACCGCGGTCAATAACCTGAACCAATATAATCACGACTGGTTTTTGAAAGAGTCTTTCCCAAGTTAGCCCTGGTGATTGGGCCCCTCTGAACTAGGCCATTGAGGCTGAAACTATCTCATCACAGGTGGCCTAATGAACGGGGTTCAAGCCGGTAAATAAGACGCCCGCAATAAAAAAGGCCACCCTGGCAAAAGAGTGGCCTCCAATATCAACTTAACCTTACTTCTTCGCCTGAGCGGTCTTCTTTGCCGCCCAACGCGCCTTGGCCGCCGCACTGATCTTGGCTTTGGCGGCGGCACTCATTTTGAATTTCTTCTTGGCCAGCTTCTGTCCGGGTTTGGCGGCAACTACCGCTTTGACCAAAGTCTTAATTGCGGCCGGTTTGGTCTTTGCCGCTCTTTCCTTGGCCCAACGAAGTTTGGCGGCGGCGGCGATGCGAGCACGGCCGGCGGCACTCATTCCACCTTTCCTGACCGGCTTGGCCGTGGCCGGAGCCACCGTGGTTTCTGCGCCGAAAATGGCGGCGAGTTGTTTTTCTAGACCGGCGATCTTTTCTTTTAGGTTCGCGGCTTGACGGAGTTGTGACGATGTGAGGTCTAACATGGTGAAATTATTAAAGCACCAGGTAATTATCAAGGAAAGCCTTTATTTATAGGTATAAAATTGAGAAGGCATTGGTCGGGCTGGGCGGCATTGTCTTTCTGGGTAGCTTTGGAAAATTAAGCGATGGAGCATTGAATGTGTGGGTAATCCCTTCAAGCCAGAATTTGCGCTGATTTCAATAGCCGAATGACAGCGCGTTCCCGCTTTCGACTACCATCCAACACCTCATCAAGATACGATGCAAGTTCAGGGTAATTTTGCCACCTAATTGTATTGTTCCGGACAACCGGTTCCACATTAAGAAAGATGCATAGTGCATTGATGCTTTTTGACCGTCGCTGGAAATGTCCGCTTAACAACCTGCTAATCTGCGACTGGTTCACCCTTATTAACTTTGATACCGAAGATTGGCTTGCTCCACTTCTGCGAAAAGCCTCTCGCAAAAGCAATGCTGTTTTTTTGTTGTCTATGCGTTTAGAAACGCGCATAATGCATAAGGCTATCAAACAATATTGTGCTGTCAATAAAACATCAGATCGTTACTACTTGGCGGAACGGTGACATTGACCGGCTTGAACTTCCGGAACCCGGCATGGAAATTCTTCCTGGTGTTCGCTGGGGAAAATTCGATGACTTCTTCACGCCGGCTTTTTGGGTTTCCCGTTCTTGGATTGACGGGGATTCCAGCCCTCATTTTCAATACACTCTTGGGCGCTCATTGCGTGAAGAGGTTGCCGCTTGTCTCCTGGGTGGGCATGGCATGCCAGCGGAAGTTGGATTGGCTGCGTTTCATCGGATGCGGGAACGCGGACTACTTGATGGAACAAACTCCTTGATTGACATTGAAAAGGCCCTGACCGAACCACTGACTATCGGTAATCGCCAAGTGCGATACCGCTATCCTCATACCAAGAGTCGTTTTCTAACCAAAGCCATGCAAAAGCTCAACGCCGAGCCAGCGCCTATGCATTCGGCGCTTGAACTACGAAACTGGTTACTTACCTTTTCGGGCATTGGCCCTAAAACCGCGTCTTGGATTACACGGAATGTGTTACACTCGGATGAAGTTGCCATTCTGGATATCCATATCATTCGCGCTGGTTTGCTCATGGGGCTTTTTTCAACCAAACATTCCGTCCAACGCGATTATTTTGACATGGAGGCCCGGTTGGTGGCTTTCGCTCGTGCTGTCGGAGTTAGTCTTTCACGGTTTGACAGCATCATCTGGTGTTATATGCGGCAAATGCATGAAATGGTTATGAATGCTCTGACCGGACTGCCAAGTAGTTTAAATCCGGCTTGACGTTCCCATCCTCAATCTGTCTAATGCGGCATTATGTCTGGCTCTGGTGGCGGATCGGGCCGAATTGGCTTCGGCGGTGAGGGTGGCGCAGGTGGTGGAGGGGAATCTTCCACAGACTGCGGCTCCCTGATTGTTGACACGATCTTAAACTCTCCTGTCAGTGCCGTTGTTGCTTTGTTAAAGAAAGGTGACAGGCTCACTGTGGAAATTCAAGTTGGCGGTAGCGGTGTCAATTCGCTTGTTGCCAAACATGGCGGGCAAATCGCGGGGTCGCTTACTCCACCAAGTTTAACCACGATTCTTAACTGCATTCAAAACGGTTTCCAATACGTCGCCGTCGTGCTTGACGTCACTGGAGGCGTTGTCCGGGTGCGCATCCAGGCCCCATAATGATTCACGTCGCCGGCGGAACTTATTTGGAGTTTTGTCGGGAACCCCATTGGTATGAACTTTACGGATCGGGACTCCGGGCAAGCTTGGCACTTAATAAACTTGGTGTGCCGGTTTGTTTTTCAACATTTGCCGATAAAAATCAAAAACCGGTTCTGAACCAAAAAGCCAACGGTATCAACTTGGATGTCGTTGATGCCAGCGATGCGGTGTTGTTTAGTTATTTGCACCCGCTATCAAAACCCGTGATTGAACCGGAAATTTTCCTGCGTGATTGCCGGCAGCGTCCGTATGTCATCAATGTTGACGCTGAAAAAGTCCTTCGGTTTGGCGTGGTGGAAGGGAATGCCAAAGTCAGGGCGAAAATGGCAACTTACGATCCACAAACACCAAGCGATCCCAGACCATTTACGGAGAATGGTTCAAGCGCCGAACACCTCGCCGTAGTCGCCAACAAGATTGAGGCAACCCGTCTCACTGGGCATCCCGACCCTAAAATGGCCTGCCATGAAATTTTGAAACAGGGCGCAGAGGTGGCGGTGGTAAAATGCGGAACTGCGGGGTGTGTCGTTGGCACTAAAGCTGGGATATCGTTAGTGCCTGCCTATCGGACAAACAGTGTCTGGCCGATTGGCTCAGGGGATGTTTTTAGCGCTTTATTTGCCTATGGTTGGATGGATTTGAAACTCGATCCGGTTGAGGCCGCCACGCTTGCCTCCAAGGGAACCAGTCATTACGTCGAAACCCGAGATTTCCCCGACAAGGCAGCACTTCAAAAAACAACTTTTCAACCACTACGGCCCCTGCCGTCAGAAAAACACAAAAAAGTTTATCTGGCCGGACCATTTTTTAACCTTTCACAGCGCTGGTTAATTGAAGAGTTCAAAACTGCGTTGGAAAATGCCGGGGTGAAGTATTTTTCCCCCCTCCATCACGTTGGCCGCGGGGTTGCTGATGCTGTTTATGATCCAGATATTGAGGGGCTGAAGACCTGTTCCGTGGTTCTGGCGTGTTTGGACGGGCTTGATCCCGGCACCAATTATGAGGTTGGCTATGCCCACAGTCTCGGAGCCAAAGTTATTGCCTTTGTTTCAGCCGAACGCCCGGAAAACCTTAAAATGATTGTTGGCGGCGGCAGCCAAGTCGCCAATGATTTTGCGACGGCACTTTATCTGACCGTTTGGGCGGCAACCTGCGAATGAGCTCCGGTCTGTTAATTTCTGGCGGTATGGATTCGGTCGCGCTGGCTTTTTGGAAGCGTCCCCAATTCGGCTACACCGTGGACTATGGGCAACTGGCGGCAGAGGGTGAAATCCGGGCGGCTTCTTCGGTTTGCCAGATTCTTTCTATCCAACACCGAATTATCAAAGTGAATTGTCGTTCAATCGGGTTGGGCGATATGGCGGGAACTCCGCCATCTGCACAATCCCCGGTATCGGAATGGTGGCCATTTCGCAATCAACTCATTATCACGCTTGCCGGCGCGGGCGCGATTGCGGATGGGATTTCTGAATTGATGATTGGCTCGATACGAACCGACGGGGCTCATTGCGACGGGCGGCCGGAATTTTTTAGGCGGATCAGCAGTGCGATGGAATTTCAGGAAGGTAACATCTGTGTCACCACTCCTGCGATTCACTTGAATGCGGTTGAACTGATTAAGACATCAGCAATTCCATTTGAAATTCTGGCTTGGAGTCATTCTTGTCATGTTTCAAATTTTGCTTGTGGCATCTGCCGGGGCTGCACGAAGCACGCCGAAACCATGAGCCAGCTTGGTTATGGCGATTATTAAGTTAAAGCCCCCATACCCGCTGGCCAAACCACGGGCTTTGCCGGTCTTCGATTTTCAGATTTCTGGGGTGCTACCCATTCCGAAACCAACGCGGCGGAGATGGCAACCACTTGATCAGGTGCTTGACACCCGCCAATCTCGGCGTGATTTCAAGGCTCCATTGACATTCCAACAACTGGGAGATTTGCTCTGGTATTCTTCCCGAACCCGACACACGGCACGAGTAGCCGGGAATACTCTTTGGAGCAGCAAGCCCAGTCCCTCCGGTGGTGGCTGTCATCCGATTCAATTGCTGGTATTGCAAGCGCCGGTTTTGAAAAATAAACTGTTGCTTTATGATTCAGACCATCATGTTTTCGGTGTTCGTGAAGTGCCTAATCTCAAATTAATTTCACAATCTTTACAAGAGATTGACCGGTGCCTCGAGACACGTAATGGAACCGTCATTTGGTTTGTGGCCGACCTCGCCCGGTCAGCCGCAAGGTATCGAAATCCGGAAAGTTTAGCTTGGCGCGATAGTGGAGTGCTTTTGGCAACGATTGGACTTGTGGCCGAAGGCATGAGGCTTGAATGTTGTGGGCTCGGTCTTCACGATATTCTTTCGTTAAAGCGGTTTCTCAAATTTAACCAGAATGTTTTTGGCGTTGGTGGATGCATCATCAGTGGATTAGTATCATAAGCAACCGCATGCGGGGCTGGATAATAAGCATGCCTCTCCTGATTTTTCACCGACAAATACGCGTTATCGACAGCGGTTCAAAACCCGCTTCGACTAAAACATCGTCTGTACCCGTCGGGCGGATTAAGCGACCCAAAGACTGCTGTTTACGAACCAATGACACGGTTTTTCCCGTTTTCTTTAGCCTTCCGCTTTCGGCTTTCCGCCAGGGTTTCAATTTCCATTGCGCGTGATTCCGGCGGGGTGGTTGCAACCCCAACGCTGACAGTTACCGGGGGCAATGGTCTTTTCTCTTTGTCCTGGCATTGCAATGCCGCAACGCGCTGTTTAATTGTTTCCCCGATGGCCATCGCCTGCTCGTGGCCCTGTCCGACAATCAGCCCAACGACTTCATCACCAACCCCACGATAACCGGTCCCGAAGTTACCCAAAGTTTCCTGCACGGTTTCAAGGTATGCCTTCATCACAACATCACCGGCGGCTTGGCCGAATTGTTTGTTGATTTTACCAAAATCGTCCATGTCCAGATAAAGCACTGACACCGCAATATCAGATGGACGTTGCAGCGCCTCCTCCAAATCCCTTCGGAAATAACGGATGCTCAACAAAACCCCGAAATCTTCAAGGATGCGATCACGTTTGAGCAAGTCGCGCAATTCTTCGATGCGGCGCAGCCCACGATAAGTGATGCTCAGTCGCTGGAGTTGGGTGCCCAGAAAGAGGTTGAAAAGTGCCGTGCGCGGGTTGTTCCACTCGTGTTCGGCCATGGTCGCATATGGTCTGTCCTTCAAGAACACTTCCCCGCGCAGTCGCCCCACAAGCAGTTGAAGCTCGTCCCGGTCAAATTTCACATATAAATCTTCGATAAGGGTAATCACCATTTCAATATAGATGCTTTGACTTAATCCCAAGTCCTTCTGCCGCTTTTGGTCGTTCGGATTAAAATAACTCAGTTGGTCTTTTCCCAGATCACGAAGGAACAAATATTCAGCGTAACGAACATCGTCTTTCATAAACATACCTTCTTCATGACAAAATGGTCTAGGCTTGGAGAGGAAATCTGTCAACGCAATTCGCCCACGAGCTGGGTTAGACAAACCGAAATCATGACGTGGTAGCCAGGATTATTAGCTGTCCAGCAATCACGCCGTGGAATTTTTTATAAAAAACACCGCACATCGCCTGATTATTAACGATTTTAAAATAAATGCACTTTTTTTGAAAATAGTTGAAAGATTCGGTTTTTTCAAACGTAGTGAATAGTAAGGGTTGATTGTTTAAATCGCCCTTTTGCAGCAAAAATATCTCAATTCACGCTTTATCGTCATGTTAGCAAGATATCGTGCCTTGCACTTTTGGCTATGACGAGGTGATTGGTTGAGCAATTGGCACTAAATTAAATTTTGAAAAAATCATTAACCATCAGTTTATCAGGCCTTTGGATTACCGCCTTGGTGCTGGTTCTGGTCGGCGGCCGACTGATCTGGGTGGATACCGGTTGGCCTGCTCATCGGCAAGAAATTGCCGAAGCCTTCGGTTCGGTGGGTAATTTGTATGGAACACCACAGGCAAGCCAGTTCGGCGACCGAATCACTTTTATTCAAACAACCACCAATGGGATTGGTGTGTTTGTTTGTGACACCGCCACGCGACAGAGACAGATCGCCTTCGAGGAAAAGGCAGGTGAAAACGGTGGTCGCCAAGACCTTGCCATCTGGCCTTGGTCACCGGATGGAAGGTTGTTTCTTTACACCCGCAAAAACATTGTCATTTGTCAGGGTGAGACCGGTGCTGAACTGGCGAAAGTCAGTGTTGGCAATGAGTCCGTAAAAGCACTCACATGGCTGACCCCTGATGAATTCGCTTATGTAAGCCCGGCTGGAAATTTGCATCTTGTGAACCGACAAAGGGGCAACAATTGGCAATCATCCCAACTTGCCGACGTTAAATTTAATTCCTCCTCGTTAACTGCATTATCCACCAATACCATCGCTTGGAACCGGAACGATGGCATTTATGCCATGAACTTGGAATCCAACGCTACCACCCAGATTTATAAGGTGCCGGCAGGCCAGATTCTGGATGCGTTTGCCTTCTCAAGGACCAATGGGAAATTTCTTTTGAAACTGCGACCGGCCAAAGAAGCAAACGAGGCTTCTTTATGTCAGTTGCGTCTTGGTGAAACCCCGGAAAAAATCGCCACTTGTCCGCTGGATGCAAGCGCAATTAGTTGGGTCAATGCAACCAGCAACAGTTACGCATATATCTGCCTTAAATCAACTAATTCTATCAGTCGCATCCTCAAGCTTCAAATTGGCTTACAGGCTGAATCCAGCACGCTATTTACAAACGGAACAGTCGAATCATTGACGACTTCTTCTGATGGCCGGAGGTTATTTGTGGTGGGCATTCCGAGTAACGATTTGGCCGAGAGCATTTGGCAATATGAGGCTGATAGTCCCTCTAAAAATCTAAAATGTGTGGTTCCTTGCACAGATCGCCCTTCGCCATATGCCCGCCATGTCCAAGCTTTGCATGACACACTCACGCTTACAAACGGACGAACTGTGGATTATTACCTGTATCCGCCGGTGAACTTAAACCTTCAGCAACACAAAAAATATCCTTTGGTGATTGGAGACACAATGTATCAAATCCCGGATTCCGAACATCAGTATCGGCTAAACGGACCGCTTTGGGCGGAAGCGGTAGCCTGTTGTGATGCGTATGTAATGATCGTAAATCGCCCCACTTGGAAAACCGGTCTGAATGAATGGGGGGAGAATATCATGGAAGCTTACAAGTATCTGGCCGTCAATCAGGCGATTGACACAAGCCATGTTTTTCTTTTTGGCGTCAGTGCTGAAACCAGTCCGTTAAGAAAATTGGCCCAAGAAAGACCTGAACTTTGGAAAGGGTTATTACTGCTCAATCCCGTGGCATTGCCACAAATCAACGCCATGCCACCTGGCAAGCCCGCACCAAAAATATTGATTAGCTCCGGGCAAGCAGAAAAACGCGAGGATTTATTCAACCGGTATCAAGCTGATGCCGGGCAAAATGGTGTGCTGGTGAATGTGCTAATTCATTCCAATTCAACCCATTGGATAATTTCAACCACCGCTATGCGGGATCGCACTAAAGCCATAGTGGATTTCATATTTGACAACTAACCTGAATCATATGTTGACGACCTCTCTGTCAAATCCATTTCGGGCGGATAAAATCGTGATTCAGCTTTTTATCCGCTTGGCCGGGGCATTATTGCTGGCCATGGCAGCTGTGAATTTGATTAGCGTTGGTATATTCAAACCGTCTCTGCTTGTCTTCGATCCTCTGCTAGGAATCCCGTTCCGGTATTCCACACTGACGGTCGGTGGCTTGGAACTGTTGGTGGGGTTGGTTTGCCTGTTTGGCAAAGAAGCCGGTTTGCAGGTGGGATTGATTGCATGGCTTATAACTAATTTTGCCGTGTATCGGGTCGGATTGTTTTGGCAGGGTTGCCACACGCTATGGGGCAGTCTTAACAACCCGCTGGACACTTTATACCTCCTTTCCGGTGCTACCAATCAGGGTTTTTATATTATTCTAGCCAGCCTGTTGTTAGGTAGTTATGTCGCTCTGATTTGGCTCTGGGGTGGCAAATCCTCTACGCCGAATCACCTCAAAAGAACGGCGACTGAATCCCTGGAAATATCCTGCCCATTCTGTGGTGTCCTTATCAAGTTTGCCCCGCAAAGTCTTTTCCAAAGAGTTTCTTGCCCGCAGTGTCAGAAGACTATCACCTTGCGCAAACCCACGTTCCTGAAAATGGCCTGCACTTTTTGCCATGAACACATTGAATTTCCATCCCATGCCATCGGGGCGAAAATTCCCTGCCCGCACTGTAAAATGGACATCACACTGAAGGAACCGGCATGAACCACAAATTCCAACAAATCCAGAATTGGTCTGAACTCGCGCGGCAGGCTAATTGGTCTGCCGCCGCGCTGGCGAAGCTGTGTGGCGTATCTGCGAATACCTTGCGCCGCCACTTCCTCCAACAAATGCACAAGAATCCCAGCGCATGGCTGGCAGAACAACGGCAGCATCAAGCCATCGAACTCCTGCGTGATGGCACCTCCATCAAGGAAACTGCGACTTGTCTTGGCTACAAACAGCAGACTAATTTCACCCGCAAGTTCAAGGAATTCTGGGGCGCTTGTCCCTCCCAACAATCACCGGTTCGCCAAATAAAATCGCAAAATGGCCGAAAATGATTAACATTGGCGTAAAATGATTAAACATTCTCCTTCCAAACCGATTGCCAACCTGTTGAAATCATAATGTTGCAGTAAAGGCAATTCAACGTACAACCCGAACTAGAAGCATTTTGCCGAGTAAATTCCAATTAACAAAAAAATATATGAAAATATTGGAAACAATTTTTGCATTTGGTATTATAGTAGTAGTAGCAGTTGTTTCTGTCAAAGCAGCGCAAGAGAGTTGCGATGGTCCAGTCGTCGTGTCCGGTTTTAGGTTTGATTGTTCGTGTTTAAATGTTTCATCAGGCACTGACAAGAACCCACCCGCTGGAGAGTGCATACCAAAAAAAGATGTTGGTTATCGAAATGATTACACTACATGTGGAGGCTGCGGGTATGATTCTTGCACTAAATCGAATCAAATCGTCGGTTACATTTATTCTGCCTGCATTACTACATATAATTTGGCTGAATGGGTGAAGCAAGTAGACGCGTATGAGGACTGTATAAGATTAAACAACGGTCAATCTAATCCTCCAATTAAATGCGAGATTTTTTGGTGTGATTATAATTCCTGTACTATGCCGACATCAGGCGGGACTCCCATAAAGGCAGATGTCGAAGTCAGTCTAGGCGATGCTAATGATTGTTGTGATTGAAGGTAATTAAATTGGCGCTTGTCATTTAGCGGAGCACTTGTGTTAACTTCAAGAATCACCAGATGTGGCCTGATTTTGTCTGGTCTTTTATCGTGTCTGCTCTGTGTTGAAGCGTCTGAAACAAATTCAAGACCAGCTACTCTTGATGAGATTCAGACACTTTTCAATCTGGCGACAATCTGGCCTCAACGAGAGAGGTTTGTTGCGGATATTACCACATACGAACCAAAATGGACAAGAGAACAGATTGCGGCGGCAATAGAACAACAGAACAAAATGTTTCCGGACATGAGAAAATTGCCCGGATCAGTACAAAGAGATAGGACTAATGCTGCCGCGGCAAGTCATTCCGGCATCCAGATTTTGCATGTTCAAGAATGGGATTCAGGAAACCTTTATCGTCTGGATCAAACCGATGAAGGACTTGTGGGAGCGGATTCGCCGCAATATTTTAATGATTATTCTAGAACTTATAAGCAGAGCTTCGTAGATATCGATGACCCAGCTATTTCGCCTTATCGGAGCTTTAATGTTAATCGTCAGTTACATGATATTCAGTTGAGCAAGACTGCGCTTTGGGAAAAATACACCTTATGGCGTGGGCAGGGATTAGATCAAGAAGTTGTTTTTCCGTTGCTTGTTGTCTTGGCAGATTCCAAATCGTTCCCTATAGGAAGAAGCGCCACAGATACTGACTTGGGCATGCTTAAACTTGACCCTGCAAAAGCAGAACGGCTTCAAAACGGTGCTCGCCCGAACTGGCATTTAGAGGCAATTACGGAGAGTGGGCAAGAGAATCGAACCCGTTTCGTCCTGCATGCGAGAATCATATCAATGATTGAACCGAGCGTGGAGTCAGACATGGAGTTTATTTACGTGGTCGGTCGGATTGGGCAGAAGTCCGTATGTCTGGAAGCTTCGGCAACTAACTATACTACCCACGCTTCATTCTTTAGTAAGAGAGACGGTTTTGATAGTCAGGGATTTCCGCATGTGTGGAAAAGAACATCCATGAGTCCAGATTTGCCAACAAAGCAAGTAGATACAGTATTTAATGAGGTCGTTCTTAATGCTACTTTCGATGATAAGCAAGTGTTTTTACCTGTATTTCCAACTAATTACATTGTCTCTGATGTTACGTCAGGCAATGCCAAAACATTACAGAACCCACTACATGCCAAAATAGCGCGTCTTGATGCGCCAGTAACTATGAATAAGCGCGTGGTTATATTGTGTGTGTTTGGGATAGTGACATTAAGTTTTTTATTTTTGGTATTCTGCCATAAGGACAACAAGCCCATTGAGTAGATGTGTAACCCCTCCTATGATGCAAGTAATGACTGATTGTTACATTCATTATATGCTATGAAAAAGCTCGTAACTATCGGACTGTTAGTTGTTGTTGCGTTTCTGTTTCTGCACTGGCAGCACGTTAAGATATCCCGATTTGACAGTGACTTTCGCCAATGTTTGGCGGGAACTTGGGCGACTGAGCTTGACAATATGCGTTTTACCAACGTGGTCATGCCCGATGGCAGTTTCACCAACCTCTTAATATTTATTCATCCCAAACGCACAAATACATACCAAGAGACCGGCACATGGCTTGTCAAGGATGGTAGTATCATTGAGACGGTAAAAAGCGACACCAACCCAACCGCACCAAAGCCTCGAACTATCACCGGACGGATAATTCGCGCGAACGCAACCGAGTTTGCGGTGCGTTGGGGAATTTCTCCCGACGTGTATGTATGGCACAAAAATATACAATAATTCTAAAAAAGTCACCGGAACTAACCTGTTTGTGCTGTTTATTCCGTTATCGTGATTTGCAACGTGAGTTGGCGGTGGCTCTGTTTTCTACATTACAACATTTGGCAACTTAATTCAGATGTGTGCGAACAAGTACAATAGAATGTTTATTATTAGTGCCGGAGTAATATTATCTATAACCGGAATTGCCAAAATATGGAGTAGCTTGGGACAAGCTAGGATCTTGGTTGTCCCTGATCCGCTCGTTGGTATTGAGCTTGGGCATTTGTTGTCCTTGGTTGGGATGCTAGAAATTGGTATTGCATTAGCATGTATTTTCAGCAAGCGCCAACTGGTATTGGTTGGTCTAGTGGCTTGCTTATCTACTAATTGCGTCGTGTATCGAGCCGGCTTGCTGTGGATCGGTTGGCATCGCCCATGCAGATGTCTTGGCAATTTGACGGACGCTATTCATGTTTCGCCACAGGTTGCGGACAATGTTATAAAAGGTATGTTGGCTTATTTGTTCATCGGTAGTTACACCGCCATGTTCTTGCTTTGGCGGCAGCGGAAAAGAGTATCAGCCCCCCTGTCTCCATAATGAAATGGCGATCCGGCATCAAGGTTTTGTTGCTATTAACGGTTGTGGGTTTTTTCCTTTCCGAATATATACTACATCGGCAAAGCTGCATTTTCCGTGAATTTGTGGCAATGTTACTGTCGCTCCAGTGGATGCTGCTGGTTTACATCTCTATTTGGTGTGCTTGCTTTCTGTTGGCGACTTTCAACCTTAATGATTTGCCACTTTATGGCCTACTTCTTATTACCGTAGTTACATATTTCATCGTCTATACGGTATCTCAACCAACAATGGACGCCATCATATTTTTAGCGGGTATGACATTAGGCAAAGGAGCCAAATTTTTTCTTAAAAGCGGAAATAGAACGAAAATCATAAATAATCTGGCAATCGTTACTTTCTTGGTCGGTTTAGTCGTGCTGCTGGCATTTTCGTCATGTTGGCATTTAGATGTGGCAGGTAATTCCTATCATGGCCCACGCTGGATGGGGCTTTGGAATAATCCGAATATTTATGGGATGCTGATGGGGGCGGGCGTCGTGCTCGCAATCGGTTTGCGAGCGGGAATGAAAAAGGAAGAATGCGGAATGCACAAGACGGAGGAAAAGCGGAAATTACTTTTTAAAATAATCAAATCGGCAATCGGTAATTGGCAATCGGCATTTCTTGTCGTTGCAAGTTTTATGATGGTGGTTGGGTTGGTGATGAGCTATAGCCGGGGCGCGTGGACGGCAACCGTTATTGCCTTACTGTATCTGGCGTGGGGTTACGGCAAGTTGAAATGGCGGTTCGTGTTGCCGGTGGTGCTGGTGGCAGCCATGATAGTCGCTGTGTTCTGGCACGCCACGGCAGACACATTTCCGTGGTATCTCAAGCGGTTGGATTTCAGCCGGCCTTCGGCGCAACACCGGGTCTCCGCCTGGCGCGGGGCATTGGAAATAATGAGGGATTATCCGCTCGGTGTGGGCTGGAACCAAGCCGTGAGCGTTTATGACAAAAGCTATTCGCCGCCGGAAGGCGGTGCGGCGGCACTGACCATGAACAGTTATTTCATGCTGGGCACGGAGCTTGGCCTGCCAGGGCTGCTGTGTTTTGTGGCGTATATGGGGCTGAGCTTTCTGGGGAAAGGAAGAATGCAGAATGAAGAATATAGAATTCAAACTGCCTGCCGCGCGGGGGCACTGGTGTTTGTGGTGGCCTTCTGGTTTGATGGTGGCCTGTTTGACCTGCCCACGGCGGCGGTGTTTTGGATTTTATTGGAACTGGGAACGTCTGATTCAGTATTAAAAAATGGTGATCGGCCCCTTCCGTAGTGCCCTCTTACTCGTGCGAACGGTTTGCCATCTGGAAGACAATCTTCCGGGAATGACGCACGACCTTCGCACCAATCTTAATCAGTTTCTCCCGCAACGTCGTCAACGTTGGGCCGCCTAATACCCATTTTCTTCAGACGTGAGAATAACGTGGTTGGCTTGACTCCCAAGAGTTCCGCTGCACCGTCAGGGCCTTTTAGTTTCCACCTGGCGCTTTCGAGAACCGCGACGAGGTTCTCTCGCTCACGACGTTGCATTTCCGCATCAGTGAGAAATTCGAAGCCGAATTTTGTGCCAGAATGCGGCGTGGATGATGGCAAAGAAGGTGTGGAATCTGTTACCGGCAGGTCGAAATACAAAGAACCACCGCTTGCTAGAATCACCGCGCGCTCAATCACATTGCGCAATTCCCGAACATTGCCAGGCCAGTCGTAATTTTGAAGCCTGGCAACAGCTGCCCGGGTCAACCGGGGTTTCGGGCATCTGAGTTCTTTCACGGACAATTCGACGAAATGTTTTGCCAGAAGGGGGATGTCATCCTTTCGCTCCTTCAAGGTAGTAACATGGATCGGAAAAACATGGAGCCGATAATAGAGGTCTTCCCGGAAGCGGCCGGCGGCCAAGGCCTTCTTCAAATCCCGATTCGTGGCCGCAATAACCCGCACATCCGCATGGCGCGTTCGGTCATCCCCCACGCGCTCATAACGCTTCTCCTGCAACACGCGCAGAAGTTTGCTTTGCATTTCCATCGGCACTTCGCCGATTTCGTCCAGAAACAAAGTTCCTCCTTCGGCGGTTTCAAAACGACCTGGCCGGTCTTTGATGGCTCCGGTGAAAGCGCCCTTCACATGGCCGAAAAACTCACTTTCAAATAACTCCTTTGGGATGGAGGCGCAATTGACCCTGACCAGAGGATTATCCCTGCGTCGGCTGCGGCGGTGGATTTCGTGTGCGACCAAGTCCTTGCCCGTTCCGGTGTCACCCAAGATGATGACAGAGGCATCCGTCGGTGCCACCAAGTCAATCTGGCTGACGATCTGTCGCAAAGCAGCGCTTTGGCCGACTAGATCGCCGAAGGCTTTGGCTTCCACCACCTCCTCCTGCAAATAGGTGTTCTGCTGTTCGAGTTGCACTTTGAGTCGCTGAATTTCCTCAAAAGCGCGAGCGTTGGCGATGGCGGCACCGATGTGATCGGCAAAGATTTGCCCCCAAGGAAGCGCTTCATCCGGCATATCCTCTCGAACAAACACGGTGCTGACTCCCAAAACCTCTCCTTTGAAGGTGATTGGCGACCCATTGAATCCACAAATTTGTTCTTGCGCCAGCCAGTCAAGCTCTGCCAATCCGTTCGAGCTTTTGTCCAAGTCTCTCAGGATGAGTTGTCGGCCTGTCGCAGCCACCTTTCCCACCAAGCCGACTCCCAACGGCATCCGCGAGCTGGGGTCATCAAAACGCGCCCCTCCCGTTCTGGAGTCGGACAAGGATTTGCCGCCGCCGGCAACCAGGTGCAGGCAGTGGGTTTGGTCAGGGCACTTCGGTTGTTGAGGACAAGCGGAACAGCGGTCTCCTTTATCAACCAACCAGATTTGGACGCAAGCAAGGCCCGACTGAGGGCGCTCCATCGCACTGCGAATGAGCTTTTGCAACAGTTGCTCCACCGATTGCTCGTGGGCGATGTCCAAGAGCAAATGCGCAGCAAAATTCGGATCGAACCGGTTATCGCTAGTTGATTTCACGACGGGCGGATAATACAGAAGGCGGACGGTTTTTCAACTCGATTTGGACGAAAATTCAGACGTTCCATATTTCAACCCATCAAAATCCAGAGCGTGTTTTGCGTTACACAATGCTCAGCAATTGGTTGTGAATGCTTAATCAAGCTGGCACGAGACCTGTTTAAGAATTAAGCGCGATACGCGCCTGTTCCACAACACTGATGTTCCACAACACTGAAATAAGCTCGTCCAGCCTCTCTGCCGCGACTGAAAGAGGTCTGGAGCAAGATATCTCTCTGCTCGATCGCGCTGTTTCACAAGCTATACAATGGCTTGTTGACCAGCAGCAGCCGGAAGGCTTTTGGGTGGGGATGCTCGAATCAAACTGTTGCATGGAAGCACAGTGGGTTCTGGGGATGCACTTCTTGGGCGTAAAAAACGACCCCAAAATGCCGGGCGTGATTCGGGCCATTCTGAAAGAACAGCGACCGGACGGCTCTTGGGAGGTGTATCATCAGGCACCCATGGGGGACATCAATACGACGGTCGAATGTTATGCCGCTTTACGCTGTTCAGGGTTCAAGGTGCAAGATCCTCCAGTGCGGAAGGCGCGGGATTGGATATTGTCTCATGGCGGGCTATGCAAGACGCGTAATTTTACCCGTATCTGGCTTGCGCTTATTGGTGAATGGCCATGGGAACATACTCCGGCGGTTCCTCCTGAAATGATTCGTCTGCCCACCTGGGCTCCCTTTAACATATACTGGTTTGCCAGTTGGGCCAGGGCTACGATTATCCCTCTGGCAATTGTCTCAGCCCGCCGCCCGGTTTGTCACTTGCCGCCAGATTCTCGTCTCGACGAATTGTTTCCCGAGGGAAGGGAAAAATTCGATTATTCCATGCCGAAACGGATGACCGGTTTCTGGCCTGCATATTTCAGGCTGAATGAGAAGCTGTTACATGCCTACATAAGCAGTCCTTGGAAGCCTGGACGCGAAACCTCCATCAAACTGTGCCTAGAATGGATATTGAGGCACCAAGATTCTGATGGAGCTTGGGGCGGAATCCAGCCACCTTGGATCTACAGTTTAATGGCGCTCAAAACAGAAGGTTACTTGTTGGATCATCCCGCGATGCAGAAAGGCCTTGATGCCTGGAACCAACACTGGTCCTACGAGAGAGATGGGGCAACCTATCTTCAGGCGAGCGAATCGCCAGTTTGGGATACCCTATTAACACTCCAAGCTCTAATTGATTGCGGTGCGACCTCGAACAGTTTTCCTCAAATACTCCCGGCTCTGGATTGGATTCTGGGCAAGCAGATTCTGGTCAAAGGCGATTGGGCGATGACCGTGAAAGGAGTCGAGTGCGGCGGCTGGGCGTTTGAACGGGCAAACACTTTTTACCCTGACTTGGACGATACTGCAGTGGCCATTATCGTCCTAGTCCGAATACGCGAGCGGGTTCCAGATGAATACCAGGCGCGTATCAACACGGCTATCAGACGAGCCGAGGCATGGGTGCGCGCGATGCAATCCTCAAATGGGGGCTGGGGAGCTTTCGATAAGAACAATGACAAGTGGATTCTCACAAAAATACCTTTCTGCGACTTTGGCGAGATTCTGGATCCACCTAGTGCCGATTTGACCGGACATAAGCTGGAGGCGCTCGGACTCATGGGCTGCACGATGACTGATTCGGCAGTGAAAAGGGCCGTGGACTACGTCATGGGCGAGCAAGAACCGGAAGGAAGCTGGTTCGGACGGTGGGGGGTCAACCATCTTTACGGCACGGCGCTGGTCTTGCCTGGGCTGCGGTCGGTCGGCTTCGATATGGAAGACCCGCGAGTTCGCAGGGCTGGGCAATGGCTGGCATCCAAACAGAATCCAGACGGCGGCTGGGGTGAATCTTGCGGATCCTATATGGATGACAATTTGCGGGGTGCTGGTCCGAATACTCCTTCCCAAACAGCTTGGGCCTTGATTGGCCTGTTGGCGATTGGAGACCGTGCCTTCGACCCTGCAATCCGCCGGGGCGTAAACTGGCTGGTAAAACATCAGATGACTGGCACATGGAATGAGCCAGATTACGTTGGTTGCGGTTTCCCAGGTTACGGAATCGGGGAGCGAATCGATCTAAACCGAAACACCACCATGCTGGCTCAAGGCCGCGAATTGGCGCGTGGCTTCATGATTAACTACAATATGTATCGCCATTACTTTCCACTACAGGCTCTGGGCCGGGCACGCCAGTATTTTGATAATACATCAGCTTGTTGTGATATCGGACACAACCAAGGCGCACTTGGTAACATAACATTTTCCCGCAATCCTGAGCGGTTTTCCCATGCCCACCATCATCATTGAAAATCTGCCACTCTCTGTTTTACGAAAACGCCAGTTGGCGGCGGAAAACGCATTCGCGCAAACAGTTCAATCCGATGCGCCCAACTTGATTCAGGCTCCCGGCACGGGATCCGTGATCCTTCCAACAGCCGTTCCTGACCCCATTCGTGTATTCAGCAAACTGCGGTGCATGATGATTTCCCTTGAAGAGCCAGGTGGCGCGATAGTGGAATTTGGCCGCACCCTGACCCGGCGCGATTGTTTGCGAGTTTCAGCCCGTGCCGCCGAAAACGTCGTGCGACTGAAGAAAAACCCCACAGTGGCGTCTATCTTTGCCTGAACCAATTTATGAACACAGCCATTACTGAACCTATCAGTGAACCGTCGCCGCTGGACTGGAAAAATATTCTGGCCCCCACTGATTTTTCCGAGCCGTCAGAGGAGGCATTGAAAACTGCCGCCGATGTGGCCCAACAATGCGGGGCGAAAATCACTCTCCTTCATGTGATTCAGTTGCCGGCCGCCTATCCGATTGAGGCACCGCCAGGCGTGGACGAAATCATGAATTCGGCGCGGGCAAGTTTGGAGGCAATCTCCGAGGAAATTCCAGCGGCATTGCTTCAGGATAAACTCGTTCGGTTGGGAACACTGGGAACCGTTGAGGAAATCATTGAGGCGGCCCGCGACCTTCCGGCGGATTTGATAGTTATTGCGACCCACGGTTATGGCCCGCTTAAACAGGTTGTGCTTGGAAGCATAGCCGAAAAGGTCGTCCGTCAAGCGCCCTGCCCGGTTTTGGTGGTGCATCGGAAGAAAATTCTTCAGGACACACACACGGAGAGGCGGCTTAATGCAAGCAAGGAAGTCGGGACATAAATTTTACTTTAACCTGCGAAGATTTAGGCTGATTAAGACGAGTGAAAAGAGAATGAACACGCTGCTAATCCCACTGTTCGCCCTGACTTTTTTTTATGCCTTGTTCTGGCACAACAAGCCCCCTCGACCGCAAAAAGAGGAATCTTCCAACCCGGAACGAGAACTCCTGTGGTTGTTGCGGCGCACATGATTTCGCAAGCCAAGTCTGCCCCGAGAAGCGACGTTGCAGGGTAAGAACAACCAAAATGAAAGATAGCGACAAAGCACAACAAAAATGCTGCATTTGTGGGAAGGAACTCACAGATAACTGGTTTTGCCGGGTTCCGCACGATGGAGGCGCGTTGCTCATGTGCAGCCCGACCTGCGCGGTTCGCTACTGCGAGCGATTGTATCCGGCGGAAAATCCAGACGTGCCAAAAGTTCATCAACTGGGGCAGGGCTGAATCATGTGGTTTCTGAATTTACGAATATCGCTTGCTCCGAACTACAACGACAATGAAATCTATCTATCCAACGACTGAAAGAAATGCCTTACGAACTAACCCGCCTGCAAAAGTGAGGGCCATTTTCAGTCTGAATGCCGTGGCCTGTCTCGCTTTGGTAGCTTACTGCGCTCCCGCTGCCGACATTTCAGCCGCTGGATGCCGTTCGTGGATGCTGGAGCGGGCGTTTCTCTCACCGACATTGGCTGGCCGGACTTGGGGATCACTTTCGAATTCAACCTGCAAGCCAAGGCGGAACTGAACTACCTCCTGCGGGAGAACCTGGCCCTGACTCTGTAATACCGTTTCCTGCACGTGTCGAACGCGCGGATTGCCTCGCCCGACCTCGGTGTGAACGCCAATGTTGTTTCCGCAGGCTTAACTTGGTTTTTCTAGCCCACTCAATGAAAACAACAGACTGTAGACGCGATCAGTTACAGCTGCTCTGGCCAGAATTAATTTTCTGCAACGCAACACCTAAATAATTCGGTTTTCCTCGGCACTATGCGTCAAACAGCTTCATTTGAACCGCTTCAGACCATGCTTTTCATGCGTGAAAGCAGAGTGGTGGGTTTACGTCGAATAGTTCAGCGGTAATATCCGGACCGGTCAATAACCCGCCGTTTCTTGCAACTTATCAAGACGACAATTCGGACGTCCCATATTTCGCCCCATCAAAATCGAAGGTGCGGTTTGCGCTACTCGATACACACCAGTTGGTTGTAAATAATCAAACAGGCTGGCACAAGACCTGTTATACGAGTGATTATATTTTAATGCAGTCGAAATATGAACCTGAGCAAAACCCAGATTGTTGAAATTGGCGAAACGCATTTCGAGTCCGAAGTCTTGAGGTCGAAGCAGCCGGTGCTGGTCGCGTTTTGCACGACATGGAGCCGTCCTTGTCATGTTATTCATGCGGTATTGGACGAGGTTGCGATCGCGTGCGTCGGGGTTATGAAAGTTGTCAAGGTCAATGCCGACAACAATCCCGACCTCAGCCTGTGGTATGCGATTCAATCCATTCCAACACTACTCTATTTCGTTGATGGAACCGTCCGCGCCAAAGTTGTTGGGACGGCCAGCAAGGAAGCAATTCTTGCCAAATTGCAGGCGCTGTCCCGTGGCGGCGTTTCCAAATCCATTACTATCGGCACAAATGAAGAAAATTAAAACCGATTCCACCACAGCCAATATGCCAAGTTACCAAATCCAGTCGGTAAATTGCTAAATAAATAATGACCAATCCAACCGTCACGAACCTTCTGGAAAGAATCACATCTTTCAAGGCAGCGGTGGGAGACGACCCCACCGACGAAGAGGTAATATGTCTTTTGCGCCAAGTAACCCTGCCATCCGAACACGGTTTTACCTTCGTGTCCCTTTGTAAAGGGTATGTGACGTTCAGTGTTCCATTTCAAGACCCGAAGAAATGGTATTCTCCAATAGGCCGAATGTCTCCGGAGAAGGAAGCAATCGCTAGAGCAATTGCTAATCAATACGGGTTTTCGCTTTCTGACCCTCCAGACTTTGCGTCATCAACTTTCAGTTCATTTGAATTCAGCTCAACTAATATTTACCACCATTTTGAGATGGATTGTCGGTCGGAAACCATTGTGATCGCACACCGCCTTTACTTAAAAATCCATCTATTTGACTTCGCGACCAATGAAACGGTGCCATTGCACAATGACCTATTAGCACGGCTTGCCGCTTTGTATCAAACGTGAAATATACGATAAAAATTTGCCATCAACAATTCTCTGATCCTTTTGAATAATTTTATGAAAAAACTGTCTATTATATGTCTCTTGATTGCGGCGAGTGGAGTGTCTTGCACCCGCACACCACCACCGACGCAACCACCACCAGAAGTGGCAACGGTCACGCTTGCCAAGCAGTCGGTGTTGCTGACCACCGAATTGCCAGGCCGCACGTCTTCATATCGCATCGCGGAAATCCGGCCCCAAGTCAACGGCCTCATTCAGAAACGCCTGTTCACGGAAGGTTCCGATGTCCAAGCCGACCAGGAACTCTATCAGATTGACCCCGCACCGTTTCAGGCGGCATTGGACAGCGCCAAGGCCAATCTGCCGGCTCTCCGGTCGCGGGCTAACCGCTACAAAGAAGCACTGGTTGACAAATCAGTCAGCCAGCAAGACTTCGACGATGCGGATGCCGCTTTGAAACAGGCCGAAGCCGCACTGGAAATGGCCCGCATCAATCTTAATTACACCCACATTGTCTCGCCAATTTCCGGTCGGATCGGAACGTCCACCGTGACCGAAGGCGCCATTGTGACGGCGTATCAACCAACGGCCCTGGCCACGATTCAGCAACTGGATCCCATTTATGTGGACATCCCTCAATCTACCGCCGAATTATTGCGGTTGCAGCGGCGATTGGTGGATGGCCGGCTCTCTCACGATGGGACGAACCAGAACGCCGTGCAGCTCATCCTGGAAGACGGCACAAGGTATCCTTTGGAAGGAGCGCTTCAATTCCGGGACATCTCGGTGGATCCGACCACGGGGTCTGTGATTCTGCGAATGGTCTTTCCGAATCCGAACGGTGTTCTCCTGCCGGGGATGTTTGTCCGGGCGGTGGTTAAAGAAGGTGTCAATGACCAGGCCATCCTGATTCCCCAGCAAGCGGTGTCACGCGATCCAAAGGGTAATCCATCGGCCTTAATCGTGGGCACTTCCGGCAAAGTTGAGCAACGACTGCTGGTTCTTGACCGGGCCATTGGCGACCAATGGCTCGTCACCTCCGGCCTTGTGACCGGTGACCGGGTGATTGTCGAAGGCATTCAAAATGTCAAGCCAGGCATTTCGGTAAAAGATGTGCCCTTTGATGACGGTCGGAAACCATCGGGGAACATGGTTCAGCCAGTTACAACCTCAAAATAACGAAGGCGTGCCATGTTATCCAGATTCTTCCTTAAACGTCCGGTCTTCGCTTGGGTCATCGCCATCATTCTGATGGTGGCGGGCGGGCTGGCGATTCACAGCCTGCCGATTTCCCAGTATCCGCCCATCGCTCCCCCCTCGATTGCCATCACGTCCGTTTATCCAGGGGCGTCAGCGGAGACGGTTGAAAACAGCGTGACGCAAATCATCGAACAGAAAATGACCGGGTTCGACAACATGCTTTACTTATCGGCGACCAGCGATTCATCTGGCTCTTCCCGCGTTGAGCTGACCTTTGCTGCAGGGACCGATCCGGATCTGGCCTGGTCCCAGGTGCAGAACAAACTTCAACTCGCCATGGCCAGCCTGCCGGAGGTGGTGCAGCGCCAGGGCGTGCAGGTGAGCAAGTCCACCAGAAACTACCTATTGGTCGTGGGACTGATCTCGGAAGACGGGAGCATGGATGGGAATGACTTGCGGGACTATGCCCAGTCCACCTTGGAGAAGGTGCTTTCGCGGGTGCCGGGAGTGGGTGAAGTGCAGGAATTCGGCAGCCAGTATTCCATGCGAGTCTGGCTAAACCCAGACAAACTGACCGAATATAACATGACGGTCCAAGACGTGGTCACGTCGCTGCAAGCCTACAATGTGGAAGTATCCGCCGGGCAATTTGGCGGCGCACCGGCGGAAACAGGCCAGCGCTTGAATGCCAGCATCATTGTCCAAAGCCTGCTCAAGACACCTGAAGAGTTCGCTAATATCCCCATCCGCACGAATCCGGATGGGTCCGTTGTGCGGATCAAGGATGTGGGACGGACGGAACTGGGAACCGAAACCTACGATATCGAAGCCTTTTTCAACGGCAAACCCTCTGCCGCCATGGCCATTCGACAAGCTGCCGGTGCCAACGCCTTGGCCACGGCGGATGCCATCCGGGCCAAGGTGAAGGAAATGAGCCAATTTTTCCCCGCCGGCATGAAGGCTGTTTATCCCTACGACACTACCCCCTTCATTCGGGTGGCCATCGGCGAGGTGGTCAAGACTTTGTTTGAAGCGGTCTTGCTGGTCTTTCTGGTGATGTATCTGTTCATGGGAACCATGCGGGCGACTTTAATCCCAACCATCGCCGTTCCCGTGGTGCTTTTGGGAACTTTTGCGATATTGGGTCTGTTCGGTTTTTCCATCAACATGTTGACCATGTTCGCCATGGTGCTGGCCATCGGCCTGTTGGTGGACGACGCCATTGTTGTGGTTGAAAACGTGGAACGAATCATGAGCGAAGAAGGACTTTCGCCCTTGGAGGCCACCCGCAAATCCATGGATCAAATTACACCCGCCTTGATCGGCATCGGGTTGGTGCTCTCGGCGGTATTCGGCCCAATGGCGTTTTTCGCCGGATCCACGGGGGTCATCTACCGTCAATTTTCCGTTACCATCATTGCCTCCATGCTCCTTTCAGTGGTGGTGGCCTTGGTCCTGACGCCGGTGCTGTGCGCCTCCTTTCTCAAGCCGGTGACCAAGGGACATGAGGCGGCCGAGGGGGGAGTTTGGTTTCTGCGCCCGTTCTTCCGCTGGTTTAACCGTATGTTTTCCGGAGCCAGAGATCGGTATCTGGAACTGGTGAGCCGCTCCCTTTCCAAGAAGTTGCGCTATGTTGTTATCTTTCTGCTGATCGTGGTGGCAATGGGATACCTTTTTAAGCGGATGCCCACAGGTTATCTGCCGGATGAAGATCAAGGAGTTCTGCTCGTGCAGGCCATGCTTCCGGCGAACTCGACACTGGAGCAGACCAAAAAGGTCATGGATGGAGTCAAAGACCATTTTCTGAACCATGAGAAAGATGCGGTGGAATCCTGCATGACGATTTCCGGAATGAATTTATCCGGCCGTGGACAGAATGCCGGTCTTGCGTTCGTCAATATGAAAGATTGGAAGCTTCGTGAACACGAGGATCTGAAGGTGGACGCTGTGGCCGGAAGAGCCATGAAGGCATTTTCTAAAATCCGCAATGCTATGGTGTTTGTCTTTGCGCCGCCAGCGGTTGTGGAGCTGGGCGTGGCCAAAGGGTTTGACTTTCAGTTGCTAGATCGCGGCGGCCTAGGCCACGACGGGCTGATGGCCGCCCGCAACCAGCTTCTCGGCATGGCGGCACAGGATCCGGCTTTGATCAAGGTCCGGCCTAACGGCTTGGAAGATGTGCCTGAATATAGGATTGATGTGGATTGGGAGAAGGCAGGCACATTAGGAGTGCCCATCACCTCGATCCACAACACGATCTCGGCTGCTTTCGGCAGCGCGTATGTCAACGACTTCATCCAAGGCGGACGTGTGAAACGGGTCTATGCCCAAGCCGACGCCCCCTATCGCATGTTGCCCAAGGATTTGGACAAGCTTTATGTGCGCAATAATGCGGGCAAGATGGTTCCCTTTGCCTCCTTTGCGTCCGGGCACTGGACTTCCGGCTCTCCGAAGTTGGAGCGCTTTAACGGCTTTTCGTCCCTAAACATATTGGGCGAGCCAGCACCGGGGAGAAGTTCCGGTGAGGCTATGCGAGACATGGAAAACTTCGTCAAGAAGCTGCCACGCGGCATTGGTTTTGACTGGAACGGACTTTCCTACCAAGAACGACAGGCCGGTTCCCAGACGGCTCCCCTTTATATGTTTTCCATCCTCGTAATCTTTTTGTGTCTGGCCGCCCTCTACGAGAGCTGGCCCATCCCCGTTTCGATCCTGCTGGCGCTGCCTTTGGGCGTGATCGGCGGTGTGTTCGGCTCGTCGCTCCGAGGATTACCAAACGACATCTATTTCCAGATTGGCCTGTTGACCACCCTTGGCCTGACCACCAAGAACGCCATCTTGATCGTCCAGTTTGCCAAGGCCCGGGTGGACGAGGGCATGGGATTGATTGAGGCGACTCTGGAAGGGGCAAAACTGCGGTTACGTCCCATCATCATGACTTCTCTGGCTTTCGGATTCGGGGTCATGCCGCTGGCGATTGCGAGCGGAGCGGGTGCCGGCGCTGAAAAGGCCATCGGCACTGCTGTGCTGGGCGGGGTAGTGACATCGACCTTTCTAGTCACTCTGTTTGCGCCACTCTCTTATGTGTTGATCCAGAAAACCTTTGGCAAACGTAACCGGCAACAAGCAGCGAAAGGCGTTGAGTCCAATCCATCCGGGAATCAATAAAATGAACAAGAACATATTTCTTTTACTGGTTGGAATCGCCGCCGTCGCCGGCTGCACGATGGCTCCGAAATACCACCAGCCCACTACGCCAGTCCCTGCCACATGGCCGACCGGCCCGGCTTACGAAAAGGCCAGCCTGGCCACAAATGCCCCACAGGCTCCGGACTTAGGCTGGCGGGAATTCTTCACCGACGAGAAGCTGCAACGAGTCATCGGGACAGCCTTGACGAACAATCGCGATCTCAAGATTGCCGCTTTGAATGTGGAACTGTCCCGAGCGCTATACGGCATCCAACGAGCCGAACTATTGCCCACGGTCAACGCCACCGGCAGCGGGAGCAAACAACGGGTGCCCGCCGATCTTTCGACCACCGGAAGCAGACAGACCGTGGAGCAATATGGCGTCAATCTTGGTGCTGCCTCCTGGGAAATTGATTTCTTCGGCCGCATCCGCAGCCTGACGGACAGTGCCCTGAAGAAATATCTAGCCACGGAGCAGGGCCAACGCAGCGCACAGATTTCGCTCATTTCCTCGGTGGCCAGCGCCTATTTGAGCCTGGCAGCGGATCGGGAGAGTCTCAATTTGGCAGAGACCACCTTTGAATCACAGAATCATTCTTACAATTTGGTAAAGCGGCAGCATGACCTTGGGCTGGCGACTGAATTGGATCTTTATCGTGCGCAAACGCCGGTGGATATAGCCCGCCGGGACGTTGCCCTCTACCTGCAACATGTGGCGCAAGATGAAAATGCCTTGAACCTTCTGGTTGGCTCGCCGGTGTCGGGCGAGCTTTTGCCAACGGATTTGCATCACGTCAGCCCCCCCCAAGAGATTGTTGCCGGACTGTCCTCCGAGGTGCTCTTGCGCCGGCCGGATGTTCTTCAAGCCGAGGATCTACTCAAGGCGGCTTACGCCGACATCGGTGCCGCCCGGGCGGATTTCTTTCCCCGTATTTCGCTGACAGCGGCCATCGGCACCGCCAGCAGCGATCTTTCCGGACTCTTTAAAGCCGGCCAAGGTGCGTGGAGCTATGCGCCGCAGATTGTGATGCCGATTTTTGATGCCCGTACCTGGTTCGCACTCAAGGCTACAAAAGTGCAACGAGAAATCGCCCTGACCCAATATGAGAAGGCAATCCAGACGGCCTTCAAGGAGGTGGCCGATGCCTTGGCCATACGCGGCACGGTGGATCAACAAGTGTCGGCGCAACAATCGCTGGTTACTGCGTCCGCCGAAACCTACCGACTTGCCAATTCCCGTTATGAGAAGGGAATTGACAGTTATCTGGGGGTACTAGATGCGCAACGGTCGCTCTTCGCCGCCCAACAGGTGCTGGTCTCTCTCCACCTGTCAAAGCTTGCCAACCAGGTGAATCTCTATTCGGTATTAGGCGGCGGCTGGAAAACGGAAAAGTCATCCCTTGCGACAGCCACGAACTCTTCGCAAAAACCACCGCCAACCAAATAAAAATGGACATGCCAAAATCGAACAAGCCAAAGCCATAAAAAATCCATCGAAGCCACAAATGATTTTTGAGAAATCAAGGCGCTATGACAAATCAAACTGTAACCAATAAGTCGCCTGAAAAGGCCATGACCCAGAACGTTTCGAAAGAAACTCAGCCCGATCTTGTCCAGGGAAATCTACAGGTTGGAGACATTGGTGAGAAGTTTATGGCAGAACAGGAACATGATGTAAAACAGGCAAAATTGGAAATTGTTATTCTTTGGCTGTTTATAATCATAGTCAGTATAGTCAGCATAGTTGCCGGTTACCTGCTCTGGGCTAAAATTAACTACCGTTCTCCCTAAAAAAGGTGTCCACCGTTTCTCAACAATCTTCATAACTTTCAAAAAAATTGTAAATAAAATGAAAGTGGGGCTATTACGAAAAAAAACGACAACCAACAACAACCAACAAAACATATGAATAAACAAAGTAAAAACACGCAACCGCAACCACACCAGAACCTGGCACAAGCCGCAGCGCCGCACGAACTGCAACTGCCCACAGAGGAACAAATCCGCCAACGCGCCCACGAAATATATTTAGCCCGGGGCGGGTCTGAGGGATTGGCGTTGCACGACTGGCTGGCCGCCGAACAGGAACTAAAAGAAAAATACGCCGGATAAATCATTCATAACCATAAATCCATGGTTGCCGGGCAAGGATCAAATGATTCGTCTGGCGGAGGGCTTCACCTGTGACCAAGAGACTGAAGATTATGACATGAAAAGCTTGAACCCTTCATTTCTTAAAGTTGCCGCCTTGCTTGCGGGGGTGGCCACCATCAGTTCACCGGGTGCGGAACCATCCACGTCATTAACCTTGCCGCTATCCAACGGCACGGTGCCCATCACCTACCTTAACTCGGACCAACTGATGCCGCCCGTCCCTTCCGCCATCTGGCGGGACGAAGTCGGCAACGGATTTTGCAAGGGCGCGATGGAGGTCGGGGCCACGGTGGGAGCCAGTTTGGGATCTCAGATATTTGGCAGCACCGATGCTCATGACCTTGCCTTGGTAAAACTATCGGTTGGACGCGTCATCAGTGATGTTGTTAACAGTGACAGTTGGTATAGTGGTAACTGGGAATTGTTGGGGGAGGTGTTCGGCGGCGAACAGTTCAAACCTCACAACGCCCATCTCGACGGCCTAACAACGATCTTGCGCTACAATTTCGCGACCGGCACCAAGTGGGTTCCTTTTTTCGATGCCGGCGGCGGCGTCACCTATACTGATATTGGCCGCCCTGATTTAGGCGGCAACTGTCAGTTTAATCTGCAAACCGGCCCCGGGGTGAATTGGTTCATTTATAAAAACCTCGCCTTAACGGTTCAATACCGCTTTCTGCATCTTTCCTGCGGGGGCATGGAAAAGCCCAACCACGGCGTGAACACTTCAGCCTTATACACAGGCATCAGCTGGTTTTTTTGAAAGATTCGGCGTTTTTTTACGTAATGTATATGGGCAGGTGTGTGCACCGAACCCCGGTAGATTCACGGCATTACGAAAATTTGTTTTTGATTTCCAAAAATGCCTTGAACTGATTAGGGACTGGTGTTTCACTCCAGCAACATGAGCAACGACACACCAAAACAACCCTCGGCGTATCGGAAGATTATGGAATTTATCATGGATAATGAGCGATATAAGAAGCAGCAAGCGAAGTTTCGAGAGTTTTACGCTTACATCGAGTTAGCGGGTTCACCAGGTATTCGAGTGGAGTTAACACCTTCACTACTTACGGAGGCGACCCAAGCTCAAGTCGGGCGTTTTACAGCCAGACGTGATCCACCGCACTTCGTTGGCGATGAACGTCACGGACATTGTGACATTGGAGGGGGATGCGAGGTTGCTTGGACGATTTCTGGTGTTCGCCGTCATCCTTCCAAGTTTCCAACACAGATTCCATATGACGCGAAAGCTGCGGTTGCGAAGGTTTTGAAAGTATCACCTGACATTTTGGAGGCATTTTGGATTGAAGAAGATGGCAAGAGAGTTTTATTGTTGGAAAACCATGACCCCTAGCCGAACACGTTTTCAATTCCGCCTTCGCGGTTGACAGTTTTGCCGATCCCGGCTCCCGTATTGCCGTCGGCTTAAGAAAAGAATATGCATAATTTATGACCACTCCCACCGAAAACGCTCAACCGGCTTTACAACACCCGCTACAAACATCGGCGCAAATGACCTATTTACTTGCGGCGATAAATGACACCCAGGCCATTATTCGCGCAATTGATGCCAAACTCGGCATATTGATGACCATTTTCGTAATTCCTTTAACAAAACTCGGAATTATTTACTCCAAATGTATTTTTATTGTAAATACAACCACTGAATGCAATTCAACCGTCTGCGCGCTGTTAACCATTGCATTTGGTATCAGTTGGCTTTTCGGGTTTACCACAGCATTTCGCGGTTTGGTTGGGATTGATAATCCAGCACAACATGTTGCCGTAATAGAAAAGGGAAAGCTTCCCAAAGGAACTTTTTATCGGGGCGCATTGTTCAATGAATTGTGCGTGTGCCATGCGATTGATAATTATCACGGGTTGACCAGTATTCCATTTGAGGATCAGTTCAAAGAACTCCCAAAAACACTAGATGAAATTCATAGAGAACTCATATTTGAGCAGGCCAAAATCGTCTATATCCGCCATGTAAAAATACATCGGATGAAATGGGCATTTTGGTCAGCCTTTTCGTGGGTAGTCACCGGCGGGATTATTTGGGTGGTCTACCTCGTGCTGAAAGGATGAAGTATGGAAAGTGAGTATTCGAAATATGATTTGCATGAATCGCTTGTTCGGATAGCCAACATTCTTAATAGTGCCGACAAAAATTACACAGAACAAGATTCTATCCCAGCTCGATCGTCATTGACCTTCAACAATGGGTATTATGTGAATTGTTCGGCATTGTTTGTTGATATGAGAGGTTCAATAGCTCTGCCTGAACAATACAATAAAGTTACTTTGGCTCGTGTTTATAAGTCATATATTTCGGAGCTTGTCGCAATTATGCGTGACAACAAAAATATTTCGGAAACCTCTATTGAAGGTGATTGTGTGTGGGCATTGTTTAGCACCCCAACCCAGCGGGACCTCTGGGAGGTTTTGGACACAGCCGCAAAAGCCGCCTCAATCGTTGATGTATTGAATGTTTGTTACGCCAAACGGGGATACCCTCAAATTAGAGTTGGCATCGGGATAGCCTACGGTCAAGTTTTAATGATTAAGGCGGGGCAAAAAAGCAGCGGTGTAAATGAAGTCGCATGGATGGGCAAATTGGTTGGCGAGGCAGCCAGACTTTGTTCCTACGGAAATCGTACATATCAAGATAAAAGGATCATGGTATCAAATGTTTTTTACGACAATCTAGATTCTAACCGGAAAAATAATCTAACAAAAAATTATATCCGCGAATGTTTCCACGGCGATGTAATTTGGACGACGTTTAATCAATGGGTTGCAGCTCAACAATAAAAGTGTCTATGCCATCAGAACAGGAATTAAAAATATTAGTCAACAATTCTTTGGACGAAGCAGAACACATTTGGGGCCGGGTTGGTCATGAACTGATTGAATCCTTTAGTGCAAAAGCCTCAAATCGCGAAGTCCGCGCATCTGAATTGCCTAGCCATATTCCAGGTCATCCCATCGTGAACACTGACATTCCAGTGGTTGACGATTTTATTGCGCTAGTCCTCGATATCCGGGATTCGAGCAACCACTTGGTAAACGCTATAAAGGCGGGTGCATCAATGTTAGAGCGAGTTTTCTATGAGACATCCGCATTGCTGCCAGCTTGCTCCCATATAATCTCTAATGAAGATGGTCAAGTGACGGAATATCTTGGCGATGGTTTATTAGCTTTCTTTCACGCCTCAGAAGAAAAAAGAAATCAGGCTTGTTACGATTGTCATGACGCTTCAATAGCGTGTATTAACGCAACGAAAAACATAATTAATCCCATTTTGGCTAACAGGTATCAACTACCACCTCTGGAAATCGGAATAGGTATGGCATTTAGCAAATCAATAGTGACTGTTTCCGGTGCTGCTCCCAACCTAAAGCCAACAGCGTTCGGACGATGTGTATTTGATGCCACAAATTTTTCAAAAGGGCGCAATCAAATCGTTGTTGCCGACTCCCTACGTTATATATGGCCGAAAGGCGAGAAGGGGATTGTGAAATTTGCGAAAGTTTTCATGAAAGGGCAGGAAGGATTTATCATGTATGACACCAAAGATTAAACTGATTTTGAATGAAAAACCTTTCTGATTTCGCCACCACCACAAGGCGCCTGTAATTTTCCCTGTCTGCTCATAACAAAGGCCGCTCCATTTTCTGGAGCGGCCTTTTCATTTGTTGGCAGTGCTTTTCACCGCCATGACTGTGTCTGGTTTATTTCACCATTGTTTGGCTTCCTTTCTTGGCGTAGTGCTCCCGGTTCAACTTGTCCCACTGGGCCTTGCGGTGTGGGCATTTCGGCGCCACGTTGTTCCAACGGTAGTTGCCTTTGGCGTCGGCGCGGTTTAATGCCGCTAGGTGTCGGGCAACTTCCTGGTGGGTCATCACCACTTCCACTCCGTCACCGTGTTTTTGGACGCGGGTGCCCGCTTGCGGTTTGAAGCGCAAGCACACGACGGGGTAGTCATGGGCCGGGAATCGCTTGGCGGTCGTGGTCTTGGTGATTACCTCGACCAGTCCGTCTTCACTGCGGTAGTGGAATGCGTGTTTTGGTTGTTCTTGTTTCATGTGTGTTTTTTGTTTTGTCTCTTTCTGTTTATTAACCCGGTGACGAACGTGACAAAACGAACGCCGGCACTCGGGCATGTGACCTGTCATGCACCACTCAGTGCCGACGAGGAAAGTGATAATCAATCAAAGGTGCATTTGATTTTGTGGACGGAGCCATCCACGAGCTTGATATAGCCGTGTCCCGGTTTTAACCGCGCCATCTGCTCGGCTGACAGCACCGGTTTTTCCACCGGCACCA
>Ga0316230_1000767_pt1 | contig 40581 bp, 34 predicted proteins | sample TBH18025metaG_FD_206004 | JGI IMG/M metagenome (GOLD analysis project Ga0316230, IMG submission 206004) | Freshwater microbial communities from Trout Bog Lake, Wisconsin, USA - TBH18025 | ecosystem: Environmental > Aquatic > Freshwater > Lake > Hypolimnion/Profundal zone | place: USA: Wisconsin... | reverse complement strand
TCCACTTCGGCAGTGTTGGCGTGTTCGGGGCGCATGGCGTCGGCTTCGTTCAAGCGGTGCGTTGGGGCGAGATAATCCCTGCGAACAGCCCATTGGAGGAATTGCTGGACGGCGGCGCGATAGTGGTTGCGGGATTTCGCAGAGGTGGCGGCGCAGCTTTTGCCGGTCTTGGTTTTCAGCTTTTCGAGCGAACCGATGAAGGTGTCGAGGTGTTCCTTGCTTAAATCACAAACGGCGGTGCCGGGAAAGGTGTCGGCGAATTTGCCCAGCCGAATGGCACGGGTGTAAGCGTATTTCGCGGAGAGTTGCGCCCGCTGGCCGTCTTTGGCTTTGGTGCGCAATTCCTCGGCTTGAAGAAATTCCGCAACCGCTTCGCCAAGGTCTTTGCGCTTCACGGTGACAACGGTGCGTAAATAGCCTGTGACGGCTTCTGAAAGCGTGCGGCCATTCAACTTGCCAGCCGCCTCCACAAAATCACTTACAACCGCCAGCAGTGAAATGCGGCGTCCGCTGGCCTGATAGAACCCTTGCAGCCGTTCAAACGCGGCTAGGGCGTCGCGGGATTGCGTGGCGGTGAGCGCGGCGGCTTGTGAACCGTTCGCCAGTTCGCGCACAATACGTTCGGCGGCAGCTTTGGCGTCGGAATAGGCGGCAAAGGTCTGCATCTTGCGTTTGCCTGCCGTGGCGTAGGCGACACGGTAGTAAGCGAATTTTCCGGCAGGCGCGTAGATTTTCGCCTTGCTGGTGCGGTGCCGGATGGTTACGGGGAATCTCACGCGGCGGTCAGCAGTTCGGGCAACATTTTGTGCAAACTCTGTGCAAACATTTTGAGAATCGCCTGATTTCTCAACATAATATGGTGCGCGCGGCGGGAGTTGAACCCACAACCTTCGGCTTCGGAGCAAGGACGGTTAAATCCAACCTAATTACGTGCTCATTGATAACAAAGGGTTTTCCGGGTCAAAATCCTGAGATTCGCCATTCGTTCTGGAATTTGTTCTGGTTCAAGTGTGAGTTCATTCCATCAAGTATTCGACCGTTCACGCCGGAGAATTCGCGGTTTATGGGAACGGAACGGCTCATTCTACGTTCAGACGATGATTGCTGATGCCGAAACCGGCCTCAAAAAACTCAGTAAAATCAGGCTGAAAGGAGTCACCGAACGGAATGATGCAATCAAGGCCATGTATGACCTTTTGAAAAGCATCAAGGATGGCGAAGTCACGAGTTTGAAATCAGGGCCGGATTTCAAGACGTTCCGCGAACATTACTCCAAGGTGTGCGGCAAATCACCCGTGTCGGCCATTCGTGAGGACAATTGCTTGAAGCATTGGCAAAAGTTTCTTGGGGCGGAAATCAAAATTAGCAAAATCTCGCCACGGCAAATTCTCGCATATCGCGGACAATTGCTTCAACGGGGACTGACACCGAACACGGCGAACCACTACGTCAAAGCACTTCGGGCAATGTTGAAGTTAGCGAAGACGGAAAAATACATTTCCAAATTGCCGATGGCGGACATCACGCCGTTGAAGGTGAAATCCGTGGAACGGAAATTATTTTCTGGTGATGACATTCTGAAAATTGTGACAGAGGCATTACGCAGCCACCCCATTACCGGCGAACAGTTCGCGGATTTTTTGCTGCTGTGCATGTATTCCGGCGGGCGCAAATCGGAAGTGGCAAATTTGAAATGGACGCCGCCAGCGCGGTTGGGTGTAGCCGATATGATTTGGTGAAACCCTTTCCGGCGTCATTCTGATATGCCTCATTGATTTCAATGATTTGCCAGTCCACCAACAGATTTAGGAAACCCCGATATTCGCTACCGACAAAATCATTGAAGTATTTGGATGCAATGGGGTGATACAAGGCTGGATGCTTTTTGGTTTCAATGACAATTTTGCTGACGATGTAACAGAAGAACACCTGAATTTCTTCCGGCAACTTTTGGATTCTGGCTTGGAGCGTGGACGGAATACATAATCGTTCACGAACTGGCGCACCTGTTGGAACGGAACCATACGGAGCGATTCACGGCCATCATGGACAAACACCTTCCAAACTGGCGCATGAGCCGGAAGGAATTAAATTCGGAACCGTTGGCAAACGAGAATTGGAGTTATTGAATTCTACTGCCCTAATAATAAAAAACCAATCCAACTTCCCTCACATGTAGGGGTAACCCAGAAAATGCCCGTCAACACCCACTTGGAATCTGGCCCAAGTGACCTAGCCATTTCCGATTTGAAACAGTCAATCCGGTCAAAATCCGACGCCGCCGAACCGCCCGTCCAAGACGGATTAACCGTTCATGGGTCGGCGCACCAGAATCAACCCAAAGGCATACTGGAAATGTGGAAAATTCAATACTGGCCGTCTTTGGTTCTGGCGATTATTTCTTCACGATTGGGATGAAAACAGAAAGTTTTAAATTTATACGGTTCGGCGTATTTGCACTCAAACGAATTGTCCACCAAGCAATAAGCAAATTCATTGGATAATTCAGAATGTTTTGCACGGCAAATTGACATATCAGGAAGAATCCGAGTCGGATTATTCTTTCCGTTGGCGTCGCATTGTTGTGCCATGTAAAAAATCTACGACTGGTCACAACAATGTAAAACTGGATGAATCGAAACTCACCATTCATTACTGGTTACTGAGCCAATCTGATTTGCAGATTTGTAAGGTTTTCGCTGTTTTTTTGCAAAATACTTGGCCTTTTTGACAGCAATTCATGTAAAACATTTCTCATTGAGATTCAGAACGCATCCGAACAAAGTATCAATGTCTGAACTGTAGGCGGGCCAGTCTGCTTTGTTAGCTCATATTGCCGGCTGGTTTCCTTCTTTATGGTGAATCAAATTGGCAAATTATTATTTCCGCGTTTAAGGAGAAAACATCGCAGACGGCGAATGAAACTTCTGATTGCCATGGCGCTTGCAATTTTAGCCGTCTGCGGAATCGTTGTGGCCGGAATCCATCAATTCAAAAGACCCGTAGGCGCACCTCCAATTCCACTCTCGCCAAACGACGGTAATTGAATGGTAAATCCGCAATGGTTGTCAGAGTCGGTGCAATTCAATATCTTAATTTCTGTGTCTAAAAAGCGGATAAGAAAAAAGCGATATTCACACCGGCCCAAAGACCCATATTCTAAAATTATTCAATTTGGTGCAATCTTCGCTGGCGGCCTGATTATCGTCGTTTTATTGAGTGCGCTGATTCAAAATAAAATCCAAACATCAGAATCACAAAAAAAACTGAATGCCAGTTTAGCACCTGTCTCTGCAAGCGGCGGAGACTCGCTCAATTCCACGATAGTCTTCAATGGTGAAGGTGCGACCTCAACAAATTCAAACGCTTCCAAGCCGGATTCTGTTGGCACCAAAACCAATTGAGTTTGAAAGCCCTTAATCCGGTTTTACTTCGTAGTTGACGCCGTAATGAAGAAATGGCTCAGTTGGCAACGCGCAGAGGGTAATCATTTCATAAATCATATTTTGAAAATCAAACTGCCCCTTCTTTTTATTTTGCTAGGATTGCTTGTTGGCGTTCAGCGAGCAGTTTCGCAACCCCTTTTGCTGTCCTATTTCAAGCTTAACACCGATGGTCAAGATTCTTTGAGCAACAGCTTTCCGATGGAATTATCTGGTGTTTCGTTTTCCAATAACGCTCTTACACTCCCCTCCGCTGGAGATTACACAGCCTCTGCACAGATTGCGGGATTTTCATATTCTGCTTTCACAGTTTCATTTGATTTTAATCCCTCCGATTTTGAATCATCTCACATCAGCATTCTGAGTGGCGGACCATCATACCGCTGGATTGGGTTGCAGAACGATTCATCTGGCCATTTGCTGCTTTATTTAAATAACGATAATTTGCTCTATGCTTTTACCAATGTCATTACTACCAACCACTGGCATACCCTGGTTTGCTCCGTAAACTTAAATTCTCAAACCATATTGACCATGTTGGACGGACAGATGCTACAGAACATTGCTTTGCAAAATTTCCAGTTCGCCGTAGTGGGAACGACTTATGAGCAGTCGGACAAAGCATTCACATTTTGGAATTATGGCAATGCAACGTTCCTTTGTGGACAGGCAAACAATTTGCGCGTTTTCAATGGCGCGCTCACGGCTTCTGAAATGAGTTCGCTCAATGCTGTAAATCTGACAATTCAGGCTTTTGCTCAAGGGGCAATTTTAAACTGGTCGTCTGAATTGAATGGCTATGTCCCGCAATCTACAGATTCTTTGCTGCCACCAGTTCAGTGGCAGGATGATGTTCGGACGCCTCTTAACATAGGCGACCAAAACGTGCTCATTGACACGCCCGCGCTCGGCACAAAATATTACAGACTGAGAAGACTTTGATTTGTTCAGTTCATCTCCGAACCCGCCAGAAATGGGCCGATTTTCTGATATTGCTGCCTGAATCCGCTTTGAATTTTGTAAGGCTCTTGCATGATGGAAAAAAGATGCAATGTTTTCTTGTTGGTAAATCAACAAATCGTATGAAGCGAAATTTGGTCATCTGGCTGCTTGTGACCGTGTGCTTTATTTTAGAGGCTGGTTGTTCGAGTTTGATGCCATCGCAGGAACAACAGCAACATGCAATCAACAGTCCTTGGACAGGCACGCCGACAGCAATGGTTGACAGCCCGTAATCCGAGAATTGTTTTGTCGTCTGGAAAAGCAGCCTTTTCCAAGGCGTTAATATTGCCATACGAATTTCCACCCTCCAGAATCGGCAAAATGAATACGGTGGCATCCCAGATAAATAAGCCGCTTTTAGAATTGCACGTGATTTACTGGTTCGTGCATCCATCCACGGTTCCGCCAAAAGCATTGGGATTTTTACGCGATAATGAAGGGCGTGCATTCATTATCGGAGGATTGACTGGTTCACATTGGGGCGGACACGCGGACACATGGTGGAAACAATTCCAAAAAGTTGTATGGGAAGGCTACATTCCAGTTGAAAGGGCAATTGCACAAAATCTCGTTCCGTCAGATTGGATGCCGCCTTCGCTTGAAGGGCAAGATGCGCGTTTTGTGAATATTATTTTGGCGCAGCACGAATAAAGCGGCCTCATTCCGTCTCAATATTCAAAATGAATCTACACCTTGGATAATTGGAGCAGCCCCAGAATTTGTTGCCTTTTAAACGAGATGTTCTCAATACCATTTCTCTTTCGCACTTCGGGCAAAATTTCCGTTCGTCGTCAAAAAGCGCGGATATTTCTTTGGAATAAATGAGGCCCGCATCCTCAATCATTTTGATTAAATCTGTTTCGTTTAAAATTTGGATGCCGTGTTTATCGGCCAGTTGTTTTGCTTCGCCTGAATATCCAACCAGCGTAATAAAAATTCCTTTGGCTGTTTTAGTGTCCGTCATTGTTCCAAGAAATTCCCGAATATGCCGCACGCCGACAGACCATTTCCTCCAATGTTTGCATTGAACAACAAATTTTTCAGTTGGCGACTCGACGATTAAATCCACTCCTCCGTCCGCATTTGCACCGCCCAATCGTTTTACCTTAAAGCCGAGATGTTGATAAATCAGTTCAATCAACTTCTCAAATTGGAACCAGTCAATTTTCCGAAGTTTTTCGGAAATGGTCAGTTCGGGCGCAGGTTTGGCAGGTCGCAATTCCTCAACATAAACTGTTGGTGGTTTTCTGTGGATTGGTTGTTCGGTCTGATATGGAGCTGATGTAAATGTCTTAAATGTGGCCGAAGGTGGTTCTGATTTGATTACTGAATAAACCATCCAAATTATTAAAAGGACAACTCCAATGGCAGTGATAAATGCCAAAGAAACCAAGACAAGTTGACGAAATCCCGGCACGAAAACCCAAAGAAACAAGAAAAGCCCAGCAAATGCTGTTACGGCTTCAAATATAGCCTTTTCATTGGATTTCCGGCGTTGTCGCATTCCGGCCAATGCCGCAATTTTCATACCGATAACGACGATAATGGTGTCAGTCCCGTTGCGCCAGACGGTCTGGGTCGTGTTCTTGACCGTCAGACCGTATGGATTTACCCCAAAACACAGGAACGCAAGGCCAGACCGTCAAAATCCCCATTTCCCCAATTCAGGCCATTTGTTCTGGTTTCTGTTCTGGTTTTAAGGGTGATTCAGTCCATTTCAGACGACAATCCCCAACAGAGACGGAAAGGCGGATTGCCAGAAAACCATTGATTTTATTCAGTGTTTTGGAGGGGAAGGAAATTTTCAAAATGGTGCGCGCGGCGGGAGTTGAACCCACAACCTTCGGCTTCGGAGACCGACGCTCTATCCAATTGAGCTACGCGCGCGACACCGGCTACACGTTACCGGCCGGCGCGCGTTTGCTCAAATCAATTTGCACGCGAAAACAAAAAAGGGACGGCCAAGGCCGTCCCCGTGTTCGTGGAGTTCCCCAAAATTAGTTTTGCGGCTTGTCGCCGGGGGGCGGGCCGCCGGCACCACCTCCTGGCGGACGGTTGCCGCGCATGTGCTTGGACATTTCCTGCCACTTGGTGAATTGTTCCGGCGTCAGCAACGCCTTCATTTGGGTGTTCAGTTCTTCCTGAATGGCCTTGCCTTTGGCCTTCTTTTCTTCCTGCGTCAGGCTCGAATCTTCGTGCAAGGTTTTACGTTTCTCCTGCGCGCCTTTCATAATCTCGTTGAACTTTGGTTTTTGAGCGTCCGTCAGGTCAAGCTCCTTGGCAAAGTCGGGACGTCCACCCTTCATGCCATGGCCATGTTCACCGGCCGGAGGAGTATTGGTGGCGTCTTGCGCGAGCAGCGACGAACTCCCGGCAAGCAATGCGCCGGCCGCCAGTGCGGCGATTAACAATGTTTTCGTTGATTTCATATATTTCGTTGTTTCGATTGGTTGTGTTTCCGCCGCGTTTTCAGGACGGCGTGATAGGAGGTCAGACGCCGGCAACGCCGCAAGGTTACAGCCCGCGCAAGATTTTTGCCGCCGCACCGACCGTCTTTTCAATGTCCGCCGGCGAATGTGCCGTGGAAATGAAACCCGCCTCGAACTGCGACGGCGCGAAATAAAATCCCGCGTCCAGCATCCCGTGGAAAAATTTCTTGAACCGCTCGCGGTCGCTTTTCATCGCGTCGGCCACGTTGTGAACCGGCGTGCCCGTGAAGTAGGTGCAGAACATCGAGCCGCACGCATTGATTTGCACCGGCACGCCGGCGGATTTCGCGGCGTCCTTCATGCCAGCCGCCAGTTGTTCGCCAAGTTTTTCCAGTTTGCCATACGCGCCGCTCGCCTCCAGCTCTTCCAGATTTGCGAGACCCGCCGCCATCGCGAGCGGATTGCCGCTTAACGTTCCGGCCTGATACACCGGGCCGAGTGGCGCGAGACAATCCATGATCTCCGCGCGTCCGCCGAACGCACCCACCGGCAGCCCGCCACCGATGACCTTGCCGAACGTGGACAAATCCGGCGTGATGCCAAACCGCTCCTGCGCGCCGCCGCGCGCGAGCCGGAAGCCTGTCATTACTTCGTCGAAAATCAGCAGCGCGCCGTGTGCCCGGGTGATCTCGCTTAAAAATTCCAGATAGCCCGGCTTGGGCAGATACAGTCCGGCGTTGCCCGGCACCGGCTCGACGATGATGCCGGCGATTTGATTTTGATTCGCCGCGAAACATGCCTTCACCGCCTCGACATCGTTGTAAGGCAGAACAATCGTATGCGACGTAAACGCCGGCGGCACGCCCGCGCTGTCAGGATTGCCAAAGGTCAGCGCGCCGCTGCCCGCGCGCACCAGCAGCGAATCCGCGTGGCCGTGATAGCAGCCGTCGAACTTGATGATTTTGTCGCGCCGCGTGAACCCGCGCGCCAGCCGGATGGCGCTCATGCACGCCTCGGTGCCGCTGCTGGTCATGCGGATTTTTTTCACGCTCGACACGCGCTCGCAGATGAGCTTGGCCATCGTCACTTCCAGCGGATTGGGAATGCCGAAGCTCGTGCCGTGATCGGCGGCGGCTTTGACGGCGGAAATAATTTTCGGATGCGCGTGGCCGAGAATCGCCGGCCCCCAGGTGCCGACGTAATCAATCAGTTCGTTGCCGTCCACGTCCCAGATCCGGGAGCCGCTGGCGCGGTTGACAAAAAATGGCTGGCCGCCGACGGCGCGAAACGCGCGCACCGGCGAGTTGACGCCGCCGGGAATATATTTCAACGCCTCGGCAAAAAGTTTTTCCGATTGAGTCCGGTTCATGCGGACAAATTAACCGCCAAGACGCCAAGACGCCAAGCAGAATGAAAATGGTTTGGCCGCTAACAAACCAAGCCACGCGAAAAACAAAGTGGAAATTGCCGCACCGACATTGTCAGATTTCCAAACATTCATCCGGCCCGGCCGGTGTTGATGATACGTCGGTCAACCCATCAGACTGCTACGGTCCCAAGACGGCGCGGTAATAACGGTTCGGGTAGGACAAAGTGTTAGTGTCATACCAGAAGCACGGCAAGGCCGGTGAATTCGTCGTGAAAACCGGATTCCAGGAGATCAGGTCGGTGGAAGCCAGGATGGTATAGTCCGGCCCGGTATCGCCGTTGATCCCAAACCCGAACTGGCCGTTGCTGATGGAAACGAGATTGAGCACCGGATTGGCCGGCTGGTTCACCGTGGCGGTGAAGCTCTGGGTGGCGCTCAAGGTCGGCGTGCCGTTGTCCGAGACCACTACGGCGATTGTCTGCGTGGAAGGCGATTGCGCAATTGTCGGACGCCAGGTGATCAAGCCGCTGGTTGGATCAATGGCGGCACCAGCCGGCGCACCCGGCAGACTGAACGTCAAGGGCAGCGGCGGAACATTGGGGTCGCTGGCGGAATTGGTGACCAACAGTGTCTGACCGGCCAGGATGGTTTGGTTGGGAATCGCCGCCAGCACGGGCGTATTATTCGTCGGTGTGGCGCTGACTTCAGTTGAGTTGGCGCTTTCACTGAAAGAATTCACGGCGGAAACTTCATAATAATAGGTCGTGCCGTTGAGCAAGCCGGTGTTCGTATAACCGGTCATCGTCACGTTGGCCACGGTGGCGAGAGTTCCACCGTTGACGGCGGTGCTCTTCACATTGTAACCGGTCGCGCCCGGCGATGCGTTCCAGCTCAAGGCAACTTGTGAATTCGCCGCCGTCGCCGTCAGATTCGTTGGCGTGGGAACCGTCCCAAAGACTTCAATTTCGTAGAGCGAATAGCCATAGCTCGTCCCCCGCACCGTCCCATACATCCTCACATAACGCCCCGTTCCGGACAACCCGGTCAAATAGTTTGTGCCGCCAGTTCCCGTGGTCGTGCTGTAAACCGTGGTCCAGTTTGCGGCGTCGGCGGAAATTTGGACTAGATAACTGCTCGCGTAAGCGGACTCCCAGTAGAGATCCACTTCATTGATGTTATAAGTGCCCTGCAGGTCCACATAAATCCATTGTGGATCACTCCAGGCCGAAGCCCAACGGGACGCATCGCCCGACGTCACTCCATCCACCGCGAGGTTCCCGGGATAGCCACTCTGAGTTGAACTCACCGTGGTCGGTTTGTTCAACGCCAAATCCACCGGTGGAAACACCGTGGTGGCACCGACCGGAATGGAATTGCTGCTCGCCCCGGCGGCGTTCACCGCCGACACCACATAGTAGTAGGTGGTGCCGATGGCCAGGCCGGTGTTCGTGTAGCTGGTCGTCGTCGGACTGGCGATGGTGGTGTAAGGCCCGCCGTAGGCTGTGGCAGATTGGACGACGTAGCTGGTCGCTCCGGCGGCAATGGACCAGCTCAAACCGACCTGATAGCCGCTCGCCGTCGCGCTCACATTGTCTGGAATGGACGGCGCGCCATTGGTCGCCAGAAAATCAATCCAATTCAAGTGTTGAGAATTTGCGGTCAGCACCACATGAAGAGTTTGGGTGCCCGCCGGCAAGGAAATGGTGGTCGAAACCGTAGACCAGCCGGTTTGCGTGATTGTGGCCGTTCCCAGCAGCGTGCCGCCGCTATATATTTTAATCTGACCGGTGGCCCCAGCCACTCGAAAATTCAACGGATAGTTCCCAGCGGAATCCACTTGAAGATTGTAGTCCACGCTGCCATTCGCCGCCGCAGTGATCATGTCAGCCAGCCCGTTGGTGTCGGTCGTCGGCGCAATGTTCATGTTGGTTTCGGTGACATAACGCTCCGCCTGCAGCCGGCCGGGGATGCGGTAAAAAAGGTTGGTTTGATGCACCGGCATTTGGACATACGCCTGGCCCGCCGCTGTCAGGACTCCGGGATTGGTGGACAGCAGGCTGTTGTGGGGATCACCGCTGATCCGCGACATGAACCAGGAATAGCCTTCAATCCAGGGCGTGCGTTCGCAATAATCCACCGACGGGATCAGGTCGGCGAGCGTGCCGGCATCGCTGGTGGCCCCGTTGTTGAATTCAGTGACCCATACGGTTTGGGTGGGAAAATCACTGTGCATGAGGCCGGTCCAATAAGTCAGGTCGCCATAGCCGGCATAACTGTGGTCTGATATGCCTGCGGGTGTCGCGGGCGTGTTTGAACTGCAGTAGCTAAAAAACGCTTTGAGATAAGGTTCCGCGGAAGTATAGGTGACATTCGATCCTTGGATTGGGTCATACGCGGTGATGCTTTGGTTCGCGGCGGACCCTTCCGCCATGTGTGGGCAGATCACGGGAATACTATAGGGATCGCAAATCGCCTTGACTTGTTTAAAGGCGACCGCCGAGTTGGAGGGCGTCATGAACGCTTGATTGGTAAAATTAGGTTCATTGAGCGCGAACACACGCCAGGGACGGTTTCCGGCCGCGAGATAAGATGCCAGGGAAGTTTGAGAACCGGAGCTGCCATTCCAAGACATCGGGATGTAACTCATCGCGGCATTGGACGGCACACTCCAATTGTTCACGCCCCAATCATAAAACCACGACACACCCGGGGCCAGGGCCTGGAAGTCCGCAGCGGACATGGTATTGACCGCGATGCCGCGCTTGTGGCTTTGCACCGGGGCATCACAACTGACAATCTGCGTTTGCGCCAGAACCTGACCGGAGAAAGCGAATGTCAGCAGCAGCGCAAGACATGAAGCCAGCCGGCCACATGTCAAGAATGCTTGGCTCATCCGCCCGGCAGGGCACAGGGGAGAAACAAATGGTGATAGCAATAGCTTGGTGATTTTTGAAGCACGGAACAGGGCCTTTAAATGTTGAACTTTAATTGCACCAGCAAATAATTTTTTAAACATAAAAAAACAAATTTTACCAAAATGCGGTTCGTGTAATTATATACCACCGCTTTCGATTTGCATAATATTAAATATCAGAAAAGTGCCCGGCTTGAAAATCCGGGAAAAATTGATGCTTTGGTTGAGGCGGCTGGTGGAGATGTGGGCGGCAGTTGACACAACGCCCGCCTTTGGGGCGACGCAGAACGGATTTTATCGAAGAGTAAACTTACAAAATATTCGCCGCCAGTTCCGCCAGTTCCGAGCGTTCGCCTTTTTGCAGTTCAATGTGCGCGGCGATGGCCTGGTCGCGGAAACGGCTGACGATATAGTTGAAGCCGTTCGAGGACGAGTCCACATAGGGATTGTCAATCTGATACGGGTCGCCGGTGAAGATGATCTTCGTGCCCGCGCCGACGCGCGTGATGATGGTCTTGGCCTCGAGCGGCGTGAGGTTTTGCGCCTCGTCAATCACCATGAACTGGTTCGCGATGCTGCGTCCACGGATGTAGCTTAACGCCTCCACCACGATGCTGCCGGAGCGCATCAGGTCGCCGCTGCGGCGATGGTCGTGGCCCATGTTCAGGTCGCTCAACATTTCGAGCGCGTCGTGAATCGGCTGCATCCACGGCGCGAGTTTTTCCTCCAGCGAGCCGGGCAGAAATCCGAGTTCCTTGCCCATCGAAATGGTCGGGCGCGCGACGACGAGCCGGCGGAATTCGCGGTCGAGCACGGTGCGCTTCAGGCCGGCGGCCATCGCCATCAACGTTTTTCCCGTGCCGGCCTTGCCCATGAGCGTGACGAGCTTGATGCGGTCGTCGAGCAGCGCGTCGAAGGCGTAATGCTGCTCGCGGTTGCGCGGCTTGATGCCCCAGATGCCTTCGCGGCAGTCAATGATGGGAACGAGCTTCGTGCCGGTGGCGTCCACCTTGGTGAGCGCGGCCTTTTTGGGATTCGCCTCGTCAATGAGCGTGCAGAATTCATTCGGAAAATATTTTTTGCCGCCGTTGATCTCCAGTTCGCTATTGGCGCGAAACGTCGCCATCCGCTCCGGGCTGACGGACATTTCGATCATGCCGGTATAAAGATCCTGGATAAGCACGCGGTCGTTCTCATAATCCTCGGCCTGCAAGCCGAGCGCGTCGGCCTTGATGCGGAGGTTGATGTCCTTGGAAACGAGAATCGTCGGATTTTTCGGCTGCGCCTTCTGAATTGAGGCGGCGAACGCAAGGATGCGGTTGTCCACGCTATTGCTGTTCAGGATGTGGCTGTCGCCGTTGGCGGGGCTGTGGCCGTTTTTCAGGAACGCGATTTTCAGCTTGCCGCCATTGGGCAGATGCACGCCCTCGCTCAAGCTGCCTTCGCCGCGAAAGCCGTCGAGCATCCGCGACACCTGCCGCGCGTTCTGGCCCAGTTCGGAGGATTCGCGCTTGAACCGGTCAATTTCCTCGATGACCTCGATGGGGATCAGGACGTTGTTGTCGTCAAAGTTGAGGAGGGAGTTGGGGTCGTGGAGAACAACGTTGGTGTCGAGAATGTAATTTTTCACTAGGTAAAATTCTTTCAAAGCAAATCAAAGTCCGGTGGCGGGACGGCGACGTTTGGGTGACAAACCGGTTTCATTTCAGATTTTTCAATTTGATGCGGGCCATGCGCTGGTGCCATTGCTGGATCTGTTTGTGGCGCACCGGCAGTTTGTAATGGCCGGAGTAGAGAAAATTTTCGAGCATCCCGAACAAATCGAAATCCACGAAACGCGGCTGGTCATCCAATAAAAATTCCTGGTGCGTCAGGATGATTTCAAACGGAATCAGCAGCTCCTCCAGTTTTTTGAGCCACACTTTTTGGTCTTTGCGCCATTGTTCGATGCAGCCGCGGCCGAACTTGCGCTCCTTGAACCGCAAAAACTGCAACTGGTCAGCCGCCGGCACATTTTCCCGCCAGTAAATGTCGTTGAGCCGGAACGTCGCGCCCTCGACTTCGTTTTCGATGAATTTCCAGAGGACGGATTGCACGCCGCGCCAGCGCGCCGGGAACAGGCCCAGTTCCATTTCTTCGTCGAGATATTTGGCGATGACCTGCGAGTCCTCGCTGACTTCGAAAATCACATTCTTGCCGTCGCGGATGATCGGCACGCCGTAGTAACGCTGACGCGTGAGCTTCCAAACGAGTGAACGGTCCTGATTGGGAATATTGGTGATTTTGAAACGGGCGCCGGAAAATTCCAGTATGCGACGCTGCACAATGCAGAACGGACTCCACGGAAATTGAATCAATTCAATCATGTCAAAATTTTCTTACGGCGAACAAAGCCAATTTAGGACTCGTCCCGCGCGCTGACAAGCGCAAACACCGCTTTACTCCATTTTATAACAGCGTTAAATTCGCCGCATGGCTGCTGAATACGATTCAACCGAGTTTGTGGACACCGACTTTCAAACCCAGAAGTCACCCTTCGCCGCGCCCGCGTCCGACCCGCTCCGCGCGCCGACGCGCGACGAGGTGGACCGCAAGGTCGTCGAGGCGCAGCAGAAGCTGGCCGAACTCAAGCGCGCGCAGGACAGCTTGGAACGCGAACGCGCCTCGCTGGAGGAACTGCGCCGCCGCCAGAGCGAATTCCAGACCGGCCGCCAGGAAATGATCCACAACCTCACGCGCGGCCTCGGCCTGCTCGAAGAGGCCGAGTTCAACCAGCGCCACGAAGCCGAACAGATGCTCAAGACCATCGCTGATTTTCGCGACGCGCTCGCCAAAATCGAGGCCGTCCGCGATGAAACGTGGACGAAGGAAAACTTCAGCACCGAACTGACCCGCGCGCTCACCGCCATCGAAAACGCCCGCATGGAATGGAACACCGCGCGCCTGAAGCTCCCCGCGCTGTCGCCCGAGGCGTTGAAGAAAACCGAGGCCGAAAGCGCACCGTCACAGCCGGCCACGTCGCCGCTTACCAGCTTGAGTTTCGGCGAACTGTGCAAAATCGGCCTGGCGATGACGTGGCCGCTGGTGCTCGTCGCGCTGGGCGCGCTCGGCGTGTTCATCGCCATTCTGGTGCGGCACTGATTTTGTATGGCGTTGTTGAAAAAAAAGGTGGATCCGATTTCCGACCGCGCTCGTGTGCTCAACGACCAGATTGCCGCGCTCGAATCCGAAATCAAAAAGCTCGACACGCAGATTCAGCGCGCGCCCGCGCCGAAATTCCGTTCCACCGCCATTCCGCACGGCGCCACCGTGGCGCGCGCCGCTGAGCCGACGCCCGCGCCCAAGCCCGCCACACATGAGCCGGTGTTTGAAAAAATCAACCAGGAGCCGTTGCAATCGCGCGCCGACGCCGAATCCGCCGACCATTACAACGACCTCGGCGTGCGCAAATACGATCTGCCGGCGCTGTGGAACCGCCTGCGCAACCATCTGCGCGGCCCGACCACCACGAATCCGCGCCTTGTGAACTACCTCGCCGCCGGCGGCGTCCACGGCCTGCGCCCGATGCGCTACGAGAAGCGCGTCGCCCGCAACCGCTTCATCCTGCTGGTCGTCGTGCTGTTTTTGATTCTGCTCGGAGTCATCTCGATGTTCTTGAAAAGTCATTGAACTTGGGGAATCGTTGAAGCGCATGAAAACCAATCTTGTTGAACTGCCAATCTTCACGCGCGATGGAAAATTCATCGCGCACTATTCCGACAAAGGTCTGGCTGAATTAAATTTCCCGGTGGGGCGAGCGTCCTCGCGAGCCGCGAAAAAGGAAATCGTTCCCGCCAAAATCCGTGGCTGGCATCGCGCAACGGAAGCCGCACTCAAGAAAATTCTGGCCGGCGGCGAGCCGAAAAAATTTCCACCACTGGATTTGGCGGGAACGGTATTTCAGAAAAGCGTCTGGAACGCGCTGCGGAAGATTTCCCTCGGCAAGACGAAAAGCTACGGCGAAATCGCGGCGGCGATTGGCCGGCCCAAGGCCGTCCGCGCCGTGGGCGGCGCGTGCGGCGCGAACCCGGTGCCGGTTTTGGTTCCATGCCATCGCGTGCTGGCCGCGAACAAAAAACTCGGCGGCTTCTCCGGCGGATTGGATTGGAAACGCAGATTATTAAAACTGGAAAATGTATCGTTTCGTTAGCAGCACAATCACGCTGCTTTTTACGGCAGTGTTTTTAACTCTCCTTTCCTCTGGTTGCGCTCCAAAACCAGAGTCGAAAATGAATGACTTGGCTTCCGCTGTCAAAGCTTCTGTCAATCCAACCAATTTACAGTTATGGGCCATCGAAATTCTAAAAACGAACACCCCATATTCTGCTGTTAGTGAAGACAAGCTGCCTTTGGATATTAGTTCTCTGCGTAAGCAAGGATTCCAATTGGAACCTGATATTTTGGAATCAAACTGCGTTTTTTTAGTTTGCTCGAAAACTTATAAATTTTTTGGTTGCTCTTGCGATGGATTTTTTGGGATTTGCGTTGGCTCGCCGACTTTCCGACCAATCCAAGGCACGAGATCCTATACCAATTGGATGCCCGGTATTTATTTTTGGTATGATAGAGAAATGATGTAGCGTCTGGCTTATTCCGCCGTCAGCCGGATGATTTCGCGCAGCGGCGTCTGCGGCTTGAAGTTCACGATGCGTCCCAGTTTTGATTTTGGGAGCGCAACCGTCCCGGTTGCCGTTCGGTGCGTCCCGCGCCGAACCCGAACGTGGTTGCGCCTACAAATTCAAATCAGTCGCCGCCGAAGGTGCCAACGGCGGGACGCCGTTGGCTGCGACCGGGACGGTCGCGCTCCCCATTTCAAATGGTTTCCGCCGTCACCTTTATAATTTCACGAAGCGTTGTGCGCGGACGAAATTTCACGAAGCGTTCCAGTTTTGCCACCAGCGGTTTGCGGCGGCGCATGTCGTCAAAGCCCGGCGCATACGCCTGGTCGTAGGGAATCAGCTCAATCCGGGATTTCGAGCCGAGCGTTTTCACCACGAGCCGGGCGAGTTCGAGCATGGAAACCTCCTCCGTGCCGCCGATGTTGAAAATCTCCCCGCGCGCCTTTTCACAATTTTGCAAACGCACCAGCGCCTCCACCACGTCGTGAACAAACCCGAAGCACCGCGATTGTTTACCGTCGCCGAAAACCTTCAGCGGCTCGTTCTTCTTCGCCGCCGCGATGAATCGCGGCAGCACCATGCCGTAGCGGCCGGTCTGGCGCGGGCCGACGGTGTTGAACAGCCGCGCGATGGTGACGGGCAGGTTTTTCTCGCGCGCGTAGGCCAGCGCGAGAAACTCGTCCGTGAGCTTGGCGCTGGCGTAGCTCCAGCGCGAGTGTCCCGGCGGACCGATGAGCAGGTCGTCGTCTTCGCTGAATTCCGGCTTGGCGCTCTTGCCGTAAACCTCCGAGGTGGACGTGAGCAGCAGCGGCGTGGATTTTTTCGCGGCGGCTTTCAATAAAATTTCCGTTTCGTGAAAACTGGATTCCAAGACGTGCAGCGCCGACTTCACCACCAAATCCACGCCGACGGTTGCCGCGAGATGGAAAATATATTCGGCTTCCGCCGCGAGCTGCGGCAGTTCCTTGCACTTGGAAATTTTGGCGCGGACAATTTTCAGGCGCGGATTTTTTTTGACCGTCCGGAAATTGTCCAGGCTGCCGGTCGAAAAATCGTCAATGACGACAACGCTTTCGCCATCATTCAGCAAGCGTTCAACGAGGTGCGAGCCAATGAAACCCGCGCCGCCCGTGACGAGAATGTGCTTTGATTTTTTCATTTGAGCGCCGCCGCGACGGCTTCCGCCAGCTTCTGGCGATACGCCGCGCTTTCAATTTTTTCCGCTTCCGCCGGATTGGAAAGGTAGCCGGCTTCGATCAAAATCGCCGGGCGTTTTTGTCCGAGCAAAACGCCCATGAAGCGTGCGCGCCGCACGCCGCGATCCTCCGCGCCGGTCACATGGAGCAGCGCGCCCTGCAACCGCACGGCGAGCTGCAGATTTTCCGCGTCGAAGCGGTTGTTGGGGAAATTTTCCGACCACAGGTCGGCGAAGTTGCGCGTGAGCGTCGAGGGCATTCCCGTCGGAGTGAGGCAATAGGTTTCGAGGCCGGCCTGGCCGGTGTCCGGCGCGGCGGAATTGAAATGCAGGCTGATGAACACGTCCGCTTGGTGCGCCTCGGCAAACGCGACGCGGTTGGACAGCGCCAGTTCCGAATCGTTCGTGCGTGTGAGGAAGACCGTCCAGCCGTTGGTTTCAAGCAACGGCTTGAGCCGTTCCGCCCAGTCGAGCGTGAATTCCTTTTCAAACCGGCCGTCGAGCACGCTGTGCGTGCCGGTGTTGCTGCCACCGTGGCCGGGGTCAATCACGATGACGCGGTTAGTGCAGAACGTCAGGGGCGGCGCGCACAACAGCGGCTCGAGATTTTTTTGCAAATCCAGTCCGTGCAGGAAAACTTCGCCGTCAATGAGCTGCGGCTCGAAGCCGAGATCGATGCCGATGCCGTTCCACGTCGCCTCGTGGCTGCCGATGGCCAGGATCATGGTGCCGTTGATCGAGCTAACAGCGTAGGTCGTCAGCGGCGTGCTGGACAAAAAGTGTTGCGTGCCGACTTGATGTTCCACCGTCCAGCGCTTGAGCGAAGTCCAGGTCAGGATGGATGCGGGCTTTGGTGGAATTGATGGCGGACGATTCGTGTGCAGGATGACGGGCTGATTTGTTTTTGCCGAAGGCGTTTGTCCGAAACCGGAGGCCGACCAGTTCAGGGCCGCGTTCCCGCTGGTTGCCGGCGGCGATGAAATGGTTTCTTCCGGCATTTTCGGCGTGGTGGCGCAGCCCGCCAGAAAAAGAGCCAGCGCGGCGCAAAAAAAGATTCCCGCAGGTTTGAACACGCGCCAATTGTGCGGAACGCCGATGCGGACTCAAGCTGTTTCCTCATTTACGATTTACGATTTACGATTTACGATTCGGCAGGTTGAAAATCCTCGTTGCCATCACCGGAGCCACCGGCGCGCTTTACGCGCAGCGGCTGCTCGACAATCTGAACCCGCGCGAACACGAAATCCATGTCGTGTTGAGCAATTACGCGCAGCAGGTCATCGCGGTGGAGTTGCCGGCCGGCCTGAAACTGCCGGCGGGCGTGCAGACGCATAATCTCAAAAGCATGAACGCGCCGTTCGCCAGCGGCTCGAATCCGCCGGACGCGATGGTCGTGATCCCCTGCACGATGGGCACGATGGGCCGGATCGCGCACGGTTACAGCGAGGATGTGCTGCTGCGCGCGGCGGACGTGACGCTGAAGGAAAAACGGAAATTGATTTTGGTGCCGCGCGAAACGCCGTTGAGTTTGATCCACGTCAAGAACATGGAACTGCTGCTGCTGGCTGGCGCGACGATTCTGCCGGCGAACCCCAGCTTTTATTCCGGCGCGAACTCGGTGGTGCAAATCGTGGATACCGTCGTGGCACGCGTGCTGGACCACATCGGCATCCCGAACAAGCTTGCGCCGCGCTGGGCGGAGGAAAAGGAATGATTCGTTGCAGGTTAAATGTTAAATGTTGAAAGTTGGTTGGCATTAAATCCAACTTGCAACTTTCAACTTGCTGCTTGTAACCGTTAAAAAATGTTTTCCCTGATTCAAAAATGGGGTTCGTTCGTGCGTTTTTCACACACCGTTTTCGCCTTGCCGTTCGCGCTGGCGGCCATGCTCGTGGCGGCGCGCGACAACCAAGGCTGGCCCGGCTGGAAAACTTTCGGACTGATTCTGGCGGCAATGGTCTGCGCGCGGACGTGCGCAATGGCCTTCAACCGGATTGCCGATAGAAAATTCGACGCGCTGAATCCGCGCACGGCCAATCGTCATTTGCCGGCTGGTGAAATTTCTTTGTTCAGCGCCATTTCACTTTGCATCCTGTCGGCGGCGGGATTGATTGCCGCGAGTTATTATTTGAATCCGCTTTGCTTTTATCTTTCGCCCGTCGCTTTGGTAATGGTTTGTTTCTATTCGATCACAAAACGGTTCACGGATTACACGCACATTTTTCTCGGCCTCGCACTCGCGCTCGCGCCGGTCGGCGCGTGGCTGGCGGTCAAAGGTGCGAATGTTTCCGTTGCAGAAATTTTGCAGATGACCACGCTCGCGTGCGCCGTGATTTTGTGGCTAGTCGGCTTCGACATCATTTACGCGCTGCAAGATTACGAGTTCGACAAATCGCACGGTCTGCGCTCGCTGGTCGTCGCGTGGGGACCGCAGAACGCCTTGAAGGCGGCGTTCCTCGCGCACATGCTCATGTGTGGGCTGCTGCTCGCGTTTGGACTGCTCTGCCGGTTTCGCATCGCGTATCTCATCGGCTGGCTCATCATTGTCATTTGCCTCACGCTGGAACACTGGATTGCCCGCCGCCGTAGTTTGAACTGGATCAACATCGCGTTCTTCCGGCTGAACGCGCTCGTCGGCGCGGTGTTTCTCGTGGTCGTGGCGGCGGAAGTGGTTTTTCAAGGCGGATTCAAGCTTCGTTAAATCGTTAAATCGTTGAACGGTTGAACCAGAACAGACTGTCATTTAAAGATTCAACGCTTTAACAATTTAACCTGCCGTTGCCAAAAAACCGTGTAACATTTTCCAGCTTTTGCTTCTGAAGTGGGTATGGATGCGGTAAAAATGAATAAGCCCATGCCCGACGGAAACAAATGTCCGCAATGCGGCACGCCGCTGCCCGCCGGCGCGCTGGCCGGACTTTGCCCCGCCTGCCTGCTCAAAATGGGCGCGGCGACGGACACCGTCACGGATGCCAAACAGCCGCCGTTCACGCCGCCGCCGGTCGCCGAACTCGCGGCCAAATTTCCGCAGCTCGAAATTCTCGAACTCATCGGCAAGGGCGGCATGGGCGCGGTTTACAAGGCGCGGCAGAAACAGCTCGACCGCGTCGTGGCGCTGAAAATCCTTCCGCCCGGCATCGGCGATGATCCCGCGTTTGCCGAGCGCTTCACCCGCGAAGCCAAGGCGCTGGCGAAGCTGAATCATCCCGGCATCGTGACGCTGTATGAATTCGGCAAGGCGGACGGATTGTATTTCTTCCTGATGGAATTTGTGGACGGCGTCACGCTGCGGCAGTTGCTCCACGCCGGGCGGATTTCCGCGCGCGAGGCGCTGGCCATCGTGCCGCAGATTTGCGACGCGCTGCAATTCGCGCACGACCAGGGCATCGTCCACCGCGACATCAAGCCGGAAAATATTTTGCTGGACCGCCGCGGCCGCGTGAAGGTGGCGGATTTCGGACTGGCGAAAATTGTTGGAACGGAGCGGAGCGCCGAGCATTGCTCGGCAAAAGGGGCGGGGAATATCGTGCCTGCCGAGCAATGCCCGGCGCTCCTGACCGACGCGGGTAAAGTGATGGGCACGCCGCAATACATGTCGCCGGAGCAGATCGCCGCGCCGGGCGAGGTGGACCATCGCGCGGACATTTACGCGCTGGGCGTGGTGTTTTACCAGATGCTCACCGGCGAACTGCCGGGCAAAAAAATCGAACCGCCGTCGCACAAAGTTCAAATTGACGTGCGACTGGACGAAATTGTTTTGCGCGCCTTGGAAAAAAATCCGGAGCTGCGTTACCAGCAGGTCAGCGAAGTAAAGACCTGCGTGGAGACGATTGTCAGTTCGGGGAGCGCGGGCGTCCCGCCTGCCGAACCGGGCGTCGCGCCCGGTTCACCAACAAACAGATTTGTTCACGAGCCGCCCGGCGGGACGCCGGACGGGGCACGCGAGACGCGTGCGCTCCCTGAAACGCGCTTTTCGCGCACGGCCATTTTGGGCGCGGTATGCGTGCCTTTGTCCGTCGTGCCTTTGGTCTGGTTCGTTTGGCTGGTGAAAAAAATGACCGAGTCGGCCACGCCGATGACGCATGATACTTCCTGGCTGAACATCTTGTTCAGCATCGTCGGTCTCATGGGGCTGGTTTTGATCGCGCCGCTGCTAACGTCCGTTCTCGGCTGGGTGGCGGTGGCGCAAATCCGCCGCTCGGAAGGACGGCTTTGCGGACTGAAACTGGCGCTCTTCGACGGCCTGCTGTTTCCGCTGCTGTTGCTCGACGCAATGATTGGCGGCCTGTGGGTTTTTGGGGACAAATTGCTGGCGGTTTATGTGCGACACCTCGGCGGCTCGCTCTTCGTTGACGGTTGGGACTTTTTGATCTGGCTGACGCTGCTCGTGCTCATGCTCATCTGGGTTAATTCCCAAATCATCCGCCGCGTTTGGTGTGCTGTGAATAAAACAACTGCCGCGACCAACTCAAAAATCCTTCCCGCCGTGGAATCATGGCTCGCGCTGATGGACAGAGGCGATTACGCGCGGAGCTGGGATACTGCCGCGCCGTATTTCCAGCGCGCCATGGCGCAGGACGAATGGATCAGCCGGTTGCAAAAAGTCCGCCATCCGCTCGGCAAAGTGCTTTCGCGCAAATTGACCGCGACGAAATTCACCGCCGCCGGAACATGGTGCGAGGCGAAATATGAAACCGCCTTCGACGGCCTGCTCGCGGCGACCGAAACGGTGACCTTCGCGAAACAGGCCGGCGACCGATGGCTTGCCGTCGGCTATCTCATCCAGCCTGCCGGCTCTGAAAAAGCGCACGACTCGTCCGCCAACAGCGCGTTGTCGGGAATTTCGTTCAGCCACAGGATTGCGCAATTTGTGGCGTTGGGCGTGGGATTTTTATTTGTCTGCCTGTTGCTTTTGCTGGGCATGAGTTCGCCGGCCATCGGCACGCAAACGTGGTTTTATTTCCGTCTGACGCTTGCGGTTCTCGGCGGAATTCTATTCGCGACGTATCTCGTCATGCTCGTTCGCGCCATCATCGCCAACACACCCGAATCTTGGCGCGCTTTCAAATCTTGGACGCCGATGGCGTTGCTGCTGGTATTGGGCGTTGTTTTCGGCTTCTGGTCACCGCATCTTTTGAAAGCAAAGTCAGACCAGGTCAAATCCGACTACATCGGCCAGACGAATTTCCCTTTTGGTGATTCAATCGAAATTACTTCCGTCGAGCGAAGTGAAAACCAGATGACGGTCAAAGGCCATTACAATCTTGTCAGCGCCGACGAAGCGTCATTGTGGCTGAACATCACGGCGACCAATGACGACGAGGTTCCACTTCAGACGGAACCGTCGCAGAGCATCCATATTTCCAAAGGCGCAGGCGATTTTGAATTGTCCCGTTCCCCGCTCGTGCCCGGCCTGCCGCATGTTTCGATGTATAACAATCATCATCCATTCGCCGGAGTTTATTTCGGAACGCGGGCCGAGGTGGTGGCAGAAGGCAAACTCAACCTTGATTCTGATTTTTCCTTCGGCCCGGTGGTGGAGCGCGTCTTGCCGTGCGAGATGCCGATGCATTTTCTCTCCGGCATTAACCTTGATTCGGGACGGATTGAAACCATTCCGTTTGGGACAAACGACGTCCCATCCGGTGGCCAAACCGGCGAAGATTATTTCCGAGAAAAGGGTGTGGATATGATTGCGATGGGTGACCCCAAGCTATGGCCGCAATCCAGCGGTTTAGATTGCACGCTTGGCACTTTTGCCATGCCGGCAACCTCGGAAGACTGGAACGACACTCCGGTGCCGGTCGTGCTGGCTCATGCTGCAAATTTGCCGACGCTCACGGAACCTGTAAAGAACACGCCGGAGTTTGCCAAGATGACCGTGCTCTTGACCTGCGAGGATGGTGTGTTGCCCAAGACGTTCATTTTTCACACACGCGCTGGCAACTCGGGCCTCCTGCAAATCACCGGCTTCACCGAGAACCCGCGCGGCGTGAAAATTCGCTACAAGCTGGTGCAGCCTTCAGCATCGCTCGTGGAAAAATTACTCGCCAAACGCGCGGCACGGGACGCGTTTCAATGCCGGTGGGTTGTGGAGAAGGAGGACACTAATTTATCAGCCGTTTTGCTGCCGGACACCACCGGCAACAATCCCGAGCGAAGGCTGCGCGTTTTGCCTGACGTGCTTTTGTCCAGCGTTGACGTGGAGAGCGCTGGCTTTTCCCAATACCAGTCCGATCAAAAAATGTTGGAGGTTTTTTTAAGTCCGCGCGGCCGGGATAAATTTGCCCAAGCCACCGGTCAAAACATTCATCACCGGCTTGCGATTATCTGGCGCGGCAACGTCATCTGCGCACCCAACATTCAATCGGAAATTCCGGGCGGTCATTTCAGCATCCCCGTCAAGCTGGCCGACGCCGAGGCACAGCAATTATTGGATGCGTTAAATCACCGGCAGTCAACTCAACAAGATAACAATGCAAATGAAATTTTGGCCGAGCAGCCACCTGTGGTCGTCGAGACCTTTCCGGCTTCCGGCGCACGCGACGTGGAGCCGGGCGAGACGGAAATCCGCGTCCGGTTCAGCAAGGAAATGGCCGACGGTTCGTGGAGCTGGTCCACCGCGTGGGAAAATTCCACGCCGGATTTTATCGGCCAGCCGCATTACGAGGCCGATGGCCGGACATGCGTTGTAAAAGCGAAACTGGAGCCGGGCCGGACTTACGCATTCTGGTTGAACTCGGAAAAGTTTCACAATTTCCAGGATCGTGCCGGGCAGCCGGCGGTTCCCTATCTGCTGATTTTCCAGACCCAACAAAAATGAAACGAAAAAATGAAAACAAAAATATTGCTCACCATCGTTGCCGCCAGTGCGCTGTGCGGCTTAACCACGCCGGCCGGCCGCGCGCAGGACATTGATTCCTTCGCGCCGGTCGTCGTCAAAACCATTCCCGAAGCGGGCAGCAAGGATGTTCCGCCCGGCGAATACGAAGTCAAAATTACGTTCAGCAAGGAAATGACCGACCAGTCATGGAGCTGGGCCTCGGCCTGGCAGAATTCCGACCCGGAATCGCTGGGCAAGCCGCATTACGAGGCCGACCATAAAACGTGCGTGATGAAAGTGAAGCTGGAGGCGGGCAAAACCTACGGCTGGTGGATCAACAGCCAGAAATTTCACGGCTTCCAGGACACGCAAAATCATCCGGCCATTCCCTACCTGCTCACGTTCAAAACCAAGGATAATTAAACCGCTTTGACCTCCGAACATTCCACGCCGGCCTCGTCCGCGCCGGGCGACATCTTCGCCACGACGCACTGGACGGTCGTGCTCGCGGCGGGCCGGCGGCACACGCCGCAGTCGGATGCCGCGCTGGAGGAGCTTTGCCGGACCTACTGGTTTCCGCTTTACGCCTATGTCCGGCGGCGCAGCCACGCCAGGGAGGACGCGGAGGATTTGACGCAGGCATTCTTTGCGCGGCTGCTGGAGAAAAATTTTCTCGCGAACCTGGCCGAAGAAAAGGGAAAGTTCCGCGCCTTCCTGCTGGCGGCGCTGAAAAATTTCCTGGCAAACGAATGGGACAAGTCGCAGCGACAAAAGCGCGGCGGCGGAAGCACGCCCCTCTCGCTCGACTGGCAGACGGCCGACACGAAATTTCAAGTCGCCACCACGAATGAGCCGAGTCCGGACCAGGCGTTCGACCGCGAATGGGCGCTGGCCTTGCTGGGGAAAGTCATCAATCGTTTGCAAAACGAGTGTGCCGCCGACGGCAAGGCCAAATTGTTTGAGCAGTTGAAAGTTTTCCTCACGGCCGGCAGCGGTGAAACGGCACAACGCGAAACAGCGAAGGCTTTGGGTCTGGAAGAAGGCGCGGTGCGCGTGGCGATTCACCGGCTGCGGAAGCGTTACCGGCAATTGCTCCGCGAGGAAATCACCCAGACCCTTGCCGATCCGGCGCAGGTGGACGAGGAAATGCGAGCGCTGTTCGGCGCGTTTTCAGCCTGATAAATTCCCAGCGCCGGAGCAAAATCCTTTGCGTCTTTGCGTCTTTGCGTTAAATGTAATGTGTGAATTTTTTCATTCAACGCAGCGAACTGCGCGACATCTACGACAAGGTTGTCGCGGGCGAACGCCTTTCCGAGGCCGACGCGCTGCGGCTCTTTGAATCAAAGGATTTGAACGCGCTCGGCGCCATCGCGGATTTTGCCCGGCAGAAAAAAAACGGCAACAACCGCGCCAGCTACATCATCAACCGCTACATCAACTACTCGAACTACTGCATCCTGTCGTGCCAGTTCTGCTCGTTCGCTCGCAAGAAGCGCGACGCCGACGGTTTTCAATTGTCCGTCGAGGAAATTGTCGCGAAAGCACGCGAGGCGTTGAAGATCGGCATCACGGAACTGCACATCGTCGGCGGCCTGCATCCGTCGCTGCCGTTCAGCTATTACACGGACATGCTGAAGGCACTCAAGGCGCTCAACGATGAAATGGGGAGCGCGACCGTCCCGGTCGCATCGGCTGGCGTCTCGCCAACCGAAAACTGCAAACCAAATAATTTCGGCGAGGCGCCGAAATCTGCGGGCGGGACGCCCGCGCTCCCCAATTCCAAACAACGGCTGCAATTAAAATGTTTCACCGCCATTGAAATCTTGCACCTCGCCTGGCTCGCCAAAAAAACGGTTTTGGAAACGCTCACCGAATTGAAGGCCGCCGGCTTGGATTCGCTCACCGGCGGCGGCGCGGAAATTTTCCGCAAGGAAGTCCGTTCGCAAATCGCCAAGGGAAAAGAATCCGCCGAGGAATATCTGGACGTGCACCGCACCTGGCACCAGCTCGGTCAGCGCAGCACCTGCACCATGCTTTACGGCCACGTCGAGACGCTCGCCGACCGCGTGGATCATCTGCGGCAGCTCCGCGCGTTGCAGGACGAGACGCACGGTTTCACCGCGCTGGTTCCACTCGCGTATCAGCCGGAGGACAACGACATTCCCGTCACGCATCCGCCGACCGGATTTGATTCGCTGCGCACGATCGCCGTGAGCCGCATTTACCTCGACAATTTTCCACACATCACCGCGTATTGGGTCGGCCTCGGGCTGAAGCTGGCGCAGGTCGCATTGAGCTACGGCGCTGACGACCTCCACGGCACGATCATCGAGGAACACATCTTCCACATGGCCGGCGCAACCTCGCCGCAATTGCAGACCGAGGCGGAAATGATCAAGGCCATCCGCGAAGCCGGCCGCACGCCGGTGCAGCGAAACACATTTTACGAGCCGATCAAAATTTTGGAAAACGCCCCGGTCGCCGAAGCGGTGGAAAGTTCCGCGCATTCAAAAGTTTTGGAAGATAATCTGGCGACGGCTTAACGGTTTTGGCTGTGAAAACAGGCTGGCTGTTCTTGACTGAGGTAAAGAAGTTTCAAATTTCACCGATAAGAGATAAGAAGCAAAAATGAAAATCGGCATTGTTACTGGCGGCGGCGACTGCCCCGGCCTGAACGCAGTCATTCGCGCGGTCGCCAAAACCGCCGCCAAACGCGGCTGGGAAACCCTCGGCATCCTCGGCGGCTACGACGGCCTGCTCTCGCCGCAGCATTATCGCGTGCTCGATTACAAGGCGCTCGACGGCCTGCTCGTGCGCGGCGGCACGATTCTCGGCACGGCCAATCGCGGCCAGTTTTCCGCCAAGACCGGCCACGGCGAAACCCGCCAGCTTCCGAAAGAATTGCTCGACGCCACCAAGCGCGGCATGGCGGAACTGGGCATTTCCGCACTGGTCTCCGTCGGCGGCGACGGCTCGCTGACCATTGCGCAGCAGATGCACGAGGCCGGCATCCCGATTGTCGGTGTGCCCAAGACGATTGACAACGATCTCGCCGCGACCACAACCACGTTCGGCTTCGATTCCGCCGTGGCCTGCGCGACCGACGCGCTCGACCGCCTGCACACGACGGCGGAAAGCCACAACCGCGTGATGGTGCTCGAAGTGATGGGCCGTTATGCCGGGTGGATCGCGCTTTACGCCGGATTGGCGGGCGGCGCGGACGTGATTTTGATTCCGGAAATTCCCTTTCAATACGAATCCATTTGCCACGCCGTCATGGAACGCGAGAAAAAGGGAAAACATTTCACGCTCATCATCGCCGCCGAAGGCGCGAAACCGGCGGGCGGAGATTTTGTCACCGCTGGCGGCCAGGAGAAAAATCGCGAGGCGCGGCTCGGCGGCATCGGCGCGGTCGTCGCGGCGGAAATCGAGAAGCGCACCGGCAAGGAAACCCGCGTGATGGTGCTCGGCCACCTGCAACGCGGCGGCAGCCCCACATTCATGGACCGCGTGCTCTGCACCTTGTTCGGCGCAAAGGCCGTCGAGCTGATCACCGAAGGCCGTTTTGGCCGGATGGTCGCGCACAACGGGAAATTCGTCGAGAGCGTGCCGCTCGCCGAGGCCACCGGGCGGCTGCGGACGGTGCCGCTGGACGAAGGGTTCGTGCACGCCACGCGCTCGCTAGGCATCTGCCTCGGCGACTGAAAATTTATTTTGCCGGCTGGTTTCCCGCGCCGGGATTTTGTAGGCTGCGCGGAATTGAAAATCGCGATTGCCAGAAAAATTTACAACAGCCCGGCGACCTGCCTGAACACCGCGCCGCCCGCGCGTGGCATCAAGGACAAAATCTTTTCCATCCTTGAACCGGTAAAACGAGCGATGCTATTTGCCTCGCTGCTTTTCCTGCTCGTCGGCTGCAGCACGACCAAGACCTACACGCCGATCACCGCCGCCGGGCCGGCCAAGCCGCCGGGTTATCCCATCCCGATTTACAACCAAGATCAGCGGATTCCGCGACCCTGCGCGTTGATCGGCGAGTTTGCCATTGGCGACACGCAGTTGACGATGTTTGGCGGCGACATGAAGGGCGTGATGAAAACACTCATGGACACCGCGCATGAAAAGGGCGCGGACGTGGTGGAATTGACTTCCATCAAAGAGCCGGATTTTGAAAGCGCCCATTATCGCGTCGCGGCCAACCTGCTGCGCTATGCGGACAAGTGGGAGACGGTTTCCCTGACGGAAAATGATTTTCTGATCTATCTCCAAAAAAATTCGGCGACCCTGGATCCCATCGAAGGCATCTGGTCCGACGGTTCGCCGGACCGGATCGGCATCATGCGGGACAAATCCAAGCCGGGCCGGGATTTCATCGCCTTCATTCTGGACGTGCAGTTGCCGTCATGGCAGAAAGGCTACAAGATCATGGACATCGCGCACACCGCCCGCCCGGACGGCTACAGCGTAAAATATTATCTTCCTGATTTTGCCGTCGCGAAAACGTCCTTTTTGTTAGATCACGACCGCGCCTTCGGCTTCATCATCAACACCGAAGCCGGGGCCACCGAAGTGAGCTGCATAAAAATCGGCGCGCCGAGACCGGTTCAGTGAAATGTCTTCAGACACAGGACAATTTTTCGTGTGCAAATTCCCCAACGTGCGTCAAAGTAATCGGCGATGATTTCTTCCATTGAACATCAGGCTGCTGGCGCCGACCTGGTTTCCCAGGTGGAGGAAATTTTTTCTCCAACCGGCATTCTTTCCAAGGCGAGCAACTTTGAGTTCCGACCGCAGCAGCAGGAAATGGCCGTGGCTGTGGCGCACGCTTTGCAGAACCGCGAACACCTCGCGGTCGAGGCGGGCACGGGCGTCGGTAAATCACTGGCGTATTTGATTCCAGCGATTCTCTTCGCCGTCGCGCAAAAGAAAAAAGCCGTTGTTTCCACGCACACGATCAATTTGCAGGAGCAGCTTACGGAAAAGGATCTGCCGATGCTCGCCGCCGTGCTGGGTTCCTTGCCAGAGCCGGTGAAGTTCAGTTACGCGATGCTGAAAGGCCGCGCAAATTATCTCTGCACGCGGCGATTGCAGAAAGCGATGCAGCAAAGCGGAAATCTGTTCACGTCATCCGAGGCAGAGGAATTACAGCGCATTTACGAGTGGTCGAAGGAAACCAAGGACGGCAGCCTCTCGGATTTTTCCATCGAACCGGACCCGAAAGTCTGGGCACAGGTCTGCTCCGAGCGCGGGCTGTGCTCGCCAAAAACCTGCGGGCACCAGTCCGATTTTGCGCGCGACCACGAGGCGTGTTTTTTTCAACGCGTGCGCAACCGGATCTTGTCCGCCGACGTGGTGATCTTAAACCACACGTTGTTTTTCACCTTGCTCGGCGGCGTGGATGAGGAGATGGAAGGCGGTATTCTGTTCAAGAACGACTTCGTGATTTTCGACGAGGCGCACACGATGGAAAGCGTGGCGTCGCGGCACATCGGCTTGAGCGTGTCGAGCGGCCAGGTGCGCTATTCGCTGAACCGGCTGTGGAATCCGAAAACCGAAAAAGGCCTGCTCGCCACGCTGCGCCAGGGCAAGGCTGTTAAGTTGGTCGCGGACATTTTGAGCGAGTCGGACAAATTTTTTGAAAACGTCGAGTCGGCGTGCGAGGAAATTCAAGCCGAGGTGAAAAAAACTTCATTCGGCGGCGGCGATCGCAAGCGTGAATGGAAAGAGCTACGCATCCGCCGCGCCGAAATCGTCAAAGACAATGTCACGCTGCCGATTCAGCGGTTGCGCGAAGCCGTGAGCGAGCTGGTCAAGACGAGCGACGACAAGGATATCGGCCAGGAACTGATCGAGTGCAACCGGCGGCTCGGCGAATTAAAAGTGGAGGTCGCGGAGTTTTTGAGCCAGCAGGCGGACGACCATGTTTACTGGGTCGAACGCGGCGGCAAGTCACAGCGGAATCTCTCACTTAACGCCGCGCCGGTGGACGTGGCGGAATTTCTGCGGCAGCGGCTGTTTGAAACCGACACGAGCGTCATCATGACCAGCGCGACGCTGGCGACGAGCGCCAGGGAAGTTGCAGGTTCCAAGTCGAAGGTTGAAAATTCTCCCGATGCGCCGCGCAAGAAAACCTTCAACCCGCAACCTTCAACCCGCAACACGCCGCTGAATTACTTCGCCCGCCGCGTCGGCTGTGAATCCGCCACGCAATTGCAGGTCGGCACGCCGTTCGATTATGAGCGGCAGATGAAATTGTTCGTCGCCAAAAAAATGCCCGACCCGCGCGAGCCCGGCTACGCCGAGGCGCTGGAACATTGGGTCGCGCATTTCGTGAAGCAGACGCACGGCAAGGCGTTCGTGCTTTTCACGAGTTATAAGCTCATGCAGGAAGTCGCCGAGCGGATGCAGCCGTTTTTCGCCAAGCTGAAGCTGGAGCTGTTCGTGCAGGGCACCGGCACGCCGCGCTCGACGATGCTGGAAAAATTCAAGGACGACGTGGACTCGGTGCTGTTCGGCACGGACAGCTTCTGGCAGGGCGTGGATGTGCCGGGCGAGGCGCTCTCCAACGTCATCATCACGCGGCTGCCGTTTGCGGTTCCGGATCATCCGCTCATCGAGGCGCGGCTAGAGGCGATTGAAGCGCGCGGCGGCAATTCCTTCGGCGAATTTTCTTTGCCCGAAGCGATTTTGAAATTTCGCCAGGGCGTCGGCCGTTTGATTCGCACCAAGACCGACACCGGCATCGTGGTGATTTTGGACAACCGCGTTTTGACCAAGCAATACGGCCAGGCATTTCTCGACGCGCTGCCAAAATGTCCGCTGGAAATCGTCTGAAACGCGCAATGAAATCTGCCCTGCGGAGTTGCAGTTACGGATACGCAGGTTCAGCCGGCAGATAAATCCGTTTCCCGGTTTCAGCGGATCGGCGCGCGGCATCGAGAATTTCCATGGCGACCATGTTCACTTCGAGCGATGACAGGCCGGCATTTTTTATATCGCCGCGCACCACCGCCGCGAGATAGGAAATCGGATCGGCCTCCGGACCGGTCAACGGCGGGATGGTCGTCTCGGTTTCGGGCTGGTTGCCCTTCAACACCCGCAACAGATTATTTTTCGGCACCAGCACATAGCCGGTCTGGCCGTAAATCTCCATGTCCTTCCGGTTGTAAGGCCAGTTCCACGAAGCCTGGATGATTCCCTGCGCCTTGGGATATGTCACCACGATCGTCGCCTCGTCGTCCACCTTCGGATAAATCTCCGGCTTGATCTGCTGGGTCACGGCGAAAACCGAAGTCGGCCGCTCGCCTCGCATCAGCCACGTCATCAAGTCCGCGCCGTAACAGCCGAAATCCATCAGCGCGCCGCCGCCGTCGAGTTTCGGATCGGTCAGCCATGCGAGAAATTCCGGCGGACAGCCGATTTCCTTCGGCCCCTGATGCCCGTCGTGAACTACGAACTTGCGCAAATCCCCGATCGCGTTCTGTTCCCAGATCATTTTGTAGGCGGCCTGATTCGCGGAATACCAGGTCGTCTCGTAATTCACGAGGAGCTGGATGCCGCCCTTTTTGGCGGCGGCGGCCATCGCGCGGGCATCCTGCAAATTCACCGCCAGCGGCTTCTCCATCATCACGTCAATGCCGCGCGGCGCGCATTCCTCCACCACGCGCCGATGATCGAACGTGCTGGTGAACGTCGCCACCGCCTGCACATTAGTTTTGGCCAGCAACGCTTCGATGCTGGGGAAAAATAAATTCGTGTTGAGGTGATAAAGCCCGGCGAATTGCGTCACCAGTTTCTGGTCCGGTTCAACAATGCCGACCACTTGCACCTCCGCGTTGGTGAGCGCCCGCGGCAGAAACCCCCGCACGTGCGTGTGAACGAGCCCGATGATGGCGATGCGAACCGGCGGCGGACTGACCGCTTCCGCCTGGATGTGGCTGGCCATCAAAAACAGAACGCCGAAGACAAAGCAGATATTTTTCATAAGTCAAAAGTTGCCGGTGAAACGTGCAGCCACCATATTGGGCGAATTCGTGAATCACAAGCCTTTTGACCCCGCAACAGCGGACGGAGATTTTCCGTCATGAACCCGCGCGACTTCCTCAAACTCGCGGGCGGCGCGATGGCGCTGGCCGTTTATGTGCCCATGATCGTGGAAATCATCCGGGCGCGCGGCGCGGGCCAGAGCTTCGCCACGTGGGCGTTGTGGGCCGTGCTGGACATCATCCTGACCGTCACGCTCTGGCAGCAGCACGGCAACTACCTGCTCTCGCTCGGCTTCGCCGTGGGCGGCGTGGTGCTGGCGGCGGTGCTGCTGGCGCAGGGCAGTTGGAATTGGGGCCGGTTCGAGACCGTCATCGTGCTGATGGTGCTGGCGAGCCTGACGGTGTGGCAGTTCAGCGGCCCGCGCAACGCCACCATCGCCGTGACGGCGGCCGTGTGCATCGCAGGCGTGCCGGGCTTCGTGGACATGCTGCGAAATCCGCAACCGGCGGCGGCCAAGCTCTGGGCGGGCTTCACCGTGGCCAACCTGCTCGCCTTCTTCGGCGGCACGGCAATGACCGTGGAGGAACGCCTCGTGCCGGCGGCCTTCACCGGCCTGTGCGCGCTGATGGTCGTGGCGTGCTGGTGGCCGGCGAAGAAATGACCGGCGGAAATCGCTTGAACGCCTACGCGCCTGCCACCAGTGGAAATTTTTCGGGATGCTCGATGCGTTCCAGATCCAAATCCACGTCCAGTTCCGGCCAATGAAGATGATTCCCGTGGGAAAATTCCACGTTGAACAATTGGCCCACCGGCGCGTTGCGGAACCATGGAAAATCGTCGAACCCAAGAAAATGCTCCTTGCCCGCGACGAACAGCCAGAAGCCGTGCGGCGAGACGTTCAGCACTTCAGCCTTTGAAATGTCGCTGCCAGCTATTGCGGATTTCATCTTGTCGTTCCTCGACGATTTGTTTCAGTTCGTTCAACTCGGTTGCGCCGAGACCTTGGTTGACGGCCAGTTCGATTTTCGGTTCGAGCCAGAACTTCGCCTCGCCGTCCGGCGAAATCACATGGACGTGCATCCGCGCTTCTTCACGCGAGAAGAAATAAAATCGGTAATGGCGATACCGAAAAATCGTCGGACTCACTCCGGCACAATACCAAATATCCCGGTTGTTTCAACCCGTATTTCTCGACATGCTGCGCCAGCCGCAGCCGGCGGCGCGGCGATGACCGTGGAGAAACGCCTCGTGCCGGCGGCCTTCACCGGCCTGTGCGCGCTGATGGTCGGGGCGTGCTGGTGGAAACGCGGAGTGAAGGAACCGGATTAAATTGCCGCGCTGCCGAAATGTCCGGCGGAGATTGTTTGAAACGAATTACTGCATTATCGCTTTTGAATTTCAAATCGGTCGCAAAGTTTTTTCGGCAATTCAAGTTCATAGAATGTCACCTTATGTCCGGTTTCATGATCTTCACCTGTTTTAAGTGCAAACTGAATTCCAGAAAAATCTTCTGACTCTTTGTATGTGAAGTCTGGATTGAGCAGATAAATCGTTTTAGGCTTAATATTAATTGTGACTTTCTTCGTGCCGTTTGTAATCGTCATGACGTTGTTCACTACTTGAATGTAAACACCATTTGAATAAGCGGCCCAATCGTTCGTTGGCCCAATGGACATTCCCGGCACTGGAGTCCAAGGCAAGATAATCCCATACACCCACTGGTTACCTTTGGATTTGTAAAACAAACTGTGGTGAGCATCAACCAAACAGTAACCGCCGTCGGGTCCTACCAACTCAGGCGGTTCTTCGCCAAAAGCACAAACAGTAACTACGAAAAAAACCAAGCAGTAAATTTGCAATTGGAGGCGGTTCATTACTTCGACTCTGCTAGCACTAAAATCGCGTGTCGAGAAGAAAGTGGCAAAGCGCCTTCGGCTCTGACATCCTGCGGCGGTGACGCGCACGGAAAAACTTCTGGCCGAACTCATCGCGCTGCCCAGCGTGAATCCCGCCTTCCTGCCGCCGCGCCATCCGCACGCCGGGGAAAAGAATGTGGCGGATTTTCTCGCCACCGTCGCCGCCCGCGCCGGCCTCGAAATCGAATTTCAGAACATTTTGCCCGGCCGCCCCAATCTCATCGCGCGGCTGCGGCCGGCCGGCAACATCCGCCGCACCATTTTGCTCGCGCCGCACCTCGACACCGTGGTCGCGGAGGAGACGCAATTCATCCCGCGCCGGAAAAACGGCCGCCTGCACGGTCGCGGCGCGTGCGACACCAAAGGTTCCGCCGCCGCCATGCTCACGGCTTTGTGCGAACTGGCGGAATCAAACAATCGTCCACGCGAAACGGAAATCATTTTCACCGGCCTGATTGACGAGGAGCACGCGCAGGCCGGTTCGCTTGCGTTGGTTGGGAGCGCACGCGTCCCGCGTGCATCGGTCGGCGTCGCGCCGACCAAACATCCGCAGCGCGACGCTGCGGACAGCACGCCAGAGGCGTGCGCTCCCTTCAAAGCGGATCTGGCCATCGTCGGTGAGCCGACGCGATTGCAGGTCGTCACCGCGCACAAGGGCAGCCTGTGGCTGCAACTCGCCACTCACGGGCGCGCGGCGCACGGCGCGAAGCCGCACCTCGGCAAAAACGCCGTCCACGAAATGGCCCGCATCGTGGACTTGTTGGAAACAGATTATGCGGCGCAGTTGCGGCGGCGGAAACATAAGCTGCTGGGCACGGCCACGGTGAACGTCGGCACCATCGCCGGCGGCACGCAGCCGAACATCGTGCCGGACAGTTGCTCGATTGAGATTGATCGGCGGACATTACCAGGCGAAACGGAAGCTTCCGTCCGCCGCGAAATCGCCGCGCTGCTGAAGTCGAAAAAATTGTCCGCGACCATTTCCAGCGCGAAGCTCGCGCCAGCATTGGCGCTGGAAACCGATGGCAAATTGCCGCTCGTCCAAGCTTTTTTGCGCAGCGCCGGGCAGATGAAACCGGCGGGCGTGGATTATTTCTGCGACGCGGCGGTGCTGTCGGCGGGAGGAATTCCGAGCGTGGTGTTCGGCCCGGGCGACATCGCGCAGGCGCATACGGCGGACGAATGGATTTCGCTGGCCGAACTGGAACGCGGCAAAAGCCTGCTCCTGAACTTTCTGAAATCGCTTTCCTGAACGCGCCGGCTTGCGTATTGTCCAACGCTCATGTCCGAAGAAAAAATTACAACGCAGCCAGCAACCGCGGAGAAACATCACGTGACGTTTTTCCGGCAGAGCGGCTGGATGATGATGGCGGCGACGGCCAGCGGCGCGCTGATGTATTGCGTGCATCCCATCGTGTCGCGCGGCATGCCGAAGGAGGAATATGGCGTGTTCACGACGCTGCTGCAGGTGGTGACGATGATGAGCATTCCGGCGGGCGGCCTGCAGCCGGTCATCGCGCGCCAGCAGGCGGCGGCCATCACGGACCACGAACAGCGGGTGGTGGCGAGCGAATTTCGCGCGGTGTGGAAGGCGATTTTTATCCTCTGGCTGGCCATGGCCGTGGTGGCGGGCGTGTTTTGGAAGCCGGCGGTGGCCGGCTTGAAAATCAGCAACCCGGCGGCGCTGGCGATGACGGTGATCATCGGCCTGGCGGCGATGTGGATGCCGCTGGTGATGGGAATTTTGCAGGGCCGGCAAAATTTTTTATGGCTCGGCTGGACGAGCATCCTCAACGGCGTCGGCCGCTTCGGACTAATTTGCATCATCATCCTGGTTTTTCACGGCTGGGCGGCGGGCGCGATGGGCGCGGTGCTGATGGGCATGGCGGCGATCATCATCATCGGCAGCTGGCAGGTGCGCGACGTCTGGAAAATCGAAGCCACGCCGGTCGAATGGAAGGACTGGCTGTCGCGGGTGATTCCGCTGACGCTCGGATTGGGCGCGGCGCAGTTCATGTTGAGCGCGGACATGATTTTCACGCAGAAATTTTTCCCGGCGGATCAAACTGGTTTTTACGCGGCGGCGGGAATGATCGGGCGGGCGCTGGTTTTTTTCACACAGCCGCTGACGCTGGTCATGTTCCCGAAACTGGCGCGCAGTTCGGCGACGGGCGAAAAATCCAACGCGCTGGTGCTGACGTTGGGCGCGACGATATTCGCGGGCTGCTGTGCGGCGGTCGGCTGCACGTTGTTTCCGGCGCTGCCGTTGCAGATCGTCTATCCCAAGGCATATCTGGTCGCCGCGCCGCTGGTGCCGTGGTTCGCGTGGTGCATGTTGCCGCTGACGCTTTCCATGGTGCTGGTCAACAGCCTGATGGCGCGCGCAAAATTTGCCGCCGTGCCGTGGCTGGTCTTGGTGGCGATTGCCTACGGCGTCGCGCTGGCGCTGGTCGGGCGGCACGCCGGAAGTCTGGCCGACACGCAGGCGGGATTGCTCATGATGATCCAAACGCTCGGCGTTTTTAACCTGCTGTTGTTCGGCGTCTGTGCGTGGTTCACCTGGGGCAGGAAATCCGCGCAGGCGAAATAAATTTCCGCGAACGAAAAGTCGGAGACTAGCGGCACAATAGCCGCACGTCCACCGCTTCCATTCCCGCCGCGCGGATGGCCTGCAGGCCGAGTTCCGTGTCTTCGTAAGCGCGGCAGCATTTCGGGTCAACGCCGATGCGCCGGGCGGCTTCGAGAAAAATGTCCGGGGCGGGTTTTTGGTTCTGCACCATCTCGCTCGTCACGACGGCATCAAATAAATGCCGGATCTTCAAATGTTCCAGCACATCGCAGATGATCTGCTGCGTGCCGCCGGACGCGACGGCCATCGGGATTTTACCGAAGTTCGCCTGCGCAATTTCCACGACGGCGTGAATCGGCTCTACTTGTGCCATGAGCGGCAAATACGCATTTTCCTTTTCGTGCCCGGCTTTGACATGGTCGAGTGTGACGCCTTGTTCCTCGGCGAGCATCTTCAAGATGTCGCGCGACGGCACGCCGCCGAGCGCGTAAAAACGGTCTTCGGGAAAGTGGAGTTTGTATTTCTTGGCGATCACCTGCCACGCGCGCCAGTGCAACGGCATGGTGTCGGCCAGCGTGCCGTCGCAGTCGAAAACCAGTCCTTTGATGTGTGATGGCAAACTCATAATTTCAATGCCGATAATTTTTCGTCCAGATCATGCGTCATCAGCGGTTCGATGAGCGGGTCGAGGTCGCCGTCAATGAAACTCGACAAATTGTAGAGCGTGACTTCGATGCGATGATCCGTCACGCGGTTCTGCGGAAAATTGTAGGTCCGGATTTTTTCGCTGCGTTCGCCGGTGCCGACTTGATCCTTGCGGTGCGCGGCGTATTTCGCATTTTCCTCGGCAATTTTCCGTTCCAGCAGGCGCGAGCGCAAAACGGTCATCGCCTGGATGCGGTTTTTCTGCTGCGACCGCTGGTCGGCACAACGGACAATCATGCCGGTGGGCTTATGAATGATTTGCACGGCGGAATCGGTGGTGTTCACGCCCTGCCCGCCTTTGCCGGACGCGCGACAAACATTGATTTCGACTTCGTCCGGCTTGATTTCGACGTCCACCTCCTCGGCTTCCGGCAGCACGGCGACGGTCGCGGTGCTGGTGTGAATGCGGCCCTGCGCCTCGGTCGCCGGCACGCGCTGGACGCGATGCACGCCGCTCTCATATTTGAGCCGCTTGAAAACATCCGTGCCAGTCACCTCAAAAATAATTTCCCGGAAACCGCCGAGGTCGGACGGGTTGGAATCGAGCGGCTCGACCTTCCATTTGCGCGTCTCGGCGTAGCGGCAAAACATCCGGTAAAGATCGGCGGCGAACAGCGCGGATTCCGAGCCACCGGCACCGGCGCGAATTTCCACAATGGTGTTGCGCGAATCGGTCGGATCCGGCGGCACGAGGCCGAACTGGATCTGCTGCGCGAACTTTTTTTCCTCGGCCTCCAGCCGCGCGATTTCCTCGCGGGCGAGCTGGGCGATTTCGGATTCCGCCACTTCACCCTTGAGCAGCGCACGGTTTTCCGCCAGTTGCGCCTGCGTTTTGAAAAAGTTGTCACCGCACGCGACCAGGTCTTTCAGTCGCGAATATTCCTTGGACATTTCCTGCGCGCGCTGCTGATTGTCGAACGTGGACGGATCACTCAACGCGGCTTCGATTTCCGTGAAGCGGCGGCGGAATTTTTCAATGTGCGGTCGCAAGTCCATGCTTCAATTTTGGATTGGCGAATTGAGATTGCGGAATTTGAAAGCTGCCATTCGTAAAAAAGACAACCGCCCGCAATTCCGGATTTCGGAACGGCGGGCGGTGTTTTGACAAAAGCTAAACCTTCTTTTTCTTCTTCGTAGCCTGTTCGGCCTGCGCGGCCTGCGTCTTGGCGAGGCGCTGCTGGAATTTGTCCACGCGACCGGCGGTGTCCACGAACTTCTGCTGGCCGGTGTAAAACGGGTGGCAGGTGTTGCAAATGCCGACGATGATGGTGGATCGGGTGGAACGCGTCTTGATCACGTTGCCGCAGGCGCAACGGATTTCCGCATCCGCATATTTAGGATGAATGTCCGTCTTCATAAAAGGGCCGGAAAATTACCACGAAACCACCGGATGACAAGCAGGATTTTTCCACCGGCCGGTTCACCGGAAGTTGGCCTTGGTCACCATTTGGCCAAATGCTTGGAAAACACCCTGATTTTCTCTTTGCGCCGGCGACATTAAAAACCTAATGTATGGGCGGATTGTCCGATGGTGTAATGGTAACACAGCGCCCTTTGGAGGCGTTATTCATGGTTCGAATCCATGTCGGACAGCCACTTTTCTCGCCAATAAAATCAATGCTTTCCTGCAATTTTCGCGGGCGGACCTAGACTGGCCGGGATGTTTTCCCTCAATTTCCGTGCGTGGATTTAAACTGCCGTCACGCCGGTTGAAAAACGGACTTCACTCGGGGCGTCGGTGTCCTGGCCAGACAAGTTGAAGGTTGAGCGTCCGCCGTGGCTGTGTTTTCATTGCCCGCCATGCACTGCGTCATCGGTTCCGGCCCGGCGGGCGTCGCGTGCGCGAAGGCCCTCCTCGCGCGCGGCGCCACCGTGCTGATGCTCGACGCCGGAATTGAACTCGAACCGGACCGCGCGCAAGTCGTCCGCCAGTGCGCCGCCGTGAAGCCGGACGCGTGGAGCGCGGAGCAACTGGCGGTGATGAAGGGCGGCATGGCCGCCGATGCCAAGGGCGTGCCGCTCAAGCTGGTCTTCGGCTCCGATTTTCCCTACCGCGAAACGACGGAAAAAATTCCGTGGCGCAACTGCGGCACCGGTCTGAAACCGTCGCTCGCACTCGGCGGGTTGAGCAACGTCTGGGGCGCAGCCATGCTGCCGTATCGCGACTCGGACATCACCGACTGGCCGGTAAACAATGCGGCATTGGCACCACATTATCGCGCCGTGACGAAATTTACCGGCCTCGCTGCGCAGCGCGACGACCTCGAAGAAATTTTTCCACTGCATTGCGAACAGCCGGGCACGCTGCAATCCAGCCGGCAGGCGGATTTATTGCTCAGAAATTTAAAAACCCACCGAGGCGTCTTGCGTGACCGCGGCTGGCATTTCGGCCGGGCCCGCGTGGCGGTGCGCGCCGGCGGAGCCACGGACAACGGCGGTTGCATCCATTGCGGCTTCTGCATGTATGGTTGTCCTTACGGCTGCATTTACAATGCCGCCGACACGGTTCGGGAACTGCGCGAAGCAAAAAACTTCACCTACCAACGCGATGTCGTTGTCACTTCGGTCCGCGAGAACTTGGATAAAGTTTTCATCGCCGGCTTCCACCGCGAGACGCGCGCAACGCTGGCGTTTGAAGCGGACCGGGCTTATCTTGCGGCGGGCGTGATCCCCACGGCGCAGATTTTATTGCGTTCGCAGGCCGCCTACGACCAGCCGCTGACTTTGCGTGACAGCCAGTATTTTCTGTTTCCGCTCGTGCTCGCGCGGCGCACGCGCGACGTGCAGGCCGAGGCGCTCTACACGTTGAGCCAGTTGTTCATTGAATTGAACCGCCCGGAAATCAGCCGTCATAGCGTCCACCTGCAACTTTACACTTACAGCGACATTATCGGCCAGGCCGTGCGGAAATCGCTCGGCCCGCTGAAAATGTTCGCGCCCCATCTGGAGGAGCGCATGCTTATCGTCCAAGGCTACCTGCACTCCGATGAATCACCGACCATCGCAATGACGTTGAAGCGCGACGGTGAAAAGGATTTTCTGCAACTGGACGCGCAGCCGAATCCCGCCACGCGGCCCGCGGTCAAAAAAGTTTTGCACGAGCTGCTCTCGCAAACGCGGCGGCTCGGCGGCGTGGTCGTGCCGCCGCTGCTGCAACTGGCCGAGCCGGGTCGCGGCTTTCATTGCGGCGGCGCGCTGCCCATGCGCGACACACCCGGAAATTTTGAGAGCGATACGCTCGGCCGGCCGCACGGCTGGTCGCGCGTCCATGCGGTGGACGCGAGCGTGCTGCCGGCCGTGCCGGCCACGACCATCACCTTTTCCGTCATGGCCAACGCCCACCGCATCGGCTGGGAAACGGCGGGGATGTGAATTGAATTTATGAGCGGCAAAAAAACCTTCGCCATCACCGGCAGCAATGGCTATGTCGGGGGCTGCCTGAAAAATTATTTCACCGCGCTCGGCTGGGAGACTCTCGAACTGACGCGCCAGCCCAAGCCCGGCGCGCGCGGAATTCAATTTCAGCTTGGCGCTGAAATGTCGCCAAAATCACTTGCCGGCGTCAGCGTGCT